>Ga0209777_10001970_pt1 | contig 28092 bp, 38 predicted proteins | sample FrelakmetHBP12HB_FD_187147 | JGI IMG/M metagenome (GOLD analysis project Ga0209777, IMG submission 187147) | Freshwater lake sediment microbial communities from the University of Notre Dame, USA, for methane emissions studies -HBP12 HB (SPAdes)... | ecosystem: Environmental > Aquatic >...
CCTTGGCTCGGACGCGGCGCTTCCGCATCTCCTCGTGGACCTTGGCGGCCTCGTCGGGCGGGCAGCACGCCTTGACGGTGCCGGGCAGGCAGCCGGCCGACGGGTTCTTGCGGCAGCAGCAGTTCTTGAGGGCTCCGTACTTGCAGGGCTTCGCCTTCTTGCAGGAGCACTTGCGCTTCGCCATGGGGAAACTCCTCTCTCTCGACTTCACGTTACCACGCGGCCAAGCTCGGCCGCAACTTGGGTCAGTCGTCCTCGTACACGTCCAGGGTGCAGTTGAAAATCTGCTTGTTCGGGGTGGCATCGTCGAACGTCAACTGCACCATGAAGCCGACGAACGCCTTTCCTGCCACGGACACCTTCATCGAGTCCGCTCCCTGGGCGATGCCCAGCCCGCCGATCAGTTCGTAGCCGGCGCCGTGGAGCCCGCTATTCATCTCGTCGGTGATTCCGTACAGCGAGAACGTGGCGAACTGGCCTGAGTCGGGCTGCCAGTACCCGCTCATTCTCACGGCGGTCGCGTCTTGGATGCCGAAGATACGGAACACCTCTGCCTTGTTGACGCCGCCCTTGACGCGGGTGGTGACGAGGGAGAACGTGCGGACCCTCTGCATGGCCGCAGGCTCCGGCGACTCGTCCCACATCCGCAGCCTCACGGTGCCAGCGTAGATCGTCGGGGGATCGGGCTGCGGGTTGACTCCGATGCCGTACTCGACGGTGGTTGCCCCAGCGTTCTGCAGTTGGGTGGCGAGGGTGTAGGGGGCGAGTCCCTTGCCAGGGAGCGGCTGCTTGATCCTCACCCTCAGACGGTCGAACGCCACGTTGAGGATCTGGTTCTCGGAGAGCGGGAACCGCTCGTCGCCCAGGTACACGTCGCACTCATGGATGTCGGATGTTGGGTCGATGGTGAGACCGCTGTACCTCTTGCCCGTCCTGTTGGGCACCTCGACCCAGCCGGCTTCGCTCAGACCGGCGCTTCTCTCGGTGAGATCCGTGATCACGCCGGGAGGGCCAAAGGACGTTGGCGACACGACCATCGTGTCGACGGCTGCTTCGCCGATGTCAAACATGGCAGACTCCTCGACTCCGCTGCGACCGCATCCGGCGCACGCGACCAGCACTGCGACGATCAAAGGCTTCATGGTCTCCCTCCATGGAAACCGTGTCCGTGCCGCCAACGTAGCGTGCCACTTGACAGGGTATATCCATCGTATGTACGATGGGCTCCATGGTCAAGCTCCTCATCAACTTCTCTGCGTCCGCCGCCACCTGGCTCAAGCGTGGCTCTGCCCGACTCGGAATCCCTACCTCCGAGCTTGTGCGGCGCATCATCGACGAGGCGAGAGGGGCCACGGCTTCTCCTCGCGCGCCTACGGAAGCGGCGTCACCGGGTCCGACTGCCCGCCGTGGCCGCGCGTGATCTCCGCCGTGACGATGCGCGTGAGGCCGTTGACCGCGTGGATGCGGTGCATGAGGAAGGCACGGAGAGGATCGTGGCCGGCGCCGGGGTCGGCCGGGATGGCGCAGTAGGCGGCGTCGCCGGCCGCGATCATCGGGAACTGCACCGACCGCTCCGTCAACTCCGCCAGGTAGTCGTCGAGGCTGTCACGATCCGCGACCGGAAGCTGGGACTGCTCCACGGAGAGCATGGACGTGGTGCCGCCCGCCTGCACAACCACCTCCTCCCAGTTCCGCACGCGGACCCACTGCAGCGGGACGGTGGCCGGCGGTCCCTGGATGTCGGGATCCTCGACGGCGATCACCAGACGCGACCGGCCGCTGCTCTCGTGGACCTGAATGTCGATGATGCCCAGGCCGCTCACGTTGATGTCGTTGACCATCCAGTCGTTCAGTTCGCGCCCCTGCTGGTCGCTCGCCCCGCTGATTCCCGGGGCGGCGATCATAAAGAAGCGCCTGGCTTCGAGCGCAGCGAGGGGGTCGCCAGCGATCTCGTCGACGTACTGCACGTTGCCAGAAGCGACGAGCGGCTGCCGGTTGATCTGCTCCTCGAAAATGTAGATGGTGCCGCTCATGTCTATCTCCTTGGCAGGAAGCTGGCGAGAGCCTTCACGAACACGGTGCCGAGCTTGTCCACGAGGCTTTGCACGAGCGCCTCGCCCAGACTGGCCATGTCGACGCCCGACTGCCCGGATGGATCAAGCGGGGAAACGATCATCGAGAGGAACACGCGATTGGTCCGCGCAGCGGCGTAGACATCGGTGCCCTTGGGGATCGTGAGCGTCGTGGGAACGTCCGGCGCGAGAAGGTACGCCTCGCGCGATCCAGACGACCCGTCGACTGCTCCCTGGGTCGACCCGATCACGGCGTACTCGATGGACGTGTTGTCCGAGGGACGACGGACGTAGTACCTGCCCGGTGCGCTGTCGACGAGCGTGGAGGCAACCAGGCTCACCACGCGGTCCTCGCCGGATGCGATGAGGATCTTGACCGCCGCCGCCGTCGTGACCTCCGTATCCGCTCCCGTCGGCTTGCGAAGCTCGAAGGTGCGGAAGATGGAGGGCGCAGCGAGGCGCAGGCCCTTCTTGAGCGCCATGTGTTACCCCTCCGCGCCGGGGGGCATCATCGAGGCGGTCACGTCCTGGTAGCCCTGGAAGTAGCCGTGCAGGGCGACCGAGAGGTTGTACGGAGCGCCGAGGGCGCCGTTGAGGACCGTCATTTCGATGGTGAGCCCGCTGTTCTGGCTGCCGAGCATGATGCTGCCCGGCTGCAGGAGCCACTCACGACGCTGGCGGTCGCAGAGGACCGAGAGCGGGGTGGGCGACTTCGAGAACTTTCCGGTGTCGGAGATGGACTCGATGCGCGCCAGCACCTCGTTGTAGTCCGAGTCGAACTCGTGGCCGCCGGCCACGCGCCCGACGAAGAACTTGATCCTCGTCACGACGAACGGCTTGGAGAAGCCGTTGTTGAAGGCGTTGTCCGGGAACGCCTGCACCTGGCCGGCGTTGAGCGCACCCTGGCCGCCGCCGCCGCCGATCTGGTTGGTGCCGAACGTACCCATCTGCGCCGCAAAGACGTAGGGGGTGTTGAACAGGGCCCTGTCGGGAGCCTTCGCCATGAGCGCCTCCGCCAAGCCGGGTTGCTCCCGCGCTGGCATGAGAGGTTGCGCGAGGGGCCGCCGGGGAGAGCCAGCGGCCCCTCGCTATGTGATCCCGGCGCCGGGAACCGGAGCCGGATGCAGCCCGAAACGATGCACGAGGGGAGGCGGGCCTTGCGGCCCGCCGCCCTCGCTGGCCTACCAGCCGCCTTCGGCTAGTTGACCTTGACCTTGTAGAGCCCCTCGATGTCGCACTGCATGACGATGGAGGTGTTCTCGCGGTCGTTGACCTGCTGCGCCTGGTCGAGCGCCAGCGTGGCGACCGCCGTGGCGGTCATCTGGAACTGCTGGTTCGCGTCGAGCTGGATCGGCACGACGAGCTGGTGCGCGTGCTGGGGCGAGGGCAGGCCGTTGATCGCCTGGTCGAAGCCGATCTGGGTCTGCATCGCCGTGATGCCGCCGCCGCGCGGGTAGTCGATGAAGTGACCGGCCTGGCGGTCCTTGTCGTTCGAGGAGAAGGTGAACAGCACCTTGCGCTCCACCTCGAACAGCACGCGGGCGTTCGGCTCGGCCGAGTCCAGCGAGTCCGGGTTGAGATCGGTGGGGCTGTCGCCCTGGCCGCCGATGTCGGTCGGGTCGGTGCCGCTGACGTAGCACACCGACAGGCGGGGCGAGTAGACGTAGGCGCCCCAGTCCGTCGGGAGGCCCGAGTCACCCTGGCGCGGCTGGTTGGTGTCGATGCGGGTCGTGCGGCGGTTGCCGCCCTGCAGCGTCACGCCCTTGCCCGACGCGAAGAACAGAAGCTCGTCCTGCGCGCCTTCGATCCAGCAGACGCGGTTGAAGATCCGCATCCAGCGCCAGTCGCCGAACTTCACGACGCCGGAAACGCCGGGAACCTTGATGGTCAAGGTGCCCATGTTGTTCTTGTCGACGTAGCCGGGGAGCGGCGACACGCCCTGCGCGAACGCGGTCTGGATGGTCGGGTTCATCTTGATTCCCTTTCCTCGCCCGGAAAGTCCGCCATCGCGGGGCCGGGCGCTTCCTGCACGGTTGCTTTTTCGTTCACCCGTCGAGCCCGAGGGCTTCGACTAGGCGACCACCACGGAGCCGGCGCCCTGGAAGTCCGCCGTCGTCAGCCCCATGCCGCCCTGGATCACGTCCACCGGGGCGCCGAAGCCGGGCCCCATGATCTCCAGCGCCGGGCCGGCGCCGAAGGCGACCTGATCCGCGCTGGTGTAGCCGAACTCGTCCTCGGCGTCGCCGAGGCCCTTGGGCACGAGCACCATCGAGCGGATGATCTCGGGCACCGCCGTCAGCAGCGAGCCGACGAGGCCCAGGTAGCCAGCCCGGCGGGTCTTGTGGAAGATGCAGGACACGGCCGACACGCCCACGCCGACGGCCAGGCCGATGAGCCCGGCGTACTTGTTGAGGCGCGGCGACGTGCCGGAGAGCGCCTTCGAGGTGAGGATCGCGGCGCCGGTCAGACCGCCACCGACGACGTAGCCCCAGATCGGGTTGATCTCGTCCCAGGCAGCCAGGTCGCCGAAGTCGCCAAGCTGCGCGCTGTTGCGCTTCATGTTCGCTCCTTTGTTTGGCGTCCTCTGCGGGCCGCCGTTCCACTGCGAGCAGCGCGTGAAGCGGCCGACCCCGGCCAGCGTCACGACTGCTTCCTTCGTGCAGGTTCCTCGCCTTCGCACCGAACTACCGGCTGCGGCGCGTGCGGCACCACTTCGTCTTGCGGCACTTGCCCTTGCGGGGACCGCTCTTGACACGACCGCACTTGCACGCCTTCTTCTTCGCCATGTCGAACTCCTTTGTCGGCCCTCGGGCCCCTTCGATGGTGATGATGTGACCGAACATCTATCTCGGCCTCTCTGCTACGAGTCAAACGGGCTCGTCACGTCGTAGAGCGACCCTTCGAGCACGTCGTTTTCCACTGGTTCCGGCGCGAAAACGTCAAAGCCGTCGCCCTCGCCCTCGCCCTCCGCCATGAAGTCGTCGCCCTCGTCGTAGAATCCGCCACCCTCGTTCTCGTCGAGCGTCGGCTGTGTGTAGCCGCCAGAGGGAGCGCCGCCGCCGCCACCCGAAGTTCCGGCGCCGGAAGCTGGGGCGGGGGCGGGGATGGTCGTCGGTGTGCCAGCAGGCGTGGTCGGGGTGGTCGTCGGCGTAGCGGCCGAGACCGGAACGCAGGTCACGCCGTCGGCGCCAAGCTGGAAGCCCGAGGTGCAGACCACGGGCCCGAACTGCTGCTGCGACACCGGGAGACACGTCACGCCGTCGGCACCCATCTGGTAGCCTGGGCCGCAGGATGCCGTCGGGGGAACCGTCTGCTGGGCGCCTGGGACGACGCACTTCTTGGTCGTCGGGTCGAGGCTGCCCTGCGCGCAGGTCGGGTCCGAGTAGTGGTAGTTGCTGCCGTCGTAGTAGTAGCAGCGTCCCTGGTTTGGCCCCGGCGCCGTCACGCGACTGGTGTTGGCACCGCACGCCGGGTCGACGTAGGACGGCGTGCCTGGAGCGACGCAGAGCTTCTGGGCCGCGTCGTAGGTGTAGCCCGCCGGGCAGTTCTGCGACGGGGAGGTGGAGCCTGGCTGCTGCGCCCCTGCGGCCAGCGGCGGGACGACGGTGTGCGTGTTGGGGTTGATGCAGGTCCGCGTCACCTGACTGTAGATGAAGCCAGGCGGGCAGTTCTGCGGGATGTTGAGGTTGCCGGCCGGCAACTGCAGCGTCGGGATCTTCATGCACCCGCCGCTCGCGCTTCGCACCTGGCCGAACGGGCAAGGCATGACTCCGCCGACGAACTGGCCCCCGACTGGAACGCAGGTCACGTCGTCGTTGCCCCTCGTGGTTCCGGCGGGGCAAACTTCCGTCCGACAGACCTTTCCGCCGGGGAAGTACCGAGTGCCGGGCGGGCAGGTCGTCGGTCCTGGGGCGACGCACACCTTCTTGCCGTCAGATCCCGTGACCCACTGCTGTCCGGCGGGGCATAGCTGCGCGCCGGCCTGGAACCCTGCCACCTCCAGCACGGGAACGGTCACGCACTGGCGCTTTCCGGCGACGGTGAGAAGCTGCATCCCGGTCGGGCATGAGGTAGCTCCGTGCGCCCCGGCACCCTTGCCGCGCCTCGCGCCGCCGCGAGCGCCCTTGCCGCCGCGAGCGCCCTTGCCGCGCACCCCTGCGCCACGAGTCGCCTTGCCGCCACGCCGACGGACAACCGCTCCCAGCATGGGGGCGCCAAGGACCGGATCGCCAAGGAACACGCCCGACCCCATGAACGAAACGATGCGCCGGCTGAACGTGCCCGTCGTGTCAGCCTGCGGTGGCTGCATGGAGAAGGCGGGGGCCGTTTCCTGCAGCAGAGGGGTGTTGACCATGAACTGCGGCTGGGCGCCAGGGGTCCACCCGGGCGCTAGCAGCGTCCCGCCCTGCGTCGTCGGGCCGCCCTGCGACTCATGCACCGGGGGAGCCGGGGGAGCGGTGGCCGCCCCTCCGCCTGTGTCCGCCGTCTGCACAACTCCGCGACCAGAGGAGAAGTCCTGATGGACCGGGGCGTCGGGCGAGAGGATGCTCTTGAGCACCGAGTCTGTGCTGGGCGGAGCCGTGCCACCCGAGGAATCTGCCGCTGCGGCCGGCGGAGGAGTCGTGGCCATGGCGGGAGCGCCACGCCTTCCTCTGATCACCTCGCCGTGGCGCTTTCCGCTGGCTGCGTGGAAACGCTTTCCGCCACCGGAAGCGACGTGCTGCGCGGCGTGGACTGCCGCTCTGCGCTGGACCTGGCCCCTGACCGCGCCAAGCTCGCTCGGGTAGCCGCCCAGGGGGGAGATCATCATGGTCACGCCGCCGAAGCGCGCGACGATGGGGATCCCGTTCCGCATCATGTGAGCCTGGACGCCGAACTCTGGGACGACGTGGCCGCCCTTGCCCACCGCCATCTCGTACACCTTGCGCGTGTAGTCGTTGACGGCCTGGGTCGCGCGCTGCACCTCTCCGGTCGTCGTGCCCGGCTCCAGCCTGATCACCCGAGTTGCGGGGAGCGGGAGAACCGTTCGCATGGACGTGACCGGAAACATGGGGACAGGCTACATGGCCGCGCGCAAAACTGTCAAGCTCCCGGAATCGTTGCTGTTTTATGGCTGTCGCTCCGCAGTCATAACGCTTGACAAGTGCAGCATGAGCGTATAACTATTGCAGTGCATGGCCAAGACGCCCAAGAGGGAACGCCTTTCCGCGCTGCGAAAGAAGTCCCTGATGATCCGCCTTTCCGTCGAGGAGCACTCCGCGATCAGCAACGCATCGCGCGACATGGGTGCGCCGATGGGGACGTGGGCGCGCATGGTGCTCGTGTCTGCGTGCAAGCCTCCGACGGGAGTGTAGCGTGGCGAGAAGCTGGTGTCGGATGCTCTGGCGCTGGCTGACCGGGAAGCGGTGTCGTTCGTGCGGCTGGATCTGGTGCGACGGCTGCGGCCTGGACTACCAGCCCCCGTAGCCGCCGTCCCGATCTGCGTCGGGGTTGATCTCGTTGGGCCCGTAGACGATATTCTCACCGTCGAACTCGACGTGCCCGGCCTGCGGCGGGTGGCGCGCGAAGGCGGCGTAGCCGAGCGTGGCGTCGAACGGGATCCAGCGGTCGGGCTGACCCTTGGGGTAGCCGATGAGCGGGTAGATGTGCGCCCACTGCCCGCCCTTCTCGTTGCGCGTGATCCTCGCCTTGGCGGCGAAGCCGTTGCCCATGGCCAAGGTGATCAGCAGGACGGTGAGGTCGTCGCAGTCCCCACCACGGAACTGCAGCGTCGCCCTGGCCGTCTGGAAGGTGTCGTACCCGTTGATGTCGCCCGTGTAGCGGATGTTCTTTGTGCCGTCGGGGTTCGTCGCGTGGACGAAGTGCCAGATGGCTTCAAGCTCGCACAGGTCGTTGCGCTCCGGGCACGCCCCGGTGACGCCCAGCGCGAGCCCGCGACTGATCTCCACGTCGAGGAGCGACTTCTTGATCATGTCGCGCAGGTAGAAGATGCGCGCCTCGATTCCGCGAGGGGAAAACTCCCGTGCGACCCTCTTGCTGTTGGGTGGTCCGAACACGCGGCGTCCTCCTGGCTGCTGGGCGATGATGGAATCTTCCGTCGGCCAGCGTCCGCGCATTGGCGCGTCGCCGTCGCCGAGGACCACGACGCGCGCCTGTCCTGGCTGGCGCATGAACCATGGAGTCGGGATCTGGCTCATCGGCTGCGACGACGCGGGCGCGAGCGGCCCACGGAGAAGTACCCGCCCGACCCGATGCGGCCAGGCCGCATACCGACGTAGATGATGCCACCGATGATGGCCAGGCCGCCGGCAACCATCAGCCAGTCGCCCAGGCCCCAGCCTTCCGTCGGCTCCTCTGGCGGAGCGAGCGGAACGGCCATCGCCGGGATCTGGCCCGGCAGCCGAGGAGCGGTGTCCGTGGCCACGGCTGCGTTGATGATCGCCGCCCGCGCCTTCACGGCGGCGTCGCCGAGGCGCTGCCAGGCGCAGCAGTATCCGGCCGGCGGCTTGGCCGCTGCGGCGCGAAGCTGCTTCTCCATGTCGTAGACGATCTTGACCGGCCCGGAGAACCTCGTCTTGATCTCCTGCGGCGCAGCGAGGAACGCTGCCTTCATGGTCTCGACGGCGCTCTGCCCGTTGAAGCAGTTTGTCTGTGTGCAGGTCTCGGCCATCGGCATCATCTCCTTGCGAGGCGCCGCCTGGTTCCATGACCGGAAATGGCAGCGTGGTACTTCTGCTTGGCGAAGGTCGCCGCCTGCGCGGCCCAGCCTCCGCCCTTGTAGGACTGGTAGACCTTCACGCCGCCCCAGATCGCGGCCAGCGTGACGGCGATGAGCCCGATCTTCTCCAAGATCCCCATCTGCTCGTCGTCGAGCAGGTGGCTCTTTGGCCCCGACTCCATCCCGTACTCCTTGGCCATCATCTCCTGCAGTCGCTCGGCCCTTGCCCCGATCTCTTTGATGGCGCAGCACCACCGACCGATGAACGCTGCGGTCGGGTACATGGACGCGATCTCGGCAGCGCCAAACGATCCGCGAGCCTTCTCCCACTCGGAGTAGATGGCCTCGACGGCGGCTTCGTACTTCCTCGGCCTGCCCAGGAAGGTATGGTACTGCACGAGACCTTGAACGGCTGCCGATCCAGCGTCGCAGTCGCTCTTGCCGCAGTAGATGTCCATGGCGCTCCCTGTCTTACTTGACTGGAACCAAGCTACCTGCCTATGCTCGTTCCTGTCAAGGAACCACCACCACCTTTCATGGAGTTGCCCATGTCCGAGAACCCGTACCTGCGCCCGGTTGACGACGAGCTTGGCTGCTGGCCCGCCCTGATCCCGGTCGCGGCAGAAGTGCTGAAGGGGATGAGCAGTGGCGACAAGGGAGGCACGTCGCCCAGTTCCGGCAACGCAACCGGCGGTTTCGACATCGGCGGCATCCTCAAGAACATCGTCGGCGGGCTCCTGCCGGGCATGGGCGGAGGGCAGCAGAGCACGCAGATGCAGCCGAGGTTCACGCAGACGACCCAGGGCGGCATGACCCCCGAGATGATCCAGTCCATCGTCCGGGCGCAGATGGCCCAGATGGGGATGCGCGGAGGGACGGGAATGGGCTGCCAGCCGGGTTCTCCGTGCGCGCAGGGCGGCGCGATGGGCGCCGGCCAGATGCTCACCGGGCGGAACTGCCGCAAGGGACAGGCAGGCTGCATGGCCGGCGACCGCTACTCGGCCAAGTACGACCTCTGCTTCGACCCCAACTACTTCATGGACGAGGACCAGGCGTACCAGTCCTGCCAGATGGTCGCGGGCGGCATCCCGACCCAGCGTCCGCTCCCGCGCGCCACGACGGGCGGCAAGCGCGGCAGCAAGGGCAAGCGCAGCAAGAAGGGTCTGCGCGGCGTGTACGGCATGGGCGGCGCGTTCCTGGGCAACGTCGAGTACGACCTCGGCGCGGCTGCGCCCTCGGAAGGTCCGGGCCTGCTGACGGCGGCGCTCATCGGCGTCGGCGCCATCGCGGCCGGCATCTTCGGCACCATGGCAACGACGCGGCACTACGGCGTCCCGTCGCTTGGCTGACCCTTCGCCGGCAAGTAGCCCCGTGAGGGCTGCGTTTCCGTGACCAGAAAGAAGGAGATCAGCATGGCCAGAACTCGACGCCGCCGACGCGGCCTCGGCCTCACGAACCCCACCCACCGCGCTCGCGCGGTCTCCCACATCGGAACTGCCAAGTCGCACGCCGAGCTTGCCTTCAAGGAGATGGGCAAGGGCAACTGCGCTCGCGCGTTCCACTACATCGAGAGCGCCAACAGTCACGCGATGGCCGCTCTCGCTCAGTACCGCTCCATCGAGCCCGAGTCCAAGCAGGAGAAGATCGCGGGCCAGGCGCGAGCGGTGCAGGCGAAGGTCAACGAGGCTACCAACGCCTTCCAGCGTCGGTGCCTGTCGGCCAAGGCCAAGAGGAGATAGAGATGCGGCGGACGACTCCGGTTTACTACCAGGGATTCGGCGACGGAATCCTCGACAACCTCCTCAACCCCGTCGGAGCCATCGTCGGCGCGATCAGCGCGGGGAGCCACGGCGGAGCCGGAAGCGGCGCGACAGCGGCGAGCACGGTCAACGCCTTCGGCCTGCCCTACGGCCAGTGCCCGCCGGGGATGATCCCGAAAACGCAGTCGCCTGGCTACGCCGCGCTCTCCGCCGGACAGGCTGCGGCGATGCCCGCGTGCGTCGCTGCGCCGGCCGGCACTGCAGCCGCTACCGCCGCTGCGCCTGGCTATCCGGGATACCCTGGCTACCCGGGCGCGTCGCAGATCGGCGGCTGCCGTGTCAACGTCGGCGCCGAGACTCACAGGTGTTCGCAGGCCGGCTGGCAGAACGCGCTGGCCTCCGCGCAGCGCCGCGCCGCCTCGGGCATGGACCCGCAGATGTCCGTCGTGTTCGGCGGCAGGGTGTTCAACATCCCCTCGTGCCTCACCTCCCAGCAGGCAGCGGCGACGATGCTTGCCCCGCTCGCCACGCTCAACGCCCAGGGCCAGTTCTCCTGCCCGAGCGGGCAGAGCACCGCCTACAACACGCAGAACCAAGTCGTGTGCGTCGCCTCGACGACGGCCCGTCGCCCGACCTCGGGATCCTCGAAGGGCAAGCGCAGCAGCGGCAAGGGCGGGCGCCGCACGAAGGGCATGAGGGGCGTGTTCGGCTCCGTCGCCGACACGGCGGCGCAGGTCGGCGCGGGGGCGTCTGGATCGAAGTCGCCGGGATGGCTGACGGCGATCCTCCTCGGCCTCGGCACTCTCGCGGCCTGCGGCGTCGGCGCGGCTGCGGCTCGTCGGTAACTACCAGCAGAAGGCGAACAGGAGATAGAGATGGCCCCATACATGGACGAACTCGACGTGCTCGCCCCCTCGCGTGAGATCACGCAGGAGCGCCGACCGCGCTACCCCATCGAGGAGCTTGACCGCAGCGGCCTGGGCGGTCTCCTCGATTCGATCCTCAACCCCATCGGGGCCATCGTCGGAGCCGTCACGGGATCCATGGGTGGCGGGAGCAGCGGCGGAGCAGCGGCGGCGCCGGCCAGCACCGCTGGCGCTTCGTACACCTGCCCGGCGGGCATGATGCCCAACCCCGCCTATTCCACCCTCCCGGATGCCAGCCGCGCGCAGGCCGCTGCGGCAGGCGTGCAGGCGTGCATCCCGGTCACGGGAACCATGGTCCCTGCGCCCTCCGCCTACGGCACCGGGACCAACCTGCAGCAGTGCTCCGTGAGGGTCGGCACCGAGACTCACAGGTGTTCGCAGGCCGGCTGGCAGAACGCCCTCGCCACGGCGCAGCGCCTCGGGGCCGGAGGCATGGACCCGCAGATGGCGCTCAACATCGCCGGGCGCATCTTCAACATCCCGGCCTGCCTGCGCGCTGGCGGAGTCGCGGGTATGCCCCCGCTGTCCATCCCCGCCAACGCCCCGCTCGCCACGCTCAACGCCCAGGGCCAGTTCTCCTGCCCGAGCGGACAGAGCACCGCCTACAACACGCAGAACCAAGTCGTGTGCGTCGCCTCGACGACGGCCCGTCGCCCGACCTCGGGATCCTCGAAGGGCAAGCGCAGCGGCGGCAAGGGCGGGCGCCGCACGAAGGGCATGAGGGGGTTTGGCGAGGTGTCGCCGGTCGTCTACACGCAGATCAACGACCTGCTGTCCCTCTCGATCACGGATGAGCCCGGCGCCGTCCTCGACGACGATTCGTGCCGCCGCGCCTACTCCTCCTACCGCTACGCCGCCGCCGCGCTCAAGATGGCGACCGCTGCCGCGAACTCGGACCCCGAGGGCAGAACCTCCGACCACGGGATGTACCTGCGCGCCGTCGCCTGGGCGAACCAGCGCGTGCGCGAACTCTACGCCAAGATCATGTCGGGCAAGTGCAAGACCGACAACATGCAGTTCGGCATCGGCGGGGTTTCCGTCGGCGGGATCGGATGCGCCGCTGGGCCCAAGGTGCCGCTGAGCGGCTGCTCCTCATGCCTCGGGCAGACGGCCGAGGCGATGGACAACCTGGCGGTCGGCAAGCAGCGCCTCGCGCTCGCCAGGGAGAGCGACGATGCCGACACGCGCTGCCAGGCGGTCATGCAGGCACTCAGGTTCGCCACGACTGCCCGGCGTGAGGCCATGGTCTCGCGCGACCAGGGAAGGCTCGCCGACGCACACCGGACCTACATGGACGCGCTCGACCTCGCCCAGTCCATGCGCTGCTACGGCGTCCACTCCACCGGGCTCACCAACGCGCAGGGCCTCGGCGATACCGACTGGGCGGCGCTCATCCAGGCAGTGCCGAGTGCCGTCGCCCAGGCGGCGCCCCGCACCATGCCCCCGGGTGTGCCCTCGAAGTTCTCCATGTCTCCCATCTCGCGCGTGCCCATCGAGCAGCTTCCCGCCGCCGCGAAGCGTGCTGGGTTCAACTGCGTCGGCGGCAAGTGCGTGCCGATCACGCCCGGCGCTCGCCTCGCCGCGCGCCGGATGCAGAACTACCTCAACAAGATCACGGGCAGTACCGTCCCCGAGGACGGAGTGATCGGTCCCGCCACCGTGAACGCCCTGGCCACCCTGACGGCTGGATCGTCCGGGCCGGCTGCGGCCATCGCCGCCAGCGTCCCGACCATCATCTCGCACCTCCAGATGGGCCTCGGCATCGACCCGGGCCTGGGCATGGCGCCGATGGACATGCGCGTGATCGTCCAGAACAGCCTGCGCCAGCAGAACCGCTACCGGCTCAACATCCCGGCCAACCAGATCCAGATGCGGGCCCCGTTCCAGTGGGTGAACCGCCCATCCGTCCGCCCGAGCCCGAGCTACAACTGCCCCGAGGGGTACTTCATGTCCCCGTCGGGGTGCGTCAGCAAACAGGCCATCACCACCGGAGCCATGCCGATTCCGAGCGCAGAGGCCAACGCGGTGCAGGCCATGATGGACCGCTACTCGATGGGGCCGCACTTCCCGTCGTGGATGCGAAACCGGATGGTCCCGCAGAGCGCCCGCCTGTCGGTGCGCGCCATGTTCGGATCACGCAGAGCGAAGTGAGAGGAGAACGTCGATGAAGAAAGGCACCTGCAAGCGGATCAAGAACAGCCCGGTCAAGGGAATGTGCGTCTGCCGCCTCAAGGGCGGCAAGGTGCGCTTCCGCAAGTGCAACAAGGCCAAGCGCCGGTAGGGCTCGCCGTGACGCGCTACCTCAAGCGAGAGCCGTTCCCGTCGAAGCCTTCTACGGACGCCTACCGGGAGGGGTGGGACCGGACCTTCGGCGAGGCCGCTGCCGACTCCGACGTTCCCCTGCCGTGCCCCTCGTGCGGGAAGCCCCTTGCCGCCGATCCTGCGCGGCCTGGAGCGGTCTGCGCCGACTGCGCCGCCAACTCGCCCGTGTTCGTCGACTGACCTCCCGTCCACTCCCCCGTCCCCTTGCACTTCGGGCACTGTCGCTTCTTGCCGACGTTGCCCGTCCCCTTGCACTTGCGGCATGGCTCGCTCGTTGTCACGCGACACCCTTTCCGTCGGCGGAAGGCTTTGTCTCCTGCCGGTCAAACTTGACCATCGCCTCGTTGGCCAGGATCTCCCGCCAGAGAACGGACCCTGGCGGGATGTCGGTCTGCTCGACGCAGAAGTGAAACTCGACGACCTTGCCTCCGTCGTCGTCAACGACGGAGACAAGAACAGGGATCCGCGATCCCTGGCAGCGGACCTTCTTGGCCTCGGGCTCGACGATCACTCGGACGACGCGGTGCAGGCGTTTGCTGACGCGGCTGTGCTCCGAGGGGTTCAAGGCTACGCCTTGGCTGGCTCGGGCTCCGTCGGCGTGGCGATGCCCTCCGCCTTGGCGGCGGCGGCGAACTGCGCCTTGATCGCGGCGATGTGCGTCTTGATCGCGTCGATCAGTTCGCCCATGTAGCCGGCATCCGCCTCGGGCAGAAGGCGCTCGACAAACTCCTCGGGATCCTGCTCGATGTCCTCCATGGCCGGCGTGATCGCGTTGTGCGCGAGGGCCTGCGTGTAGCCGACGCCGATGAGTTGCGCGGCCTGCACGGGGGTCATGCCGGAGGCGACGTGCCTGCGAAGGATCTTGATGTAGCCGATGGCCGGGCCGAAGTATTCCTCGTCGCTCATGTCGTCGGCGTCCTCGTCGTCGCGTGCGCCGTTTCCTCCGCCGGCCTGCTCCGTTTCCGGTGCCTGACTCACCGGCTCGGGCTGGGCGGAGACCGTGGCGGTGGGTTGCTGCTGCGGAGCGGACTGCGGCGGGCCGGCAAGCTCTCCTGCCGCCTGCTCCTGCTGCGCGCGGAGCGCCCGCTGCTTTGCCACCTGATCCGTCTGCTGCTGGCGGATGGAGTTGAAGCGCGCGGCTGCGGCCGACGAGCCGAGGGCCTGGGCCTGGGCGGCGGCGGCTTTGCTCTCGATGATGGTGGCGCCGATCTTCTCGGCGGCTTCGAGGGCGCGGTTGCCGAGATCCCCGATCACTCCCGGGATGCTCGGCTCACCGCTTGACGGAGGGTTGAGGCCACGCTCGATCAGCATCTTCTTGATGTCGTGGTCGAGCCCGTCGCCGCCAGCGATCTCACGGAAGGTGCGGATGGAGTCGAGGAGCGAGGGCTGCGACGACATGAACTTCTCCAGCGTCGACCGCTGCTCGGCGGCGTTCTGCCGCTGCCAGTCGGCCTGCTGCTTCATCATCTCGTGCATGAGCGAGGTGTTTCCGGCTTCCTTCGCCGCCTGCAACTCCGACCGGAACCGCTCCTCCATGGCCCGCGTCTGCTGCTGATGCGCCTCGATGGACCGCTTGAACTCGTCGTCGCGCCGCTTCTGCTCGGCGTCCCGGAAGTCCTGCTCGTGCTTGCGCCGGTCCTCCTCGCGCGCCCGGCGCTCTGCCTCCAGCGCGGCGGACTCGGGACGCCCGGCGACCAGCTTCTCCATCATGGTCTCGAACCGCTTGTTGTCCTCTGCGCGCTGCTGCCGGATCTCGTTCATCATCTCCTGCTGGCGCCGTTCCTGCCGCTCCATCTCGTGCCGCCGCTCCTGCTCGGCCAGCTTCTCCTGCATCATCCTCACGGCGTCCATGGCGGCGCTCTCACGCCCTCCCGTGGTCGTCGGAGGCGGCCAGTTGGGCTGCTGGCCCTGCCACCAGGGCATCATGCCCGGCATCATGCCCGGCATCATCATGCCCATCGAGGGGGCCATCGCCGGCACGGCTGGGGCGGGCATGGCCATGTAGCCCATTCCGGGAACGTAAACGTACTGCTGCGGCTGCTGGAGGCCAAGCTGCGGGGCCTGCTGCGGCGGCTGGTTGGCCATGTTCGCTCCTTGCGGCATGACGAAGGGTAGCTGCGGTCCAAGCGGAGAGCCGCCCACACCGGAGAGGTTGGCGGCGACCTGGGCGGCGGCTGCGCGCGAGTTCAAGTCGGCCTGGGCGACCTGGGCCCGGTTGTCCGGGGTGACGATGGGCGCACCGGGGATGTAGAACTTCCATTTGTATTCCTGGCCGGTGGCGCTCGTGACGATGCAGAGGTAGGTGCCCCCACCAGCGAGGCCAGGGATGCCGGTCTCGATCTGCTTGATGCGGTCATGGTCCCAGCCCTGGCCGTTGTTGTCGAGCGAGATGGGCTCGCCGCTGCCGTCCTGCCGCTCGCGGTAGACCTTGACGCCCAAGGGCACCGGCAGGTCCATGAGCTTGCGTTCGTCGAGAGTGTAGGGGATCGTTTCGGCCTTGGCCCTGGGCATGGTTTCCCTCCGAGCCCATCTTGTCCATTGACAAGCGGAACGTCAAGGGCTATTTTACTCCCCTGGAAATTGACAGGGTGCCTTTTCACCAACGGGAAACCAAAGGACGGCCGATGGGAAATCTGCTCAAGGGTCTGCTACCGATTGGAGTTGTTGATGTTTCCGGCGTCGACCCCACCGGCATCTGTGAGCACTGCCGGCACTTCATCACGGGCGTACCCGAGGTCGAGCAGGAGTGGGAGTTCCTCTGCCGCAACGAGGCGGGCCGCATGGGGATCACGCTGCACACCTCGGAGCGACTGCGCGACAAGGACGGCTACGAAGTAGGCGATGAGACTGCGAAAACCGTCACGCACTACCAAGACATCAAGGCTGCCATCGCCCACCGCCTGCACGTCAACCCGGACGATGCCGGCCTGTGCGAGAAGGGCGTGGCGCGCATCGTGTTCAAGACCTGCGGCAAGGGCGCCGACCAGTCCGGTGAGCGCACGGACCAGTGCCCGATCTGGCAGCCGCTCATCTCGCGCATTGAGCGGCTGTTCGGCCGGAAGCGGCCCATCCTCCCGCGCGACTGGCGTGAGAAGCGCGCGGTCGCCCTCCAGCTTCGCGCCATGCCGACCTTCCAAGTGCAGGCCGACTCGCCTTGCCCCTGGCACCCGGGCCGCCCCTTCAAGTCCTGCTGCGGCAGGGGACACGTCTAGGCTTTCGCATGACGGTACTCCTCTACGTCTGCTTCCTGACCGTGGCGTACTACCTGTTCGCTAGGTCGGAGATCACCCGGCCGGTGTGGTCGCGGTACAGGGGGTTGCTCGACCGGCTGGCCAGGTGCCCGGCGTGCTCTGGCTGGTGGATCGGCCTGGGGGCTTCCTTCCTGCTGCCTGTTCCTGGCGCGGAAACGCTCGCCGGCTGGCCCACCTGGGGCGTTCACCTGCTCGGTGGTGCGTGGGGGCTCTGGCTCACCCCGCTCGGCTTCTGGGCCCTCTCGTGGGCCATGCACGCTACGTCACTCACAACGGAGGATTCCAATGGCGACGGAACTGGAGAAGGCGAAGGAGATCGTGGCCAAGCTCAAGACGGCCCTCGCGGACATCTCGGAGACCAAGCTCCACTGCATCACGGAGAAGGCGAAGTCCGGCAACACGCGGGTCGACCAGAGCATCGACAGGCAGACGTGGAAGGCGCTGACCGGGATCGCCACGAAGATCCACGCGCTGCGGGAGGAGATCGCCCTCGTGCTGGAGGAGGAGTAGCCGATGCCAGAGCAAGGTGGCGGGCCCGGAAACGGTGAGCCGCAGGCCAAGACGCAGAACGTGCTGTTCGCCATCACGGCGACGGGCAAGCGCATCTACGCGATGAAGCGCCTCGACGTGATCAAGCTGCTCGGGAACCACATGGAGGAGCTTCGCGTCGAGGTGGCCCTGGAGGCGGCGAAGCTGGCCCGCGACGGAGGGGCTATCATCTCCGTCCACCCTCCCATGCCGGGACTCAAGGGAAGCGGAGGATAGACCATGGCCACGGGCCCGCGACGACTGCCGAACAAGGACACGCGGCTGAACCGCCTGATGCTCGAAGCCAAGCGCCAGGTGGTAGCGGGCCTGCTTCTGGCGGCCAACGGGTCATGGTCTGAGGCCGCACGGATTGGCGAGGTGACGCGCGACACCATGTTCGACCTCGGCAAGAGACTCGACGAGTCAGAACCGTTCCCAGCGATCCCGCTTCGCGTCTACGCGGAGCAGTTGAGGCTCGACTGGGACCAGCGACAAAGGAATCAGGAGACATGATCGCCAACCTGATCTTGGGCATCATCCAGACAGCCGCCGACGCCCTGCAGAGGGCGCAGAGGCTCGTGGGCCGCTTCACCCCCGCCGTCGCCACGCCGACCCCGGATCGCCCTTTCGGGATCGGAGAGGATCCGCTGGAGGGCGAGCGCGAGAAGCACGCGGAGTCCGACCTGCGCGGGCTCAAGGAGAGCCTGGAGTACCTCGGGCTCAAGTACGAGCCGGGGACGACGTACAACGAGCCTGCCGTGCGCGCAGAGGCCGGCTGGAAGCGAGCCGACGAGCAGGTCTCGCGCCTTGACCGGGCCAGGACGATCTTGATCGCGGCCATCGACACGGTGTCCCTCAACATGGAGCGCGAGGCTGGAGCGCGCGAGCAGCTTTCCAGGCAAGTCGAGATCGTCGTGCGGAAGCTCACCTCGGCCGCGACCAGGCTCAAGATGCCCGGCGTGGCGGAGGAACTGGGCGAGGTTGTGGCGCCGCTCTACGTCATGCTCGCCAAGCCGGTCGACGTGGACGGCGACGTTCCCCGTGCCCGGAAGTGGTGCATCAACATCCGCGACAAGGCGTGGGACCGCTGCCCGAAGTGCAAGCACTACCTCCTCGACCACCTGCAGATGGGAGGGTGCCAGCACCCCGCCGCCATCGCGGCCGAGGTGTTCGTCGACCCGACGAGCGGCAAGCCCGTCTACGACTGCGACTGCAAGGAGATGGGGTGTGGCGATGGGCCGGTCCCGTCACCGACGGTCAAGACGTACAACCGCCGTCGTAAGCGGCCGGACTGATCAGTTCTGCAACTTCCCGGCACGGAACACGAACTCCGCCACCTTCTCCTCTTGCTCCCTCACCGCCGACAGGTACTCGACGAGCCCCAGCTTCTCGTACTTGGGGCACATGGGCATCGAGTGGGTTGTGGACGGGATCCCGGTCTCGGCGTCGCCGTCGGCGTAGCCGGCCGTGAACTTACCACCGCAGAACGGGCAGTCGCCCTCGAAGGCATTGTTGAACAGCACCGTGCGTGGGGTCTGCTTCCGCACCGCCTTCTTTCGACTGGCCTTGCCCATCAATCCTCCGCTTCCTCGTCGTCGCCCTCTCCCTCGGCCCGCCTCATCTCGAAGAACCCGTCGAACTCCCCGGGGTGCTCCTGCAGCACGAGCCGCGCGTAGTAGGGGCTGTGGTTGTTGTTGAGCTTGACCTTCTTGGCCACGCCTCCGTCGACGGAAACGTAGTCACCGTCGGTGCGGAGATCCCACTCGAAGCGCAGGACCGAGATCAGCGTTCTCATGGAGTAGCGCCGGAAGCCGCGCTGCTTGAGGCTGATGCACATTTCGAGGAGGCGCCTGTAGACCCACGGATTCCGCTCATGGAAGTCGGCGAACTGCTTGCGGAGCCGCGCGTTGCAGGCGTCGCGTTTCAGCTTGGGCGTGAAGTCGAACTCGGTAGGCTCCATCGGCTACCCCTTGCCGCGCGCCTTCTTGCAGGTCGGGCACGGGCAGACGCGGTTGACGAAGCGCAGCGCCTTCTCGCTCGTCTTGATCGCCCGCCTGGTGTCCTCGGCGATGCGGCGTAGCACCGTCGGGCAGAGGTAGATGCGCTTGGGAGGCGTCGTCGCTGCCATGCGGCTACTCCCCCTTCTTTTCCTCCGCCGGAAGCGGCAGGAACGCGAGGATGGCCCGGTAGCGGCCGGGCGGGAGCGTGGCCTTGCCGAGCACGCAGGAGTAGCCCTGGGCCCCGCCACGCGACCGGATGGTGAAGTCGATCTCGTAGAGGTCGTTGTCCTTGTCCGTCATGTAGGAGAACCTCTCAAGAGGCACCTCGGCCACGAGCACCGCCTTCGCCTGGGTGAGTAGCTCTGCCGCCCCCTGCGGCATCTCCTTGAGGGCCCGTGCCGCCACCAGCACGGAGCGCACCGCATCTTCGGCGCTCCGGTTGATCAACTCTTTGGCGCGCATCGCCTCGGCGTTCAACTGAGCGACCAGCGCATCTACGTTGATGTTCTTGATCTCGGGCACGGTCATTCTCCCTTCCGGCCGACCGCCTTGCAGAACGGCTTGTTGATGATGATGGCTCCAGCTTCCGAGAGGTCGACCATGATCTGCTCGACCTTCGCCTGGGCCTGCTTGAAGTTGGAGCCCGACCGCTGCTTGCACTCCCGCTCGATGGCCGCCCGGCTGACCGTCGGCTCGATCACGCCGTCGAGGTCGCCAGGGTCGCTGCCAAAGTGCTTCCGCAGCACGGAGAGGGCCAGCTTCCCGTTGATGCTCTCGGCGCCCTTGCACGGGACCACGCGCCGGCCATCGGGCAGCGGGAGCCCCTTCTCGGCTATCACGCGCCGCTCGATCTGCTTGCGTGCCCAGTCCAGGATCTCCTTCATGGCGGAGTAGAGCACCCACGCCCGGCCGAGGCTTTCCGACGGGAGAAACTGGAACGTCGCCGAGATGCACTCCATCACCTCGTCGCGCTGGTCCTGTAGGAGCAGGGCCGTGATCTTGTCGAGCGGGGTCCGAGCGAGCGCATCGGCAAGCTGGTTGTGGTAGGGGCAGTAGGGCTTGGCCGCACAGTAGTCACACTGGGGCGAGCCCGGGTGGAGCGTGATCGGCTGACCGCGACCGATAGCGTAGTGTGCCTCGGTGATCTCGTCCCAGACAGCGACGACCCTGGCGGCCATGACGGCGAGGTCCATGGAGGTCACGACGGCCATGTCCTCGGTGATCTGCCCCTCCTCGCCGATGGTGATCACTCCCCGCGTGCAGCCAGGCAGGCCGCGCGCCCGACACAGGGCGAGCGACAGGAGAAGGGTCTGCCCGTTGTCCGCGACCGGAACCGGCACCTTGCCGGTCTTGTAGTCGGCGACGTAGACGCTCGCGTCGCCCATCGTCAGCACGAGGTCTATGGTCCCAGGGATCTCGCACTCCAGCGCACCCGTGTAGTCGCGCTTGGCCTGCGTCTTTGGGAGGACGCGCCCGGTGTCCTCGATGGGGTTGTAGGCGACGGCCACCTCGGTCTCGATCTTCGTGGCGCGGGCGAGGATCGGAAGGAGGTCGATCTTCTCGCACCGCTCGCGCTGGGGCGCATCCGACGGGACCAGCGCGAGCGCCTTGTCGCGCCCGATGTTGGCGAAGTTCTCCAGGTACTCGTGGATGGCCGTGCCGCTGACTGCGGCGTCATTCGGCGGCGTTGACTCCTGGGGCAGAGCCATGCTCGCCGGGCAGGCCATCGCCTGCTCTGTCCTGCTCATCGACCAGGGATGGATACTCACTTGGCGCCTCCGCTCCCTCCGAAGAATCCCTGTTGGGCGCTCACGGCGGCGGTCGCCGCTGCGGCGGAGGTCGCTGGCTTGGCAGGCGAGAGCGCCAGGGTGGCCTCGTTGTAGACGACCATGAGCCGGGCAAGGGTGTCGGTGTCGGTGATGCCGCTCTCGCGCATCTTCATCACGAGGCCGTTGAGGTCGCGCTTGCTTTTCGCCGCACGGAACGCGGCGGCGAACTCCTCCTCCGTCTTGGGATTGGCCAGGATCGGCTGTTCCGTGGCAGCAGGAGGCGCTGCGGCGGGCGCTTCCACGGGCGGAGGCTGCGTCTTGTCGTCGGTGGTCGACGCCCACTGCTCGGGCGTCTGCACGGTGGCCGGGGCGAGGTCCGGCTCGGCCTGGACGGCTGCGGAGGTGATAGGCGCGGGCTCGATGGGACGCGAGGAGACCTGCCCACCTTGAACCGTGTGCGTCACCGTGATCGGTCTGTCGACCGCTGGCGCCTGCTCCGCTGGCTTCTCTGCCGGCTTGCGCCCGCGCTTCTCCGCCGGCTTCTCCTCTGGCTTGGCGGCCGGCTGGGGCGCCGCCTCGGGCACGCTGGCCATCGCTGCTGCGCTCACGTCGAGGTTGTATCCCTTATCGTCCGCCTCGATGGCATCGGCCATTTCGGGTGAGAGGCTGACCATCTTGCAGGTGCGCTTGACGGAGGTTTTCTTGGCCATCTCGTCGTAGTCCGTGACCCAGGGCCCGTCGTCGGATGCCTTCGACCGCTTCCTCACCGCGTCGATCTCCCAGCGCCACATGAGGTCGAACTGGGGCCGTTCGCAGCCCTTGATGCGGACGATGGTGTAGGCCGCGACCAGCTTGGCCGCATCGCCTTCCTGTGACGGAACGTGCTCCAGCACCGGGTTGAGCCCGCGCTCGTAGCGCAGCTTGTCGCCCTCGCGCACCGCGACCGCCTCGATGAAGTCGATGGTCCCGCTCCGGTGCGCCAACTCCACCATGCCCCGGTAGCCAATCTGGAACTGGGCCTCGTGGACGTTCCGCTTCGAGTTGCGGTAGGGCACCATGTAGCAGTGCTGCAGCCCGCCGCACACCTCCAGGCCAAGCTCCGCCGCCTGCATGAGACAGTTGAGGATGCTCTGGGGCTCACAGTCGAGGAGGCGCGGGTTGCGCGAGATCGCGTTGAGCGCGACCTTGAGCAGTCGGTCGGCCGTCAGATACTTGGCCGGCACCACCTTCGAGATGGAGCCCTTGGCCGACTCGAACAGGGCCTTGAGCGACTGCTGGCGGGGGTCGATGGTAGCGAGCGCGGTGGACGGGTTGGCCATGATCTCTCCTTCATGGTTTGAGGACGCAGATGCAGAACAGCGCCACGATGAGCGCGAGGATCGTCAACTCGACCCAGCTTTTCAGTGGGCGGAAACGATGGAACCGGCGTGTCACCGCTCGTCCTTGTTTCCGCCATCGGGAACGGCGGCGCGCAGCGACTCCACCTGGGCCTGCAGGTCGGCCACGTCCCCGCGCAGCCCCTTGATCTGCTGCATGGCCTCGGAGATGGTCTCCCTGGCCTGTTCCTCGCCCTGACGCGAGGTGACGAACTGGGCTTCCATCTCGGCGAGCCTGACCTTGAGCGAGTCGCGCTCCATGGTCACAGCCAGGAGAAGCTGCCGCTCTCGGTCCATCGCCTCGGCGGCTGCCTCGGCGAGATCCACTGCGGCCAGGATGCACCCCTTTGCATCGTCGGAATTGTACGAGAGGGCGTCGAGCGGCATGGGTGGCGATCTCCTCGGTCTTGATGGTCTGCGGATACCTTATTCATGCGTGGTAGTAGAGTCAAGGGAAAACGCACTGTCACTGGTATTTTCCGACGGCAGAGCGCGATTTTCTTGACACGACAAGCGTGGTGGATTAGGTTGCCCCCATGAGCAAAGAGCCTGCCATCCATGCCGCCCATGTCCTGCTGCTGGCGATGAAGGCGAAGGGCCTCGACGCCAAGGGGCTCGCGGAGGCCACCGGGATCCACATCAACCTCGTCAGCCGATACTGCACTGGCGAGGTGGCGGTCGGACTCAAGAACGCTCCGATCATCGCCCAGGTTCTCGGGGTCACTGTTGAGAGCCTCCTCTACCCCCTCGGGGTAGGCACCGCTGGCGCAGCGTAGTCCCTCGTCGGAAACCGTCAACCTGGGGAGAGCCAGGGAGGATGGACATGAGCATCGCACAGGTGTTCGCTGGGGTTCGGCCGTGGGCGCTCGAATCCGGTTCCTGTCTCGCGCTCCGCAAGGGGCTCACCACGCTTCCAGACCTCGCTGTAGACCACGCCATCTTCGATCCGCCCTACTCCTCGCACGTCCACGAGCACAGCGTCAGCGGCTCGGCCAAGAAGCGCACCATGAGCTTCGCGTGCCTCTCGGATGAGACCCGCAACGCGGTGGCCAAGGAGATGAAGCGCCTCGTCAAGCGGTGGGTGCTCGTGTTTTCCGACATGGAGAACGCGCACCTCTGGCGCCGGAGCCTCGTGCGCGCTGGGCTTGAGTACGTCCGGCAGGGCACCTGGGTCAAGAGCAACCCCACACCCCAGGTCTCAGGCGACAGGCCAGCGGCCGGGTGCGAGGCCATCGTGATCGCGCACCAGGCGCGCGAGTCGGGAAAGCTCCGCTGGAACGGCGGCGGTCGGCCGGCGACGTGGACATTTTCGGTCGTCAGCGAAAATAGCCCAGGCCAGATCCGCATCCACGACACGCAGAAGCCGATGGAGTTGATGGAGGCGCTCGTGCGCGACTTCACCGACAAGGGGGAGTTGATCCTCGACCCCTTCGCTGGGAGCGCCACCACGCTCGCTGCTGCGGTCAAGCTCGGCCGGCGCGCGGTCGGCTGGGAGTATTCGCGCTCGATGTGGAAGCGAGCGAAGGGAAGGCTCGACGGGACGCGCGAGCAACTGGCGCTGTTCGAGGGCGTCGCGCCATGACGCCCGCTCCCAAGCCGCCGAGAGAAGATGGCAAGTGCCGAGACTGTGGTGCCAAGATCGTCTGGATGCTCACGAGGAATGATCGGTGGATCCCAATCGACGCGGAAACGGCACACCTGGCAGGTTCTCGTCGAGGAGAAGATGGCCGGATCATCTTCGACAAGACCTTGCACCGCGTCCACTTCAACACCTGCACCATGGGCCGGAAGAAAGAGGAGCCGCCCAAGCCTCCACCCTCCTCGGGCCAGGCTCGTAGTGCTCCGCCTCCTCCGCAGGCCAGGCCGAAGCTCACCCCGGAGCAGCAGGCCCACCTCACGCTGCAGGTCGTTTCCGACGCGCACCCCGACGTGGTGAAGGCGGCGTACAAGGCGCTCGCGTTCATCTACCACCCAGACCGGAACCCGCTCTACGGCGAGAAGATGAAGCAGATCAACGCGGCCTACGATCTACTCCGCGAGAAGGTGGGGCGCTGATGGCTGGCCGCATCCGCACGCTCAAGCCGGAAATCCTCGAAGATGAGAAAACCGGCGGTCTGGACGACACGACGTTTCGCCTGTTTGTCGCGCTAATCATGCTTGCAGACGATTACGGCAACGGAAGGGCGAATATCTACTTGATCTCAGGGCAGATTTGGTGGTGTGTGAAGCCCACCCGCGACCCTCTTGAGGCCATGCAGATTCTCGTCAATTCCGGGCTGGTAAGACTCTATCGCACTGGTAGGCAGATATACTACCATCTCAACGGATGGGACAAGCACCAGAAGGTCAACCACCCATCCACAACCGGCAGGGTTCCAGGGCCAGGAAAAGATGGGGATCAACAGGTTACGCTCTTTGATGATTCCGTCCTGGGGAGTCCTCTTGAGAACCTCCAGAGGACTTCAAGAGGGCCTCAAGAGAATCTCTCGCCTGATCTCCGATCTCCGATCTCCGATCACCGATCTCCGATCTCCGAACGCGCGAGCACGGAGAACCTCAAGAGAGGTGAGACAAGATGCGACATGAAGGCTCTCGAAGCCAGATGGCTCGAACTGACCGGGAACGCGGGGAACACTGGACTCGTGCAGGTAGCCGAGAAGTGTGAGCAGCAAGCGGCCATCGAGAAGGTCTCCCCCGACGAGTACGCGGTCAAAGCCATCACGGCTTTCCTTGCCTGGAGATCAACCTGCACCGCCGGTATGGTGCCAGCGGCCTCGCCGCAGAAGTTCTGCCAGCACTTCATTCACATCCAAGAAATCGTCGCTGGCAAGGCTCCAGCCGGTAAACCGAAGGAACCTCCGCGCCAGGAAAACAAGCCGCGAGAATCATCCGGCCCGGTCATGCCAACCGAGGCTGAGACCGACGCGATGATCGCCAGGCACAACGAGAAGCGAAAGCGTGTCGAGGCGGCGCGGGCAGCCGCCCAGGCCGCGAAGCAGGCCGAGGGGAAGTGACGTGGTGGCGACGGTAACGGACTTCCGCGCGAACGCGACCCTGCCTCACCATCACGAGGCAGAGATGTCCGTCGTCGGCGGCATCTTGCTCCACGGGAAATCGCTCTGCCTGGCGACGGAACTGATTGGCCAGCAGGACTTCTACGACCCTGTGCTGGGCGCAATCTTCGCGGCCATGGTCAACCTCGACGCTGCCAGCAAGCCCATCGACTCACTGTCCGTCACTGAGCAGATGAAGGTCGACGAGAGCTACGGCCGGCTGCGCGCGAAGGGCGGCGAGGCGTTCCTCTCGGAGATCATGTCGGCCGTCGTGTCGGTCGAGAACCTGGGCTACTACGCCAAGATCATCCGCGACAAGGCCACGACGCGCAGGCTCATTGAGAGCGGCCATGAGATCGCGGCCAAGGGATACGGCGACTACTCCGACGTGCAGGAGTACGTCGAGCAGTCCGAGAAGCTGATCTTTGACGTGAGCAGCCGCCTACACTTCCAGAGCTACGAATCGAGTGCCACCGTCGCCAAGGCGGTGACGAAGATGCTGGAGCAGCGCAGCGAGCGTGGCGCTGCGGTGACGGGAGTACCCTCTGGATTCTTCAAGCTCGACGAGATCACCTGCGGCTTTCAGCCGTCGGAACTCATCATCGTTGCCGCCAGGCCCTCGATGGGCAAGACCAGCCTGGTTATGAACTTCGTCGAGCACGCGGCCATCGAGCACCGCGTCCCGGCGATCATCTTCTCGCTGGAGATGTCGAAAGAGGCGCTGTTCGAGAGGATGCAGTGCGGCCGGGCGGGGCTCGATCTCTCCCTCGTGAAAAAGGGTCTGCTGGAGCCGAACGACTGGATCAAATACAACCGAGCGACGACGAAGGTTGCTACCGCTCCCATCAGCGTCGACGACACTGGCTCGCCAACCCTCTCCGAGATCCGGTCGAAGGCGCGTCGCTGGCGCGCGGACCCGGCGATCTTCAAGCCGGGTGACTCGCGCGGCATCGTGGTCGTCGACTACTTGCAACTGATCATCCCTCCCGCCGACTCGAAAAAGGGCCGCGCCAACCGCGAGCAGGAGGTCGCCGAGATGTCCAGGGGGCTCAAGGCGCTCGCCAAGGAACTGCGGATGCCAGTGATCGCCGTCGCACAGTTGAACCGGGCCGTCGAGAGTCGCACCGACAAGCGGCCGGTCATGTCCGACCTGCGCGAGTCGGGCGCCATCGAGCAGGACGCCGACGTGATCACGTTCATCTACCGGGACGAGGTTTACAACGCCGAGTCGAGCGAGAAGGGGATCGCCGAGGTACTCGTCGCCAAGCAGCGAAACGGCGCGACCGGCCTGGCGAAGCTGACGTTCCGCAAGCAGCAGTCTCGATTCGGCAACCAGGCCGACCCGAACCACTACTCACCGCCGAGGGACTACACCGATCCGTCAGCGGAGGACGACGAATGACCGACGAGGAACGCGACTACGAGCAAGGCTTCATCGACGGCATCGACGACGTGGCGCTCGTGATCATCGAGCGGCTGGAGTCGGCGGTCCCGAACTGGGACTCTCGGCGCGAAATCCTGCTGCGGCTGGCCTGGAGACTCGAAGGCGCGGCCGAAACGGTCAGGAGGGAAGCCGAGAGGCCGGAAAACGAGCGCAGGGAGGCGCTTCTCCGGTCCCAGGAAGCCGGGGAGGTAAAATCGGCCGGTCAGTCTCCATTGGCGGAAAACGTCGAACCTGGGGCATCCCAGAGGCCGTAGCGAACGTGCCAGGATGGCATGAGAGATGCAAGGCAAGGTCCAAAACAGGTGGGGAGAGCCCAGGGTGGGCGAGTCATTTTCCGATCCCGGGATGATAGGGCTCGCGCAGGACTACATCGACGAGCGGTTTCACGGCACCATCAGAGGAAAGAGGTTCACCGTCGACAGTGTTTTCATCGCCATTGGGCCGCCTGATGCCGTAGTTGTCGCGCGCAGCGACGAGGACGACTACCACACCTTCGATGGTGGCAGGGCCATCAGCATCGCAACGATGTCGGGAGGACGAAAGGAAAAGAGGATGGACAAAGGAATGAGCGAGGGCACCGCGATCAAGCTGGTGGAGGTACTCACGGAACTCTGCGGCGAGGTGCATCTGCTCCGGCAGGGCCTCGTCGGGGGTGAGGATTGCACCGCCGCGAGCAACGATCTTTCCGTGCGCGGGGCCCTGATCGCCGCGCAGTCGACGCTCGACGGAATCGAGATCAGCCTCGACGCTATCGTCGACAACCTGGCAGGCCAAGCCGAGGGAGGTTGACCATGGGCCACCGCATCTTCGACCGACACTTCGCGCACGGTTTCATCATCACCACCATCTTCGTTGGCGTGATCTTTGCCATCT
>Ga0209777_10001971_pt1 | contig 28080 bp, 25 predicted proteins | sample FrelakmetHBP12HB_FD_187147 | JGI IMG/M metagenome (GOLD analysis project Ga0209777, IMG submission 187147) | Freshwater lake sediment microbial communities from the University of Notre Dame, USA, for methane emissions studies -HBP12 HB (SPAdes)... | ecosystem: Environmental > Aquatic >...
CGAGCCCACGCCTGTGCAGACCCGCGCCTTCCAACTCCTGGGACTGTAGCCAGAAACAGGAAGGCCAATCCTGCGCGTTCCCGAGTCAGCTCAGCAAGATAGTCTCTGATGCGAAATGGAACTTCGGGTTAAAGCGTTCGATGCCGCCCAGACGGCTGTAGACGCCGAGCGCGACGAAGAGGATGTTCATCGCCGGCACGCCCGGATGAGAATGTTGCGGGTTTCGATCCGCGGCCTGGCCGAGCCCTCCGCCAGCCAGATGAACTGATGCAGCAGGCGCAGGTAGACCTCGCGCAACAATCCAGCGGCTGTGGTGGCGCTCCAGGCCGGCAGCACCTCGATATCCCGCTCGTCGAATCCGCCGACCATGAACAGGTCCACGGCGGAACGCTCACTCACGGCGAATTCGTGGGAAAGGTCGTTGCACCAGTGGAAGCAGGCGTGGACGTTGCCGGCGTTCACCGTCTGCACCACCGCCATGCCGCCGGGGCGGAGTCTTTGCCTGACCTGCTCGATGAAGCCGGCGGCGGCAGGCTTGGGGATGTGTTCCAGCACGTCGAGCGCGAAGATCGTGTCAAACTGCGCGCCCGGCGCGAAGGACGTGGTTTCGAGCGCGTTATGGTGCTCGACGAAGGCCAGCCCGGCCGCGCGGCAGATCTCGACGTTTTCGGGCGAGATATCGAACCCGCGCAGGTTGTGGTAGCCGTGCGCGCCGAGGAAGTGCAGCAGGGCGCCCGAGCCACAGCCGATATCGAGGATTGCGGCCCGGTGGTCCTCGGGCAGAGATCCTTTGAGCGTGCGTTCGAAGGTTCCGAAAGCCAGTCTTCTTGTGGCCGGGTCGGCGGGTGTGGCCCGGCGCGTGTACTTCTGGTAGTGGCCGAACAGGCGCTCTACCGTGGTTGCTGAGGTCATGGCATTGCTCCTTGTGTCTCGCCGCGACTCGGCGGGGCCGCGGTCCTGCGAGAGTTCCGCGAGCGAACGCCCCGCTCATGAAAGCGTTTGCTGCCCCCGAGGCGGCTGCAGACGCCGGGCGCGACGAAGAGGATGTTCATCGCCGGCGCGCCCGGATGAGGAGGTTGCGGGTTTCGATTCGCGGCCTGGCCGAGCCCTCCGCCAGCCAAATGACCTGATGCAGCAGGCGCAGGTAGACCTCGCGCAACAATCCAGCGGCTGTGGTGGCGCTCCAGGCCGGCAGCACCTCGATATCCTGCTCGTCGAATCCGCCTAGCATGAACAGATCCACCACTGCCCGTTCATTAACGGCGAACTCGTGGGAAAGGTCGTTGCACCAGTGGAAGCAGGCGTGGACGTTGCCGGCGTTCACCGTCTGCACCACCGCCATGCCGCCGGGGCGGAGTCTTCCCCTGACCTGCTCGATGAAGGCGGCTGCGGCAGGCTTGGGGATGTGCTCCAGCACGTCGAGCGCGAAGATCGTGTCAAACTGCGCGCCGGGCGCAAAGGACGTGGTTTCGAGCGCGTTGTGACGCTCGACGAAGGCCAGGCCGGCCGCGCGGCAGATCTCGACGTTTTCTGGCGAGATATCGAACCCGCGCAGGTTGTGGTAGCCGTGCGCGCCGAGGAAGTGCAGCAGGGCGCCCGAGCCACAGCCGATATCGAGGATCGCGGCCTGATGGTCCTCGGGCAGAGATCCTTTGAGCGTGCGTTCGAAGGTTCCGAAAGCCAGCCTTCTTGTGGCCGGGTCGGCGGGTGTCGCCCGGCGGGTGTACTTCTGGTAGTGGCCGAACAGGCGCTCTACCGTGGTTGCTGAGGTCATGGCATTGCTCCTTGTGTTTCGCAGGCGCTCGACAGTTCCCGCCAGCACGCCACAAGCCGGCTCGCGATGCGCTCATGCGTGAATTGGGCCGCCACGCGCTCCGCGGCGCGGCGTCCTGCTTCCTCGAGAGCGCCCGGGTCCAGCATGAGTCGGTCCAGCACCCCGGCCAGAGCGGCCGAGTCCCCTTCCGGGAAGATCAGATCGTCCCGGCCGATCACGCGCGGAATCTCACCCGAATCCGAGCCCACGGCCGGGATTCCCATCGACATCGCCTCGATCAGCACGTGGCCGAACTGCTCGCGCCACCTGCCGGGCACTCGTCGCGACGGCAGGACCAGAACGTCAACGGCGCTCAGGACCTCCGGAACCCTGTTGTGGGGCACGGCGGGTTGCCAGCACACCCATTCGGCAATGCCGAGTGCCGATGCCCGCTCGCGCAACGCCGCTTCTTCCGGACCCGTTCCGCACACCAGCAGCGTGCAATCGCGCCTCGCGCGCCGCAATGCAGCCACCGCGTCGAGCAGATCCGCGACGCCTTTTTCGGCGACCAGCCTGCCCACATAGCCGATACGAAAGCGGCTGCCGGGGCGCGGCCCCCGATACCGGAAGAAGCGCGGATCCACACCGATCTGCGGCATCACCTCGAGCCGGCCTCGGTAACCCCACCGCCGGACCAGATCCGCGGCGTCCTGGTTGCCGGCGATGATGAGGCTGGCCGTCCGCAGCACGAACCGGCGTGTCCATTTGCGCAGGCGCCCCAGATCGTGGTCCTCGTTCTCCCAACAGAAGACCGTCAGCGGGATGCCCGTGAGCCGGCTGCAGACCGCCATCTGAAACGTCGAGAGCGCGAAGACTTCCTGCTCGACGTGCAGCACTGCGGGCCGGCCGGAACCGAGCACCCGGAGCATGGCTGCGAGCGGCAGCAGGTAGCCGCCGGTCCTCCCCGCAAAGTGCGCGTCCACTGCAAACGTTCGGAGGCCGCGCGGGAGTTCGAGAAGAAAAGTCCGTTTCCAGTCCCGGCTGGGCCAACTTTTGGGAACCAACAGGGAAATGTCCGTGCCGAGCGCGGCAAAGGGCTCCCACTTTTGCTGGTTGACGCCGACCATGTAGGTATGGCCGACTACCAGCACGGCAAAGCTGCCGGCTGTGCTCATACCTCCACCCCGCAATGTTGAAGCACCGGATGACGCGCGGTCGCGAGTGCCGCCGTCAGGCCCGGGACGGTCTCACTCGCGGCAACTCCGAGCAGCAGAAAAAAGTACGCGTTCAGGAAACAGGGGCCGTTAAAGTAACCCGTGATCAGCAGGCCGGCCGACGTCGCTACGATCCACCGAAGCGAGCGGCGCGTCGCGGGCCGGGATGCCGCAGCCGCTGCGGAAAAAACTGAACGGAGCCAGCAATAGTAGAAAACCAGAAGAAGATACAGGCCGGCGAGCCCTGTGTTGAGGACCACCTCGACCAGGAAGTTGTGTGAGTTGAGCACCGCCGCGGTCCCAATCCCCGCCAGCGGCACGTACTGCGCGGAGTATCCATACCCGGTGCCGGACAGCCAGTTGGACTGAATGACCTGCTGCAGTAGATCCCACGCCGAGACGCGCACTTCGAGGGTGCCTATGGTCGCATACCGCGCCAGAATAGGGTTGTCGAACAACGGAAGCTGTTTGAAGAAAGTGTCATACACGTACGTGCTCGAGAAAACTGCGGCGCCGAAGCCCGCCACCGCCGTGCCAAAGACCACCCAGGTCCGGTTCAGTTCCCGCCAGCGCAGAACCAGCACGGTGGCCAGCATGGCGAGGAAGCCGACCCACGGGGTCCGGGTCAAGGCGACAAAGAGCCCGGTCAGTGCCGCCGCCACGATGATTCGCCACGTCCAGCGCCCCATCTTCCCGAACTCCTTCGACACCGCGGCCCAGCCGAAAGCCGCGACGATGAACAGGCCCCAGGTGAGCGCATCGGCATAGTAGGAGAATGGCCGGAACTCCGTCCCGTTGCCTACGGCGTACTCGAAGACGGTTTTCCCTTGCATGGAGAAGTCGCTCGTGGCGTAGGCCCAGGCAAGGTCGAGCGCGGTCGGACCCGTCCAGAACTGTAGAACACCGTAGACCGCCGACACGACGACGGCGGCCGCCACCAGGCGGCCCAGCCGCGCAAACTGTTCCAGCCCGAGGGCCAACCCGGCATAGAACGCCAGTCCAGGCAGCCACTGCTGGGCCAGCGCCGCTCCCCGCGCACTCCAGGGCACGCCTGCCGAGGAGCTTACGGTCATCAGCAGACCGGTTGCCAGGTACGCCCCGAGCACCTTGGCGCTCGAGGGCAGGCGGCGTCCTCGAAGGTGGCGCGCTGCCGCCGCGAACATCAGGATGAGGAGGCCCACCGGCAGGAGTTGCACGGCGTAGTAGGTGTACACCCGCTGCGGACCGAAAAGGAAAATCAGCCGTTTCACGATATGGACCAGGTGGTCCGACACGATGAAGGCGGCTGCGAGCCCGGCAAGGTTCAGCCGCGAAAAGCCGAGTAGCGCCGCCGCGAGCAACGCCACGAGCGCTGGCGCCTGCAGGCCCGGGCGCGTGGCGCACAGCCCCGCCAACCCCGCGGCGGTTACCGCTGCCGCATACGTCAGAAATTTCCCGCTCATGACGCCGCCTCGCGAAACTCCGCCCGGCCGGCAATACACGCCCCCGGTGCGCGCAGCACCGCCGGCTTCTGCTGTCCCGCTTCTTCGCGCGAAACGTACAGCCGGTAGAGCCACCAGGTGGCAAGCGTCGCCGTTGCGTAGGTCAGGACCATGCTGGCGGCCATCCCGGTCAGGCCCCACCAGTGCGTGAACAGAAGGGCGCTCGTTATGCCGACCGGAGCCGTCAGCGCGCCGCGGATCAGGTAGTGTTGAGGCTTTTGCATGGCTTGCAGCACGATCGAGGGTCCCGTCGCGAGCGCGGCGAATACCGGCAGCAACCCGAGAACGGGGATCAGTTGCCACCGCGCAACGAACTTCCCACCATAGAGGGCGCTCTCGAGCGGTTCCGCGAAGAGCACGAGGGCCGTCTCATAGGCCGCCGCGCAAGCCGCCAGCCCCGCCATGATTGCAATTCCTTTCTTGCGAACCTGGCGTGTTCGTCCTGCCGCGTAGTCGGCCGAAAGCTCCGGGACCGCGAGCACTGCGACCACCGTCACCAACTGCGCCAGCGGCAGCGCGAAGTTCAACAGCGCGCGCAGCGCCGCCGCGGCCTCCAGTCCCATCGAACCGGCCGCCAGCAGTGTCTGAACGTGAGTGATTCCCAAACTCAACAGGGCCGCTGCAGCGAGCCACTTCCCGTACCCCCAATGCGACTCGCCCAGCCGGAGCGCGCTTCTCCAGGCCGCGGCCCGCATGGCGCAGCCGAGACCGAGCCGCGCCCAGACGATCGCCGATGCCACGGCGCTTGCCAGCCCGATTGCCAGCAGCGCCGTAACGGAGGAGAGCATTCCACGCCACCTCAGCACCAGCAACGTAACCAGCAGCGCGGGCGCGTACACCATACTCGACGCGAGTGCGAGCCTGGGCTTCCCGGCGACGTAGCAGAACCTGCGGACGAGCCAGAACAACAGCAAGAAGGGAAGCATTGCAGCCAACCCGGCTAACGCCGGCGTGACCCGGCCTCGAGGGATGAGAAACGCGGCTCCGGCGATTGCCGCCGAAGCAGCCGCTGTCCACGCGCAGTGCAGCCGCACCACGTCGCTGAAATAAGCGGGTAGCCGGGCCCAGTGCCGCGCCGGCCCGAGCACCGAGACCGGATCGAGCAAGAGCGCCGTGTGAAATCCCGAAACGAACAGAAAGCAGGCAAATGCGACCGAAAACGCCCCGTACCCGCTCTCCGGCATCCATCGCGCCAGCAGGATGCTTACCGCGAAGTTCATGCCACTGGCGATGCCCTGGTCTAGAACGCCGACTATCAGGCGTGCTCCCCACTGGCGTCTCTCATTGCCGAGCCAGCGCCGCACGCTCGCACGGGCGGCCGCCGCGGCAAGAATGAGGCTGGCCAGTCTCCCGTGCACGGCGGCAGGCCCGGTATCTGTTATCCTCACGCCCATTTCCCCTTGATTGGTTGACCCGGACTTGCGCGTTCCCTCAGCTCGCTTCCCGCTCGCTGCCGCGATAGTACTTGCCGTAGTAGCCGTAGTAACGGTAACTCTCGCTGAGACCCTGATGGATCTGGTTCAGCACCACGCCGAGCACGTTCGCTCGCAGCCTGTGCAGCGTGGAAATCACGGAGCCCACCGCCTTGCGGTCGGTCTCGCCTGCGCGTGCCACCACGATCACGCCATCGACGAGGGTCGCCATCTGCAAGGGCTCGGGGAAGCCGAGCAGCGGAGGCGCATCGACGAGCACCAGGTCATACTCCATGATGGCCTCATCGAGTATCCGCATCAGTCCTTTGCCGAGCAGGTCGGCTGCCCGCCGCGACGGTGGTCCGGCCGCGAGCAAACACAGCCCGTGGCTGTGTTCGAGCTGCAGCACCGCGTCACGCCATGGCGCCTCTGACAGCAACACCGTCGAAAGGCCCTGGGAAGCGGGTGCCTCGAAGCGCCGGTGCAGGCTCGGACGGCGCAGGTCGGCATCGATGAGCAGCGTGCGGTGGCCCTGCTGGGCGTGTGCGTAGGCCAGGTTGGCCGCTACGGTGGACTTGCCCTCGGCCGGCGCCGCGCTCGTGATCAGGACCGAGCGCAGATTTCGCTCGAAGTCGGCCAGCAGAATGGAGTTGCGGAGCGTGCGGATCGCCTCGTCGTAGCTCGAATACGCATGCTCGAGCGGTGTCCGCGATCGCGCCGGCAGCAACTCGCCGCCAGCCTCGCCCCGCCCATCGCCGTTCGCAGCCACCAGCGCCATCCTTCCGCGCCAGGGCTTTACCATCGGCAGGCTGCCGATGACCTCGGATTTCAGCGTGCGCGCGACCTGCTCGGGATCCCGAATCGTCTTGTCCAACGCATCGCTCATCACGGCGGCTCCCACGGCCAGCAGCGTCGAGAAAATGAACGCGAGCCCCGCGTTCAGCGGGATGTTCGGAAAGACGGGCTTCAAGCCCGGCCGGGCGGTGTCCGCAATGCGGATAGCACTGTTCTGGAACCCGGCGTTGATGCCCGCTTCCTTGATCTTCCGCACCAGCTCCTCGTACAGCTTCTTATCCGCCTCGGCCTCGCGTTGAAGAGACTGGTACTCGAACGAGTGCATGTTCAGCCGGTCGAATTCCCCCTTGGTGTCCGCTACAGTCTTGCGCAGCATGGTTTCCCGCGCCATCGCCTGGCGGTAGTCGGCCTCTACGCGGCGCGCGATATTCGCGCGGGCGCTGTCCAGCAGCCGCTGTGACTCGGCCAGTTGCGCCGCGGCCTTCCGGTATTCCGGGTGGTTCGAGCCGTAGTGCACCCGCACGTCGGCGAATCTCGCCTGGGCATCGTCAACGCGTTCGGACATGCGCTTCAGCGCCTCCCCCTGCGAAGAAACCTGGGCCGCCTCGAGGGTTCCGTTTCTCACCGACAGGAAGGCGGCCTCCTTGCGGACACGGTCCGTTTCGGCGGTGGTGTATTCGGCGTTGAGTTGCAGCAGGCGCGCCGATAGAATGTTCGTCTTCTCCTCCGGCCTGATGACGCCCAGTTCGCGCTCGAATTGAGCCAGGGCCGAACTCGACCGCTCCATCTTCGCCTTCAGCTCGCCGAGTTGCCGCTCCATGAAAGCAGACAGGCTGGCCGAGGAGCGGTAGCGGATGTTGTAGGTGTGCTCGATATAGGACTGCGCGATCGCGTTGGCGACGTCGGCCGCAAGCTGTGAGTCTGCGGAACGGTAGCTGATGAGCACCAGGTACGTGTTGACCGGGCGCTTGACGGTCAGGTTCCACAGCGCCACGGGCGCGTTCGCTGCACGCTCGCCGTCCGGTTTTCCCTCGGCCGCGCGCAGGTTGAAATGATCGGCGACGGGCCTCAGCACAGCGTCTGACTGGACCAGCTTCACCTGTGTCGCCAGGAACTGGTCCGCATCATTGATTCCCGGCTGTGCCGCGTCCTGGCCCAGGATTCCCGTGGGCATGCGGCGGTCAATGTCGATGGCCGCCGTGGACTCGTAAACCGGGGTCATGCGGCTCGAGATGATGAGGGTCGCCGCCACCGAGACCGCGATGAAGGCGAGTATCCTCCACCGGTGCCGCCCAATGATCCAGAGATACTCGGCCAGCGACGCGGTATTCTCGTTCCACTGTTCCGGCACGTGCGCCGCCGCCGCCTGCCGTGAGGCTTCCGCGGCCGCCGCCACGAGCGACGTGCCCGGGTGGGATTGAAGGGTGCGTTCCAAACCTGGTTCAGCCATTGGCTCCGTCCGTTGCGTCTATCGCCGCCAAATAAGGACCCCCGACGCAGTAGCGGCTCCGAAGCCGATCGCCTTCTCAAGAGCCGAGAGTCCGGCGCGCCGGCCTGAGTTATCGGGGATGTACAGAATGTCGTTCGCCAGTAACGGTACGTCGCCCGCCTTGCGCTGCATGATCTTCTTCAGCTCGATCGGGATCTCATGCTTCGCGCTCGAAGCGCCCTCGCGGCGGTAGATGTAGGCCTTCTCGGAGCTGTATGGCGCCAGGCCCTCGGCGAGCGCCAGGAGCCGAAGTACGCTCGACTCCGCTCCATCCTGGATGGCATAGGCTCCAGGCTTGCGGACGTTGCCAACGACGAACACCTTGCCAGCCTCCGGGACACGAATCTCCTCGCCACCCCGCAGTTTCAGGTTCAGCTCCGGGTCAGCCTCGCCAATGAGGCCGCTGACGGGGACACGTTGCACGAGCGCGGCCACCGTACCGTCCTGCCCCTGCTGTTTGCTGCTGACGAGGATCTCCGGGCCGGCCTCCGGCGCCAGTCCCCCGGCTCTCGCGATCGCATCCAGCAGCGTCACGCTTCCGAATGCCTGAAACGTAACCGGGCTCCTTACCGAGCCCGCGACGCTTACCGGCCGGCTGTGGTATTCGACCACCGTCACCGTAACAGCCGGACTCACAATCAGGTTTTCTGCGCGCAGCGCGTCTGCGATTGCCGTCTCGAGACCGGAGGGGAGCACTCCTGCTGCTTTCACGGGTTGCTGCAGCAGCGGGAGCCGCATGGCCCCGTCGGCTCCGATGCGCACGGTGCGGCTGAACTCCGGCGCATCGTACACGCTTACGGCAACCAGGTCGTCCGCCCCGAGTTTCTGAGCCGGAAGGTTGGGAGCCGCAGGTTCCGTCTGCATTCGTCCCTGGCCGGAAAGGGGAAAGAGCGCACCCGTGACGGCCAGTAGAATTGCTCCGCACTCCAGCACTCGGCGCCCATGGCCGGGGCTTCGTGCTGAAACTGATCGGTAATGTGCTCGCATCTGTGTCATGTGCTTCCTCTCTCCGGACCGTCTTCCCGCCGTTCAGCCCAGTGCGCCTCCGCTAGCTTTTCCACGCACCGTTCCAGCCTGTGCAACCGTTCCAGCAACGTCGCGGTCTCAACCGGCTCGTGCCGGCTTTCCGCTTCCATCTCGACCGTGCGCAGCAGCGCACCACGCGTGAAATCGGAAATGCTCGGCGATCCCTTTAGCGCGCAAGCCTCAGCGAGCCGTCCGTACTCCTTTTCCGTGAGCCGGAAGTTCACCAGCCGGTTGCGTCTCCTCAACCCGGTCATTCGGTTCCCCGCTCGCCTCAATTGCCCTGACTTACGCTCGCGCACACCCCATCCGCCAAACAGCGGCGTGCGTCGCGCACGCGGCACGGCTCGACTGCCGAGCGCCCTAGGGGAGTCCGCGATCAGTCCCGATAACGGACCGCGCAGCGCACCTTGAGTCCTGCGCTCGTGGCAGCCCGGAGCGGCCGATGTAGTACAGCTAGCGTACAGGCCGTAAATCGTCCGTGAAGGTGGGATCTTTAGGGAAAAAGCGAAGCTAAATGCTGGGTGTGCAGAAACGACACGCGGGCCTGAGGCCAGCACCCGCTTGGGCCCAACGAGGAGGCGATGCCCTCAGTCGAGTGGCCGGCCCACTCGGGGGCATCATTCTTTGCCGCGCCGGAAGTCCGTTGAAGCCTGCCACAAGAACAGACCGGCTACCAGCATCGCCGGAGGGATGAAAGCCTCGGGCTGCGCATCGTTAGCCAGAAAACCGATCAGGCATAGAACCGTTGTCGCCCAAATGATGATCCACTGAGTTCTTGTCGGATACCACATGAATCTGCTCGCCCCTGCTCGCCTGGCGCTCTCCGCGGAACAGCCTTTCTGACGCTGTCTGGGAGGCCGCCTCGCCTCCGCCCCGGGCGGCGAGTTTTGTGTGAAAACCGCCATCCTGACACGCGGCTTCCCGGCGGATGCTGAACGAAAACTCACGTTCGGGGCGACGGCCGCAAGTGGGGTCGCACGCGGCCGTCTCAAGCGCGGCGCGCGCCCGCCGTTTTGCGCAGCACCTCGCGTTCTTCCCTTGGCATCTCGGCCGCCGGCGCAACCCTCCCGAGCCGCAGCGTCTCACCACTCAAGGCGCTGACGCGCGGGCCGGGCAGCAGGATGCCCGAGAGGTTCAGCGGGTCGGCCGCGGAGATGGCGGCGTCCTCGTCGCTCCTGCTATCGCGCCGGACGGCGCGCAACAGGTCCACCGCTTCCGGCAGCGCGAACTGTTCGCCGATGAACGCGCCGGCAAAGCGCCCGCCGCGAATCTCCCCGCGCGCCTCCATGTGCCGCAGGGCCACCAGGAGGTCGCGCCACGGTGGCGCAAGCGTTTCGCGCGCCAGCAGGTCGCGCATCACCACGCCCCAGCGTCGCAGCAACTGTCGTGCGAAGCTCTCGGTGGCTGCGTCAGCCGCGGCGGGATCAACTGCGGCCGCCGGGCGCGGGAGTATGGCCCATCGTCCCGCAGCGTGTCGCGGCCGGGCGGTGCGCCCTCGACCCTGGCCACGCCGCCGCTTCGGGTCCAGGAGAGAACGCAGATTCTCGAAGCCATCGGCAGTGACCAGTCCTGCTGCTACGAGTTCCCACAATGCGTCTTCGATCTCGCTGGGCAGGCGCCCGGTGGAACGCTGCAGGTCGGCGAAGAAGGATGCGCCACGAGTCTCGATTTCCTCGAGCACCTCGCGCGCCGGATGAGACAGCGCGTCCGGCCCGGGCCGTGCCTGCGCGGCTGCGGCCAGGACTTCGTTGTCCCCGCGCAGCCAGAATCCCACCGGCGCCACGCGCGTCGGCCGCACCCTCCGCCCGGGAAGGGGCTCTTCGAAAGCGCGATGCGGTGAATGGCGGCCCCAGACCACTTCGCCGGAGAGGCAGAGGCAGTCCAGGTACTCGGGGCGGTAGCGCATCACGCGGCGCGGCAGGATCGAGGACTCCCAGGCCGCGGCAGGAATCTCGTAGCCTTCGAGTTGCCGGATCACCGCCAGCGTGCCATCGACGCCGTGCAGTTGGGTGCCGCGTGCAACGTGCTGCCACCGCGCCAGGAACCTCAGAAAATCAGCCGTGGATGCCGGCTCCACCTCGCCGCGGAGCCTTCCGAGCGTGAGGCGATGCACGCGAGCCAGCAGGCGGCGGTTGGCCCATTCCACCTCTGCCGTCTGAGCCGCGCTGAAATGCCCGCGAAGGATCTGGCCCGAGGCCTCCAGTCTCGCCAGCGCGCTTTCCACCAGCCAGACCGGCATGGCGAGCTTCGCCGCGAAACCTGAGCAAGTCCCCGGCACCACACACTCCAGCCAGCCCCTCACCACCTCCGCTGCGGCCTCTTCCTCCGTCTCCGGGATGCCGCGTGTCGCCTGGGGCGCTTCAAGAGGCGGTGTGATGCGCGCGTCCGCGTACAATTTGCGAACCAGATCCACGCGCTCGGCGGCGCTCCAGAACTGATGATCGCCGGTATCGACCGTCGCGGCGCGTCCGGAGGATACCAACTCCCTGTGATACTCCGCCCACTCGGGCACCGGCGGAAGCAGGCACAGGGTCAACAGTGCATCGTGCAGCTCAGCGGCGTCGCGGACAGCCGGCCACGCCTCCGCCGAGACTTGTGCGATGGCGGCCGGATCGAGCGCGCCGATGCCTGCGGCAAGGTCCGGCGCCAGAGACCGGCGCAACTGAACCGCCCGGGCACGGCGCTCTTCGAGCGGAGCGTCGTCCAGGAAAGCGTACGGGTTGGCGTTCAGCACCTCGTGGGAAAAAGGCGAGGGCTCGGCCGTATCGATGGCCACGGTACGCACGCGGCCTTCCTGGATGGCGCCCAGGAGCCGCTTGAGCCCGTCCAAGTCCATCGCTTCCTCCAGGCAGTTGGCGATGGTCTCCTTCACGAGCGGGTGATCGGGAATGCGGATGTCGCCCGGCAGGTTTTCCGCGCAGGCGGCCTGGTCCGGGAAAACCGCCGCGAGCAGATCGTCCGAGCGCATGCGCTGGATGGGCGGCGGCACCTTGCGGCCCCCGGCAAAACGCAATATGGCCAGCGCGCGTGAGGCGTTCCAGCGCCAGCGGGCGGTGAACATCGGCGAGGCCAGCAGCGCCTGGGTCAGTAGGTACTCGGCCGTCTCAGGACGCACGAACTCGAACACCACCTCCAGCGGAAACGAGTGTTGCTCGGAGAGCGAAATCACGATGCCGTTATCGGTGGCCGCCGCCTGCAGCTCGAAATTGAACGTCCGGCAGAAACGCTTGCGGAGCGCCAGGCCCCACGCCCGATTGATGCGCGCGCCGAGCGGGGCGTGAATGACGAGCTGCATACCACCAGCCTCGTCGAAGAAGCGTTCCGCGATGATGGTGCGGCTGTCGGGGAGCGCACCGAGCGCGGCGGCGCCGGCGCGAACGTAGGCAACCGCCTGGAGCGCGCCCGCGCGGTCCAGCCCGCACTCGGTCTCCAGAAACCGCGCCGCCTCATCGGGAGCGCGGGCCGTGGTCTCCTCGCGCAGTCGCGCGACGGCGAGCGAGAGCTCCGCTGTTCGAGCGGGGGCTTCGCCGCGCCAGAACGGGATTGATGGAACCGCGCCCCGGGCGTCCTCCACGCGCAACCTGCCGGCCTCGACGCGCCGGATCCGCCACGAGTTTGTTCCCAGCAGGAAGATGTCGCCCGCCATGCTCTCCACGGCGAAATCCTCATCCACCGTGCCGATCACCGTGCCTTCGGGCTCGACAACCACCTGGTAGCTTGCGTTGTCCGGAATCGCTCCCCCGGACGTGATTGCAGCCAGCCGGGCGCCCCGCCTGCCGCGCAAACGGTGGTTCACGGCATCGCGGTGCACCAGGGCTCCGCTGCGCCCCCGCGTGGTGGCGATGCCTTCGGAGACTATGGCAACGATGGCCTCGAAATCGCGCCGGTCGAGATTCCTATAGGACCAGGTGCCTCGCGCGAGCGCGTAGAACTCCTCTTCACCGATGTCTGCCGCCGCGGCTTCGGCCACCACCTGCTGCGCGAGAATGTCCAGCGGGTTTTGCGGAATCTCCAGACGGTCGAGTTCCCCCGTGCGGATTGCGCGCACGAGCGCGGCACATTCGATGAGTTCGTCGCGTGTCGTCGCGAACAGGCGCCCTTTCGGCTTGGCGCCCACCCAATGGCCGGAGCGGCCGATGCGTTGCAGCCCGACCGCGATCGAGCGGGGCGAACCCACCTGGCAAGCCAGTTCCACCGAACCGATGTCGATGCCCAGCTCGAGCGATGCCGTGGCGACCACGGCCTTCAGCTCGCCCTTTTTGAGCCGCTCTTCGGCAGTCAGCCGCAGGCGTCGCGACAGGCTCCCGTGGTGCGGCAGCACTGCTTTCTCACCCAACCGCTCCCCGAGGTGGTGAGCGACGCGTTCGGCCAGACGGCGGGTGTTGACGAAGACGAGCGTGGTGCGGTGCTCACGAATGAGTTCGGCCAGCCGGTCGTAGATCTCCTCCCACATCTCGTTGCTGGCGACAGGACCCAATTCGTCGCGCGGGACCTCCACGGCAAGATCCATATCGCGGCGGTGGCCCACATCGACGACTGTTGCGCGATCGGAGAGAAACCGCGCGACCTCCTCCACCGGCTTCACGGTCGCCGAAAGCCCGATCCGCTGCGGCTTCGGCCTGCCGGAGGCGTTGACGAGAGCATCCAAACGCGCCAGCGTCAGCGCGAGATGAGCGCCGCGCTTATCGTCGGCAACTGCGTGAATCTCATCGACGATTACGGTCCTCGTCGTGCGGAGCGCTTCGCGGCTCTTCGCCGCGGTCAGCAGGATGAAGAGGGATTCCGGAGTCGTTACCAGGATGTGCGGCGGCTGGTCGAGCATGCGGCGCCGCTCCCACGCCGTCGTGTCGCCCGTGCGCACCGCGGTGCGGATCGGCGCCAGGCGGATGCCGCGCTGCTCCGCGAGCGCTGCGATCTCAGAGAGCGGGATCTCCAGGTTTTTGTGAACGTCGTTCGAGAGGGCTTTCAGAGGCGAGACGTAGACCGCTTCGATTTCATCGGGCAGTTCGGTCTCGCGCCCCGCTCGCACGAGCCCGTCCAGGCAGATCAGAAAAGCAGCCAGCGTCTTGCCTGAGCCCGTGGGCGCAGCGATGAGAACATCCCGGTCGGCTCGGATTTCGGGCCAGCCCAGCCGCTGAGGTTCGGTCACCTGGCCGAACCGGTTCAAAAACCACTCGCGGACGAGCGGGTCGAAGCCGGACAAAGACATTTGTCCTATTATCGCCTATTTCGCCATTTCTTCGCCGCGGATGAGTGGGACTGAGTGGGACAGGCCTCCTGGCCTGTCGTTCCGATTTGCCTCGATTGCCGGAACAGGACAAGAGGCCTGTTCCTGGAGTTTCTGCATCCTGCAAACCCGAAGGGCGAAGATATTTTCCAAACCCGAAGGGCGAAAGGAATCTTCCAAGCCCGAAGGGCGAAAGATACTAGCCCACGGCGTGAGCCGTGTGGAATAGCGTGTCAGGGAGAGCGAGCCCCGGAACGGGGCGAAAGGCTGGTCTCAACCGCGGCACCGCCGCACGCAGGCACTACATTGCCCGACGCGACACCGTTGAGCCAGGCGCAAACTCGCTGGCCAGGCTACTCTCCGACGATGGTCACCGTGACCTCGCGGCGGCGCGGCCGCTCGTCGAAGTCGCAGAGGATGATCTGCTGCCACGTTCCGAGGTGCAGCGTGCCGTCCTTCACCGGATAGCTCCGGCTGGTGCCCACGAGCGCACTCCTGAGATGGGCGTAGCCGTTGTCGTCGCCCCAGCGCGCGTTGTGGGCGTAGTCGCTGTTCATCGGCGCGATTTTCTCGAGCGCGCGCGCCAGGTCCGCGAGCGCGCCTGACTCGAATTCAATCGTGGTGATGCCGAGCGTGGATCCGAGGCCGGAAACATTGGCAATACCCTGGCGGATCCCGCTTCCGGCGATGATCTGCTCCACTTCCCTGGTGATGTCGTGGATGTCGCATCGGCCTCGTGTGGCAATGGAAAAGTCCTTCTGGTGCACGGGCATGTGGAATCGCCTCAATTATCCCAAGACTCGCTGTTATTTCAGGGTGATGACCGTTGCGCCCCAGCCGCCGGCCTCGGCGGGAGCGTCACCATATGCCGCGACGAACGGCAAACGCGCCAGTACCGCGCGAACCATTTCGCGCTGCACACCGATGCCGCGGCCGTGGATGATCCGGAGAGCCTTCATGCCCAGGCGGTTCGCCTCCTCCAGGTACGCCTCCACCACGCCCTCGACGTCACGCGGCGGCACCGTGTGCAGGTCGAACACATCTTCAATGGGAATGCGGACCGGCTCTTCTTCTTCCACGGTTCGTGTGGCCTCAGGGCTTGGGAGCCGGAGCCGGGCTCGCGTTGCCTATGTCAACCGCGATCTTCCAGGACCGGTCGGGCTGCTTGCGCCAAATCGTCGCGTACTTGCCGTAACTCACTGACGTTTTACCGTCCCCGGTGCGCCTGGAAGATTTGTAGACGCCGTAAGTGTAGCCGAGCCCTCCGGATGCCGAACCATCGACCGGCTCCCATCTGAGCGAGAAGCCAGCCGCTTCAAACGACTTGCTGACATATGTCCGGATGGCGGCTTTCCCAATCACCATATCCTGGCCGGCGGGCATCATCACGCCGTCGTCGGCGAAGTAGGAGACCCAGGCCTCGGACCCGCTCCTGGCCGTAGCGGCGTCGAACTCGCGGTCGAGCGCCAGAAGCTCTCTGGTCTCGTCCCTTGCGGCTTGCGTCACCAACGGGTGGCGCAAAGTCCCGGCTGAATACCCCACGAGCGCAGCCGCTCCCAGGACCGCTGCCACCCACAACCTTCGCATGTCGCGCCTCCGTCTTATAATCATGGCATGTCAGCCAACGCCTCAACCGGCATCCCGATGGACTACCATACCCGCCTGGTTTTTCGGCTCAGGGAGCAGGCGGAAGACATCCGCCGCATTGTCGCCGGGCTGGACGAGTCATTGCAGACCGCGCACCCTCAGTCGGGGCGATGGTCGCTGAAGGAACTGGTGTGCCACCTCTGGCGCGTGCAGGAGGTGTTCGAGTCGCGCATCGAAGCGATGCTGACCGATACGAATCCCTCGCTCGAGCCTTACGGGCCGGACAACGACCGTGAGTTCGAGGAGAAGATGAAGAGCCCGGGCTGCGAGGTCGTGGAGGGGCTGCTGGCGGACCGCGAAGAGCTTGTGGCGTTAATGGAATCGCTCTCGCCGGCGGACTGGCGCCAGCGGGGGATTCATCCCGAGTACTCCCGCTACGATGTGCAGTTCGCCATCGAGTACCTGGCGCACCACGAAGCGCACCACATCTACCAGATGTTCCAGCGCCGGGCGCTGGTTGCCCGGCCGCATCCGTAGCGCGCTGTCAGACGCTGCTTGCCGGCTGGGCGCCGGGTGGCAACTCTCCCGCCAGCCACTCGGGCAGGTCCGCCGCCGCAACCCGCAGGCCGATGTGGAACGGGCCGAAGAGGGCGTATACGGCGCTCACCTCGTCAAACCGCATCTCGTAGATCAGCTTCTTGAACGCGAGCGGGTCGTCGGCGAACAGATCCACGCCCCATTCCCAATCGTCGAACCCCATGGACCCGCTGATGATCTGTTTCACCTGATCGGCGTAGCGCCTTCCGACCTCGCCGTGTTCGCGCATCATCCTTCGGCGGTCCTCAATCGGGACGGTGTAGAAATTCTTGTCCTCGCCCCGTTTCCGATCCATTGGATAGAAGCAGATGTACCGGCGGCCGGGGATGCTCGGGAACAGCCGCGGGCGCATCGCTTTGGCCTGGTTCACCCGCTGCGCCTCCACCTCCGCTTCCCACTCCGGGCTGTGCGGTTCGATCCCGCGTTCGGCAAGCGAGCGAAAGAGCTGCACGCTCGATTCGTAGAGCCCGAGCTCGACGACTGACAGGTACGAGGTAGTCGGCTCCAGGTACTCCGCCAGGTGTAACTGGGCGAGTGCGAGTTGCGCCCGGTTCAGATCGTCGAAAGACCGGCGGAAGTGTACCAGCATGAGGTCGGCTTTGTGCCCGAGGACCGAATACACGGCGGACTGTCCGCCTTCGAGCCGCTCCATGCCCTCGAGCACGCCCGTCGCTTCCGCGGCAACTGCAGCCCGGCGTTCCGGATCGAGCGCATTCCATTGCGCGCGCCGGAACCGGAACATCTGGTGCAGCACGCTCGCGCCCTCGAGCGTGAGGGGCACCGCGGGCAGAGCCGCGGTGCTCGAGGCTTGTTCAACAGTGGCGCCATGCTGGGACATAACGAAGGCAGCTCCTCTTTTTCGTTTCAGTGTAGCTTGCCCCCGCCGTTCAGTGCCCGGCGGCGCCGCGAGCCGCCTATTCCTGCCTGAGCGAGGTCGAACCGCAACTTATCATCGAGCTCGCGCTCGTACCTCCGTCTGCGGAACCAGTCGAGCCACATCGCTGTTTCCTGCGCGCTCTCGAGAATCAGGGACACTGCCGAAGAAACACGCGCCCAGTTCGAAAGCTCGGCCTCGAGTTGCTTCCGCCCCGCGGCCCTCAGACGGTAGTACTTCGCCTTGCGGTTGTTGTCGGAGGCCGCCCATTCGGCCGCCACCCATGTGCTCCTGTAGAACGTCAACAGGACAATTCTTGCCGGGCGTTTCGGATTCGCCTCAGTCGCAGGAGCCCAGACCACGCCGCCTTCCGATGTACAATGGACGATTCATTTCTGCCTGTAGCTTGGCGGGTGTTGCCGTCCCTCTCTGAGGACTGCACACCTCGCGCCGGAGTCTACAGGCCCATAAGGAGTCTGCCGTGGCCGATATGACGAAGTTTTTGCTCTGCGATGCCGAGATCCCCGAAGCCTGGGTGAACGTGTTGCCGATTCTGAAGCAGCCTCTCGACCCGCCATTGCACCCGGGAACCCGCCAGCCGATCGGGCCGCAGGACCTCGCTCCCATCTTTCCCGAGGCCCTGATCATGCAGGAGTTCTCGTTGGAGCCGCTGATCACGATTCCCGGACCGGTGATGGACATCTACCGGCTGTGGCGCCCCACGCCGCTCTTTCGTGCCCTCCGCCTCGAAAAGGAGCTGAAGACTCCGGCCCGCATTTACTACAAGTACGAAGGCGTAAGCCCGGCGGGCAGCCACAAGCCGAACACGGCCGTGGCGCAGGCGTACTACAACAAGCAGGCGGGGATGAAACGCCTCGCTACCGAAACCGGGGCGGGGCAGTGGGGCAGCGCGCTCTCGCTCGCCTGCACGATGTTCGGCATGGAGTGCACCGTCTACATGGTGCGCTGCAGCTACGACCAGAAGCCATACCGCCGCATGATGATGAACACGTGGGGCGCCGAGGTCTTCCCCAGCCCGAGCACGCACACCAATTCCGGCCGTGCGGTGCTCGAAGCGCACCCGGATTCGCCCGGCTCACTCGGCATTGCGATCAGCGAAGCCGTGGAGGATGCGGCCACGCACCCCGACACGAACTACTCATTGGGCAGCGTGCTCAATCACGTGCTGCTGCACCAAACCGTCATCGGCGTCGAGGCGAGGAAGCAGATGCTGCTGGCCGGGGATGAGCCGGACGTTGTCATCGGTTGCTTCGGTGGCGGCAGCAACTTCGGAGGCCTTGCCCTCCCGTACGTGGAGGACAAGCTGAACGGTTCTCCCGTCCGGTTACTCGCGGCCGAGCCCGCTGCATGCCCGACGCTCACGCGCGGCGCCTACGCCTATGACTTCGGCGATCTCGCGAAGCTGACTCCGCTTCTGAAGATGTACACGCTCGGGCACGACTTCGTGCCGCCGGGAATTCACGCAGGCGGTTTGCGGTATCACGGCGCCTCGCCGCTGGCGAGCAACCTCGTGAAGAACGGCATCATCGAGGCCCGCTCATTCCTGCAACTGCCGGTCTTCGAGGCGGCAGTGCAGTTCGCGCGGACCGAGGGCATCCTGCCTGCGCCCGAATCGGCGCACGCCATCCGCGCGGTCGTGGACGAAGCCATCGCGGCGCGCGAAGAGGGCCGTCCCAGGGTCATCCTGTTCTGCCTGAGCGGGCACGGGCACTTCGACCTCTCGTCCTACGACGCCTACCTCGGCGGCCGGCTGCAGGACTACGAACACCCCGGCAAGGAGATCGCGGAAGCGCTCGAAACTCTGCCCCAGGCGTAACCCGGACACCACGAAGTGCGCGTCTGCCGGACGGCCGGGCGTACCGCGCGTTCCGGTGCGTTTCGGCGTCAAAACAGCGTGCAAAAACCGCCTATTAGAGCCGTTTTGCATGCTATTCCGCGCATTTTGCATGTCATTTTGGCGCATCAAACCGCTTGCCCGCGAGCATCCTTCGAGATATAGATAGTACCCGGCGGTGGCGTTTCCGGCTGCCGCCGCTCTTCATTGCGGGGCGGGACAGTGCACCGCAGCCGCCCGTTCCGCAGACTATTCGGAGGTGTGCTGTGCGCACTGTTGCGCTGGTCCTCATTGCCGCCGTCGCGGTATTCGCCGCGACTCCCCAGATTGCCCTCAATGAGAAGGAATACTTCGAGGGGCCCGGCTTTTCGTTTCTCGTCTTCCACAACAACTACCAGGTCGGTTACCAGGGCGGCCTCCAGATGATTCAGCAGGAGGAACGCCTGCTCGACTCGGGCGACCTGTTCTTCGATCCTCCGCGCGGCGGGGAATCGTTCGAGCGGCGCGTGCTGAAGCGCGAGTCGGACCGCCCCAACTCGGCCGCGACCGTGTTCGGTCAGATCATGCCTTCGCAGGCGGGGTACCGCATCAACGTGCGAACCGACGGCGCGCGCATGTTCATCACCCTCGTCCTCGACAAGCCCGTGGACTGGGCCAAGGCCGGTCAGGCGGGATTCCAGATCTACCTCTACCCCGGCGCGTACTACGAGAAGTCCTTCCAGAGCGACCAGGGCAACGGTGTGTTCCCGCGCCAGTACTTCGAGCCTGTGCTCGTGCGCGGCGCGCACTGGCTGCGAGTGGCGGGTGAGGACAAGCTGCGCAGCTTCACAATCCGCCGGGATGGCGGCACCCTCGACGTGACGGATTCGCGGGAAGGCGGCCCCGAAACGTGGTTCGCCGTGCGTGCGCCGATTTCGAAGGGGAGCACCGAAACCGAGGTCAGGGTGGAGATCACGCCATCGATCGACCCGGACTGGCGCCGCCCCGCCGTGATCGGTGTTTCGCAAGTGGGCTATCACCCGAACCAGCCGAAGCGCGCCGTCCTGGAACTGGACCCGCGCGATGCATCCGATGTCCCGGTCGTGCTGGCGAAACTGGAGCCCGAGGGGACGAAGGTCGTGAAGTCCGCGGCGCCGCGGCCGTGGGGACGGTTCCTCAGATATCAGTACGCGACGTTCGACTTCAGCGAAGTCCGCGAGCCGGGTCTCTACACGCTCGAGTACCGCGGCCAGAGCGCCGGCCCGTTCCGCATCAGTTCCTCCGTGTACGACGGTGCCTGGCAGCCCACGCTCGAGTACTTCCTGCCGGTCCAGATGTGCCACGTGCAGGTGCGTGAAGGCGTACGAGTGTGGCACGGAGCCTGCCACCTGGACGATGCTCTGCAGGCGCCCGCGGGAAAGCACTACATCGATGGCTATCAGCAGGGGCCGGAACGCGAAACGCGCTTCGCCGACAACGAACACATCCCGGGGCTCGACTGGGGCGGCTGGCACGATGCAGGCGACCACGACCTGCCCGCCGGCAGCTTCGCCCAGACGACCCTCCCTCTCGCGCTGGCGCTCGAGGAGTTCCACCCGATTCTGGACCGCACCTCCGTGCGGCGGGCGGACCGCGAGGTTCTGCTGCATGTGCCCGACGGCAAGCAGGACATCGTGCAGCAGATCGAATACGGTGTCGAGGGAATGCTCGCTTCGTACCGTGTCTCAGGGCACATCTTTCCCGGCATTATCGAGAGCACTTCGCGGCAGTACAGCCACCTGGGCGACACAGTGAACGTGACCGACAACAAGGTCTACGACCCGCCGCGCAACCCGAAGCGGGATGACCGCTGGGTTTTCACGAACCGCAACACGGGCCTGCAGTACGAGGTTGCGCAGGCGCTGGCCGCCTCGGCGCGGGCGATCAAAGAGTATTCTCCGGCTCTCGCCAAAGAGGCGCTCGAGTCGGCTGTGAAGCTGTGGGACTATGAGCAGTCCCATTCACCCGTCTACGCGCCAAACGGGTACGCGCCCGCCGACAGCGGCTATCGCGCGCACGAGATCGCGGCTACGGCAGAACTTCTGATTACCACGGGCGAAGGGCGATACCGGGACCGCTTGAACGCGCTGCTGCCAGGGTTTCGCAGCATATCCGGGCCGCAGTTCGCCTCGATCGGCGGCGCTGCGCTGGCGCGCGTGCTACCCGCTGTGACCGACGCCGGGTTCCGCTCCGCCGTCGCGGGACTGGCGACGAAATGGAAGGCCGCGCTCGCGACCGAAACCGCGTCGAATCCTTACGGCGTTCCGTACCCGAAGGGTGTCTCCTCTCCGGAGTTCAAGCTTGAGGCGCGCTCCGGCGTTCACTCTGGATTCGTCTGGGGCCACGGCTGGGACCTGCAGGCCGATGCGATGCACACCTACTTCTTCCACAAGCATCTGCCGGACCTGTTCGGCCCGGAGACGGTGTTCAACGTCGTGAACTTCGTGCTGGGGTGCCACCCGGCGAACAATGAGAGCTTCGTGTCGGGAGTAGGGGCGCGGTCGCCTATCATCGCCTATGGCTTTAACCGGGCCGACTGGTCGCACATCCCGGGCGGCGTGATCTCGGGCACTTCGCTCGTCAAGCCGGACTACATGGAGTTGAAGGAGTTCCCGTTCCTCTGGTATCAGACCGAGTACGTACTCAGCGGCGCGGCGACGTATATCTTCGACGTGCTCGCCGCGGAGCGGCTGGCCGGAGGCGGGGACCGAAAGTAGGCATCGCCGACGACGGCGGCCGCGACGGGGACTGACCACTCTGTCCCGCAGCGAAGCGGAGTGGACAGAGCGGTCTGTCCCCTGTCGCAGCACAGAAACTGCCGGCCCGTTGACTTGGCCCCGTGTGAGAGAAGTGGATTAATGCACGTGATCGTGCTGCTGGTTGTTCGGGATGGGGCAGCCCGGGCAGCTCACGTGCTCGAATTGCACCGTGGTGTGCGAGATGCGGAAGCGCTCTCCGAGCACGTGGTTGAGCCCCTGCAGGATAGAATCGCTCTCTGACGGCGGCACGTCGCGGATGAGGACGTGGCAGCTCAGCGCGTGCGTGCTGGAGCCGAGACTCCATACGTGGATGTCATGCACATTCAACACCTCGGGCACCTGCCGCATCGCGTCAATCATCTCGCGCAAATCAAGGTCGCGCGGAGTGCCCTCGAGCAGGATGTTGAGAGTTTCTTTCATCACGTCCCACGCCGTCCACACGATCATCAGGCCGATGATGGCGGAGAGCATCGGGTCCGTGCGCTCCCATCCGGTGTAACGGATCACGATGGCGCCGGCCACAATGCCCAGCGAGCTCAGGGCATCGCCGAACATGTGGGCCCAGGCGCTGCGAACGTTCACGTCGTGCCCGCGCTGGTGATTGAGTCCCCACATGATGCCGCCGTTTACGACGAAGCCCAAGGCGGCCACCAACAGCATGGTGGTTTCATTCACCGCGCGCGGCTGGGTCCAGCGCCGGTAACTCTCCCACAGGATGAACCCGGCCAGGGCCAGCAGCGAAAGCGCATTCACGAAAGCGGCCAGCACGCCGGCCCGGTGGTAACCATATGTTCGGCTGTGGTCGGGCGGGCGGCGGCCGAAGTAGACCCCGAGCCACGCCAGCAGCAGCGCCAGCGCATCCGTGAAGTTGTGGCCCGCATCGGAGAGGAGCGAAAGGCTGTGTGACTCGATGCCCGCCACGGCCTCGATCGCCACGAACACAACCGTGGCCAGAAGAGACCAGACGAGCACCTTCCCCATGTCGGCCGTGTGGCGATGCTGGTGCAAAAGTGCCTTCCGAACCCAGTGTAACCGTGTCCGCGGATCAACGCAGCATGGCGTAGAAGGCATTACGGCCGGTGCGCAAGTCGCGGCCCCGGGTGAAAACGAACCGGGCTACACCGGAGATCCGGACTTTCGCTTCCAGCGCCGCATCCACCAGCAGACCTTGCGGGCCGAATCGGGACGGCGGCCCCGGCAGGCACGGTCCCGCAAGACCGTCCGGAGGCGGTGCGTCCGTGGCGGTGATAGTCTTTCCGTCGCGTCCTGTGTGAATCCCCGCCGGCTCGCCGGAACTGCCTTGCATTCCCCATCCGCTTGGCCGAAAGTGGAGGAGTGCGAGTGGTGCCGCTGGAGTTCTTACGCCTGTTTTTGGGGGTCCTCGCGACCTATTTCGCCTTTGAGCTCGGACGCCTTACAACCCGTCTCCGCGCGCAGGGTCAGCCGCTGAACAAAACGATCACGTGGGTTCTACGGTTCGCCGTGTCATTTGGCGGCGTGCTCTGGGGTCATGGACTCGATGCCCGGAGCATCGTCTTTGCATGCCTCGCGCTCGCTGCGTTGGCGGGCGGCGTTCTCCTCGAAAGCCGGCCGAAGAAGGTCGAGGAAATTCACCTCTTCGAGGATGAGCGGCGGTAGTCCCGGTCTAGCCCGGGGCTAGTCGTTCAGTTGCGTCACCGCAGACCACCGGCCGGCCTCACCGGCCCGTGTCCGCACCCGGTTTGCGCGGGCACGCCCGTTCGCGCTCAAGCGGCATCGTCGCCACGCGGATTCTTCGTGCGTGGACGCCAGGGCTTCGGCATGGGCACCGGCCGGTGAGACCGGCGTGAGAAGTGGAGGAGAACACCGCGCTGCCCGTCAGAATCCTCAACCGCCGCGGCGCCTCCCTGGATCAGCACGAGAGAGCCGTCACGCGAGCGAAGGACGCTGCCTTCCCGCGTTGAACTCCGCGCGCTCGGCCCGGTGCGGAATATTTCGTTCAGTGCCCGGCCCCTGGCTTCGCGCTCGGACCAGCCCGTCAGTACCTCGGCCAGCGCGTTAAGCGACCGGATCGTCCCGTCTTTGTCCGCCTCGATTACCGCATCCTGGCCGTTCTCTGTGCTAGCGCGCTTCATGTCCGCCTCGACGCACACTTATCGTCACTAGCCGGGGCCGCCTTTAGTGCGCTTCCGGAAGAATTCGTGTGCGCAGCAGTCCGGGGCCGGAGCCTGTGCGGTTCGAACAGGTACTCCGGACGGCAGCAGCATCGTACACTCAACCTCAGGAGATCTCATGAATCGGTCAGCCTGCATCCTCGTCTTCCTCGCCGGTCACGCATTCGGCCAGACGGGACCTGCCGCACGCGGGCATTGGGAGGGCACCCTGAAGATCCCGAACAGCCCGCTGAAGGTGGCTCTCGATCTCGATGTCAACGTCAAAGGCGAGTGGATCGGTTCCTTCGATATTCCGGCACAGAATCTGCGCGGCCTTCCGCTCAAGGACATCGTCACGAACGCCAACATGCTGACGTTCAAGCTTGACGGCGTACCGGGCGATCCTGCCTTCGACGGAGAGATCTCGCCCGACAATCTGTTCATGAAGGGCGACTTCATCGCCGAGGGCGGCGGAATTCCAGCCGAACTGAAGCTGGTGTCGGAGCCCAAGGTGGTCCTGCCGGCCAAGAGCACGGCCATCACCAAGGAACTCGAAGGGGATTGGGAGGGCGCGATCGCGCTCCCGGACGGAAAGAAGCTCCGTACCCGTGTCACTTTCGCCAGTGATGCCGCCGGGCGCGGCTCCGGCAAATTCGTCAGTCTCGACCAGGGGAACGCCGAGTTCCCGATCACCTCCGTTACGCAGGAAGGCAGCACGGTCAAGTTCGAAATCCGCGGCGTCGGCGGGACCTACGCCGGCGAGCTCAAAGGCGGGGAACTGGTAGGAACCTGGGCGCAGGGGATGGGCTCGATGCCGCTGAACCTGAAACGGGCATCGCGCTGATCGCATTCCTTACGGCGCCCAGCGCAGCCGACTGGGTCGACTCCGGTGATATGATTGCGGCTTATGCCCACGCACAGTGAGGCGGGGAGTCCTTCTCGTATCAGGGCCGTAAGAAAGCCTGTACTCATCGCATCCACGATTGTGGGCGGGCTCCTCATTGGAGTGCTGCTAGAGCATTCGGTGAACATAGTCTGGTTGGGTCTGCATAGGTCGCCTCAGTGCACTTGGCTGGATGTCCTTCGAAGCGAGCGTGCAGGACTCAATGCGGTGGCTCAGGACGTACAGACGTCACTGCGAGTCATCCGCAGCGATGGCCGGTTCGCAACTGTTGAAACGGCCCTCGGCATCTTCACCGTTCCGCAGGCGAATGTGACAATGCTCGGAACAATGGTCACAGAACAGCGTCGAGGCATCTATGATATCAATGGGCATGGCGTGCGGTACGGCGACGTAGTGCTTGATTGTGGGGCGAATGTTGGAGTGTACGCTCGGCATGCGCTCTTGCTGGGAGCCGCAAAAGTCGTTGCAGTCGAACCGGCTCCGGATAGCGTGGAATGTCTGCGCCGCAACTTCGTATCCGAGATCGCCGCAGGAAAGCTTCTCGTGTACCCAAAAGGAGTCTGGGACACCGAAAGCGTGCTCGATCTGCACCTCAACGCGGATTCCTGGGCGGACAGCGTTGCCGTCAACTGGGGCGGCAAATCAATCAAGGTCCCCCTCACTACGATTGACAGCCTGGTGCGGGAACTGAACCTGGAGCGAGTCGATTTCATCAAGATGGATATCGAGGGAGCTGAGCGGCAAGCGTTGAAGGGCGCGCGAGAGACGGTAAGGAGACACCATCCGCGTATGGCGGTAGCCCTTGAGCACTTGGCCGCCGATGTCGATGAGATCCCGGCGCTGATTCGCAAGCTGTGGCCGGGTACTCGGACCCTGTGTGGTCCGTGTGCGCTTGAGTCACCCTCTGGGTCTCTTCGTGTGCAGCCTCAGGTTGTGGCTGCATTCTGACTTCTCGAGGCGTTCACCAGATCCGGGTCTCCTCGCTGGTCCTACCCCGCAGGCTCTCCGCGATAAGCGCCAGCGTCCCCGCGACGTAGCCTAACCAGAGCCCCCCCATGACGTGCGCGCCGAGCCACGCCGGCTTGTTCACGGCCAGGCGGGACGTGATCCTGCCCAACGCCGCGGTGCTCCAGGGGAACCAATGGTAACCGGGCAGCCCGCCGCCCGTTTGGTGTGCGATTAGCCCTGTGTAGTACGGCAGCAGGTAGACGTGCATGCCGAAAAGATCAAGCGCCGCGCAACAGGTGATCGCGGCCGCCACCACGCCTGTTGCATAACGGTCCGGGACCAGCGCTGTCAGGCCGGCGACCAGCAGGACCACCTCCGCTGCGGCGAAGCCGTACAAATACCAGCCGGGTGTCGAGGCGACTCCCACCACGCGGAAGATGGTGAGAGCGTGCCAGGCCAGCGCACCCACAAGGAACGCTAAAAACACCGCGAGGACAGCCAGGCCGGGCCGTGATTCCGGTGAGGACCGGCGGGGCCTCACCATCCGCAGCACCAGCCCGGCGATTGCGGCGAGCACGCCCACGGCCAGCACCGTGTACATCCAGGTCCGCACCGAGAGGAAGCTCCAGTTCCCAATCCACACGTGCGAGTGGAACGCCGAAGTCGCCGCCTTGCTCCAGGGAACACGGCGCGCCGCGTCCACAACACCCGCGACCGATGAGCCGCTGTCCGCTGCCGCCTCTGTCTGCTCGCCCGAGATTGTTCCGAAGACGGTGAGGTTGCGGTAGTAGCACCAGCCTGCTACAAGCACGAGCACTCCCGCCACCGTCGCCGCCGAAGCACAGACGACACGCAGCGGGTACTTGCGCGAGACCGCCAAGCCGAGGAACAGAGCCGCCACGGCCGGCAGCGCAGCCAGAAAATATGCCTTGGTCAGGAGGGCAACGGCTGCCGCACCCCCGAGCACGAGGCTTTGCCGTAGCCAAGGCCCGGTGTGAACCAGCCTGACCGCGGCCAGCAGCAATAACGCCCCTGCAACTGTCGCGAAACCCTCGTTGCTGATCCGGGCCGCGCCCATCGTGAATTGGGGCAGCACGGCCAGAAGCGCCGCTGCACCGAGCGCCGGCCGGTGATCGCCCAGCACCTCGTATGCCACCCTCCACACCAGCGGAATCGAGAGCGAGGCTACCAGCACGCACAGGAATCGCAACACCCAGACCCGCGCGAGCAGCGGCGCTCTTGCCAGCGCCGCATAGGCCGGCGCCAACGCCACGTACGCCAGCGGCGGCTGCTGTGCTTCATAAAGCGGAAGGAACCGCGATGAGCGCTGTACGGCCCACGCCGGTGGAATCGCATGAATCCGAGCCTCGCGTGCGCGCCGTTCCTGCTCGGGAAGCCGCCACCACAAATCGTGCGGCAGTTGCGGAGGAAGATTGTGCCGGAATCCCCACGGCGCCGGGGCCAGCGCCATGGACTGCTCTAACTCGCGCGAAATCCCATCCGCCCGCACAGGCAGCGTCCGCCGCGCATAGAGAGACTGCAGGTATGCGAAGTGGGAGTACTCATCGACGCCTTCCCAGAGAGGCAGGCTGGCCGAGTAAAAACACCCGCGCAGCACGAAGCAAAGCCACACCGCAAACAAGCCCGCCCGCGTAATGGTCCCCGGCCCGGAGCGCGTGGCGTACATGTAGAGAAGGTAGCAGGGATCAGCGATCGGTGAACGGTTGCCGGGTGCGCGACACAAAAATGGAATTCGGTGGTCGGGTTTGTATCAGGGCACGGCTTCAGCCGTGCCGCAGGAATGGAAATCGAAGGCTTTAGCCTCTGGCTTCCCGGCATCGAAAACTGGCGCCCCGGCCGGGGTTGTCAATTCCATGAACCGAACGGTAGCGTTCAGAGGGCTGCCCTGGTTTTGGCGTGCCGTCTCCGCAGGGGCTGAAGCCCGGACTCTTCCCGCGACTTTACGGCACGGCTGAAGCCGTGCCCTGATACAAACCAAGCCTATTGCG
>Ga0209777_10001972_pt1 | contig 28065 bp, 25 predicted proteins | sample FrelakmetHBP12HB_FD_187147 | JGI IMG/M metagenome (GOLD analysis project Ga0209777, IMG submission 187147) | Freshwater lake sediment microbial communities from the University of Notre Dame, USA, for methane emissions studies -HBP12 HB (SPAdes)... | ecosystem: Environmental > Aquatic >...
CTCTCCATGACCAGATCCGACTTTTCACGGGTGTGAATGAACAGGAAGTTGCCCTGCGAGGGATTTGCGTTCTTCAGGCTGTCTAATAGTCTCTCCCGTTCAAAAATTATTTTTGAAACCGTTTGCCTCATATACTCCAGATCATTCAGGGAGACGACGCCTGCCGCCAGGGAAAGGCTGCTTATGCTGAACAACGGTGCAATACGCCGGTACTGTTCTGCTATCCATTCCGGTGCCACTGCATAACCCAGACGTAAACCGGCTAAGCCGAAGGCCTTGGAGAGAGTTCTTCCTACTACCAGGTTGTCGTAATCTTTGACCAACTTCAGCAGGCTCTTTTTGGCAAATTCAGCGTAGGCCTCGTCCAGGAAAATTATGCCTTCTTTGCTCTCGGCGATCGACCTTACTGTCTCTTCGGATACGAGGTTGCCGGTCGGGTTATTGGGGGAACAGAGGAAGATCATCTTCATGCCATCCGGAGTGTTGGGGTCGACCGCAAAGCCGGAAAGGCGCGGCTGATGGACAGGAAGAGCCCCGCAGAACCTGGCAGCCAGGCCGTACACGTTGTAAGTGGGAACGGAAATCAGGGCTCGATCTCCCTGTCCCAGGAAAAGCCTGGCAATAGTGATGATGATCTCATCCATTCCCGCTCCGATGATTATGTTTTCTTCCGGATATCCGGTGTATTTTGCTAGAGACTCCAAAAAGAGGCTGGAATCCGGATACCTGTGCAGAGGAACATTTCGGAGGATCTCCCTAACCCGTGGACTCGGGCCGTAAGGGTTCTCATTGCGGCTCATCATTATCATGCTTTCAGGCGCAATGCCGTATCTTTGGCAAACCACGGCCAGATCCGGACCGGCCTCGTCGGGCTCCACCTCCGAGAGGTATGGCATAAGGTTACGGGAGTAGTCTCTCAAGGATGCTCACGGCTCTAAAGTAAGGCTGAATCATATAAAAGCTAGATACTGGCGTAATCACGACACCAGATATACTCCTGCTAATATCAAGAAAATTGCTGCAATCTTCAGCGCAATCGTCTTTCTGCCCATCTCCTCAGGCATTATTCCGGGAACAAACATGCCCAGGAGTACGACATAGAAAAGTGTGATGAAAGGCTGCAGAGCTGAGACGCTGGAGACCAGGGCTACAGATCCCAGAGAATAGGCAAATATGAAGGCGCTCCGTCCCAGGAAATCAAAGAGTTCGTCTGCCAGGAGGACTGAGAAAATGTATGGGCTGATGCGAAGATATTCTGAGACCTCTTTGCGGATCTCAAATTTTCCCAGCAGCGGCAAGACCATCATGAAGCCTCCCAGCGATGTCCATAATATCAGATGCCATTCGTTCATAAAGGTAAGGAGATATTTGGCAGCCAGAGCGTAAGATGCCGTGAAGACCCAGAAAACGGCCATGTACTTCAGAGCGGGAGAAAAAACCACATTCTCACCCTTTTTTGCCGGGCGATAAGATACCAGGAAGGCGCTCGATACCAACAGAAAGCCTCCTGCATAATCCTTTGCCGTTAAAGTCTCACCCAAGAATACGAACGCACCCAAGAATACGAAGACGGGAAAGACATAAACTAGAGCTGCCACCCGGCTGGTCTCTTCAATTTGGAGAGCGCGCAAGTATGCGGCCCAGAGGATCACCTGGGCAAAGCCTGCCACCATGGCATAGATAGATTGGGGATAGACGAACCCCCATCCCGCATAAACAAGGATGGGCACGACAAAGACCTGCTGCAAGACCACCAATGCAACAAGATAGACCAGAGGGTTTCGGACATACTTGCCCATGATGAACTTATCTATGACTCCGGTGACGGCCACAGATGCAGCCCCCGCCAGAGATAGAAAGAACCAGTCCACAGATGATGCCTGACTTTGGAGAAAGTTATAGCTTTCGCATTTGCCCGGGCTTCAAGCCAGCGACTTCACGAGGCCATACAGAGCCTCGTTTACAGGAACCTCCAGATCGTGTTTTCTTGCCAATTGAATGATGTAGCCGTTGATAGAATCGATCTCCGTCATACTCTTCTTTTGCACATCCTGGAGCATGCTGGAGGTGTTGCGACATGTCGCTTTCGCCACATTGCGGACGACTGCCAGGACGCTCTCCTCATCCGTCTCCAGGCCTTCGCTTCGGGCCACGATTACGCATTCCTTGACTATGTTTTGCAGGGTGAGACAAAGTTGGTCGGAGAGCACTATTCCATTCTCCTGACCGGTTAATGCGGTTATAGGGTTTATTACCGAGTTGACGAAGAGCTTATTCCATTGATGTTTCTTGAAATCGGGTATGAATTCTATCTCAAAGCCCGATTCCCTGAATCCATTTTCGAGGAACTGTGTTATTTTTTCATATATTTTCTTTTCACAGATTTTATCTTCAATAAGGGTCTTCCCCTTCCCTTTTAGCTCAATAAAACCGTCACCAGAGAATTTGGCACCAATTGTTGTTATCCCCTCCAGGACTCTGTCGGAAGAGAGACCTGTCTCCTTAACAAAAGTTTCTTTGTTGCCCATGCCGTTCATCAATAGAAGAAAACAGGCATTCCTCAATCTACCTTGCAGCAATCCCGACACATTCAGCTCAAAGCCCACTCTTTGCAGGGAATAGGTTTTGACGCAAACTATTACCAATTCCGGATAAAAATCAGATTCTTTGAGGTCATCGAGATTTCTGAAGCAGTATTTAAATTGCAGAAGCTGTGCGCCCTCCGGAAACTCTATTCGCAGACCGGATTTGATGATCTTTTGCATATGGGGCGCCCTTCCCAATAGTGCTATAGTTTCTATTTTCCGGTCATCGGGCTCCGTTGGCTGACCGAGGAGATATCCGATAATTGAGCCGATCGCTCCTGCACCGTAAATCAATACTCTTGCCATTCCATAACCTCATTGCCCCTATGATTGCCAATATAAAAATCCTTTTCAGAGCGTTAAGCTGATTACGATAAAGTTAATAAAGTTGTTTTAAACGACGTCTAGACGCCAAAAAGTTGAGATGGATGAACTCTGGACGTTCGTTGGGAAAAAACGTTGCCAAGGAAAGATGAATTCGAAGACAACGGGACTTGGATCTGGATAAGCATGGCAACGAAATCCAGGTTGGTGCTTTCTCACATTGTTGGAGAGCGATCACAGAAGATAGCAGATCAACTATGGAACTAATGATCTTGCCAGATGGAGAGAAGATCACAACAGAGATCACCAAGAAACAGAGAGAAATACTGGATGCTCTTCATATGTGTGCCTAAACTCTGGGGAGGGCAGGCTTGAAGTGAAAAAACTGGCAATATCCTCCAAATCTTTGCCCGTAAACCCGATCATACCCCACATATCTCACCAGGCCCAGCTCCTTAACTAATCTCTGGACTTTTCAGCCCTGTGCAGATGAGTGACAAAACAGTGGTGGCAACAATGGGATAGAACTCCTTCACCTTCCTATCAGCTCCCGGGATTATGCGGGCCCGGCGCTTGAGATGCATCCACTATTCAATCCTATTAGAGCTTGGATCAAATAGCCTATAGCGACCAATCTGCCGGCAAGTCCCGGAATCACTGTTGCTCTTACTTATAGCCGACCGAATATAACATGTCTTCAGAAAAATTTAAATACATATCTTAATAGTACTCATTTGGATGCTCTTAATAAAAGGCGACCAGCCAATTAAATTTTTGCTTATCTTAGGATTGCTCTTGTCCTCCATTGCCCTAGCTCATGAAACAAATCCTGACGAAAAATGCAACAACACCTTTAGTGGATCAATTCTTGACGTTGGCCGAGATTTTCAACCGACCGGCAACCATGCTAGCATCGTTTTAAGTTCGCCGTTAATGTTTGCCATAATTTATAATAACCCACCAGGAACACCAATTATATCTTTGGGAACCTCATCAGGCATTCCACTGGCCAATTATGCCTATTCTATATCCACGATCGATCCGGATAGAGACAAAGTTCAATACTTATTCGATTGGGGAGATGGGACAACATCGATCATCGGTCCGGTAGACTCGGGTGCTAAGGCAAGCGCGAACCATACCTGGACTAAGGCCGGAAGGTATGAGATTAAAGCTAAAGCTACGGATAGCCAAGGAGCTGCATCAGGATGGTCTGAGTCGTTTAACATAACTGTTAATGCTCCGCCTGATAATCCGTCTATCCCTTTTGGCTCAAGTTCAGGCCAGCCTGGAACCAATTACAACTATATCGTGTCGGCTTTCGATCCTGATGGAGACCAGATTAACTATACCTACGATTGGGGAGATGGAACAACTTCTATCATTGGTCCGGTAGACTCGGGTACCAAGGCAAGCGCGAACCATTCCTGGAGCAAGTCAGCAACATACCATATCAGGGCAAACGCCACCGATAGCCTAGGTAAATCATCTGGTTGGTCAGACCCATTGATAGTCATGTTGAATATTCCGCCTGATAAACCATCCATGCCATCAGGTCCAGGTTCAGGCAGGCCAGGGATCCATTACACCTATATCGTGTCGGCTTTCGATCCTGATGGAGACCAGATTAACTACACCTTTGATTGGGGAGATGGAACAACTTCTATCATTGGTCCGGTAGACTCTGGCATAGTGGCATGCATTAACCATACTTGGACGAGGGCTGGAACCTATCAAGTAAAAGCTAATGCTATTGACGGCAAAGGAGCAACCTCCGAATGGTCGGAGTCTTGGACTGTAATTATTAACGCTCCTCCTAACAAACCATCCACACCATCCGGATCCAAATCGGTCTATGCCTGGGCGTCAAACAGCTACTCCACATTCGCGACAGATCCAGATGAAGATTCGGTAGAGTACATCTTCGATTGGGGAGACGGGAATACATCCAAGACGAATTTCGTCAAATCCGGCCGCAATGCGAGCGCATTGCACATGTGGAGTAATGAAGGAACCTATCCGATCAAAACTATTGCCTCAGACCGCAGTGGAGACACTTCAAGGTGGTCTGACTATTTGACTATCACCATAATCGCAAATAATAAGCCTAATGTGCCAAGGAACCTATTCGGGCCGAGTTCGGGCTATGTAGGGATAGCTCATAGTTATTTTACTCTTGCAAAGGACACCGATAATGACCAGGTCAAGTACATATTCGACTGGGGAGACGGAACTATCTCTGAGACTGATCTAGTCAATTCGGGCTCAGTTGAAAGCGCGTCGCATATGTGGAGGAAAGCGGGAATATATCATGTCAGAGGAAACGCAACCGATAGCAGAGGCGCCTCCTCAGTATTTTCAAAACCATTGAATGTTACTATAGCAGATAATGATCCACCCGACACACCTATCGTTCCATCAGGACCGACCTCTGGGCGCAGCTCGACAACTTACGACTATGCGACAACTGCTAATGATCCTGATGGAGATCGTGTGAGATACGTATTCGACTGGGGAGATGGAACAACTTCTTGGACAGGTTCAGGATTTACCAATTCTGGAATAAGTGAACCCGTACTTCATAAATGGAGCAAGGCCGGGATGTATCGGGTCAAAGCCATGGCCATGGATGACAAAGGAGCAACTTCAAGGTGGTCGAACGCACAGGCGGTAAATATATCATAGTTAAGGACCACGAAAACCGTTATAACTTGATTAACGATATCGGTTTGATAACTTTCGCCCGGAAGATCTTGCGGTTTAAACATCTCAGATCCCAAGCTGCGGTATATGTGCTAGGTAGCTTTCCTTCAGCTCCTTTTTATCAATATGGTTGTAGATGTCTATGGCTTCCCCGCGAGTATCCCCTCGCAGCTCTTTTACGAAATCCCTGGACATTCCCGCTCTGAGCAGATGAGTTACAAACCATTGCCTTCAGCAATGAGGTGTGAATCGATCCTCCAGCTTTTCAGCCCCGGGATTATGTAGACCCAAGCGCTCTGCATGCTTTTCGATAACCTCCTCTACGCTTCTCTTTTTGATCCTTGATCCTATTTTTGATAGGAAGAACGCATGGTCCTCTGCGCCCTTTCGGTTCTTTCGCGCCGCCAGCCATCTCTGAAAAACGGCAATGGCCTCGTCATCCAGGAATAGAACACGATTGGATCGCTCCATAGCATATCCAGAACGGAACATGTTAATGACAATCCGAGCAAATGGTAAAGGGTCCGCGCAAGGTGACGGATTAACACAGGAGGAGTATTATGAAATAGTTAATGATTTCAAAATTTAATTGAAAGTCGCACACTAGCGTTAGGCGCTTCAGTGTGGAATGAAGAGATGAATTTCGATTGATCAGGGAGGACTGTCACATCTGCGGCTGGCCCAGCCCGGTACTCTTGCCCATAATCCGGCCCAGCCTTAGAAAATACGATTGACCTTAGGAGAGATTTCAATGGTTAAGGACGCAAATGATAAAGATACTAAAGAAAAACAAGTTTAAGAAAAGATAGCGCGCCGGGAAAAGAGGATCGAAGAACCGGAGATGGTGTCCCACAAGCAAAGTGAGGATATTTCTTCTCTTTCCCGAAGGGGTTTGGATGTTGAAGGCAACTATGATAACTAAGAGCGGTCAAGTGTTCTAGAAAGACTTTGACTTCTCATTCAAGACTAAATTTGAAGAAGCACAACGCAAAGGGATACCTCAAACTATGGAATGCAATGAGTGACATAATTTCTACCATAAGATTTAAATAACTATGAGATGTTGATTCAGGTGATAGAATGAGTAGGAAGATATTACCTTTAATTGCTATTGCAGTATTGCTTGTTAGTGGCTGCATAGAGTCGGCCAAGGTAGGGATACCTGAAAAGTATTATTTCGGTCTCAAACCAGCGGATGTCGATAGCCCTATCGAACTAATCAGGTTCGCTACGAGCATACGACCCTATACAACAGACTTTTCTATATCGGAGAGAGTCGCTTTCTTTGAGTGGTATCTGAAGAATCGCAACTTTAATGTGAGTTTTGCATATTCCAACAACTTCCGTAACAGCGGCATGGATCATACTTGGCTTGTCTTAAGAAATAAAGTAGGTGAGAATATGGCAATTGAGCCAAGCTATATTGAGATGAAGGCTGAATCGATTTCACCAACAACATCTGATTATAAGAGCTATCAAAAGAAATTTGCTGATATATATGAACTAAGTAAGAACACTGGTGGCTCCGATAAGTATGCATGGTGGAAGAAAAGTTCTGGTCAAAACATACTAAACGAAAACATCTTGCTCTACAAGAAGAGCGAGCTATAAAATTGCGAAAAGGGAAATGTGTGGCTTCTCCTTGACGAAGTCGTCCCATGTCAAGGAATAGCCATAACATAGAAGAGAATACCCCAAGGCGATAAGGTCTTAAAACTTTATTTATTCTGCCTTTGCCCATACCTTATCGGAGTTGACGAGTATATAAATGCCAAGCTTTTAGGACTCTACAGCAAAGCATAGGATGAGGCCCATTCTTGCGGGTCAGTATCAAATCTAAATGGTTTAAAAAAATGGTGTTGAATGAATAAAACGTTTTACCGTTCTTTATCCACTCATTACGTGCCGTAATTCCAGTAGTACCTGTTATAATAATTGTTTAGATATTTTTGGTACTGGTGGTTTGCGACGGAGTAGTCCAGAGCTGCTTGAGGATCGTAGGCGAAGTAAGGATTGTTGTATCCCTGCAGGTAATTGGACGCAGGTGTATAGTTGCCTAAAACTACAGGCTTGTAGGCAGGATAATAATTCAAATAGCCGAGCGGCATGTAACTGGGATTGGTGTTCAGAAATCTCTGGGTTCCCAGATCGAGATCGCTATTGGGATAGAAAAATGGGCCCGTGTGATTTACTGGTCCGGTACTGAGCCAATCATTGGAAGAACCAAGATCCCACAAATTCGATTCCACACTTGCGCCCAATATGGTGAGCGCACCAATCCCGAGCATCAATACCATTAGCATCGATTTGATAGCTTTCATTTTTATCACCTTAAACTGCTTCCTTGATCACAATATTAAAGGCTATTTATCTTGTGGACGTCATCCAATATTCATTCAACATTCATATGAACCTTCGAAGTTATTATGCGTGCAATAGCATATCCAGACAACTCCCGTGCCTGCCGATTTCGATAAAATAGAGAGCGCCTCGCATCAGCAAAGCGTTGAAGGTTCGCGTTCGCGGGTGCTAATCCCTGCCATCCGTCCACCGCCTCCCGCCCCCCGCGTAATCCAGTTTATTGACCATATGGGCTTATTGCTTGATTTGCTTCGCGTCCGGCTTTCTGGACCGTGCCGTTTTCTCGGGCATTTCCAATTGAACTCTGACCCTTATCAATAATTTCAATTATTTTTGGTCTATCTTTGGCGATCTCAGCTATTGCTCCCAGGAGACTCATAGGCGCATTAGATACTGTTTCTGAATTCTTAGTGGCGGCCTTCTCCCCAATGGATGTGAGTGCAAGAACTATATTTATTATTATGTCGTCAAACAATGGGTCTCTAATCTCTGCCGCTTTCTTCCCTACTCTGCCTAAAAATTGGGCCGATTCATAAGCGATAATACAATCCCTTTCTGCTGATCTTTTCCCTATCGCTTCTATAACATTAACCAGCTTATCGCATATGCTTTCATCTCTTTTATTCAGAGCTAAATTAAAAATTATTTCCACATGAGGAAATAGGATAGTTGAAAGCTTTTTTTGCTCCATATCATTGAAATTATGATCATCTAATAATTTTATAATAATTTCTCCGATTAGAGATAATCCCTCATCTGCCGCACCCTCATCAAATCTATTCATAGAGCTGATTACAATATCAACAATAGGCTTCAAAGGATCATTCATATCTCCTGATCTCTCTACCGAAAGAAGCCCTTCTTTGGTCACGTCTCTGGATAATATGCCTAAAATTTTAGTTAAATCGAGAAGATCGAGAACATTCCTGATATATATAGCTAATAATATGAGTGCATATGCGCCCAAGAAGTAAGAAAGATAGATATCTGCTCTGAGAAACGCGAGTACGTCCGATCCCAAATCTGCTTTTCTGATGCCTATAATTACCCACAAGCCGTAACCCATCGAAACAATATAATAATATATGAGAAACCAGTAGAGGCTCATTTTTTTAAAAATTTTGATTATTCGAATCGAGTAGACAGAAGCCGCAAGTTGAACTGCAACCAGGCTAAGTGATACAACAATCGCCATAATCGCAGCTTCGCTCTGAACCAGCGTACTTATCATATTCCTTGCACTATCTGTGTCGATCGAAGGAAATAAAAAATAAAATTGGGGAACAATGCCAATTGCAATGAGGGGAAGAATAAAATATACATATTCGATCTTCATTTTTGCAGAACGAATCTCTCCCCAATTTATGAATGATAGCGCCTTCTTCAGAATAATTTTCCCTCCGTATCAACCATTGCAACATTTGCAGAAAAACGTTTGGGTAAGGAGGACAATATTGAGATCATGTTCAAAAAAAAAATTGTTTCTCTTTGGAGAACTGGCGAGGTCGATCCGCCCGGGCTAGCTTATTCTCTCTATCTCATCTCTAACCTCGATCAGGGCTAGCCGGATGGAATTCGCACACCATCCGCGAGCCCCTTCCAGGTCTCATTGCCCGTCGAGAACGCCCTGTATTCGCCAGATGCAGTGTTGCCGCTCTCTGTGAGCGCAAGCCTGTAAAGGATAATGGTTCCTGAAGATGTTGCTTCCAGGTACAGTTTGTCTCCGTCGACCGATCCGGAAGCCATAACCTCCAGCGTGTCTCCTCCGTCATTGATTCTCCCCGTTCCGAAGACGGCATTATACGATTGGAAAAGTGTGAGCGCCAGGACTCTATTCTTTTTGCTATCTCTCAGTCGAAATGACCAATTTCCAGCGGCGCTTGCAGCGTTCAATGCCGCAACTCCCTGAGATAATGTGGTTTGGGATGCGTTTGTAGCGCCTGCTATCTGGTTTTGCAGACTTTCACTGCTATCTGCAGAATACAGAGGCGCTTCGGGACTGGCTCTGGTTCCGGTACTTGTACTGGTTCCGGTAGCGGTGCTGTTCTCCAATACCGTGTCGGGCATCGTGAAGTTCGTCCCGTGCTGCAGGCTCCAGAGCGTCCTGGCTTCCTGGGGATTTTCAGGGTGGTAGATATCGTGGCTGTGGATTCCATTGCTCTCATCGATCAATTGATCCGCTGACTTGCCTACGGAGTCTCCTATCGAGTATGCATTGCTGGCGCATAGAGCAACCAGGAACAAAGCCATCACGAACGGATTCTTGAATCTCATATCTGCAACCTTTTCTCTGGCGTATGCCATTCGAGACTCATGAAACTTCACCTGCCGGATGATCATGTTAAAAATATATAAAAATTTTGGGGCCTAGATATAGACCGCAGTTCCCGGCTCCACATTGATTATCTTCTTGACTCCCGTGGTGAAGAACATGGTCTTCGGGTAATTGAACTGGCCGTCGTATACTCTCACGGCATGGTTCTGATTGCCAACAACGCTAAAGCTGAACCTTCCGTCCAGAGGATCTCCGCCAGTGCCTTCAGTTCCGATTAATGTGCCATCCAAGAACACTTGATATCCGCGCATGCCCTGGGACACGATTGTAACCGGCGTGTCACCGTAGGTTGTTGACGGTGTGGTTGCCGGAGGCAGAGTCTGAATGGGCGGATAAGTAGGAACGGGTTGCGGGTTTGATGGCGGATAGTAGCTCGTAACATCGATGACTATTGAATTGCTCACCTGGCCGCCGATAACGAAGAGCAATATGTGCTGTCCAATGGTGTCTGCATAGAAGTTTATTTGATTATATCCCGGGTAGAAGTAGTAGGCGTTTGTATATAACTTTCCATCGGGATTTATCTCGTAGAGATTGCCATTACCTCCAGCAGAAGACGTCCCCATCAACGACAGGCTTGATCCTTGTGGAACTTTGGCATACTGGGACCAGCTGGAAGAGCCCTGTATCCACAGTGAATTGCCGCCGGTGTATGTGGCATAAGTCTGAAACTGTGTGTACGGCATTGCCTGCATTTGATAGCTGAAGTAAACCGTAGTTGGTGTCTTGTTCTTTATATCGCTCTTCTTCGGAGCCTCAATATGCTTTTGTGATGCAGACCCTGAGTGCATCGAGAAATATTGAGAATATTGAGAATAGACCGAATTAGAGGCACTATCCGACGGTGGATTGCCTCCTACCCATGGCTGACCGATTCCATTATTAAACAGCTTTTCTGCCGTTGCCTCTCCTGGTCGCATCGCTACGCTACCTGCATCTATTGCAGAGGCACATCCCATCAACAATATGATGAGAACAAACGATTTCCAAATATTATTCATATTCTTTTTCCTTATTCTATAGTACGTATATTGCATAAGGATAAAGTCTTATTCTTCATATAGGGTCGATATCAGGGAAGATGGACGCCCGGGCTATCCGGCAGAAGGCAAGTAGTGTTCGGCCAGGAGATGACGCCTGAAGCTCTGGCAAATCTTCCATAAGATCTATCAATCAGAACTATTAAATGGTGAGAGTAATGGGCAATGACACCATCGACCGCTGCCAGGCTCCGGAAGAGTTGCAGGAAGCTTTGCGAGCCGCAAACGCCCGCAGTGTCCAATACGAGCAGGCAATTTCGATGATATCCGATATCATCTGGCGCTACGATGTATCAGCCAATGGAGAGCCTGCCGGCACCTACATCTCGCCGGTTGCGGACAGGATGCTGGGCTTGCCAGCCAGGACAATAGGAAACAGCTTCGAGAAATACTTCTCCTATGTCCATCCGGAAGACTTGCCGGTCGTGCAGGGGATACTTTTCGGAGGCATAAGAATGCAAATGACGGGCAAGACCGCCGAATACCGTCTGCGAAAAGCCGACGGCACGAAGATTTGGGTTAGTTCCAGAGGTTCGGCTTATTTCCAACCGGACGGCAGTGTTAGCATCTTTGGCACGACCAGTGACATCACCGAGCGCAAGTGGGCGGGAGCATATCGAGAAATGGGCCGGGAAGTCCTACAGATACTAAACGAGCCAGGTGATCTACGGGATTCCATACGGCGCGTTCTCGTCGAATTGAAGACGAGGACCGGGTTCGATGCCGTGGGCATTCGCCTGCAAGATGGAGATGACTTCCCGTATTTAGCCCAGGAGGGCTTCTCCAAGGATTTTCTGGTGACGGAAAACACGCTGATCGAGCGTGCCGCGGATGGCGGGGTGTGCCGGGACATAGACGGCAACGTCAATCTGGAATGTACCTGTGGCCTGATAATTTCCGGCAAGACCGACCCGGCCAATCCGCTCTTCACCCCGGGGGGAAGCGCCTGGACGAACGATTCATCTGTGCTCCTGGCCATCCCGCCGGGCGTTGACCCCCGGCTTCATCCACGCAACCAATGCATACATCAAGGCTATGCCTCCATGGCACTGGTGCCCATTCGGAAAATGGATAGGATTGTTGGTCTGATCCAGCTCAATGATCGGCGCAAAGGACGTTTCACCCTAGATATGGTTGAACTCCTGGAAGGAATCGCATCGCACATCGGAGTAGCACTGATGCGCAAGCAAGCGGAAGATGCACTGCGGGGATCAGAGCATCGACTGGCCGATATCATTGATTTCCTGCCGGATGCCACATTTGCTGTGGATAAAGCTGGTTTGGTCATCGCCTGGAACCGGGCCATGGAAGAGATGACGGGGGTGGGCAGGAACGACATGATCGGGCAGGGAGACCATGCCTACACAATTCCCTTCTATGGTGTCCGAAGGCCGCAGTTGCTGGATCTCCTGGATAAAGACGATAACGAGATCGTCTCCAATTATCAATATGTGCAGAGGTTTGGAGACATTCTCTACGCCGAAACATTTGCACCGGCATTGGCCCGGGGCAAAGGGGCATATGTCTGGGCAACAGCGGGAGCGATTTTTAATGATGAGGGAAACAGAATCGGCGCCATAGAATCAATTCGCGATATAACTGAGCGCAAACTTGAGCAAGAAGAGCTCCAAAACAACCTGAAATTCCTGGAAACATTGATCGAGACCATCCCTAGCCCCATCTTCTTCAAAGATAGACAAGGTCGATACCTGGGCTGCAACGATGCATTTGCCAGGCAGATTATTGGTATGCCTAAAGAAGATATCATAGGCAAAACTGTCCATGAATTGCCGGAGGAAATCCCCGCCCTCCTGGCGAATAAGTATTACGAGCAGGACCAGAGACTGTTCCGTGAATTGGGCATCCAGGTGTACGAAATGCAGGTGCAATGCAACGATGGCGAATTGCGAGATTTCCACTTCACCAAAGCGCCCTTTAGAAATTTTGTCGGTGAGGTGGCAGGCATCGTCGGCGTAATGCTGGATATAACAAAGCGCAAGCAGGCCGAATTAAGCCGCGAACATTCCTTGAAGCGCCAGGAGCAGTTGAATCAGCTTCAACAGATTCTGCTGAGCCCTGGAAAATTGCAGCAGAAACTCAAGAAAATCACCGACGATGTGGTGGATATCTTCGGGGCGGATTTTTGCCGTATTTGGGTCGCCGGTCCCGGAGACCTCTGCGAGACGGGATGCGCACATGCAAAGGCGATAGAAGGGCCGCATGTCTGCCGCCACCGGGACATGTGTCTCCGGCTCATTGCGAGTTCGGGACGGTATAAGCATACGGACGGTGAGGTTCATAGACGCGTGCCTTTCGGTTGCTATAAGATCGGGCGTGTGGCGTCGGGGCAGGAACACAAATTTCTCTCCAACGACGTTCAGAATGATCACATGGTTCACAACCGCGAATGGGCAAAGGAGACTGGGCTTGTTTCGTTTGCCGGTTATCAGCTGCGCCCACCGGGTGGAGAAACTTTAGGCGTCCTGGCTCTATTCAGCAAGAAGCCTATTACCAGCGAGGATGATGCCCAACTTGACAACTTGAGCAATATGACCACCCAGGTCATCCAGACGGCCCGCGTAGATGAAGAGTTGCTTGAGTCTCTAATAGAAGCCACCAGACTCAACGAGGGTCTCGCTGAGCAGACGGCACGAGCCAACGAGATGGCGAGGCAGGCTCAGGGGGCCAATGCTGCTAAGAGCGAATTCCTGGCCAACATGTCTCATGAGATCCGTACCCCATTGAACGGAGTCATCGGCATGATAGGACTGCTGATGGATACGGATCTAAATGCTGAAGCGCGTGAATATGCTCAAATCGCTTGTATTAGCGGCGAGACACTCCTTTCTCTCGTAAACGACATCCTGGATTCCTCCAAGATCGAGGCCGGCAAACTGGAGCTGGAAATCCTGAGTTTTGACCTGCGCTCTACGTTGAAGGACACATCTGATTTCCTGGCCATAGGAGCTCATGAGAAAGGGCTGGAGCTGGTCTGCCGGGTGGATCCAGAGGTCCCCTTGCTCCTGCGGGGCGATCCAGGACGTCTGCGCCAGATTTTAGTCAATCTGGGAACCAATGCCGTGAAATTTACGAGAAGCGGCAAGATCACGATTCAAGCCTCTATGGAGAACGAAGACGAAAGAAACGTATGGCTTCGATTCTCGGTCAGGGATACGGGCATCGGCATCCCCGCGAACCGGCAGGATATTCTTTTCTCGCCTTTCACTCAATTAGACGGCTCGACGACGCGCAAATACGGCGGAACAGGTTTAGGACTGGCTATTTCCAAACAGCTGGCCGAATTGATGGAGGGGAGGATCGGCATGGAAAGTCAGGAGGGCAAGGGATCCACATTCTGGTTCACTGCCATATTTGAGAAGCAGCCTGCAGGGCTTGCAATCGGTGGGTCGCTCCACGAAATAAATGGAGAGGGACAGGCAGAGCACCTCACCTCTGCCAATGCGCTTTCCATTTCCGAATCTGCCAAGAGCAAGATACGTATCCTGGTGGCGGAGGATAATCCGGTAAACCAGAAAGTAGCACAGGCCATGCTGAAAAAGATGGGCCTTCGGGCTGATGTGGTTGCCAATGGTCAAGAAGCCATCAATGCGCTCCGGATCATCCCCTACGACCTGGTGCTGATGGACTGCCAGATGCCCGAGATGGATGGCTTCGAGGCAACTCGCATCATCCGCCTGGGTGGATCAAAGGCCATCAACCCAGAGATTCCCATCATAGCCATGACTGCCTTTACTATGCAAGGTGATAGAGACAAGTGCATTCAGGCCGGAATGAGCGATTTCATTGCCAAACCGGTCCTACAAAAGGGACTGACGGAATTGCTTGCCAGGTGGTTGGCAATAACAACGAAGGACAACCGGCAATCTGAATCGGGTCTTTGATCCCAAGATGTATATGAGAAACTTGGTTTTTGTAGTTAGGGATCTTTTAAACTCCGGTCAAAACACCGAGACTCTATTGAGATTAAATACTTACAGATAGTTCTTAATACAAACACCGTATATTAAAGTAATAAGTTATAAAGCAGAGATTCCAAATACAGTTTAAAAAATAAGAAGACATGATAAATATTACAGAGCAACTAGTGTAATAACCACGTGACAAGGAGATTAAAATTATGCGCTTGTGGGCCTATATGATAAAATTTACTATCGGACTTCTTCTGATAGCTTTTCTTGTTGCTGGTTCTTCGGCAGCTGAAGATAAGACACCAAAGCAAGTTCTAATTCTTGCCTCCTATAATCTCGGGATGAAATGGGATGACAGTATTATTTCCGAGATAAAGCACCAATTTGCAATTTATTTGCCTTCGTCTGCTATCAATGTCGAGTTCATGGACACAAAGAGAATAGATCCAAATGTTGCCCGTCTGGCTGACTTGAAGACGATGTATCTCCAAAAGTACAAAGATAGGCACTTCGATGTAATCATTTCTACCGATACCGATGCATTCAAATTCCTGCTCAATAACAGCGAGGAAATTTTTCCCGGAACGCCAGTAGTCTTCTGCGGCGTTATAAACTTCGAAGATAAGATGCTTCGAGGAAAACGAAATTTCACGGGCGTAATGGAAGCATTCGATATCCGGGATACCATTTCATTGATGCTCAAATTGCATCCCCATACAAAGCTTGTTGCTATTGTAAATGATAATACAACAACCGGCCAGGCCAATCGAAAGAATACGGTAATTCCAGAATTCGATAACAAGATCTCCTTTGAGTACCTTGACAACCTCACGGCAAAGGAACTCTCGCAGCGTGTCTCTTCCCTGCCTGCTGATAGCCTTATCTTGGAGATGACCTTCAATCGTGACAGGACGGGAAAGATTTTGATTATGAAGATGCGACAAGCCTAATTCATGAAGCAAGCTCCGTTCCAGTCTATGGATTGTGGGATTTCCTCCTCGGGTCCGGAGTTGTAGGGGGAAAGATGCTCTCGGGATCCTCTCAGGGAAGCAAGGCGGCTGACCTTGCACTACGCATCTTAGGGGGCGAACCGGTGAAGAATCTTCCTGTAATAAGAGAGAACTTCAACCATTACATGTTTGATAAATTCGAGCTCAATCGTCTCGGCATTCCCACCACAGGCTTACCTCCCGACAGTGAGATAATCAATCAGCCATACCACCCTCGTGCCGATCTCAGTGATGGGAACCTGAGTGGCTTGGATTTATCCGGCACAGACTTGAATAATTCTGAGCTGCAAGATTCTGATCTCAGTGGTACAAACCTGAGTCGGTCCTCTTTGGTACAGGCCACCATTTCGAACGCCAAGCTCAATGGGGCCGATCTCCGAGGCGCCTTCATGCCGGCTGTTGATCTTCACGGCTCCGACCTTTCCTGTGCCGATCTCAGAGGTGCCTACTTGCCCATCAATTATCTGATATTTTCAAATCTGACAGGAGCGGATCTATCAGGTTCTGTTATGGATCAGTCCATGATGGATAATTCAACTCTGGTCGGGGCCAAACTGAATGGCGCCAGCTTGTGGGCTGCGAAAATTAGCTATGCAAATCTGACCGGAGCCTGTCTCGCAAGAGCCCTCCTGGATCGTTCAACATTCCAGAATTCCCTATTGTTTGGTGCTAGTCTGACTGGAGCAAGCCTGGTCGGGACTGACATGATTGACGCGGACCTATCCGATACGGATCTTTCTAAATCCAACTTGGAAGAGGCCAGAATGTCAGGTGCAAGATTAGTAGATGCAAACCTGAGCGCTACCGATCTTATGGCCACCAACCTCAGCTCCTCAAATCTGACCGGCGCAAATCTTGTCAAGTCCTATATGAGGCGGGTCATGCTGAAGGATGCATTCCTGAGTGGTGCCAATCTGTCTGGGTCAGACCTGGTCGGGGCGAACCTGATTGATGCCACCATATCCAATGCCGACCTCTCCGGGGTGGATCTCTCTGAATCGCGCTGTTTTGGAGCGAATTTCTTTGGCTCCAGGCTGGTCAAATCAAATTTGGGTTTTGCCAACCTGACCGGCACAAACTTCCGCATGGCGAACCTGTCCGGCTCAAATCTTATGGCTTCAATTCTGGATGATTCCGATCTCACAAGAGCGAATCTAAATGGTGCGAACCTCGAAAATGCCTTTATGCACCGAGTCAAGCTTGTTGAAGCCAATCTAACAGAAGCGACTCTTCCTGGGGCGCATCTGGATGACTCAGATCTATCGAACTCCCATCTCGAAAGGGCCGATCTGACCAATGCCTTGCTCGGCGGATGCAACCTTACCGGTGAATATCTAAAAGGAGCTAGGCTCCTGGGAACTGATCTAAGTCTCGCTATCCTGAAAGGTGCTTATCTGAGCGGAGCCAACCTGTTAGGGGCCAAGCTGAATTGGGCGGATCTAGGCGGCAGCATACTCACAAATTGCCAGTTCTCCAGAGCGGAGCTTTTTGGAGCCAATCTCAGCAATTGCGACTTGACAGGTTCGGACTTCACCCGTGCTTACTTGGTACGGGCTAATCTAACAGGATGCACACTGAGAGATACCAAATTGGATTATGCAGATCTTACTAATGCAAATCTGCGAAATGCAGATCTATTTGGCGTCAGATTCGTGAATGTATATTTGGATGATGCAGACCTTTCAGGCGCGAACCTTGCAGAATCCTATCAGTATGGAGTGACCCTAAATAGAACTGTCTGGCACAAAGCGAACTTGAGGAGTTCCAAAATAATTTTGATGAACTTCTTGGGCGTGGACTTTAGTGGTGCTGATCTAAGGAATACCCGTTTCGCCCAGACCTATATGAATAATATAAACTTTTCGGGTGCAGATCTGAGGGGAGCCATCTTCGACACGTCAGCCTTCGAAAATGCTGATTTCAGAGGAGCAAATCTCGAGGGGATCAAGTACGATTCAATAGCACTTGGCTTTTTCGCCGTTTCCAATCTTGAGGGGGCCAAATTGAGCGCAGATCTGCAAAAAGATCTCGAAAAAATGCGTCAGGACAACGATCCTGACCTTTAAATGGTGCATATGAGGATACATGAGAATTAAGGCTCTGCTTCCTGATCAAGCTCAAGGAAAAAGGGCAAAGCTTCATAGATTGTTCCCCGCGGACGCGGGGTCAGGGGGGCCTGCACGGCCTTGAGTGCGCCCCTCGTCGACCAAGCGCGTAACACCCGCGCGGAACTGGAAGATTTAGTGGATGATCTTTGCGACTAATTAGAGGTCGTTCAACTGCAGACTGGACTAGGTAGATGCAAACAAGTAGAGCATCAGCGCATTCTTCCGGGGTGCCGCGAGTCGGCCCTGCGGGCCTCCCGCGCTTTGCCTTCTGGGCGCCGCTCAAGGCCGCGGCCGGCCAAGCGACGACGATTAAGCTGTAGACTAATCGTGAGTTCCAATGTATGGATGTAGCCCATAACTTTTCGCATGTATAAATCGAAAATGCTGATATTAAAGAATTTTCGATTTCCATCTGCGACGTGTGAGCCCCTGTCCCAAGCACTTAAGCGTTTCAGTCGCAAAAGCGATCAATGAAAGAAAAGAAGTCAAGTCAATGAAGGATATGATGAAGAGCACTGACATCATTCACTATCGGCTCTACAACCAGCAGATCGCTGGCACCAAGTTTCGTAAGCCTGAGGAGATAGTCGATGCCTTGGGTGCTGTGCAGGCGCAGGACTATTCCGGCGGCCTGTGGGGCGTTGGGCTCCGCCTGCCGGGCTCGACGCTCGCAGATATCGAGAAGGCACTGAACGAGCGAAAGATCATCCGCACCTGGCCGATGCGAGGCACACTGCATCTTATCCCGGCACAGGACGCCAGATGGATGCTGGAGCTACTGACCCCACGGGTTATCAGACGGAGTGCAAGTCGGTACAAAGAGCTGGGCCTGAACAATGAGATATTTAGACGAAGTGAAGAGCTGATTTCGCAAGCACTTGAGGGCGGCAGGCAGCTGACGCGCGAGGCACTGTATGATGTACTTGCCAGAGGGGGCATCAATCCGGAAGGTCAGCGCAGTTATCATATTCTCGCATACCTGGCCCAAAAAGGAGTTATTTGCCTGGGTGCCAGGGAAGGCAAGCAGCAGACGTTTGTGCTGTTTGATGAGTGGGTAGCCGAGAGCCGGAGGCTGGAACGGGATGCTGCATTAGCAGAGCTTGCCAGGCGCTATTTCACCAGTCACGGTCCGGCAACGCTGCAGGATTTCATCTGGTGGACGGGACTTGCCGCAGCCGAAGCGAAGGCGGGTCTGGAGATGGTCAAGGTGGAGCTAATGCAGGAGGTGGTTGATGGTAAGAATTACTGGCTCTCGTCTTTGTCTGTCCCTGCTCGGGAAGACTGGTCGCCTATCGCCTGTTTGCTGCCCAATTATGACGAATATACGATCGGCTATAAAGATCGGAGAGCAGTGTTCCCGGTGCTGCCTGAAAAGGCGGACTCTCAGGCGTATGGCAGGATCGCCATTAATCACACGATAATTATCAACGGCATCATGGTCGGCAGCTGGAGAAGAGAGAGAAAGAATGATAGGGTGGTTATCAGGACAAGGCTATTCAGACCGCTCGAAGATGGTGAGAAGGACGCTTTATCAACGGCCTTAGATCGTTATGGCGCATTTCTGGAGATGCCGGTTTCGCTATCTTAAATCTTGGAATGCGACCACAAGCGCCGGATCGTCATGGCAAAGAGAGTGGCGTGCTTTGTGGCTGGAGAGACGAAGATCGATATGGCGGAATTGATGGATTTAATCTATCCTAGGTTCCTCTAGGAGATGAGAACACTGGGGAGAGGGTTATGGTAGGTGATGAGTTATCGGACGAGCCCAGAGTTTTGTTACTCAGGAGCAAGATGATCCTTATCCATGTTTAGAAAAGAAAGGAGTAGATATATATTCAATGATAAGAGAATGGCCGACACTTAATGGGATAGGAGAGTTGATGAGCAGAAGGATAGAGTACGACGTTTTCCGTGAGCTCAACTATAAGGAAAGAAGATTGTCCATGCTCTTGCCAATCTTTGCTTTATCCAGCTGCCCAGGTGAAAGGAATTAGCCATGCTCAAACACCAGGCGAATGAGAATAATTTGGGAGAGATAATTGCTGACAAGCGGATTGCGAAGTGGAAATGCAGCCCTGAAAAGCCGATGGAGTACCAAGTAGGAGGATCATCAAGAAGAAGTCGTTTAGCCTTTGTTTTTAGCCAATCCCTCGCATTAAACCTAAAAGGCCTAGGACTTAAAGCTGTTCCCGAAAGCTTGCGAACGATCAGCAACCTACAGGTTTTGGACCTAGCTGATAATGATATCCAAGAGCTTCCATCTTGGATAGGAGAACTCTCTTCATTGGAGTGCATTAGTCTTTTTGGGAATAAACTTCGAGAATTGCCGCCGGAAATCGGCTCACTGCACAATTTGCATATTCTTTTGTTAGGTGATAACTTGCTAAAATCGCTCCCCCAATCTCTAAGTGCATTGGTTCAGCCAAATAATAATACTCTTCAATATCTAGAACTTAATGGAAATCCGAATTTAGGTCTGCCAAATAGCATAACAAACAGGCCGCCAGAAGAAATCCTTCGTTACTATTTTGAGTCACGCAACGAAAAGGGGCGGCCTTTGCTTGAACTTAAGCTCCTGGTTGTTGGGCGAGGAAAAGCCGGGAAGACAACGCTTGTGAAGCAACTCGCAGGTGAAAAGCCGGATGAGAACGAATCAGAGACCCATTCAATTGCCATCCGCGAACTGACTCTTGGGTGCCCGCGTGGCCAAGTGCGGACACGGGCATGGGATTTCGGAGGGCAAGAAATTCTTCATTCAACGCACCAGTTTTTCCTGACCGAGAGAAGTCTTTACCTGCTCGTATTGGAACCGCGCTCTGGTCTCGCTCAGCGTGATGCAGAATATTGGCTCAAGCTCATTGAGACACAGGGTGGCAAGTCGCCGGTAATTGTAGTATTGAACTGGAGTCATGGACGTCATTGGCAAGTGGATAAAGTGAAACTGCGGCGGAAGTTTCCTTTCATTGTGGATTTCATGCCAACTGACGCACTCAATGATGTGGGCATTGAGGAATTGCGCCGCACTATCCAGAAGACAGTTGATAGGATGAAGGATGTTTGGCTCCCTTTCCCAGAACGTTGGCGAATGATAAAAGATGCTGTCGCGGGGATGCATGACAATTTTCTCACTTATGGTCAATTCACGGAACTTTGCGAGAAGTTTGGCGAGAATGACCCGCTAGCGCAGGCCGACTTAGCGGGAATCCTTCACGCGCTGGGCCTAGCACTTTACTTTGGCAAAGACCCGCTCTTACACGATACGCGGGTTCTTAATCCGGGATGGGTTACGGGCGGGGTCTATGCTGTAATACGGGCTCCATATGTGGCACTAAACGATGGCCAACTTGCAGTCAGGGATATGCCTCGCGTTTTGCACGAAGCGGAGGAACAGAAGGTGATCAGGGCGAGCGATTATCCAGTCGAAACGCATCGCTTCATCCTTGAGCTGATGCGCGCCTTCCAGTTGTGCTACGCAAGCGAGGATTGGAAGGATAAGCGGATGGAACGATTCCGCGATGAAGAAGATCCGAAACCGGTTCGTTACCTTGTGCCAGACTTGTTGCCGGAATTTGAGCCAGAGATGAAAGAGGATTGGGAGAAGGCTCCGGTGCATCTTCGATATAGTTATGAAATCCTTTTGCCTGGGCTGCTCCCACGTTTCATTGTTCGTACTCATACACTGAGCGATGGAGCGCCGCATTGGAGGCATGGCGTTGTCCTGCGCCATGCAGAAGCCAAAGTGCTTATTCGGGCGGAGTCAGACAGACAGGAACTTCATGTCTTTGTGCTGGATGGAGACTCCGAAACGCGGCGAATGCTGGTGGCAATGGTGCGTCGGGAGTTGGAAACGCTCCACTCTGATATGAAAATACAGCCAGTAGAGGAACTGGAACTGACGGGAGAAGGCGAGCAATGGATAGGCGTCAGGGCCCTTCGTGAAGTCGAGCAGCCTGAAAAACCGATGCAGAAGTTGCCGATTCAACCGGATGGAACGGCAGAAGTGAATGTGCCTCATGAACTTGACAAACTGGAGCCGGCGGAGGCGAGGGCGATTGACCGCAACCCATCTATCGCACCGGTTCCAGTGCGAGTTTTTGTAAGTTATGCGCATGACGATGAACGACAGCTCAAGCGTCTTGATTTGATTCTTGACGTGCTCGAACAGCAGTATTGTTTGGCGTCATGGCGCGATAGGCGACTAATCGCCGGGGATGAGTGGGATGAGGAGATCCGCCGTCGCATGGAGGAAATGGATATTTTCCTTTTTATCGCCAGCCAGACCTTACTGGTTCGGCCTTACATCAAGGAGCCGGAGCTTCGTCGGGCAAAAGAGCGCCATAAAGCGGGTGAGATAGAGATCGTGTCAGTGAAGCTTGAACCCTGCGCATGTGATGAGGATCCTTTTCTCGGCAAGTTGCATCGATTGGCTCCCAGGTTTAAAAGTATCGTCGAAACATCGCCGAGGTCCAAAGCGTGGGAGCAAGTCAGAAAGGATCTGCTCCCTGTCATTCAGCGGGTGCGAGATAAGAAGAAAAAGGCCACGATGGGTTAGCGGGAGATTGATCGATTCATTAAGAGCATTGTTTGTGGTAAGCCCTTTGGTCCATCGCATCTCGGCCAGAATCTACTGCCATGAAAGCGTATGATATCGAGCACATAGGAATCGCCGTCGAGAAGCCCATAGAGATGGCAAACTGGTATCGGGATACCCTGGGTTTCAATATCAAGTTCTCAGCAGAGGATGAAGAAAAAGGCGTGGCGTTTCTCACGGATGGCAGCGATCGGGTTATGCTTGAACTGGGAAAGGTTCCTGATGTCCTGCCTCTGACGAAAGTGATGAGTCACCACCTGCAATTGCATATCGCATTGAAGAGCGACGACCCAGACAAAGAAGCCGAATATCTGGTGTCGAAGGGCGCGAAGTTCATCGAAAAATGCCCCATCAGGATGCCCGGTGAGAACCTGATAGTTCTGAGCGACCCCTGGGGCAACACCATCCAGCTTGTGAAGAGAAGCGTGAAAGGATGAGAATACCGCTATATCACGTGGATGCTTTCACCTCCGAGGTCTTCTCCGGCAACCCGGCTGCAGTATGCCTCCTGGATCGCTGGCTCGACGACCCTATCCTTCAGGCCATTGCTCTCGAGAACAACCTTTCTGAAACGGCTTTCCTGGTCCCCAATGCCCGAGGCTTTGATCTCAGATGGTTCACTCCGGTCACAGAGGTTGCGCTTTGCGGCCATGCAACACTGGCGAGCGCTTTTGTTCTATTCAATTGCCAGAATTGGCCAGAGGAATGCATCCGATTTCACACACGCCGGAGCGGAGAGCTTGTCGTGACCAGGCGAGGAGATTTGCTCGAAATGGACTTTCCGGCAATTGCCGCCCATATCATAACTCCTCCTGCCGGGCTCACGGGAGCCCTGGGAGTCACGCCGCAAGAAACGCTCGGCAGCGCAGAGGATCTGCTCGTTGTGCTGGATAGCGAAAAGACTGTCCGGGAAGTGCAGCCCGATTTCCTCGCTCTGGCCCGGATAGCCTGCCGGGGCATCATCATTACAGCCCGCGGGGAGCGGTGCGACTTTGTATCACGCTTCTTCGCTCCCCGACTGGGCATACCGGAGGACCCGGTGACGGGCTCCAGCCACTCTGTTCTGGCTCCTTACTGGGCGGGAAGGCTGGGCAAGAACTATCTGCATGCCCTCCAGGTCTCGAAACGGGGCGGCGAGCTCTTCTGCACCCACGCAGGCGAGCGCGTGAAGATATCGGGCCAGGCGGCTCTCTATATGGAAGGAATGATAATAATATGAAAATTCAGGTTCCTCGCTGTATCGAGTGGGTAATAGATCGTCGAGTCCTCTGTGAGTTCTCCGTGCGCTCTGTGGCTCTGTGGTGATAGTTCGTAACCGCTGAGTGCCAACTCGCTCTGGTGAAGGCTTTGACAGCATCTTTGCCGGAAATCAGCGGCAGCTTTTGGGCCATCTGAGGTCAGACAGTTACTTCTACAATCCGTCCGGAAGTATCCAGCAGCCTTGTTCGCTCTTCTGCCAGGGACTCCAGGCAGCCCACTATTGCTTCTTTGATGTTCTTCAGAGCCTCTTCAGCATTATCGCCCTGGGAGTGACATCCGGGAAGTGCTGGACAGCTCACAATGTAGCCGCCCTCTTCGGCCTCCTGAAGAACAACCTTGAGATTCATGATAGTAGATTGCTGCCTGAAGCTAAAAAAGCTTTCGAGAGATCAAAATCGATTTGCTCGATTCAAAGCTCGCCGTAGAAAACTCTATGCCGGATTCAGGTTGTACTATTCAGCCAGCTAGATCTTCAGAGGTGAGGCTCTAATGACAGAAATTACCGACTGGTTCATGCGGCAAATGATCTCCTGAATTGGAATCCTTAATGCAAATCTCGACGAAGCAAAGTCGATCATGGATGCTGATCCGAGAGAAAAAGAAGGCGTCTTCGTCTACGAGATTCATGTTTGCAGGAGTTTTCCTGGCGATTGCCTGCCGGAGTGACAAATATCTTCCCGCGTATCTCAGTTTGATCAGTTTGAATATCCGTGGCTGAAGAGTCGTGTCTTCATCGAGATATCGTGACTTTTGATTAGTCTACAGCTTAACCGCCGTCGTCGTCGCTCGGCCGACCGCGGCCTTGAGCGGCGCCCCAGGCAATGCGCGGGAGGCCCCGCAGGGCCGACTCGCGGAACCCCGTAAGAAAAAGAGGAAAGCTGTGCACCTATGTATCCACTTTCCATTAGCCTCAGAACAGGGCTCAAGCGTGACGATTGTATGCCAGGTCGCTTTCGTTCTCGCCATATCCAAGGCAGAAAAGATATTACCTAATTGAGACTTAAATTCGCAGCATGCATTCGGCGGCTGATCGGGATAAGAAGTCTCCGAAGGACGGAACGGACTTATCCAAATACTTTGGAGTTCTCAAGGACAATCCATTATTGGATAAGCTTGAAGCTGATTCCAAAAGGATAAGAGCTGGCGAGGTCGAGAACTTGATTCTGGGCAGGCCTTTTGCTCCAGGAACTTCTCATAGAATAAAGGTATGCTGAGAGGATAATGGCTGAATATGGCGAATGGAATCGGAAGGGCGCGTCGCTCAGCGATACAACGGCAAAGAAAGAGTACAAGGTAGATCGCGATTTCATTATCAAGGGCATAGAAGCAGGCAAACTTGAATTCCGCTACGCATCCGTATGGGGAAGCCCTTTTATCAGGGTTCTAAGGCGCCAGCTCGAAGAGTATATTACGGCGGAGCTGGGATCGGAATACCTGGAGAAAGCCAAGGGCAAAACTGAGCTGCGGAAAATCAAGAAAGAGATAGCTGAAATCAAACAAAAATAAGCGTGCTTCAAGCCAGGAAGGCCAAGCTGGAAAAAATTATAGAAAAAGATAAGTAGATCAGAGGGAAAAATATGGTCACATTGGACGAAATCCAGGATGCATTCTCCTTCGTAAGCTCAGACGCATACGGGATGAATAGAGCGGTTCTCTGTCTGGATAATGGTGAAATATATTTCCATTCCGAGATGGGGACCTTCGATGAACTTGATGAAGACAAGCTTGATTGCGACAACTTCGTTGTGATCCCTCATAAGAACGACCTTGATTTGGGCCAGCGGCTTGTCTTCGACTTTGCAGAGCAGCATTTGGCTGACGATCTTGACCGCGTCCAGCAGATCTTCAGCAGAAGGGGAGCCTACAGAAGGTTCAAAGACTTCCTGGAGCAGAAGAACCTCCTTCAGGACTGGTACGATTTCGAGAGCCAAAGAGAAGAAGAGGCCCTGCGTGAGTGGGCCCAGGATAACAAGATCGAGCTGAAAACCTCATAAGTCTTTTATACGAGAAGCATAACTTCACTTTGGCTCAATGGATTTAATTCGCCCCACAACGTGGTAAGCGGGCGGCGTCGGGCTCTGACCCGGGGCTGATCCAGAAAGTACTAAACTTCTGGAGGACTAACTTGGCAAAAGAGAAAGAGACAAAAGAGAAAGAAACAAAAGATAAGGATCCAAAAGAGAAAGTAACAAAAGAGAAAGCGGCCAAGCCCAAAAAGGGCGATGATAAGCCTGTTAAAAAGGCCGTAGATGAAGATCTCAGGCATATAGTTCGTATTCTTAATACAGACCTGGCCGGAAAGAAGCAGGTCCACATGGCCCTGACGGGCATCAAGGGTGTGGGCCGCAGATGCGCCAAGCTGTTTACCGATAGAGCAGGTGTAGATCCCTTCGCAACCCTCGGCTTGCTTCCCGATACGGAGATTGATAAGCTGAAGAAGGTCATCGAAGAGGACGCCACCAAGATTCTGCCCCCCTGGATGGTCAACCGGCGCGGCGATATTGAAACCGGCACCGATATCCACGTCATGGGCCTGGACCTCAATATGACCCTTCGCGAAGACCTGGACCTCATGAAGAAGATGAGGAGCTACAAGGGCATCAGGCATGAACGCGGCCTGCGTGTAAGGGGCCAGAGAACCAGATCCAGTGGAAGAACAGGCGCCATCGTAGGCGTTAGCCGAAAGGCAGTAGCACCAGCAGCTGCACCCGCAGCAACCAAGGAGTAGGTGGTAAAAGATGGGATATCCAGGCAAGAATCGTAAGATGTATGCCAGGCCACGCACTCCCTGGCAAGCGGAACGCATCGCTGGTGAAGTAGAGATCGTCAAGGCCTATGGACTGCGCAACAAGAGAGAGCTCTGGAAGGCTCAGGCTGTGCTCAGGAAGTACAGACAGGCCAGCCGTAATATGCTCGCTGCAGTATCTATGGGACAGGCGCCTCCCGAAGCGGAAGCCATTCTCAACCGTCTCAAGAAGCTGGGTATGCTGAAAGAGGAAGGAGATATTGACGCCATTCTCTCCATGAAGGTCAACGACGTTTTGGAGAGGAGACTGCAGACGCAAGTCTACCGTCAGGGGCTCGCCAATTCTTTGAAGCAGGCCAGGCAGTTCATCGTTCACGGCCATGTCCAGGTATCCGGGCGCAGAGTAGATGTGCCGGGCTATCTGGTAAAGCGGGGCGAGGAAATGAGCATTGACTATTACATGGGTTCCCCCATGGCCAAGGAAGGCCATCCGGAAAGGGCATCCAGAACACCCAGGGTGGAAGGATAAATGGCAGAAGGAAAATGGGGCATTGCCCATATTTTCTCGTCCTTTAACAACACGATTATTACTATTACCGACCAGACCGGAGCCGAAACATTGGCGAAGATCTCGGGCGGCATGGTGGTAAAGGCAGCCAGGGACGAGAGTTCTCCCTACACAGCCATGCAGATGGCCATGCAGGTCGCTGATGCTGTGAAGGATAAGGGAATTGTCGGGGTTCACGTTAAAGTGCGCGCACCCGGCGGTAACAAGCAGAGGTCTCCAGGACCGGGCGCTCAGGCAGCCATACGCGCTCTGGCGCGAGCGGGACTGAGGATAGGCAGGATTGAAGATGCGACCCCCATACCTCACGATGGAACGAAGCCCAAGGGAGGAAAGAGGGGTCGAAGGGTGTAAAGCTTGAAGTTCGAATTGCTTGAGCTGAGGGAGGACCGCATCCGGTACCTCCTCAGCGGCGTTACAGCCGCTTTCGCCAATGGCATCCGCCGGGCATGCATGAGTGAGGTGCCGGTGCTGGCCATAGATGAGATCAATCTCTATGACAACACTT
>Ga0209777_10001973_pt1 | contig 28063 bp, 25 predicted proteins | sample FrelakmetHBP12HB_FD_187147 | JGI IMG/M metagenome (GOLD analysis project Ga0209777, IMG submission 187147) | Freshwater lake sediment microbial communities from the University of Notre Dame, USA, for methane emissions studies -HBP12 HB (SPAdes)... | ecosystem: Environmental > Aquatic >...
TCTTGTCAACTTAACTACTTTTGTATAGATTAAAATAGATAGATTTCCCAGTAGCTTCCACCTGTCTCCCCTGCCCGCCGCGGGCAGGGGAGACAGGCAACCGGTAGTAGAAGAAAATTTTAAAGAAGTTAAATTCCCCGGTAGCTCAACCGGTAGTAGCGGGTGGCTGTTAACCACTAGGTTGCAGGTTCGAGTCCTGCCCGGGGAGCCAGCAAATTCAAGGGGTTGGGAGATTGTTCCTGACCCCTTTTCTGTCCTTGCAGCACCGTTGAAGAAGAACTCCGTTCACTCTCGATATTAGAATTCTTGAAATTGGCAACAGGCTTTGGGATGAGAGTGGTTTTCCTGGATTTCTTACGATTCAACTATCCATCTCAAAACTTGCCTGTGCCTATTCTTGAGGCAAAATGGTGGAGAAGGCTTCTTTAAAGAGGAAAATAATCTAATTCCACAGGTACTCAACAGCTTTTTTGGATTGAGCTACAATTACTTGTTGAAACGAAATTTCAGGCTACACCTTTTTAAATTTCAAGCATATTTTTTGCTAATTGGACAGTTTATTTTGGTTGTCAGTACGATTGCCATCGAAAGAACAAGGATTTTTAATTTGCTATCAGAAATCGGGGTTTTAATGGTGATTGGTTATAGAATGTACGTTGAAGAAAGTGCCACTTATTGATCTACTCCTTTGAGGCTGGTTTCAATATTATAAGGATATGCGCAAACTTTGGGATAATTTTGGAAAAATTTAGGGAAATCCAGCACAGGTTACCGGGTTAAGAGTGTTTCATTGATAGACACTTTTCTGCTTATGGTGAGGTTAATCTTATGAAATATATGGGTCTTCTTTTTATTACTCTAAAAATACAATGGCCCCGCGGGCAAACTAGAAAGAGGCCGCCTTCAGGTTATCAAAATGAGACCAATAAGATAAGGGCGATAGCCATTAGGAAGATCCTCAGGAAATACACAAGGACCTAACATATAGTAATCCCATCCCAGCTGGGATGCTAGCTTTAGGAAATCGATACAAAAAGTTTGTTCCACACTAGGCTTGGCTTTATAGGGAAAGCGGCATACGCCCATTTCAATCTCCTGACAATTTTTAAACTTTTCACAGTATTTATAAAGGCAAGGGCCAAAATGGCAATTGATAGCAAAATAATAACCATTATAAAAAGCAGCACGCTCTACCAAATCTCCTTTACCATACACATAACGTAATAAAGAACCTAATGCATGCCGTTTTTCCTTGGCCCTTATGGTTTCTACAATAGATGGGCTGCAAAGAAATCTTAATCCTTCCACAGGAATATATTTCTTGTAAACAATAGCCCAATTATAGGCCTTAAGGTATTCTTTTGCCTTTTCGTAGTCTCCTATAAAATGAGGAGGACAGCTTCCGCTACGGCCATAACCGGGGCATTTGGGGTGAGAACACTTCAAAATCACACGAGGATCTTGAGGAATATTTTTACTACTAATAATTTTAGCTTCGTCAACTCCTCCCTTTAATAACATTTGAATATATGTATTTAAATTCTCCCCAATCGATAGAGCCAGAATTCATGGCCATTACCGGGGAGAAGGGGTTCGCTTTGTCGAGATTTGCTGGGTCCTTGACCAAGGTTTGAACCAAAGAACGACCGTGGGAGATTTCCTGAGGGACCAGCAGATAGTCAACCACCCCTTCTTTTAGAAGCTTGCCCAAAATATTCCGGACAGCCCCTAACATGTCTCCATCTGTTTTCAGAATGGTATTTACCTTCATCTTTTTTATTCTCCCGGTTTCAAACTCAACGCTTTTGGTTTCCACAAACCAATCGGTTCCTGCCATATCTCCCATGGCTTACGCATGGGATGGGGGCCTTTGGCCTTCATCGCTTCAACGATCTGGTTGATCGTATCTCTGAAAAGACCGCCTTCGCTAGCACTGATCCATCGTACCCAAAGTCGATCCTCATCCAAACCGACTTGGCGTAGGATGGTCTTAAGAATCTCCAGGCGGCGCAGGGCCTTGTAGTTCCCGTTCTGGTAATGGCAGTCGCCAAGGTGACAGCCTCCGATCAGCACGCCGTCCGCTCCGTCGAGAAAGGCTTTCAATACATAAACAGGATCAATGGAACCGCTGCACATGACCCGAATGACTCGGATGTTCGGAGGGTATTTAAACCGTGAGGTTCCAGCTAAGTCTGCACCTCGATAAGAGCACCAGTTGCAGAGAAAAGCAACTATCCTTGGTTCAAACTCAGTCTTATTCTCTTGGGACGACATCGCGCACGATCCTTTTAAAACTTGACACAAATCAATCCTATTTCATTTAATTGTAAAATTTAAATTCGAGATTGCAAAATTCTTAACTCATACAAAATTACCGCTCTATTATAAAAGTGATTTTTACACTCCGGTAATAGAGCGGTATGTTTTGATCATCCCGTGGAAAGAAAAAAATTATTTATGACCGTATAAGCGTACCCATCCGTCTGAAAATGAAAAAGCTTTTGGTTCACAAACTTTGGCACAGGGGGCTGGTTCCTCCCCATAACCAGGCTTACAAGGAGCGCAGCTATACCTGACCTTCTTGCGCTCCTCATGTTTTACAAAGGCTACCGGTTCTTCACGGAAGATATCGATCTCATCCGGTCCTACTTCAAGGATTTTTGCCGGACAAACTTCTGGGCACTTCCCGCATCCATTGCATTTGTCCGTATCGATGGTGACATACCAATCGCCAGAGCCATCTTTAAAACCATAATTGGCAATCATGTCTTCTCCATGTTGGAGGATTGAGGTTAGAGGTTGAGGACTAATCAAGTTTTTGCCTCAGACCTCATGCCTTGAACCTCGAACCTTTTTAGGCTTTTCTTGCACTCTTTGCCTTGCCCATCTTCAACAAAGCCTGTCCGAACAGGGCTGCTCCAATGCCACCGGCAAGCTGAGTGTCAAAGGGATATTTACGATCGATATACTCTTTCTTGTACCAGACACGTTCAGCCGTCTTAATCCCTAATTCCTTCTCCAGCCTTTTCACCACGCCTTCATTTTTGGCGATGCCCCCGGTGATGACAAACTTTTCCTTTATGCCCAAACGGTTGAGAAGTTCCATGATCCGGTGCGCCATGGCGGAGCAATAAGCCTGGTTCGGGAGGTAAATTATCAAACATTTCTTTATACAAGTTTTCTTCCATAAATTATTTCCTCCTTCAAATTTACTCTGAAATTCTATGCCTTCTTTCGTTTTGCAGATTCTGTCATGAATTGGTTAAGAGTTTTTTTATATACTCTTAGCCCGTCCTTTTGGCAGCCATGAAAGTTATCAGCCTGGTCACAACATTGTAACGACTAAGTTGTACGATCTGTGTTCAACGAAAAAACTATTTTATGGTCCTCCCTTTTCCTTTTTACTCCTTTCTTTTCCTCAAGGTATTTTAGGTGGGAAATCGCCTCCCCGGTGGCAAACCATTTTTCCAAGACCGGAAACAGATCCCAAGAATCATAAATATTATCCCAGCTCATCTGAGATGCTACCTGAAAAGCATTCCTCCTCCCTTTTTCTAAAATGGAAACAATCTCATTAAGTCTCTTGTAGTGATGATTTTTCAATTCCTGAATTCTCTCTTTACAGTTCCTGAAAATACCCCTGTGGCCGGGTAATACTAGTTCAACATCGAGTTCATAGACCTTGTCTAAGCTTGCCAGGTATTCCTTTAAAGGATTCCATTCATCTGACCACAATAGAATATTGGGGGTTATGTCATTAAGAATATGATCCCCAGCCACGAAGATCTTCTTGTAGGGTTCATATAGACACATATGACCCCTGGTATGGCCAGGTGTTTCGACGCACTTGAATAGATAGTCTCCGATTCTTATTGTATCACTCTCCTTCAAGATATGAAAAACCAAGTCTTCTTTCGCTCTGAACTTAAAACCAGGATGGCTCTGACTGATTGTTTGAAGTTCATTTTCAGGGTAACCATTCAAACGAGCCAAGCTAATTAAATCATCCAAGTGGATACCAGATTTAATCTGGTCAGCATCTGGCTGGTTGAAGTATATACCCGAGGTCTCTGTGGCGAGGTCCGAGACAAGGCCGAGGTGATCTGGATGGAGATGAGTAATAAAAAAGTCTGTTTTCCTTATATCCACTCCAAGTTCCCTCAAACCATTTTGCATTGCCTTCATACATTCCTCTTGATTCCACCCTGTATCAATAATCAAATTTCGTTCCCTGTTCTTTATCACGTAGGAGTTGAGGGCTCTCAGGGGATTCTTGGGAAGAGGAATATCGATTTTATATAGGTCTGCCAAAATTTCTTCAATCATCAACCCACCTCAAAGAAAGTTTTTGGAAGCCAATTCTTATTCGTCGTTAGCCTTAGTTCCCAATATTCTTTTTTGCTTCCACCAGTTTGCAGCATGAAAGTCAATCTTAATATGCATGACCTTAAGGTCATTATTATACCGTTCTATGTCCCTACTTTTCATCTTCCAAACGTCACCTCATGACCCCGATTTCGCCTGATGAACAAATTCTCTAATGTGCTCAAAAAGCCTTTTCCCGCCTTTCTCATAAACATCGTTATGGCTCGCACCCCGTACTCGATAGAAAGCTTTTGGAGGGTTTCCCCGGCGAAAAAGTTCCTTGCCCTGTGCGAAAGGGACCAACTCATCCTTGTCTCCATGGATGATCAACACCGGAAAATGGATCTTTGCCATCTTTTTTGAGGAATCATAAATTCGGGAAAACTTATTGGTCAACGGGTGATTAGGAAAGAGATGGGACATGGCCTGTAAAAAACTGATGGCAGGAGAAATAAATACTGCTGCCCGGAAAATATAACGGGTGCATAACTCCACAACGACTGCCGCTCCCATGGATTCTCCGACTGGAACAATTCTTGATAACGGAATACCGAGTTTTCCATGCAGGTATTTAACGGCTCCTTCTGCGTCTTTATAAGTTCCCTTTTCAGTCGGTCTCCCTTTACTTTTTCCATATCCCCGGTAATCGAAAAGAAAAACGGAGAACCCCTCATTAAAAAACTTTGCTGCGATGTCAACACGATATGAGATGTTACCTCCATTCCCATGAGCAAATAGCATTACGAATCTTCCCCTATGAATCCACCATCCATATAGGAGCACTCCATCAGAGGCTTTGAACCAAACTTCTTTATATTTAAGGCCGTAATCTTCAGGCCAAACCCAGAGTTCACGTTCTGGGAAGAAAATATACCTTCTCCAGAAATCAATTTCTGCCATAAGTCGTATGCATCAAGGGTTTCTATAAAATAACGCCAAGCTCACAATCAATGGTTTCCAATATAACGGGCAGGCCTTTATAGTCTTCTATTAAGTGGCCACAACTTCTTTCCTTGCGAAGGAAGAACCACTGTGGCATCTCCTGGCATGACCTCTTCGCCTCTCTGGTTCAAGGCCGAGGTCTCAATATCGACGCAGTGTTCTCCATCTGCATCAATGTATTTATTCTTGATCTTCCCCTTGATCCATAAGACATCAGAAAGATAAACAAACTTACGGTATTCTGCCCGACATCTCTTGAGCCATCCATCATCTCCCATCCAATGCGTGAGTAACTGGATTTGCCAACAATGCCTTTGGGTTCCGACATCATAAGGGTAAGGTAATCCCATAGCATTAGATGCAGACTTATTATAATGAACAGCAAAAATGGGTTCAAGAGCAAAAGTTTGAGGGTCACGAAAAGCCCATTTAGGTTTTTGTCGATATTTTTGGAGCGCGACGCTGTGGGCTTCCAATTTGACAGGGGATCCTCCTCCAATGAAGAACGCTATCATGTCTGTTAGTCCTAAAGGTCCCTTCACCAACAGGGGTAAACTGTCCCCTATACGAACGTCCTCCCAGTACCGAGGATTTGCTCCTCTAATCTCTTCACTGAGCACTTCTTCCTCAATTTTCTTCAGTTCGTCTTCACTCCATGGATGTGGAACCAGAATCTGTTGATATTTCCCTTTTTCTCTAGCTCCTTTTCTCTCAGTTCTAATTATCCATCGAATGACTTTAGTAACAGTTTCGTTCCTTTGATTACGGTATATGTTATCGAAATAGTCCACCACCATTAATCCAGCAAAGGCACTTGGTTTAGGACCTTCAAATCCGGTAAATATCTCTTCCGGCGAAATCTTATCCCCTAATAGAATCGGCTTGTAGAAAAAAAATTCGCTGCCTGAGTGAAATCCCGCGAGACCCCTCCATCCAAACTGGAGCCCTCCCAGGACGCTAAAGACCCATGACGGAGGAGTCACAAGGTTTCCATAGCGAGTATTTCGGGCATACTCTTCATTTCGCCAAAGAGGGTTGGGATCTCCAATCCCATCCGCAAATTTCCTTAGAGCTGTCCGCGTTACTTCTTCATTGAAAACGGCGTCCTCTGTTCGGAGCTTTAAGCCGATCTTACCCCGCATCTCCTCAATTAACTCGGGAGTAAAGGTCTCTTCTGCCATTATTGTTTCTTCCATTGCTCTAATTCACCCTCCAGTCCCAATCTCTAAAAATATCGAAACCCTATTCCAGTGGGAATAGTAACACTTTATTGGTTCTTATGGCCTTTCGTCCTTATTTTAAGAATGGATAGGAACCTTAGAAATGTCTCATATCCGTCTTCCTTGTTTTTCCCTTTCCTTTAATTCTTTCCGTTTAATTTTGCCATCGGGCGTCTTTGGTAATTCTTCCAAAAACTCAATCTTCCTTGGATACTCATGTTTGCTTAAATTAGCTTTCACAAACTCCTGGATCTCTTCTTTTAATTGTTCAGAAGGATTCCGGTTTGTTTTTATAAATGCCTTAACCACCTCTCCCCGGTCCTTATCAGGACTTCCCACCACAGCCACTTCAATGACAGCGGGATGTTTCTTAAGGGCCTCCTCAATCTCTATTGGACCAATTGTATATCCCGATGATATGATCACATCGTCAGCTCTGCACTTATACCAAAAGTATCCATCTTCGTCTTGATAAGCGATATCGCCAACTCTGGTCCATCCGCTGCCGTTCCATAAGGCTATTTGCCCCTCCTTACCCGGAGGCAATTCATTTCCCTTTTCATCAAGGACGGCTACCCTATAGCCGCCGATTGTCGGCTTTCCGAGACTCCCAGGCTTTACCTTCCAATCAACAAATCCTGCATAATCAGAACAAATCGGTCCCACCTCGGTTGTCCCATACATGCAATGGGGCGTAATACCCAGCTTGTCTTGGAAAAACTGGATGACGTCCATAGTCATGGCTTCGCCTGTATAGGTCATCCTTTTAATCTTCAGTCTGTAATTTTCAATCTTTCCAGAGTTCATGATCAAACGGTAGTGGGATGAAATAGCTGATATGTTTGTAATCTCAAATTCTTCAAGAGCTTCAAGGAGAATCTCGGGATCAAATTTTCCTGAATAGGCACCTATCGCTCGACCAAAAATTAACGGACCCATTGTTCCAAACCAAATCCCATGACCCCAAGCCGGTGATGAAGGACAAAAAAAGTTGTCGTCAGACTGAAGCCCAACCTGAAATTTAACCTGTGGGGCTGACACGGTTAAAGCCCCATGACGATACATGACTTGCTTTGGTGCACCCGTCGTACCGCTGGAGAATTGGATCATCGCTAGTGTGTCAGCCGAAGTATCTGATTCATAAGTCTCCTTATCGCCTTTGATCGCATGACGAAGTTGTTCCGCTTCAATCAATTGCAAAGTGGGAGCAAACTTCTTGTCGACCAAACTCACCATATCTTTTGTAGTAACGATTGCTTTGGCTTTGGAATTCTCGATCCGAAAGGAAATGGCTTCGCGCCCAAAGAGTGGGGAACAAGGCACAACCACTGCCCCCCTTTTTAACGTACCGAACATACTAAAGTAATACTCCAAGGAAGGAGGCAGCAGTAAAACAATACGATCCCCCTTTTGGATATCAAGTCTTTCAAGCATATTGGCAAATTGAGAGACAAGCCTATCAAATTCTCTAAAAGTATAGATTTCTTTCCGCCGGTCATCAAATTTTATTCTAATCCCTATCGCTTCTGATGCATGTCGGCTTACACATTCATGAGCAATATTAAATTTTTGCCTGTTTCCATTGAAGACCTCCCATCGTTCGTTCCATTTAAAATTCTTTTTCGCTTCTTCATATGTGTGGTATTCCAATCGCATAGGAACTCCGATTTTTAAATGTGATAGACCTCTTTTAAGTTAAACTTTTAAGAAACAGTAAGATCTTTCCTGCCCCAGAAAAACAAGAGCTAAAAACATGATAAGACCTAAATGGCTTAGAAAATGCATTTCCGAGCACCTTAGGTTCTAAGAGAGTATAGCTCTTTTCACTAGAGTTTTTGTAGTTCCCCCATTTCTGGATTGGAAAGAGCGTAACCACGCGTGATCGCACCCTACCTTCGTCCCGGTGAGCCCCGGTGTCTCCCCAAGAGTGTGAACCAGGGGGTGAGATGGGTTAACCTCGCCAGGTTGATTTCCAACCTTTAGATCATGTGGTTGTCCATTTACATTATAGCTGGTGCAATCCCTCACACCCCTAAGAGCAGCCTCTAAAGGTTTGCCCAAAACATCGCTTTCAGCCCTCAGCAAAACTCTCCCCTCCAGCCACTGAGTTTTCAAACTTTCTTCTAATATCTTCCCTCGCTTCCGTCGATATCTCCTGTCTTAAAAGTTTACGTGCGCCTTATCCTTCTTTGCGAGTCCGATCTTCCCTTAAACCCAGAACTCATCTATTGTATCCTTTCGGCTATCCCCTCTCTTAAACCGAATTTTGCTTCCAATGCACATGAACCAATTCGCCTACTCCTCCAGATACTATTACGTCAATAAATCCATGACTCTTATCTGGAGGCTAACGCTGGCCCAAAAAAGCAGAAACAAAGCAATACTGGTGAACCACCTATTTACTTAAAAAAGCTCTTCCATCTCGTCGTTGCCCGGAGGGAGTTTTCCATTTTCTTTTAAGTATTGCTGTATTATCTGCCTCTCTCTGGAAGTATACATTACTTCTTTTTCGTAAATAAAGAACCTTGCTGAACCTCCATAGTGGAGTTCATCTATAATGGCTTTCCGTAGGTTCTCTGTCCCAAAGACCTTATAAAGCTTTTTCTCCTCATCGAACAATTGATATACCCCTTCTTCTTCAGGGACATTTAAGACGTTCTCTTCAACGAAAGGCATCCACTTTTCTGGCGGGTATGTGACCTCAGGGATCATAAATCTGAAATAACACCTCATGCACCTCTTTGCCTCTTCTTTAGCAGCTTCTTCCCCCAAGACTGATATTACTTCAGGATAACCTTCTAGTCGCTCATCAACACATAAGACTTCAGGAAACACCCTTCTTCCTCCGTTGAACTGCCAATATGGCTTAAGATATCCCTGATCTCTGGTCAGCTCCATTTCTCCCTTACTCATAAGGAACCGATCTATAGCGACTGCTGCCTTTTTACCTGCAGTCACAGCCTCCACCACTGTTCTGGGTCCAGTGACCACATCCCCCCCTGCAAAAACTCTTTCCGCTTTCGTCATGAAGGTTTTATTATGGACCCATATCCTTCCGTCCTCCCCCACCAAAGACCTCATCCCCTCTGGAATGTCAGGGGTTTCACCCACAGCAGCAACGACATTATTGAACGAAAGCCAATGCTCGCTTCCTTGCACTGGAAGGGGCGTTCTTCTGCCCGATTCGTCCATTTCATCACTCATTTTCATCTTTATGAACTGAATATGGAGTAACCCATTCCTCTTCTCCATTTTTAGAGGGGCGCTTTGAAACTCTATTATAACCCCTTCTTCCAATGCTGCCTCCACTTCTTCTCGATAGGCTGGCATCTCCTCCTTTGTCCTTCTGTAGAAAATGGTCACATGTCGGCAATTTTCCCTGATGAGGATTCTTGCCACATCAACGGCAACGTTCCCACCTCCTAAGATCGCTACACGTTCTCCTACCTCGATTCTGCCTGTAAAATTAAATAATTTGAGCAATCCAAGCCCATCCATTGCATATCCCCCTCCCTCTATTTCCACCTTCTTTCCCTTATGGGCACCCAAACCAAGGAAAACAGCATCATAACCGTTAGAAAGGAGGGAGGCTGCTGATTCTATCTTAGTCCCCGTCTCCAACTTTACCCCGAGGGTCTGAAGTCTCTTAAGCTCTAAATCAAGAACATCTCTTGGCAACCTGTAAGGAGGTATGCCCACCCGCAACATTCCCCCAGCCTTTGGAAGGGCATCATATCCGACCACGTCATGACCCATCAGAGAGAGGTAAAAGGCACAGCTTAGGCCTGATGGGCCTAAACCGACGACGGCTACTTTCTTCCCCGTTCTCTGCCCGGGAACGAGTTCTATTTCTTCTTTATACAGAGAAGCTGCCCACTTTAAATTCTTTATCGAGATAGGCTCGTCCAACTTTCCTCTTCTGCATTCTGGTTCGCAGGGGCTATGACAAACTCTTCCGAGGATAGAAGGGAAAGGGTCGTTCTTAAGGATGACTTGGTTGGCCTCATCAAACTTTCCTTCGCTTATCAGATGGACGTATCGAGGTACGTCCACGCCCGCAGGGCAGGCGTTCCTGCATGGAACGAGAACGGTCTCCTTCTCAGAGACCATTTTTACCTCTTTGTCATATAAAGCCCCTGAAGGGCATACCTCAACACAGATGCCACAAAATTTACAACCTGCCTCCTTTGGAGTCCGCCCCTTGAAGCCAACAGTCACTTCACCTTCCACATTAGTAAATGTGAGGGCCTCTGCTCCTGCGATATCTTTACATGCAATTACACAACGAAGGCACCCGATGCAGTAATTGTAGTTCCTCACAAAGAATGGATCGTCTTCTAGCACCTCTTTTTGAGGTCTGTATGCAGGTAATCCTCCTCTAATGCCTATGTAATCTGCAACCCTTTGGATTTCACAAATCCCGAATTTCCAGCAACACCTCTCCTCTTCAGGTACTTTTATCGAACAGGTCTTTCTGTCACAGCCTCGAACCTGAGGGCAGAGCAAGCATGCATGGGGGTGTCTCTCGAGGATCTGGGCGAGGTGTGCCTGCCTCTTCTCAAGGAGATCAGGCGTGTCAGTGGAAATGACTATGCCTTCTTCGGCTAGAGTGGTGCAGGAAGGTGAAAACCCGTCGCGCCCTTCGATCTTGATGATGCATAAACCGCACCCTTCGTACTCTAATTCTTTCTCGCCTTCGTATACTTTATCACCGCGATATACGGAACTTACTGATTTGAGGCCTTTGGGTGATGGGAATCCAATATGATAGCAGAGATGAGGAATGTATATTTGGTTTTCCAAAGCAACATCAAGAATCGGTTTTCTATTTTCAAAAGTTACCTCGCATCCGTCTATCCAGAGAGTCCCCATTTTACTATTTCTTTTATTTCTTTTGACCTTTTTCTTTTTCGTATAAGACCCTTCCAAAGAGGGCAGCTCCCCAAGCTCCTGCAAGCTGTGGATCTTTATCCGTCTTCAGAGCCTCAAAACCAACCTTCTTCACTAATCTCGCAACAATACCAATGTTTTTTGATATTCCACCTGTAATGGCAAGTTCCTTTTCAATACCTATTTCCCTCAACAGCGTATGGACTCTTTCGGTCATTGCTGAACAATAAGCGGCAAGCACCTTTTCAACTGACCATCCCTCCCTGAGAAGTCCAAGGGCTTCTGATTTTGCAAACAAAACACACGTGTTGCTGACCGGTGGGGGTTCCTCATCAATCTGGAGAGACCGCCGCCCTACCTCTTCGATGGGAACTCCGAGAAGGTCAGCCATCACCTCCATGCCCCTTCCCGTCCCTGCTGCACACTTTTCGTTCATCAAAAAGTTGAGGACCTTTCCTTTTTCGTCACAGCGAATCACCTTCAAATCCTGCCCCCCCATGTCGAGGACCGTCCTGACACTATTGCCATAGATTTCCACAGCTCCTCTCGCGTGACAGGCGATTTCTGTAATCGTCTTGTTGGCAAAAGGGACTTTGACCCGGCCATAACCGGTTCCAATGACAAAGTGAACATCTTCGTTCTTCATCCCCGTGCCTTCTAATGCCCACTCAGTGGCCTTTCGAGCACTTTCGGGGCTGCTATGACCGGTTCTCATATTCGCGCATGCATACATCTTTCCATCTACAAGAACCACTGCCTGGGAACTCACCGAGCCCACGTCTACGCCAGCCGAAATCACCTTTCCGTTTCTCCAGTCTATTTGAGGGTCATGCCAACCATACTCATGCCACCGCCAGTACTCCTTCTTTACTTCCTCCATTCTTAAACCTCCTTTGAAGATTCTTCCCCCTCCATCCCCAGCAAGGCAGCACCGAACGCAGTGACAAACTCGGGCTCTTGCGGAACCAGGAGATCCTTTTTCAAGTAGGCCTTCAATGATCCTACAAACCCAATGCTCTTGGCCACCCCCCCAATCAGGGCGACGTCTTTCTCCGTCGTCACTCTTTGGGACATCGCACCTACTCTTGCTGCCATGGCATCATGAACAGCCTTGGAAATATCGGCCCGATCTGTCTCCCCATGAACGAGGGAAACAACCTCGGATTCAGCAAAGATGGCACATTGGGCGTTAATCGGAATCGTCCTCGTGGAAGTGAGTGAGAGCCTTGCGAACTCCTCAATGCTCACCTCCATCGCCCTTGCCATTGCCTCTATAAAAGCACCGGCTCCTGCTGCGCACTTCTCATTGACAGCGAACTCAACTACTCGTCCCGTCTCGTCAAGTCTGATGCATCGTGCCTCTTCTGCCCCGACATCAATTACCACCCTAACTGATGGGTAGATCCTTATAATTCCCTTTGCATTGCAGCCCATGACGGTAAATTCTTTCTTCGCAAAGGTGACCACCTTTTTCCCCGCCCCTGTGGCCACTACGGTATTTACCTCCTCCTCTCCGATCCCAACTTTATCCAAGGCTGCCCCCAAAGCCTTACGGGCAGATGCAAAGCGGTCTAAATCTGTCTCCAATAGAAGTAGACTATGCCCGATCGATTCGCCATTTCGAACGACGACGACTTTTATATTTTTTGCTCCCATATCAATTCCAACAGTGATCATCTTTTCTCCCCCAATCTCACTTGATCAATCCCAGTGATTCCATAAAAGCGGTGATCTGTTCCTTCACAGCGGCCAACTCAAACTCTCTATCGTCGCCCATGTTTCCTTCATAATAGGCCACCGGGATCCCGGCCTCCACCAAAGCAAGTTTGTTCTCTGCTACTCCAAGACTCAGGCCTTCGCACCCCCGGTTGAAGTGCATGATAATTCCTTGACACTTCCATTGTCTAAAAATTTTCTTCATGATGTGGCTCTTGAATCTATGGTCATACTCAATCTGAGGCATAAACAACCCCAACACCCAATCGGCAAGCAACATCAAGACATCTTCCCTTGTCTTCATCTCTACCTCCTTTTGCATAGGAGTCGTCCTCCCCTTCAAAGTTCCGTCTTCGGCAATCTCCCAGTGTGCCATCAACATGAATGTATAAAAGGAACCAATACTCACAACCCCATAATTTTCCATGAATCGGTAAATCTCCAAAAATCCCCATGGAGGCTGGATATCCGTCATGATCCTTACTCTCTCATTGGGAATGGCGGCGATCCCCCTTGCAACCCTGTCCCTCACCTCATCCCTTAACTCCTTGTAAAAATCCACAACTTCCCTATTGGCTTTGTGGAGGGCTCCAAAGACATAGAGCGAATACATCATCTTTTCGTCCATCGGAGCAGGGATAGCGGTATTAAGGGTACAGATTTCGGCCCAGAGAGACGTGCTCTCAAAGTAATTTTTTGCTGCCTGTATTAACTTTTCGTCATCATACGGTCTCCCAGTCACCTTCTGAAGCCATTCGATCCCTTCTTCCATCTGGCCCACTAAGTATTGAATCCTGTGCTCTTGGTTCGGATCAACGACGTAGTCCTCTTTCTTCTCGTCCCACCTGTAGTACATCCCAGCGCTCCAATCCATTACAAAATAAGGAACACCTCCTTCCAATCGGCTCGCCTCTTGGTACCATTTAGCATGACTGCAACAGATATGGAGAGCCCACATAAAATCAGGCTTGGGAAAACGACCTCCGAAAACAAACTCGTCAAGCAGAATAGAACCCCAGTAGCTCCTCATGTAAGCACAAAGGTCTCGAGCATAACCCTTCGCTTCCACTGCTTCTTGACATCTTCTTGCAAAATCCTTGTTGAACGCCACACTTGCCCCATAGGGTTCGCTTGTCATGTGATATACGTCGTCCCCTAACCCATAGGGAATCGCATCAATACTGGGGGCATTGCCTGACCACCGAATCCCACCCTTCTCCTTCGCCGTAATGTAGTCACGGTAGTACTTATTGCGCAACTCTTTAGCTTTTCCCCAGCACCTCAAGCCTTCTGTTGGATATTCTTTCATCTCTTCTTCTCCTTATCTCAACAACTAAAATAGTTCTTCCGCTCCAAAAGTCTCCAAGAAGGCCTCCACTCTTACTCTGAACTGCCCCACGGGAACGGTGATGTCAAACTCGAGGGAGTAATTCTTAATCCCCTTTTTATTCAAAAGGTCTCTTAGAGCCGGAATGTCGATCTCGTGGGGGTCGCAGAATTTTTGTTGCACCAGAATCACCCCTTGGACACCAAAATCTTCAATAAACTTGATGATCTTCTGAAATCTCTTCCGATCGGGAGACCAATCTCTTGTGGGACACGGTATTCTTCTGATATATCTCTCCGCAATGGCCGTAAGTGGGTCTTTATCGATAAGCTCTACTTCGTCCCAGAAATACCTACTTCCTGTGCAATGGTCTTCGATTACGATCGTTGCTCCAAGAACCTCCTCAACCATTTTGATAAATTCAATGTCGTCGTTTTCACTACCCACGGTCATAAGCCTGATACTTGCTTCCCTTCCCAGCTCCCTCTGAGAAAGTCCATTTTTAAGCAGTTTTCCTATCGCATCTACGTGTTCTCTCTTGTCAGTTATTTGACTTGAAACAACCATATACATGGCTTCGAGTCCGGTTAATCCCGGGTCTTTCCGCTTCCTCAGGTCATAGACCTGCTTCATGAACTGACGGTCCCTATTGACGATTTCAATTCCCCTCCTCAGATCCTCGTCGGAGATCACCCTTCCAATCCAGTTCTCAAGAGCGCCTTTGAAAATCTCTAACTCTTTCCTAAAGAAAGGGAGGGAGTATTGAGGTTGCTCGACGTTTATTGGCATCGGAATATAATAGTCGAAATCATGAGGAATGCGTTGTCTCCATGTAAAGAAGGTTTGCCGAATATGAATGCAAGATTGCGCAATCACGATGCCGTCCAAGTAATCATATTTCCCCTGTAGCCCCTGGGCGAGACAATCCCTACAAAAAGGACAGTACATTCCAAACAGATAAGGTTCAGAAATTCCAACGCTCTGGGGTTGATGTCCCCCAAGAATCCGAACAGGTAATATACCAGCAGCATAAAGTATCTCCTCAGGAGTGTAGGTGCAGATATATCCTACTACCTTGCCTCCGGTTGTAGTTTTCCAATGCTTCGCATAATGGTGGCGTTTGTCATACCATTCTTTGAATTTATCAAACATAAAAGGTCCTTTCTGAAAGGGTTTTTATTTTTTTAAAACTGCAAAGATTATGCCAACCCTTTTGTTAAAAAAATCAAGTACATAACCTAAAAAATTTGTACCGATCAAAAAAGAGATGATCAAATATTAACAAAATGATTAAAAATAACAACTTGGTTATATATATGTGTAGAGTCATCAGGCTGTTGAAACATAGGTACATATACCGGGTCTTGTTAAAAAGTATCTGGTGATGCCCTGCAATTACCTATAAAAAGGAAAAGGGCATGGGTGGATCACTAGGTCTAAGCAATAACCATTCCCAAGAGATCGCGATAGAAAAAGTTGGCAAAATAAATTGTAAATGTGGGGAGTCTTCTCAAAGAAAACTTTGTATCAACTAAATTTAATACTCACACACAAATCTCTAATATGGGTACGGAAAAGGGAGAGAAGAGAACATTTCCTCCATAACTTCCATAGAGAAAACGAGAAGAAAATGCTCACAGAAATACAAAAAATGGAATTCAAGGGGTTGAAAGAACACAGATCATACATCTCCAAAATTGCCAATCAGACGGGATTGGACTGAGTATTCTTTTTCCTTTTTAAATGTGGTACAATATATTTATGAAGCAGTCCAAAGTAGGATTTAAAAAGTTATCCCAAAAATTTATCATGGGTAACCACCAAAAGGATTTGGTCTCCTTCTCAGAGAATCTTTTGGCTCTCCTGAAGGGGAACCTTCCCTATCCAAAAGGTGCCATCAAGTTGATGTTGAATTCCCAAAGAGAGTTAATAGTGGTAACCAGCTTCGGGCTTTCGCAGGACTACAATGTCTGGCATTCAAAGGTTGGTGAACAGCGGCTCAATGAGAAAGTTCTGATACATGGGAATGCTGAGGAGGTCCCTGAACTTTTTACACATCCTTTTACGAAACCCTTTAAAAATATTTATGAGAGAGAGGAAGTTAGGGCATTTCTATCCGTCCCTATAAGTTCCCCTTGGGAACGAATAGGAGTGCTAAACTTATACAAGGAGAACTCGGGACGTTTTCCTAAAAACATGATCACATTTCTTGAGGAACTCCTTGGATACTTTGGAATTGTCGCTCATCTCGTCTGGATGTATCAAGAGGAGAAACAGAGGAGCGAGATATTGCAACTAAACTGCGATGAATTGAAAGGCCTGGGGAATTTCTATGAGTCGATCATAGAGAATATTCCCATTGGAGTGGTTGCGACGAATAAGAAGGGGGACGTGGTCTTCATGAATCAGGAGTTGGAGGGGATGAGCGGACAGAAGAAGGAGAGGATTCTCGGGAGGAAGTGGTATAAGGTCTTCGGATTTTACGGGGATACGAGGGAAAAGTTAGAAAATACTTTCTGGACTGAGAAGACTAATTACTTCCCTGAAATTCATCTCGGCAATGTGGATGGTGAAGTTATCCCGTTGGAGATGAAGACCACGATGATTAAGAATGAACAGGGGGGTATCGTTGGGGTAGTCGCTATTTGTTCTGACCTTAAGGAGAAAAAGAAGATCGAGAGGGAGGTTGAAAAGATCGAAAAGTTATCTGCCATTGGCCAAGTCGCAACAGGGATTGCTCACGAGATAAGGAATCCTCTTGCAGGAATAAGCGGCGTTTTGCAGATGTTGAAAGGAAGGGTTAAGAATGACAAGAAGTCTTACTACCTCCTTCAGAAGACTTTTGGAGAAATTGATCGGCTAAATAATATCTTGGAAGGTCTACTTTCGTTCACATCCTCTCAGAAGGTTTCCTTTGAGAAGGTGAGTATAGAGGATGTATGCAAGGAAGTGTTGCTCTTCGCCGAAAGGCCATTGGCGAACAGCAATATTATCTTATTAAAAAGGTTCGGTGAGGGGCTCCCGACAATATTTGTAGACAGGACATCTATAAAGCAAGTGATTTTAAACCTATTTGTCAATGCAATAAAAGCTATGCCCGAGGGGGGGAAGCTCGTCTTGGAAACTTTCTTGGTTGAAAATTTACGTGGATTATCCAAAGGAATGTTTTGGCAAGAGAGCTATCCATCACAAGCAAAGGAAAGATTGGATCGTTCTTATGTGTGCATCTCTATAGGAGATGAAGGGATAGGTATACCAGTCTCAGAAATACCCAAGATTTTTGAGCCCTTTTACTCTTCTACTCCTGATGGTATAGGTCTAGGATTGTACATCAGTAGTAAGATAATGCAAAAGCACCAAGGGTTTATTGGCGTTCAGAGCAGCTACAGGAAGGGGACCACGTTTTACATCCTTTTACCAACTATGTAAGATCAAATCTGGAGTAGTGAAAGATGTCCTTAGGGAGTGTGTTAATCGTTGATGATGAGGAATTGATAAGGATGAGTCTGAAAGATGCTCTTGAGAAGGCTGGTTTTGAGATCCTTCAGGCTGAATCCGGTGAGGAAGCATTGAGATTATTGAAGATAAACCAAATTGATTTGATCATACTCGATCTTGTGCTCCCAGGAATGGGAGGTTTTAAACTTCTGAAGCAACTCAGGGGAAAACTTTCTGACATCCAAATCATAGTAATCACTGCTTTCAGTTCTATTGAAACGGCAGTGGAGTCGATAAGACTCGGGGCTATTGATTACCTGCCAAAGCCTTTCAACCTCGATGAGGTCGTCATAAAGGCGCGCAAAGCAATGGAGACCAAGAGATTGGTGAATGAATTGGACAGGTTTAGGACTATCCAGGAAATCAATTTAAAAAGTGATAAGATCATTTACAAAAGCAAGGAGATGGAGGAGGTGATAGAAAGGGTAAAGAAGGTGGCTCATTCTACAATAGAAACCATTCTTGTCACTGGTGAGACAGGGACAGGGAAAGAACTTGTAGCGAAGGCGATCCATCTGCTCAGCGATCGGGCTAACAAGCCTTTTGTAGCATTAAACTGCATTGCCGTCCCTCAAAACTTGTTGGAAAGCGAGCTCTTCGGATACGAAAAGGGGGCTTTTACGGATGCCTTCCAATCGAGGAAGGGGTTGATTGAAGAAGCAGAAGGAGGTGCGCTCCTTCTTGATGAGATAGGAGATATGGATGTAGGTCTTCAGGGAAAGTTATTGCGTTTCATTGATGAGAGAACTGTTAGAAGGATTGCTGGCAGGAAGGAGATACAGATAGATATAAAGCTAATCATAGCCACCAACAAAGACATGATGAAAGCACTGGCCGAGGGCACCTTCAGACCTGACCTCTTACACAGGATTAACCTGGTAAACATCCATGTGCCTCCATTACGGGAGAGGAAGGAGGATATTCCTGTCCTTGCAAGGTACTTTTTGGATAAGTACAAGAGAAAACATGGGAAAAAAGCAAAAGGATTTACAAAGGATGCAATGGGGGTTCTTGTGAATCATCATTGGATGGGGAATGTAAGAGAGTTAAAGAACCTGATCGAACAGACTTTGATCTTTGAGGGCGATGTGGAGGTGATCACGATGGGTATACTTATGAAAAGCATGAGAAAAGGATTCAACTCGCACAGCACCGAAACCATCGACCGAGGCTCTTTTCTAATGGATCACCTCCTACTTCAAAAGGATTTTACTTTCAAAAATGCGGTAGAGGAATTTAGTAAGAGTTTAATCAGGGGAGCTCTTAAACTCTCAAATAATAATAAGGTGAAAGCAGCAAGACTTCTCAAAATGGATCGATCAACCTTAAATTATCAAATCAAAACTTTCGATATTTAACGTCGTTCTATCTAATCCTCAACACTCTTGTCGCCTATCCCTAAACTTACTATTTTAACACACCCTCAGAAATCTTGATCCCCATAGGGTTTTGGTGTCTCAAAATCAGTCGTTCCTCCAAAAATCCCTAATACTTTAGGATCTTCTAAAACTTCTTCACTTGAATCATCCGCTATTTTTTCCCCCTGATCAAGAACAATAAGTCTATCTGCTAATTCTCCAACCAGTGATATATCATGTTCTACCCAAATGATCGGAATCTCCTTTTCATATTTAATGCGCAGCAAAAACCTGGCGAGATCTTCCTTTTCGTCACGTGAGAGTCCGCATGAGGGTTCGTCCAATAAAAGTATTTTGGGTTGGGCACAGAGGGCCCTCGCCACACCCACAAGTTTCTGAATTCCTATGGAGAGACCTCCTGCAGGTTGTTTGCGATAGCTTTCTAACTCCATAAAATCCAATACTTCCTCTATCAACTCGCGAAGGCGTACCTCTGTCTTCTGATAAAAACCCCAATAAATCCCTGCAGTAAGAATATTCCCTTTTGCAAATGGGTGACATCCTACCAGAAGGTTTTCCAAGACGGTCATCCCGCTGAATAATTCCATCTGTTGAAAACTTCGCCCAACTCCAAGCCCTGCTATTTTATGAGGGGGCATTCCCGTTATGTTCTTCCCCTCGAGAATAATTTCACCCCTCTGAGGCTTATAAAAGCCGCTAATGATATTCAAAATACAAGTTTTTCCTGACCCATTGGGACCAACGATTCCTACAATTTCTTTCCCATGTACCTGAAAGGCTATTTCAATCAACGCTTGAATACCTCCAAAGCTCAGCCATAACTTTTTTGCTTCAAGTTTCGTCTCGTTAACAGTCTTATCATCTCCTGTCATGGAAGCGTCCTGCTCGGGCGTTAACCCCACCAGCGACGGGTGCGCCGATATTGCTTTATGTCCCTATAACTCTTCTGTTTTCCTTCTTTAATACCAAGATAAAATTCCTTCACATCCTCATGGGCGAGGAGCTTTTGTGGAGTTCCATCAAAAACTATCCTCCCTGTCTCCATCACGTATGCATAGTCGGCAATTTTTAGAGCAGCAGCTGCATTTTGTTCCACCAAGAGAATTGTTATGCCCAAATCATTTTTCATTTTTGTGAGGGCTTTCATAAGCGCAAAGACAACAAGTGCAGACAAACCCAATGACAATTCATCAATTAAAAGAAGCCTTGGTTGACAGAGCAGCGCGCTTCCTATTGCTAACATTTGTCTTTCTCCCCCACTAAGATACCCCGCAACTTGAGAGCTCCTTTTCTTCAGGATGGGAAAATACTCATAAACTCTTTCTATTGAGAAAATCTCTTTTTCTTTCCTCAAAATAGAACCCTTAAGGTTATCCAGCGCCGTCAATGTACCGAATATTTTTTCTCTCTCCGGAACTAATACTATCCCCCTATTAACTATTTTATGCGGAGCCTTTGAGGTGATATCTTCGCCCTCAAATATTATCTCTCCATCTGTAACCTCAGCGTACTCTGAAGGGAGAAATCCAGAAATTGCACGGAGGAGGGTCGTTTTCCCCGCTCCGTTCGTGCCAATTATAGCTACAATTTCTGCCTTTGAAACATTAACAGAAATTCCTTGGATCGCCATGGCTGCACGATTGTAAACGACCTCGATTTTGTTAACCTTTAACATCACCTTATTTTCGTCCCGCCTTTCCATATCCTCACCGCCGTGCAGCGATTGCTCTCCTATACCTGAACGGCCAGAGCTCAAAATAAGGTCGTATTTTAAACCTCCATATCCCAATGATCCCCTTGGGCTCAATTAATAAAAAGAGGACCATAATGAGACCAAATACGGATTGTTCGATGCTACTAAAATAAAGTTCTACCCTTGTGGGAAGTGAGAACAATCCGACAACCCAGTGGAGAAAATATGGTAAGAAGGTCACCACGAAAGCCCCAAAGTATGAGCCAGCAACAGAAGCCATTCCGCCAATTACAATCATGCCTAAATACAAAACACTAATCCAAATTGTAAACTCCTCATATGCTGCAAAATGGTTATAATAAGCCCCCAGGCATCCTGATGCACTAATAAGCGCGGAACTGAAAATGAATGAAAGAAGTTTGTAATAACCGATATTGATTCCTAAAATATCCGCCACCACATCTCTATCTCTTATTGCGATCCAAGCCCTCCCTACATAAGAGCGCTCAATATTAAGACAAAAAATTGTGATCACGACCAAAACCATCAGCAAAAAATAATACCATTTCATTGTGTTATTTAATACTATCCCCCATCCTATATTTGGATCCGATATGGGAATTCCTCCTATATACCCCCTCAGTATTTGGTAGCGACCACAGAAATACACTATCAAGAAATGGATAGACAGTGTACTGAGCAAAAGGTAGATGCCTTTCAATCTTAAAGCGGGAAGACCAGCTATAAGACCCAAAACTCCTCCCACTACGGTAGCAGCAATCACGTTTATCCAAAAAGGGGAGTTAAACTCTTTTGTCAATATGATAGTAATGAAGGCACCGCTACATAGAAAACCACCAGTCCCGAGAGATACAAGCCCTGTATTACCTGTGACAAAATTCAATGCCAAGGCACCCAAAGTGGCCAAAGCCACAAGATTGATAAGATGAAGAAAATAATTTGAAGTAAAAAAAGGAAGGACCAGAGCCAAACCGATCATCATTCCTACCCAGATGCGCAAAAGGGGATAGGTAAGCAATACCATATCCCCCCTGTAATGGCTTGCAATGGGTGTTTTCCACAGCGACATCCGTTTTTCTCCTGGAAACTCTATTTTTTAGTGATCGCTAAACCCTTTCGATCTCTTCCTCTTTCCCAAAAATTCCCCACGGTCTAATAATTAAAACAATAAGAAGAATCACCATGGGAATGACATCCGATACCAAGGGATCATAATATTGGGCTACTAAATTCTCAGCGAGCGATATAATGATGGCTCCTGGTATTACTCCAACAAGACTGTACATTCCACCTACGAGGGCTACCGGCATTGCTTTAAGTCCAAGGAAACCTATTTCAGGCCCGAGATGAACATTCGCACTGTAAAGAATTCCCGCAACAGAGGCCAACATAGTAGCTATACCCCACGAAAGGGCAAATAAAAAATAGATATTCGTCCCCCTTTGCGAAGCTAAAAGAGGATTTTCAGAGGCTCCCCTTGATCGAACGCCAACCCTCAAGTACTTCAACAAAATACCCAAACCTGCTAACAAGAAGAAAAAGGCTATTACAAAAAGCAAATCGAATGTGGAAAATGAGACTTTACCAAGGGAGTGGGGATGACTTTCCATCCCCATTAAAGTGACGAGAGATTTTGGCTCGGACCCCCAAATGAAAATTGTCAGACCACGCAATATGAAACTTAAACTAATGGTTACCATTACGATAATGAAAACCGGCTGCCCCAACATTTGATGTATTAGAAGTCGATAAATCAGAAGGCTTACCATTAGGCTGATCATCAGCACAAAGAACGTGCCTACGATTGTACCTGCGATACCATGAAAGCCTGTTGCGGAGAGGACAGAGAAAAGGAAGTATCCTCCAAGCATCATTAGTTCGCCATGAGCGAAATTTATTATCCGGCTCGCTCGATAGATAATTATAAACCCCGTAGCTAAGAGGCCATAAATCGAAGCCAATATGATCGTATTGGCCAAAAATTGCATTATTCAAACCTGACCTTGGGAAATCCAACCTCTTTAGGCAGTACTTTTATCTCACTTCCCGCAGCATTTGAAACATACCATGGGAGCGTGACGACAAACCTCTTTTCCTGCGGATTCCAAGACCACCCATTCTGATGGTTTAGACCCTGATGATCTACAGGCGTGAATCTAATTGGAGGAAATGCAGGGCCAAAATCCAAATCTAATTGATCAAGTATTTTTACAAGGGTTTCAGTCGTCACAGGCCAACCAGCCCTTTTAAAGACTCCCTCCACGACCATCCCATACCACCAGCCGACTTTAATAAGAGAGTTGATCCTCACTCCATGTTTTTCCGCTTTTGTCTTGATCTCCCTATCTACCGGTAAATCAGCCCAAAAAGGAATTAAATTTGGATGGGTATAAACAATTGCAGGGTTCTCCTTCATCAGGTCGACAAAGATTTCTGGAGGATCAGGTGTGTTGATATAACGCACGCCTTTGTATCCAACCTTGTTGAGTGCTTTGAAAATGCCCTCGTTGAGGGTACCTGGTCCCCAGGTAGATACAATATTACAACCAGCATCCATCAGGGCTGAGGCTACAGGGGTATAATCCATCATCCCCAAAGGGGCTATTTTAACCACCGTTTTTATTCCGAGCTTTTCGCCAATTTCACCCGTTATTTCCGCTCCCTTACGGGACACTGGAATATCTATCCCGACTATGCCCCAGGTAGGCGTTTTCTCCTTTGAAGCGAACTGCTCTTTTACTATTTTTACAACCATTTTTGTTGCATTGATTGCATTCCCGTCAGCGCCCCCATAAATCAATCGCTCAACTTTAGGTGGCACTGTTTCATGAGGGCCAATCGTAAGTATGAGCACGGGTATGTTCGCCCGCCTTGCCTCTTCAAAAAATGGAGCATAGATTCCTGAAGGTCCGATTAATGCACTAAGATGAACTTTTGCGTCGGCAAATTTTTTCATGCTTGCTCCTGCCCTCACCCCGACTCCAGCATTGTCCTCAAAGATCAAATTTATTTTACGCCCATTAACACCACCTCTTTGGTTCAAATCTGTTATAAACAACCGAAACCCATCACTTCGACCAGTATGGGTACCAGCGGCGGGTCCTGTCACATCTCCACAAAGACCAATTCTATAAGGTTCCAAAGCTGGCTGTGCTCCACAATCAGGCAAAAGAGACGAACCAGGAATTGACATTACTCCGATGGCCACCAATATCGACACCAAAACTAACTCTTTTTTTTTCATCTTTCTCCCTCCTTAACAAATTTTTCTTTAATTTCTCCTAATTCAACGATGATCCGCTCTTTTTCGATCTTCTCTTCCTCAAACATTGGCTCTATAAGATCCCTGAATTTTTCGTAAACTTTTTGCCTTTTAATCTTTCTGGTCGAAGTAATGGGATCCTCATCATCCTCAGGATTGAATGTTCGTAGTCCTGTAAATGGCTTTACTACAAAATTGCATTATTCGAATTTGACCTTTGGAAATCCAACACTTTTAGGGAGCACTTTTATGTCAGTTCCTGCTGCATTTGAAACATACCATGGTAAAGTAACCACAAACCTTTTTTCTTCAGGGCTCCAAGACCATCCATTTTGATATACTGGACCTTGATGATCTGTAGTCGTATATTTAATCGGAGGAAAAGCAGAGCCAAAATCTAGATCCAAATGGTCGAGTACACTCAAGAGCTTTTCAGTTGTTACAGGCCAACCAGTTCTCTTAAAGATTTCTTCCACCGCCATCCCATACCACCAACCCGTTTTAACTACTGAATTGATCTTCAACCCATGTTTGTCTGCCTTTGCCTTTATCTCCCTATCTACAGGGAAATCAGCCCAAAGGGGGATTGAGTTTGGATTAGTAAAAACAATTGATGGATTCTCTTGCATTATTTCAATAAAATGCTCAGGAGGATCAGGGGTATTGATATAAAGGACACCTTTGTATCCCATCTTGTTTAAGGCCTTAAATAGTCCCACAGTGAGACCACCCGATCCCCAAGTGCTTACTATGTTGCAGCCAGCATCCATCATAGATGCAGCAACAGGAGTATAATCCATTAATCCCAGGGGCGCTATTTTGACCACCGTCTTCAATCCGAACTTTTCACCTACCACCCCCTGTGTTTCGGCGCCCTTACGTGATACTGGGATATCTATTCCCGCTATGCCCCACACAGGCATTTTCTCCTTTGAAACTAACTGTTCTTTTATTATTCGAACAATGATTTCTGTTGCATTCTTTGCATTCCCGTGAATTTGCCCATAGATCAGGCGCTCACATTTCGGCGGCACTGTTTCATGGGGACCAATAGACATAACCAGCAAAGGGATGTCTGCCCGCCTCACCTCTTCAAAAGCAGGAGCATAGGTTCCTGAAGGCGCAGACAAAACAATAAGATGGACTTTTTCGCCGGCAAATCTTTTTATACTTGCCCCAGCCCTTGTACCAGCTCCAGCGGTATCCTCAAATTTCAGACTTATTTTACGCCCATTTATGCCACCCCTTTCATTCAAGTCTGTTATATATAACCGAAGTCCATCGCTTAAAGGAGTATATGAAACAGCTGGCGGTCCTGTAACTGCTCCAGAAAAACCAATCTTATAAGGTTCCAGAGCTGACTGCGCATTGCAATCAGACAATGGAAATAAAGAAAATCCAAAGAATGTTATTATGGCAACGACCCTTGGTACCCAAACATACTCTTTCTTCTTCATTTTCCACCCTCCTTAGCGGATTTTTTCTTTAACTTCCCCCAATTCAATGGTGATACGTTCTTTTTCCTTTTTCTCTTCCTCAAACATTGGTTGCACAAGATCTCTGAACTTTTCGTAAATTTGTTGTCTCTTAATCTTTCTTGTTGAAGTGATAAGATCCTCCTCATCCTCAGGGTCAAATTCTTGAGGAATGATACGGAATTTTTTCACCCTCTCTACCCTTGAGAGCTGCTCATTTGCCTTCGCCACCTCGTTCGCAATAAGTCCGTAAACCTTAGGATTGGTTACGAGACTATTAAAATCAGAATAAAGAACATTGTTATCTCTTGCCCACTCAGAAACTGTGTCAAAATCAATCTCCACAAGAGCGACCGGAAATTTCAGCCCATCAGCAAACAAAATGGCCTCACTAATATAGGGACTGGCTTTGAGTGCTTTTTCTACCAATTCAGGAGAAATGTTCTTTCCACCGGCAGTTATCTGGATATCCTTCAAGCGACCCACAATCTTTATTTCATTCTCTTCGTTGAATTCAACGATATCTCCTGTACGGACCCAACCGTCTTTATCCTTTATCCGCCGTGTAGACTCCTCGTCCCCCCAGAACCCTGGAAAGGCTCCTGGACCCTTGACAAACAGTTCGCCATTTTCAGCAAGCCTCCACTCATTTCTCGGTAAGATTCGCCCAGCAGTTCCAGGCCTTGCAAATGGCTTTAATTGAAGGCTTATATTCCCACCCTCAGTTTGACCATACAATTCGCCAGCAGGTACACCCCAGATTTGCCAAAGGGCAAGTATCTCTGGAGGAACCGGACTAGCGCCCACTAAGCAGAATTTGACTCTTGAAAATCCTATTTTTTCCAAAAGTGGACGAAAGACAATCAGCCGAGCAAGCTTATAAAGTAACCACCATACTAAAGAGAATTGTTCTTCCCATCTCTTCGATACATACTTGCGCCCTATTCCCATGGCCAATCTATATGATTGCCTTTTCAGCCAGCTACTTGTTTCCATCCCGACTAACGCCCTGGCAGCGAATTTCTCCAGTGTACGTGGTGCACCCAAAAAAATAGTGGGAGAAACTTCAAATATGGTCTCAGCCATGAGTTCCGAACTTTCCCCAAAATGGGTTATATATTCCCCCACCATCGGGTCATACGCATCTTGAAATCTCGCTATAGCATGGGCCAAGGGAAGATAAGCCACACATTTTGCCCTTTTATTGAGGAACTCTGGCGCCAGAAAGGGCAACTCTGTCCTTGACCAAAGTAGATTCCTGTTGGTAATCATCACTCCCTTAGGCATACCTGTTGTTCCGGAAGTATAAATTATAATGGCGACATCCTCTGGTTTCACCTTAGAGACCAATTCTGCAAAAAGCCCCGGCTCTTTCCTTTTCCGTTCGGCGCCAATTTCTTTAACTTCCGCAAAGCTAATGATCCGGGGGTCATCGTACATGAACATCGCACGCGTATCCACAACGATTATTTTCTGTAAAAAAGGTAGTTCATCAGCCACCGGGAGGACTTTGTCCACGAATTCCTGGTCTTGTGCCACAAAGAACTTTGCTCCCCCATCTTTCATCGTCCACTTCGTCTCTGAAACTGAGCTCGTTGAGTAGATGCCATAACTGATAGCTCCCGCACTTTGAGCCGCAACATCAGCGTATAACCATTCTGGGGAGGGATCTCCCATAACGGCTACCCTATCTCCTCTTTGTAAACCCAATTCAAGCAGCCCTAAACAAAACTTTTCAACGTGATTCAAATATTCTTGCCAAGTGACTCCCTTATACAACCCCCGATCTTTGTATTTAAAAGCAACTTGATCAGGTGTAAGAGAACATCTTTCTAAAAAGAGAGCAGGAATTGTCCTCGCCTTGAAACCTGCTGCAACAGGGTACGGCTCGTCTAAGGGTAGTTCATAAATGCTTTTTAATAGCTCAATCTTGCGCAAATTTCGGCCCATCCCCCATTATAGATGCTCTCCCAATACTATTATAATGACTATTATAATGACTCCGATTTGTCAATACAAATGTACCACTGATTAGGATTCAAAATGAACCGATGAGTTTCTGTCGATGAACCCAATCTTGTCTCTTGAATCACAACCCGTCCAAAATTTCCTATCCTCTTCTTCCGACTCACCTGGAAAAGAAAAATGGTAGATACCCACGGGCATAGCCCGTGGCACTTTTCAAAACACAAGCTTCGCTTGACCTGAATCCTGATGTGCTTGCCATTTTACATAGGCTATAATTTGTTTCTCATTCAGTCCAACCGTGGACACG
>Ga0209777_10001974_pt1 | contig 28059 bp, 35 predicted proteins | sample FrelakmetHBP12HB_FD_187147 | JGI IMG/M metagenome (GOLD analysis project Ga0209777, IMG submission 187147) | Freshwater lake sediment microbial communities from the University of Notre Dame, USA, for methane emissions studies -HBP12 HB (SPAdes)... | ecosystem: Environmental > Aquatic >...
AACTTGGCTGGTGGTTGAAACTCGTTGGGAATGGTACAGTGCATGTAGAGTTCGAATTGTTTCGTCATTGGTTCTCTCAGAATTTTGGAGAATAGTTCCCTTTCAACATTGTCAGTAATGGATTCCGCCAAATACTTTCTGCTACAACCACCCCAGCGGGTGGGCACAATTTTCAGGTCATACTTGTCATACCGGAGAAGGCTTTTGGCTAGAGCTAGTCCCAAGTCTCCGTATCCGCTACGGGTCCACATGGCCGATTGAAATATACAAATTGGTTTGCTCATATTAGATGTCTTCTGTTTTTGTATTGAATTGTTTAGGATAGATTCCATCTTACAAACATATCAAACCATTCTTTTAACGGTTTTGGTTTGTTGAACGAAGTTCCTAAATTCATCATATTTTTTCTAAAATTTTCTATATTTTCTTTTACTATATCACAAAATTCGTCTAATGTTTTCATATGTATTTAACCTCTTCTCGTTGAAACGGCGTGATTATTTTCTTCATGACCCCTTTTCTCTTTCCTTGACCAATTTCTCATACCCAACAGGTTTGGGTAAATCGGGAGATTCTGACATTTTCTGCCAGCGCTCAACGATACTGGATTTTCCTGTTTTGTGATACTCCGTTCCAATATCATACTTTCTCTTAGGTGGTTCTGAAAGTTCAACAATGGGTGGAGCAGCGGCTCTTATCTTGATAACATCACTATCGGTTGTCATAGGGTTTTGAACTGTTACCTTGTCAGTGCTGCCAAATCCACCTGTTCCCCGTTGAGTGGCCGACAAATCATCTACGACTTCAAATTCCACTTGAACAGTGGGCTCAAATACGAGTTGGGCAATCTTGTCGCCTTTCTTGTAGAGTTTGGCACCATTGACAGAGCCCCCTAACCCGTCATCAGGTGTGAACGAAAAATCCTCTGGTTGCCAAATGTATTTGAACCGACAGATGACCATTCCCCGATAGTCATTATCAACCAGTCCAATGCTATTAGCCAATACAAGATTGTATTTGCTGACACTTGACCGTGGATGAATTAGGGTATGAAAAGTAACGGCTGATGGAGCAATGAACAAATTGGTTTCATACTCAACATAATCAACATGACTCCAATTTCCTTCATCCATTTTTTCACCAACAATTTTGGGGTCGCTTGTGGCTACAATATCGTAACCAGCAGCCACTTGAGAACCACGTTCGGGGAGAGTAAGACCGTCGATTTTTTTGATGTAGATTTTCATATGGTCTATTTTACCTCATAACCGTCTTTCTTTCAAGTTATTATACATCGGGAAAGAGTTTTTCTAACTCTTCCATAGACTTCGTTTGGAATGTCGGCGTCAGTTTGTCATCCAAGATTTCGTAATGTGAACCTGTCATCATTGTCATTCTATATTTGATACCCAATGTTTCGTTGACCCAATCTTGAGATGGCATTCCACACCATCCTCCAGTTTGACTTTCACTTTCCTTGTGTGTATAATGGTGGATTTCATATACCACATGAGTAGCAAAATCTCCATGATGACCGTCCGGGTTTAGCAAACCATCATCCCACATTTTTCGTATTTCCTGTGGGGGTTTGTTTATATCATAGGCGCAAATCCATTTGTTGTTTATGATGACCATATTACACTCCATTTTCAACCATCTTGGATTTGAGGGCTTCTTTGTTAATTGTAGGAATCTCAAATCCCAGCCCGCCCGGCATCACATTCCCAACATAATCAGCATCGGTGTATAGACCAAACTGTTTGACGGGCTTGAATTTCGACAGCGTGAAATCCATACATCGAATGAATTGGTTACACATGTTCTCAGCATTGATGCCGCCGTCAGACATTGCCCATTTTCTGCCTTCAATTCCACACTTGGAACGCTTTTCGTCGCCCATAAGATACCAATACATCATGCCATCGGCACCATCTTCCCACTTGGTCATGTCATCAAAAATGTATGGCGTAGGAATGGACCCCTGAACACAACGAACTTGAGTCCATATTGGGTAAGCCCACAAACCATGCTTACGATATTTCCCCATACAATTTGTGCCGAAGTGAAGGTCAAACTCAATCGGTGAACCATCATCCTTTGTCTGACCAATCTGGTCTTGAAGACCACCGGTAACAGAAACGATGATGGGTGTGCCCGCCATCAATGACTCAGCCGTTGACAATCCAAATCCTTCGTTGGATGAAAGGTTAATGGTTACATCAGCAATGTTATACAACATGTTCATGTCGTCTGGAATATATTTTCCAGTTGAAAATGCTACATCGTATTCTGGACAAAATGCTTCCTTGACAGCAATCAAGTCTGTTCCAGCATCACAACGAACTTCGGTGTGGAGGAGCAAACAACATTTAGCTGCTTCCTCTTTCGGAAGGTTATCACAGAAAGTTCGGTATGCCAACATAATGTTACTGGTACGCTTTCTTTGAACATTTCGACTGTTGTACAGAATCACATAGTTGTAATCCTTGCCATTCAAGATTTCTTTACGCCTCTTCATCAGAAGAGCATCATCTTTCGGAATGGGGCGGAATATGACGGTGTTGATTCCGTGCGGAACATAGTGAAGAACGGATTTTCCAGTAATATCATTGGCGTTGACATCGCACCATTTTCCTTCACCCAAAACATGCTTGTTGATGTTGTATGTTTGTTTGCTGATTGACATCAACAGGTCACATGATTCGTAATAGGCTTTGTTGTAGATTGGGTATGGGACATCATCCCAAATGTTCAGATAAGTCAATGGCATCTTGCTACGGAGCTGACGTTCAACCGCATACAACCAACCCCAAAAACGGGGGTCGGTAAAGTGCATTATAGCGTCGGGTTTTTCACGGTCAATGATACCGAAAAGGATTTCTTCATTGCCATAACCATCTACAGGATAAAGAGTTACCTTGGCATCTTTCACTCCGGTTTGGTTAGCCGTAGCAGCATCCATGTTGATTATTTTACCTTTTTCAGGGTGTTGGATAGCCCCGGCGAGTTGAACCCAGTCATATTGCCGGACTGTTCCAAGAACGATTTCACGGGACATGGTAGCTACGCCGCTGTGCATTCGCATGTCGTCAGACAGTAACAGAATTTTCCTTTTAGCCATAACTTACTTTCCTTTGATGTCGTTATTTACTCTAATGCTGGTGAAGCGGATTTTACATTGTACGGATAGGAAACTGTCGCCTTTACCACTCCAACATAACGAGTCGGGATAAACATTTTCAAACCTACAATCAATGAGTTCCCATTCTTCGGCCACATTTCCTTTATCGAATTCCCTAACCCGAACATTGAAAGTTTTAGCGGAGTTGATTTTCATCAAGATGTTGTCCCCCATTGTTTCATAACACCCTATAGCCAAATCATCCCACACCCGTTTGTTTTCAACCCACCGGTAAGTGGGTCTATCAACGGTGTGAATAACATAACATGGAATTACAACGACTCCGGTTACAGAGTCGGTTATGCTACATACGAATCCGGCGCCGAGTTTTGGAGAAAAAGTTTGCCAATATTTCTCTTCGTTTATCTTGTATTCATCCAAGGCACTATTCATAACATCCTTATGGGGTTGTGATGCCAAACGAACTACTAATGGGAGTGCTTAGTATCGGCAAGTGGAAGTTGTTGACGATTGAACGAAACGGTTCATTAACGATATACAAGCGAACGCATTTTTCTACGAACTTTTGTAAGTTTGAACCGCTTCTGATTCCTTGAATCTTGAAGTCGTTATACAGAGACTTCTCAATTTTGACTGTGGTTGCGGTAGTGTTTTCGTTTTTCATATCTATGAATGTGAATATTCACATCCATATCTATGTGTATGGAACGAAAACTGGTTATTTTATTTCGGAGAGTTGGATGAATTCTTCTTTCAACGGTTGTTTCGGATTCTCCCATAGAGGTTTCCCCGAAACGGTTCTTCGGTCTATACCAGTTGTCGAATAACATCCATCATAACAATGATAAGGACCACCGGCGTCTCGTTGCCATTTCGTTGTAGGCTTCCCGCAGATAACACATTTCTTTCGTCGTTCTTTCATAATTCCTCTTTAGGTATGTCCGATTTAGCATCACAATTGACTTTCTTGTGAGGGCAGTATTTACAGTTTTTTTTGGCTTTGCCGGGGTTTTTGAGATATCCTTTGGCGTCTTGAACGAAAGTTCCATCCGGATTGAAACACTCTGTAATGAAGTCAGAGAATATGTTCAATACGTCTGCCACCGTCTTCTGATTGTGTTTCGGAACAAAGGGTTGAATTCTGCTTTGTGGGAACGACACGTTCTCATAGAGCCGTCTTTTAAGGATGAAGAACTCCACGTCAATCATGTCAATGGGAATGTTGTATTTCTTGCTGAAGAATGCTTTGTAGAGAAGAATCTGTGAAATCTTGGCGGTGTCTTCTTTCTGATACTGATTCCAGCCCATTGTGCTTGTCTTGATGTCAATGATACGATATCGTCCTGTTGCTTTCTCTTTCAGAATGACATCAATAAAACAGATGAAGTCAACATTGTATTTGATGGGCATCACGATTTCGTCTTCCACCCCGATGAACTCAAATTTTCCCGTTGGAAAATACTTGATTCGGTTGGTCATGTTGGTGAAAGCGTTGAGAATGTTGTTACCGTCTTCAACAAATTCAAACCATTGGTCTTGTTCGTATTTCACTTTCTTGTCAGTCAGTTCACGGAGGAATGCTTTCTTAAAGATGTCGTGTAGGTCGTGTTCATCGGCTTCTTTAGCCCCCTGTTTGTATAGGGTTTCAATATAGAGTTGAACGGCTTCGTGAATGGCTGTCCCGAAACAGGTGTGAAGGCTGTCTTCAAAGACGCGGAGGCCTTTGACGAAATCAAAGATACCAACGGTGACGGCAATTGTACCAGTTAGAAAATTGAGAATAACTAACTCTCTTTTTTGGTGTTGCTTCCGTTGGCTCCTGTAACAAATTTTCAGTTTCCATTTAACTATGATAGTGTTATATTGTCGTTGTGTCAACTTTATTTAGTTTCCAACCAGTATATTGTACTCGATGTTTATTATACAATCGAATGACACATCTCAAATGGAGCCCATATTTTTTGCAAAAGTTTTCTAGGGTTCCAATAAAAAATGTTCCGTTTTTATGTGTAAAAGATGCTTCTCGTTTGGATAGATGTTTTGATGTATGACTCTTCTCTATTCGGAGTTTGTAGGTTTCTTTTATGTTTTCAGGAAATACGAAGTTCTCATTATACATCCCTAAATGTATCCACCCACGATTTGATTGACGAATATTAGAACATATTCCATTTATACCACATCTGTTCAACCCCCACTTTGAAACCATTTCTTTTATTTGTCCTGTAAAATACCCGTGGGCAGGATGATAAAATACTCTTACCGGAGTGGTTTTGTGTAAAATTTTTTCATATTCTGTCTTGATGTCTGTAATTTTTATTGGATATTTTCCAAAACAAACCCATCCTTTGTGGGAATTCATACATCCATTACAGATTTTATCGATTCCACTTTTACGGAGTGAAAATTTTTCAATTAAATCCGTTCTACTTCCATAAAAAATGTTGTGTTTTGGATTGTAGAATACATATTTTCCTGTGTAATTCCAATTCTTTTCCCCTCTAAACGCATTTCCAATTTTCTTTTTTGTTTCGTCGGTGTGTTTGTATCCAAAAAAACTACCAGCAACAGGTAAAATATTATACTTTGGAAATAAGGAATCCAAATAGAATTGCTCCCTATTAAAAGCATCATATGGACTACATATTTCTACTATTTGAAATACGAATCCATTTTTTCCATATTTATTCCACGCATTCTGTAATATCGGGTTGGTGTGTTTATGATTTTTAAGACGACTTAAATGTGATTTCCATCTGCCCCCAAATGTTCGTCTGGTTGAACCAATATAGAATTTCCCATTAAAAACATTCAAAATTTTATACACCCCACATTTTTTACATTCTCTGTTATTCATATTGTACCATAAGTATAGTCGGTTAAACCAAATCAGTCAACTATTTATAGAGGTATGAAGACATCACTACTTATTTTAATGTTGACGGTTTGTGCCGTCTTTGGTCAAGTTACCACCAACGGCGTGTTTACAGCGATGGAAAAAACCGGCGCCCCCGTTTACGATGTTATCAGTAAAGGGGTCAAACCGAATAGCACTCCCATAATCCTCGGGAAGACTTATGTTATGAATCGTTCATCGTATGGAGTTACGACGGCGAATGATACCGTTACATTCCAATTCTCCAACGGGTTGACGGCGAAAATTGGTACAAACTCCAATTTCATTGTGAATGATTTCCAACAAGAACTGCTCAACCCGAACACTGAGCCTGCCAAGGCAAAGTTTGGGACACATGTGCTGAGTATGACTTTCTTGGATGGTGAGGGAACATTCGTTTTTTCTGGTGGTGACTCCAATTCGTCGTGTGTGGTTTCAACTCCGTTGGTGGATGTTGAACTTATGTCAGGAGAGTTCTTCATAAAAGGTAGCGAAAAAGGCATTGGTGTTTTTGTGTCAAAGGGAACTTTGAAATATCACGCCGAACATGGCCGGTCGAACGTTGTTGATGCTGGTAAGGCAGTGATGGCTGCTCCTATTCAATTTCAAACTAAGATGTTGGATGACAAGGTGTTCCTTAACACTAAAAAGGTCAAACCAACCGAGTTGAAGTGGATTGAGGCTGAAACAAAAACCTTGACATCCATTCCAAACAAGGTTATTTTCTCTGTGGTCAATGGTTCGGTCGTCGGAATTCTTATAAATTGACCTGTCTCTCGTTTCGTGTTATACTGACCACTCACTATGAGAATTGGTCAACTTGAATCGCTTACACCTGACGAACTTGGGCTCCTTCTTTATATCGTCAATGTGGTCAGTCCTACCAGTCCCAAGATGGAAATTTCGCCCAAATTTCTGTTGTTTTACAAACATGACATGCTGACCTTCAAAGTTGCCCAACAAGAACCAAAACTCACCGAAGAGGGCAAGAAAATCTTCCACGGGTTGATGACAAAACTTAACAAAACATGGATACAGGAGATTATTGAACATGAAAATTCCAACCGACCAGAATATACGCAGCCAGAGTTACCGTTCGGACAGAGTTGAGTTCGTTTGGGTGTTCCAAGAGAACACCGGCGTTCGACAATTCGTTTTTGGAGTTTTTCAAAATGGAAATTGTTACATGGAATCTGGCCAAGTGGATTCGATTGGAAACTACATTGACAAACCTTTCTTTGCTGGAAGTTTGTCGGTCAAACATCTGACCCAACAAAAGGTGTGGGGATTGAAACAAGATTATCCACCGTGTTATAATTACTTTTCTTTTGGGCAGGATTTGGTATCATTGGCGAATGAGTGTATCGTGTATATGAGGTAACGAAAATCATGAAAGACAACGATAAAAAGCAACTGTTGAAAGTTAAATCGGAATTTGACGGTCGGGGTTATGATATCCCAAAGGGGGTCAAGTTCTACAAAGTGACAAGTAGTAGAAAATCGAAATACACCGATATGATTGGAATGAAAGTTGGGGAATTCACCCATTCATGTCATATTGACACCACCGATTTCATTGTTTTGTTGTTTGTGGATTTGGGTGGTGTTTTTGTTGAACATTTTGATGGTTTGGCTTTGGAAGAGTTGAAGTAAAGTATGAACAGATTAAAATTTCTCAAATCGTTGGCTTTGATTCCGTTTTTGGGATGGGTCATACCCAATCTCAAGGCTGAACCTAATGTTGTCCCTCAACCGACGATGCTAGACCGAGTGGGGATTCGGCGTCTTATCGTTAACATCAAACGGTTCATGACTCAGCTAGCGGATTCAATGTGGATGGGTGATGACGGAACACAGTATTGTGTGTCTCTCCGTCGATATCTGGATAGTTTAGTTAGTCGTGGAGCACTTCAAAGTTACACTGTATATTGCTTTGAAGAATGCTTTTTGGGCGGGCCAAAAAAGTGTAATAGGATTCATGTCATGGTCAATATTCAACCCATCAACACGGTGGAGTGGATTGTTTTAGATTCTATAATATCGATGTAAATATGTATCAAAACATTTTCGTAAGCAAAAAAGACGGCATGGTTCATCTATGGGATGATGAAAAGGGATATTCCACTTTTCCGTATGGGAGATACGCTTACAAACGGCAAGTTGGTGGTAAACATCGTTCAATCTACGGCGATGAATTGACAAAGGTTTACATTGACGACGAACGAGACCCCAACCTCTTTGAATCCGATGTCTCGGCTGAATGTCGTGTGTTGTTGGATACTTATCCCGATTCTGACGAACTTTCCAAAGGTCACAAAGTCGGAGTCATAGACATTGAAGTTTCATCCAAGGGTGGATTCCCAAACATGGAAACTGCCGACAAAGAGATTCTCGGCATCACCATTTACGATTCCGTTACCAGTAAATACACGGTGTTCATTCTTGACAAAGAGGGGAAAATTGAGTCCAAGGATTCCGCCGACCTCCAAATCAAGACATTTGATGACGAAGACAATTTATTGATGTCATTCCTTGACAAGTGGCAGGAGTGTTCTTTCACCATCATCACAGGTTGGAATGTGGATTATTTTGACATGCCGTATCTGTATCTTCGGTTGAAAAATTGTTTGGGGTCAAAGGTGGCCAAGTTCCTTTCTCCGATTGGAACGGCGTATCTCAACGGATTCACCAAGAAACTGACCCTCGGTGGCATTTCGGTGTTGGACTACATCCTGCTCTACAAGAAGTTCATTGGAAGAATGGAGCCTACTTATGCTCTTGGTCCAATCGGTAAGAAAGTGGTGGGGATTGACAAGATTCACTATCACGGCAGTCTTGATGACCTTTACAAAGAGGATGTTGAAAAGTTTGTTGAATACAACCTGAACGACGTAAAGATTGTTGTAGCGTTGGAAAAGAAACTCAAGTTTATTGATTTGGCTCGTCAAATTTGTCATGTTGGTCACGTTCCTTACGAGCACTTCCACATGTCATCCCATTACCTTGATGGGGCTATTTTGATGTTTTTGAAACGAAATGGCGGTCGTGTTGCTCCGAACAAACCCTCAAGAGGCAGAGAGGAATATGAGGAACACATGGAAGAAGGCGAAGAGGGATTTTCAGGGGCGTTTGTCAAAGAGCCGGTTCCGGGTCGATATGATTGGGTATTTGACCTTGACCTTACATCCATGTATCCCAACATCATCATTTCTTTGAACATATCGCCCGAAACCAAGGTGGCTAAACTAGACCGCGTGGATTATGTCATGGACGCCAAACCTGAGAAGCGTAAACTGGTCTTGGAAGAAATTGAAAACATGGAGAAGAAGACCCGTGATAGATTGTGGTCGGATGAAGACGGTAAGGAACGATACATTCAACGCCGTTGTGTGGAATTTGACATGGATTTCCATGTTAGGGGCAAATTGGAAACCTATCGGTTGGCTCAGACTCCATATACCAAGGATGAGTTTGTGAATTATGCTGTGGAGAAGAACTATTCGTTGAGTAGTAACGGAGTGCTTTATCGTCAGGATAAAAAGGGTGTAATCCCGGAAATTCTTCAAAAATGGTTTGAGGAACGAAAGGACATGAGAAAGAAGGCGGCTGAGGCCAGAAAATCCGGGTTGATGGATAGTTATCATTTCTACAATCAACGGCAACAAGTATGGAAGATTCTTCTCAACTCCATGTATGGAGTTCTCGGACTCCCCATTTTCAGATTCTATGACATTGACAATGCGGAAGCAGTCACTAAGACGGGTGTATCAATCATCAAAACAACGGCTAAGGCAATCAATCAATACTATCAAGCCGCCTTGGGTCAAAGTAGTGGTGATTGGGTTATTTACACCGACACCGATTCTTGTTTCGTGGATGCTATTCCGATTATCAAAAAGCGGTTTCCGAAAATTGACTTCAAAGACGAAAAAGCCGTTACCGACGCAATCATGACGGTTACAGGTGAGGTTCAGAGTTATGTCAACAAGTTCTATGACATAATGGCTTTACGGTTCTTCAATCTACATAAGCACGCTTTCGACGCCAAACAAGAAGTCATTTCCAAGTCTTCGTTGTGGTTGGCCAAGAAACGATACGCTCAGTGGATTATTCACAAGGAAGGTCATTTGTTAAAGGAACCAGAGTTGGAAGTGAAGGGTATTGATGTGGTTAGAACATCGTTCCCTGCCGCTTTCCGTAAGTTCATGGAAGGGTTCTTGAGAAAATTGTTGACGGGCACCCCCAGAGACGAATTGAATGACATGGTTCTCAAATTTCGAGAGGAAATCAAAACTCTGGATATTTTGGATATCGCCAAAAACACTTCGGTCAAGTTCATTTCCAACGACGGGAAATACAATTACAACCCAGAAGGGAGACGACCCTTCCAAATTGTAGAAGGGCCGCCGGCTCAAGTGAAGGCTGCCCTTCATTACAACGACCTTTTGAACAAGTGGGATTTGAGCAAGGTGTGTGAACCCATCAAACACGGTCAGAAAATCAAGTGGGTATATCTGACCGAAAATCCCCTTGGGATTGAGTTGATTGCCATCAAAGGTGACGATACAGACCCCGACCAGATGTTGGAGTTCATCAACAAGTATGTTGACCGAAAAGCGATGTTTGAACATGAGTTGAAATCGAAGTTGTTGGATTTCTATGGCGTATTCCGTTGGGAATTCCCGACACAAGCAATGGTTCTGGCGAACCAGTTTTTCGGATGATGAATATGAAATACGAAAACAAAGAGTTTACCATCAAGTGTAAAATGAATGAGCGGTGGATTCCTCAGTTTTTGGGAATGTTGAAACTGATGGAACGGTTGGGCGGCTTGGGTGGTTCACGCTTGGTATCATTCTATTCCGATGGCGATGGCGATTATAGACCCAAATTTGAATGGGATGAAACCCTGTCCGAACCAGCGAGTCCTATGGACCCACACCATTACATGTTTGATGCAGGATAAATCATTATATGGCACAAAAATTCCATTGTCCTTGGTGTGGCGTGAAAAACGATGCATCACCACCGTTTGATATCAATTGGTTTATTGAATGTTGGTATTGTAAAAATCTTTTTGGCATGATAAGTGGGATGTTGATAAAACTAGGAAAACATTATTGAACTGAAAACGGACGGTTATGACATGGAGAAGACGCCAAACTTTTTCATGGAACAACTACTACGAAATATGATGAACTTAAAGAAATCAGAAGACGCTTGGAAGGCTTACAAAAACTCTCCGTTTTATTGGAGACATGGTATTCCAGAAGACCGAGAACATATATCCTTTGAGATATTCCTTGTTGGGTGGACGGAGTGCCAACAAGAGGCATTGAAAATTCTAACATCGAGTTGGACGGGGTTGGATATGTCTATAAACTCTTGTGATTCCCATTACATAGAAAAGGTTAAGGAACTATGAGAGACCATTACTTCAATTTTGATGACCAGAAACGAATTGGTGATGTCGGAGAGAATGATTTCCTCCGAATTTACGAGAGTATGGGAGCGAAGAAAAGCCTCACCGACTTCCGTATGGATTTCACCTTGAACGATGGGAAGACTGTTGAACTGAAAACAGACAGTTACGACATGGAAAGGACGCCAAACTTTTTCATGGAACAACTAACCGTTTCTGATACCGGCAGTAACTTGGGAGGACCGTGGCGTTCCAAAGAACACAACATTGATTTCTTCGTTTACTACTTCGTCAAGAATAAGGTGTTTTTTTGGTTCGCTCCCATTCCGTTGTGTGAATTTTTGAACAGGTTTGTAGAGGAAAACAAATTGAAACCGATTTCCATACCCAACAAAGATAGACGGGGTGGTTACTATGAAGCGTTGGGATTTAAGATTCCACGAGATGTTGTAGCCTCACTCCTTATACGAGAACACAAGGTTTGAATTATGGCCATAGGAATATCAAACAACTGTCCCATCTGTTGGGATAGTTACAAAATTTGTACATGCACAATGGAAGACCGAAACAAGTATGAAGCTGATTTGGCACTGAAGCACAAACAACAACGTGACCAAGAGAGGAAAGAATATCATGATTTGTTGGACGCTTCGTTTGATAATATGCCTGTTTTTGAAGGACCGTTTCCTTTGTATTTTGCCAATCAACTGCTGAAACGGATGAACAGAGGGCAGTGGGAAAAATTGAAGAGGCGGTTTGATGTATTTTTTGAAACAAAGAAATTGGGGGTTATATGAAAAACATCGCTGAACAATATGAAATGTTGTCTAAAATGATGGCAACACCCGAAGAGTTCGTCGCGGTTCAGCCTATGCAGGGGCCGGTCAATCCTAAATATACGATTCCTATGGAAATACGGTACAACCAATTTGGTATCGTAACCAAATCTATCTTTGCTGTTCCGGCTGATGCTTTTGTCAACACGGTCAACTGTGTGGGTGTCATGGGTGCGGGTATTGCTTTGGAGTTCAAGAAACGATACCCAAAAATGTTTGAAGAATACAAGATGCAGTGTGACAACCATCTTATCAAGCCCGGCGATTGTTACACATACTTCGATGCAGAACATCACATTTACATTCTCAACTTGGCGGTAAAAAACGACTGGCGCCATTGGTCAACTTTGGAGTGGCTTGAGTATTCCATCAAGTCACTGAAACTAACCATTCTTGAAAACGAAATCAAATCCGTCAATTTACCGTTGTTGGGTGGGAAGAATGGACGCCGGGGCCCGTTTGGTAAAGTGCCCGGTTTCACCCCTCCACCTGAAAAGTCAGAACTGATTGAGTTGATTCGGCGTCATCTTGAACCGTTCGCTTTGAAATTCAAAGTGGATATCAACCTTTGTATTCCAGAGGATGCTCCGAAGAAAGAAGAATTCACCCTTAGCCAATTTTTTACTGTATGAATAGACAAATTATATTAGCCGAGAAGAAGATATTCATCCCCTTGGATTGTGAAGTTCATTTTCTGGGTTAAAATAAGTTTACAAACAGACAACAACATGGTATAGTGTCCCAACAACTGAGAAAAACATATGGAAAAAAAGACTATCGAAACATTCATCAAAAAGTATAACCTTAACGGTCTGATTGAAAAGGTCCGTTGGAACATCAAAGACAACACTCTAAGCGTTGCCGCTATCACCGACGACAAGAAATTTTTGGCGTCCGTCACCCAAAAGAAATTTGACAGTGCTGAGAATGTGGTTATTGGTATCATTGACTCCAGCAAAATCAAACAGATGTTGGGGGCACTTCTTGGCGATACCGTCAATGTGGATTTGGACAAGGATGAATCCGATGCTGACCGTGTTCTTTCTTTGGTATTCTCCGACGATAAGATAGAAATAAACTGTCAAGCCGCTGATTTGGATGTGGTCGGTAAGGGAGCCAGTGTCAAGAGCATTCCAGCATTCGATGTTGAAATCGCCCTCACCGAAGAATTCATTGAATCGTTCCTCAAAGCCAAGGCGGCCTTGCCTGAGGCGGACCTGTTTACGCTCATGATAAACAAGAGAAAACAGAACTTGGAGTTGGTTCTTGGTTACAATAAGAACAACAGCAATCGTATTTCGGTAGCGATTCCGAAGTCAACGGGCGTCGTGAAAGCGCCCATCAGTTTTTCTGCCAGAAATTTGAAAGCAATTCTGGACGCAAACTCCGAATGTAAAGACGCTGTGTTAAAAGTGTCGGAAGCAGGCATGGCGTATGTCGAGTTCGACCAAGACGGTTTTCAGTCCCAATACTACATGGTTAAGATTGATGTTGAAGACTGAGAGTAGTAGTAACCAAAACAACACACAAACATATGAAAAACAAAAGAAACACATTCGGCGTATTCTACAAGTCTCACGGCCAGTGGACAAAGACACCCTATTTGGGGGAAACCTATACCGATTTCGGTATTGAAGCCTACAAGAAGAAGTGGTTGGCCATTGACCGAGCGAACCTCAAGTCACGACTGACCATTCGTAAACTTCGTAAGTAAGCCTGAACACACAAAACCATATGGAATTCGTTGTTGACGACAATGTAGTGGAGAAGAAGGAAAACTCCCTCTGGGTGGAGAAATACCGTCCAGTCACCGTTGATAGTTACATCGGTAACGACTCTATCAAGGAGGCACTCAAGAGCATGATTGCCAAGGGAGACATTCCCCACCTTTTACTGTATGGTCCTGCCGGAACAGGCAAGACAACATTGGCTAAATTGCTCGTCAACAACATTCCATGTGACTATTTGTATATCAATGGTTCGGCTGAAACGGGCATTGAAAATGTTCGTGAGAAACTGAAATACTTCTCAATGGGTGCTGGTTTCAAGCCGTTGAAGGTTGTTATTCTGGACGAAGCTGATTATCTTAGCCATAACGCTCAAGCGGGTCTTCGTAACATGATGGAGTCCTACTCCGTTCATACGCGGTTCATTCTCACTTGTAACTTCTTTGAGAAGATGCAACCCGCCATCGTTTCACGTTGTCAGACCTATGAAGTCAAGCCCATCAGCAAGAAGGATGTAGCGTTGAGGCTGGTGAACATTCTACAGTCAGAAAAGGTCAAGTTCGCTCAAGAGGATATTGTTTTTTGTGTCAACACCTTTTACCCTGACATTCGTAAAGTAATCAATTTTGCCCAACAATCCAATTCAGATGGCACCCTGAAAATTTGTAAAGAGAATGCCATTGAAGCTGACTTGTTGAGTAAACTGGTGGATTTGCTCAAGAATCCATCCAAGCCGGGCGTATTCAACGAAGTCCGTCAAATCATTGTTGAGATTGACCCAAACTCACTGGAAACGGTGTATCGTTATCTCATGGATAAGGTGGAAGTTTATGCCAAGGGCAAGGAAGCTATTGTTATTGTTGAACTGGCGGACAGCCTGTATCAAGCAGAACAAGTCATACCAAAAGTCAGAGACATCCCGTTTTTGGCCTGTATGTATAAGCTTCTCCGTCACCTAAAATAAAACAGAAAGAAATCATATGACATTACCAACCTTCATGCCAAAAACTCAGGAAGACCGTCAGATTCTTGGTGAATTTTACGACCTATACAAAGACCGCCAATGGTTTGAGCGAGCCGAACTTTACGAGAACCATCCTAAACAAATGAAGAGGGCGTTGGAAATCACCGTGAGGTATGCTCCTCTTCTTGAAATGAAGGAAATTCTTACCTTCATTCACAAATATAACATTGGATTGGAAACAGTTTCCTTGAGTAATCAAGACAATACACCTGCTCATGCTCAATAAGCATAGTAATGGATAACTTTGGACATATAATCGGTGGTCCAGACGCTCCACACACATATGAGGATGGGGGCGGAGTCATACCTGAAATGCCTAATAAGGTGAAAACAAATGTTCTATACAAGGCCCGCTGCTATCTTATTGGACACATGCAGTATGCAGACGGACGTGGATGGCGTGAAATTGTCAAAACAGAACTTGGCGACAGGAGCATTACATTCTTTGACCCTTACCACAAGCCGTACATCCACGATGTTCCAGAAGATGATGCTGCCCGTGAGGATTTGAACCGATGGATGGAAACCGAACAATACGACCTTGTTCAACAGAGAATGTGGGAAGTTCGTGGGTATGACCTTCGTTTGTGTGATATTTGTGACTTCTTCATTGCTCATATCAATCCATCTATAGCATCTTGGGGGTCGGCGGAAGAAATCACCACCGTCATTCGTGAGAAGAAACCTTTGTTCCTATCAATTGAGGGAGGCAAGAAAAAGACTCCGCTTTGGTTGATGGGCAAGATTCCCCATAAATACATCTACAACGATATTCAAGAAGTCATTCAGACCATCAAATACATTGACGATGGAATTATCAGGTTGAACAGTGACCGCTGGAAGTTGTTGAAACCGGAATTGAGGTAATTATGAATATCGTTGAGTTGTTACTTTTTATCGGAATCGTTGCTGCCCTTTGGAACATTATTCCCAAGTCAAAGAAGAAAATCACAAAATTCGGTGAAGGATTGTTGTGTGACACAAAGATGAACGACAACACCACAGACGATTTGGATATTTGGAGGGGCTTCTAAACCGTAGATTCTGGAATTCTTCTATTTAACCGCCATCGGGTGATGGCGGTTTTCTTGTGTCTATATCTATGGGTTTTATCAATTGCCATACTATTTATAGGACATGGCAAAGTCACTTGTAAAGGAAAACACATTCGACGGAGCACCCGGCGGCGGTTCAGGTACGTTAAACTATCAAACCGGCTATGGAACATCCGGTGGTGGAAATGTTTCTCAAAACCCATCCAAATTCACTTCCTCCGAGAAGACCGTTGACCATTTTAACAACAATGTATCAACCGGCTCTACCCTATCCCCCCAACCAGAACGAATAAAGGATTTGGCAAACAAACCTGCATCCCATGTTGGCGGTAACATGGGAAAAGACCAAAAGAAATCCACCGGAGAAGAATATGGTGGAGGCATTTTTCCAAAGAATGATAGAGAATCCTCTAGCGGCGGCACCATCAGCCCAGCTGCCATGGCAGACAAAGCCGCATCGTTGAAACCGATGAATCCTGACCAGATATACGAACCACAGGTCAATCAATTGTTCAAGAAAAAGGTGACACCATCCCCCGATGAAATTTTGTCTGCAATGCAATATGAAATGGGAAACATGGTCAAGAAGGATAAACACATTGCTAAACAAATAGTTCTCAAGAACTTGAGAGCAGACCCACAATACTACAGTAGGCTAGGTATGTTAAACATAGACGACAAAAAAATGAAGGTCGATGAATCCAAAGATTCAACGTTTCAGAAAACAAAAAACCTCTTGGACCAAATGATTTTTGAGAAGAAAAAGAAAATCGGTGTTGCGGACCCCAATTTGGATGAAATCCTAAATGGGTTGTGGCAGAAAAGACACGGCTACCGTGCCAAATAATATCAGATTCCATCCAACCCAATCAATATTTATACCATATGAACTACCAAGATTATTTCAAATCATCCAAAGCGGCCCGTGCATTGGGACACAAAATCATGCTCCCCGAAGGAGTTGACCCAGAACAACTGAAAAAGGGCATCAAAACAGAGAAAGAGCATACAAAAGATGTGGGTATTGCTGCAAAGATTGCTCTTGACCATTTGAGAGAAGACCCGAAATATTACGACAAACTGTGTGCAGCCGGCCTTGAAGAAAATGGTGGCATACCACTATTAGGTGGAGCACTTGCTGTTCCTCATGTGGGCCAACCAATCCACATGTCCAAGATTATACAGATTGGCAAGAGTTTCGGTGTAGAGCCAAAATCCGGTAATCTTTCTGGCTATACGGAAATGAATCCACGGGGAGTAACCAAAGATTCAGGGGGGATTCCGGCGATTTCACAGGGAGACAAAGAACCCATTACCGCTGGTGGTCATAAAGTAGCCAATGCTGGTGTGGTTAAATCGGTGGGGGGCCCAGTTTCTCCGGGCGAGGGCCAAAAACAAGGCGGACCAAATAGCCAAGGAACAATTGCTAATACAGCCAAGATGGCCGAAGGTAAACAAAAGATTCGTTCTATTGTCAAGGAAGTTCTCAAAGAAATCACCTTTGATAAGAAGAGTGGTAAGTGGGTTAGACTTACAGAAAGTCAACATGCTAGAATGTTCCCTGATGACCCGAATGCTCAAACTTCGGCGGGATTTTTCGGAACGGATAAAAAACTAAGCTCTCACCGTGGACCTTGGCCTAAACAGCCAGAAGCAGCTAACGATTCGGAGTTTCTAAAACTACAGAAGAAACTGAAAGATACCGGTGTAAAAGAGTTTGAAGAGAATGGTGGTATCAATGAACTCGGCGGTCATTACTGCTTTAAGTGTAAACAACCCACCGAAGTAAAGTTTAGAAATGGAAAATCTGTGTGTAAGAAATGTGGCAAGCCATTGGATTATTCCAAGGATGTTGATTTGTCTGACCCAAAAGGTGTAGAAGATGAAGTCCCCAGAGATGATGCCTATTGGATGGGTAAAGATGAATCGGTTGACATGAAAATGGGACCATCCTACAAGAAGGTTCAACCTCGTCAATACAAAGTTCAGGACGACGATTTTGCTAGAACAAATCAATACGACCCTGAAATCACCGAAATGTGTGATGAAGAAGAGTTGGATATGATGAAGAATCGTATGTCTGAACTCACGAATGCTAAAAGAACTCTTTCAGAAGATGAAATAGCTGAGTTGAACGAGTTGAGTCAAAAGATAAACGAAGGTCGTTGTGAAGATTATCCGTGTTGTGGCCATGAAGACGGCGACTGCCCGGATAGCCAAGGAAGATTTACATGTGTTGGTTGTGGTAAACGACTGCCAAGAGATGCTTCTTCATCCATTTGTCCAAAATGTCAAAGAAACATGTCAGATAGAGAAGACCCATTCGGTAATGGTGGTGGTTTTGGTGATAGTGAATATCAAGAAGGCGTAAAAGAAGGTTGGGCAATCGGCGGCTATACTCCACAGCAACAACAGGCCATCAATGCTCTTCAATCAAAAGGATTCCACGAAGTAAGTTCTTTTCCGGGACAACCGGATGCGGATGGCGGGGGTATGGATGATACAGTAACCGTTGTGTTACAAAGAAAAAACGGTCAGGTAAGACTATCGGTTGAAGTTGACCCAGATGGTTCGTGTAATGGACAACCAGTTGAAAATTTTCTTCAACAAAATATGGAAGAAAATGTTGTCAATATGAAAATGGGTCCGGCTTACAAGAAGTCCGCCCGTCAAGCAAGAGTTCAAGCGGATGACCAAGCAAGAACAGTTCAATACGACCCAGAAATGACGGAAGACAATCCACCTGCTGAACCTAGCGACATGGAGTTACAGAAGGCATTGGATGACCTTGAACAGTTTGACGTTCAAAACCCAACACTTGCTCATCAGAGACGAGCCTTGGCTCAACCCGGTCAGAGATTTGCTGACCCAGAAGATGTAGAAGTCACCATTGGTTCTAAGATTCAGCAGGCAGGTATGAGTGATTTGGAAAGAATACACCGTGAGTTGGATATTACAAACCCAAACTGGCAAAAAGACTTTTCCACCACATCTTTCAAGTCGAATCCAACCGATGACACGGATAAATATGATGATTCTCCATATGTTCCACCAAAGGGTGGCAGACCAGAATTGACTCCTGATTACGCTAAAAGCTTAGGCGTTGACCCCGATACATTTGAAAAAGATAAAAAGCGTAGAGCAGATAAAAGAGCCGCCAATCAAGCAGCCGGACAATCAGTAGAACCGGATGATGCCGATGATGACGATGATGACGATGAAAAGGTAGATGAAGCTGGCATTGGAGCAACTCAACACTCTTCTTACCGAACCGTCAATCATGGTAATCTTGCTCAGGACCCAGAGGTTAGATGGGCAGATGACTTGGATGAAAAGGTAGAACCAAAAAATAAGCCACCAAAAGAATCTGAGACGGTAAAGCAAATTAAGAAATCTCAGAAGGTAAAACCTTCGGCTAAGCCAGACCAGTTCAAGTACAAAACCCCAAGATTGAGTAAGAGTGGCGTTCACAAAAAAAAGCCATAAATGTGTCACCCCCAGTCTCACAGAAACGTACAGCCACTTACCGTGACCTAATCGGTTTCGGTGAGGGCCTTAGTTTTAGTGATTACTTTGACGACTCCGTTCCCTACGATGTAAAACCTGTACCCTCATTACGTCCAATGGAAGAGTCGGATTGGCCCATTCAAGCCAAGGATTTGTTCAAAGGATTGTGGGAAACCTCTGATTCTACCATATTTATTGATGGTATGAAACCAGAACAAAAGGAAGAGTTTAAGTCAGCGTTGGCTCAGTTGTTTACTTACCTTCAAACAGAATTGAAGTTGAAAACTGTGCCGACTATCATCCTTATGTCCGACCAAACCAACGCTAAAAAGTTGCTGGGAAAGACAGGCTATTACGATGCCCCCAAGAAGGCAATTCATTTGTTTATTACTGGCCGTCACCCCAAAGACATCCTTCGTTCATTCTCTCATGAAGTCATCCATCATTGGCAACATGAAAACCAACAATTGGAAAAGGGCAAACAAGGAGAGAATGACCCTCAATACGCCCAAAATGACCCTTGGATGCGCCAAATGGAAAAGCAAGCCTACTTGCTTGGTAACATGTTGTTCCGTGATTGGGAAGACTCCAAAAAAGCCAAGGACCGTAAAAGCTCAAAGAAGTTAGCTGAGAGAATGTATCTTCTTGGCAAACAATACCCACCTAAAAAAACTGACTATAGAGGCTAATTTGAAAACTGTTACAGATGGATGGCCAATCGAAGAAATGAAAGCACTAGAACAGTTCTGTGAAGAACATGGTATAGTCGGTTTCAAATGCGGAAGAATCCCTCCTGCTACCGCATTAGCACTCTTGAAAGCTTCTATGGGTATCGTTGATACGCAATTAGAGGAAAGAATTCCTTACAATCGCCCTAAGAACGGGAATGAAAAAGCGGTTTTACATGGATAATCCTAATACTTATCGGTACAGGAGTGTGCTAATATGAACAAGTTTTTTTATGGTTTCACAGTTGGTCTGACGATTCTACTACTCGCCGGTTGCGCTGGTCTTACAGGCAAAAACGCCGGTGTCTTCGGTAAAGCTTCTCAAAAACAAGCTGACCAAAACGAACGAGTTGCGAACATAGAAAAGAGCGAATCCAAGAACTCCGATGCTCGTCTTACCCATATTGGCGCTTGGTCCGAAGGAACAAAGTATGCTTTGAATAAGGTTCAAGAACCCCCCAAGGAAGTCGTAGTCGCCAAAGATGTTAACGAACGAATTCAAGCCTTGGCCAATAAACCAGATTTCAATGAAGTCAAGGAAGTCAAATCCATTATAGACCAGCTTCTCTCTGAAATGGATAATCAGAAAAAAGAAGGAGCGGCTGCCCTATCTGCAAAAGATGACGAGATTTACAAACTAAATCTTGAGGTTAAGGCATTGGATGAAGACAAACAAACCGAGATTCGCAAAGCTATGAAAATGGCCGAAACGAATGCTGCAAAAGCCGACCAATACAAACAAACTCTAAACGACATGGATTCTTTCTTTGGGTTTGGCGCCATTTGGTATGGGGTGAAGAAACTCGTTACTCGTCTCGCATGGATACTTGGTATCGGTGCGGTTCTGTTCTTTGTTTTACGATTTGCAGCGTCCTCCAACCCGATTGCTGGTGCCATTTTCTCTGTTTTCGAACAGATGATTGCTTGGGTTATCAATGCCTTGAAGATGATTGCTCCAAAGGCAGCTCAATTCTCGGGATTCGTTGAATCAAAGGTGTTCGCCGGATACAAACAAACCCTCACTCATTTAGTTGACGCAATTCAGTTATTGAAGGAGAAAGAGACTCCTGAGAAAAAAGCCACCATCGATGAACTTTTGGTGGAGTTGGATAAATCTATGGATTCCGTAGATAAAAAAAGAGTGGATGCTGTCAAAGAAGAACTTCACTGGAAATAAATGGTCTCTCAAGTTAAAATAACTTGAGTTTCTTACCATATTTCTCTACAATACCATTGGTCACACTACATATAGACACACATATGAGAAAATTCTATGTAAATAACACAGCAATAGGAAAGTATGTTTACTTCAACACAGTAAACGAACTTGTAAACTATTTGGGCGATGTTTTAGTGCCTACGGCTCTAAGACAAACCAAGGCTCAATATCTTCAATATTTGGCCGAACTTGGCCACGGTTACGACGATGGCAGCGGCGTAGTCCTAACGAGAGCGTTGGGAGAATCGTTCGACATTGGCGTTATCCGTGATGGTCGTCATGTTAGAACTGATGTCCATCAAGCCGATAAGTTTACGAATACTGAATACGGAGATTAACACTCTCACGGTTACGAATGGTTATCGGCATGAACATTGATATTCAATGGTCAGACCCCTTTAAGTGTGAAGACTACGACGGCCTCAAGAAATGGCGTCGTGTCTGGCTAATTCCATCGGAGTATCGTTCTGCTTTCTTTGCCTTCTGGAAAGGCAACAAATACAAAATGTGGGCGGATGGGTTCTCCGTCAAAAAGATTGACGATGATTGGTTTCTGATGGAGACCAAACTCTCCGCTGAAAACTTCAAGGAAATAGGCGGTAAGAAGCCAGCCCCACCCCCACCCGACCCGGACGAGTTCTGGGTGCCACCCTACAAAGTTCAAAACGAAGAGGGACTGCGACCTTGGCAAGTTGACTCCGTATCCAAATTGATTACTTCACTAAGCAAATGGAACAGTGCCATTGATGGTTCAGATGTGGGAGTTGGTAAGACGTATGTTGCTTGTGCTGTTGCCAGAGAGTTAAACATGAACATATTGGTAGTCTGTCCAAAGGCCGTCATGGAAGCATGGAAACGGGTCGTCTGCAAACATTTCAAGATGAAGGATAAGTTGGTTGAAATTATCAACTACGAACAACTCCGCATTGGTAAGAAAGATTCCAAAATCGCTTCTTTTGTCACAAACCGAAAAACTCATCGGTACAAATTCACTTGGAAGATTGGCAAAGATACGCTCATCATTTGGGATGAGTCACAAAAACTGAAAAATTGGAAGACGAAAAACTCCAAGACTTGTGTTGAGGCATACAAGCAAGGCTACAAAATGTTGTTTTGTTCAGCCACAAATGCGACCAATCCTCTTGAACTTAGGACGGTTGGAACGGCACTGAAACTGTTCCGAACGGCTAACGAGTATTATTTGTGGTGTTACGAACACGGTGTAAACAAAGGCCGGTGGGGATTGGAGTTCACCACCAACATGAACATCCGTAAACGAGTTCTCAAGAAACTTCATCAAGACATCTTCATAAATCGCGGTATCCGTCTCTCCCGAGAAACCATTCCAAACTTCCCCGAATCTGAAATCATTGCTGAATGTTACAACATGGATGATGAAGATACCAAAAAGATTAACGAGTATCACGAAGAGATGGAAAAGGAACTGAAACGGCTGTATTCAGTAATCAACCGTGACAAGGCGAGCGAACTGACTGCCATCCTTAGAGCGAGACAGAAAATTGAATTGGTCAAAGTTCCTCTATTTATGGACATGATAGAGGAAGGATTGGAGAATGGAATGTCTGTCGTTGTATTCCTGAACTTTACGGAAACCATTCACGCATTAGCCAAAAGGTTAAACATTTCCTGTATCTTTGATGGCAAAACGGCTGATGCAGTTAGACAACAGAATGTGGATGATTTTCAAGATGGGAAACAGAGGGTAATTCTGGTGAACATTGCCAGTGGTGGTGCAGGGTTAAGTCTTCATGACATACATGGACTTAATCCAAGAATGACACTAATATCACCAAGTTATTCTGCTGTTCTCATGAGGCAGGCCACCGGGCGTGTTTGGAGAGAAAACTCCAAAAGCAAAAGCATTCAAAAGCTGGTGTTTGTTGCTGGCACGGTGGAGGAACAAGTTTGTGATAATGTAAGAGAGAAGTTGAAAAATCTCGACTTACTCAACGACGGAGATTTCAGATATGAAAAAGACTATGAAACGGTCAACCGTTAAAATTGTTGGGGTCAAATGCTCCGATTTTTGGAACGATGAGTTCGAAGTGGATTCAAGCATCCACGACGATGTTTATCTTGAGGCTGCAACCCGAGCGGTTGAGAAGCGAAAATCTGTTCCCGGATTCAAGGTAACTGCAGCCATTGAATGTTGGGAGAAGAAGGATGCATCTGACCCCTACAAACATTGGTGTTACAACACCTATTTCGTTTTAATGAATGCGGAAATGTTTGAGAAAGCTGAAATGTTACGAGAAAACTTCCTCAAAATCAACCACATTGACCTTCAAAAAGAAAGTCTAAAACCGAAGGACGCCGATGGAGGAAAACATACCACAACTGCCAACTGAACAGGATAAGGACCGTGTAATACACAGTCTGGTCCAGACAGTTGAAGAACTGAAAAAGAAGGTTACAATCATAGAGAACAACAAAGTTATTGAAACCCTTCAACTCCCGGAAGACGTATTGGAACAAGTTGGAGTAATACAAAAACCCGCTCACCGGTTGAAGCGTGGACATGGTTGGCGCCCACTTTTGGAATTGGAAATCAAAGAAGCTCAAGAGAAATGTGATAACGCGGCGGCCTGTTCTCGTTATTTGGGTGTCAACTATAAAACTTACAAAAGATGGGCCACGAAATATGGGATGTTTAAGACGAACCCGTGGAGTAAGGGAGACCACAAAACCTATTGGGCACCCGACAAAGGAAAATACCCCCTTAATCAGATACTCGAAGGTAAGTTCCCCGACTATCCAGTGTTTCGGTTAAAGGACTTGCTGATTAGAAGCGGCACCAAAAAAGCTGAATGTGAAAATTGTGGATTTGAGGAACATCGGGTTGTTGATAACAAGATGCCTTTACTGTTGAGTTTCAAAGATAACAATCCAAAAAATCACATTCTTGACAATCTGGAGTTACTTTGTTACAACTGTATGTTCCTCGTTGGTAGGGGTTACATCCGTACTGGAAAGGTGGATTTTTACTTCCGGGACCCCGACCGAATTCAAGGGTCGTCAAGAAAGATTGACGCTCGCTTCTAATAAATTGTTCTCCTTTCTGACCTGTTAGTGCCCGGCTCGGGATAGTTATTGGTGGATGCAAACATCGAACCATATTTTAGCTAAAGAAGGAATCTTGACCGCCTTTGCTGTGGCCAAGAGAGTTACGTCGTTTGATATTAAGAAGTTAAAGGAGAAACTCAAGGAATCGAAAGTAAACCCAGAAAAACTTCAAGACATTCTCATTAAAACAATAATGGAACAAACTAAATCAGCGTTCGAATCGGAAACTATTCCGGGTTTGATGATGAAGGAAGTCATCAAAGAAGAAGAGGAAAAGAAGAGAATAATGGAGTTAACCTACTTTGCTTCGGTTATCGCTAAAAAGATATCCGATAACAATACTGATAAGTATCATTCCTGTTACATCATCAATGCTATAGTAAACATGCTGAGCTTGACCGAAGAAGATTTTGACGAATTCCATAGAAGGTTCGCTAGATTCAAAGAAGGGAAATCAGAAGAAGACCCGCCCGTTGAATAACCGTTGAATACACGTAAGCATGCACAAGCACAAACGAGTATTATTCATCTGCAAAAAAAGAAACGACGATTACGGTCCATCGTTTGGACTCATAAACTCTTGCCGGTTTATTTGTAATGCTTTGAATCAACACGGCATAACGGCGGTGGTTGTATCCGTTGTGGATAACAACTGTATTGATAGGGAAGTTCACAAATTCAAACCTACCCACGTTTTCATTGAAGCCCTATGGGTAGTTCCATCCAAGTTTCATGTGCTTCTCAAACTTCATCCAAAGATAAAGTGGTTCGTTAGAGTCCACAGTAAAATACCATTTATCGCTAATGAGGGTGTTGCCATTGAATGGTTGAGAGAATACGACAAAATATCAAAACACCACACGAACTTTTACATATCAGCCAACAACTTTGACATCGTTGAAACTTTCAATCATGCTTACAACATCAAGGTCGAGTATTATCCCAACATTTATTACCCACCGGATTACGGTCATAAAGCAAAAACTCATTTTAATACGAAAGTGCTGGATATTGGTTGTTTCGGTGCTATTCGTCCAATGAAGAATCAACTGGCTCAAGCAATGGCCGCAATGGCCTTTGGAAATAACCACAAGAAGAAGGTTCGTTTTCACATCAACAGTAACCGCGTGGAACAGAGGGGAGACCCGGTTCTAAAGAATCTGGAACAAGCGTTCAAAAACACCCCGCACGAACTGGTCAAACATCCGTGGGTTAGTCACAAAGAATTCGTTGACTTGGTTAGAAAAATGGATATGGGGATGCAAGTGAGTCTAAGTGAGACATTCAACATTGTTGCTGCTGATTTCGTTTGGAATAACATTCCTGTAATAGGGTCAAATGAAATTTCTTGGTTGGCCTTCTTGTATAAAACCGAACCTACTGGTATCCACAAGCTAATGCACCATTTGTGTATTGCTTATCACGGCATTAAATGGAATCTCCAATCCATAAACCTTGACAAGTTGATAGCATACAATGAGGGAGCAACAAATGTTTGGTTAGACTCAATATAATTACTCTCTCCGTAGATACGGGCATAAGTATGGTTATGAAGATTGATAACATTCAAGACATCCGATTTGCTGACTACTGCCGAACGGGCAGTTTTGTCATTTTTATCTCTGGCGTTACTGGTCAAGATGGTTCGCACATGGTTGATTATCTGTTGAAGAATGAACCCAACGCATTCATCATAGGTGGAGCCAGACGGTTAAGTGTAGAGAACCATCACAACATTGCTCACCTTGAACACGAACCTCGTTTCCAATTGGTCAATTTTGACCTCACCGATTCCCATTCCATTTACAAACTCATTGAATACGCTAAACCTGATTACTTCATTAACTTCGCCGCTCAGTCGTTTGTAGCATCCTCATGGGATTTCGCCCGTCAAACATGGGAATGTAACTCAACGGCCATCTTGGACTGTTTGGAAGCCATCAAAAGATTGAAACCCTCTTGTCGGTTTTACAATGCTGGAAGCTCAGAAGAGTTTGGAAATGTGGAATACAGTCCTCAAGATGAACTTCATCCTCCGAAGCCCCGGTCTCCCTATGGGGCATCTAAAGCGGCTGCCAGAACACTTATTAAAGTGTATCGTGAGTCCTATGGAATGTATGCTGTCCAAGGGTGGTTGTTCAACCACGAAGGTACCCGTAGAGGCGAAGAATTCGTTACTCGTAAAATTACCAAGGGAGTCGCCAGAATCAAGAAGGCAATAGATTACAAAACCAAGTCTGGTCTTGGCGGATTTGACCCGTTAAAACCATTGGAATTGGGCAATGTGGATGTCAAACGGGATTGGTCCGATGCTGAAGACATGGTGGATGCTGTGTGGAGAATGTTGAATCAGGAGAAGCACAACTCCACCGTTCCATTGCCAACCAAAAAAGATGGGGTCACTTATTCGATTAGAGATTTATCCACATGGATAAGAGATTATGTTGTATCTAGTGATGAAAACCACTCCATTCGGGAATTTGTGGAGAAAGCGTTTGAATATGCTGGCATAGATAATTTAACATGGCACGGAAACGGAACAAATGAAGAATTGTGGTACAGGGGCAAAAACGGTTATGAGTATTTATTGGTAAAGATAAACCCAAAGTTTTACCGACCCGCTGAAGTAGAAGTGTTGAGGGGTGATTCGTCAGAAATTCGTAAAGACTTGGGTTGGAAGCCAAAGTCCGATTTCAAAACTTTAGTCAAGAAAATGATTGAAAACGACTTGACATTGGCCTGAGTTTTGATATACTGTCCTCATATGAAAAAAAATCTCACATATCTCATATTCGTCGTTGACCGTTCGGGGTCAATGAGTTCTATTGCAAAAGACATGATTGGAGGTTTCAATGCCTTCATCAAAGCACAACGAGACGCCAGACTGGGGGAATGTAAAGTTTTCTTCTATCAGTTCGACACTAAGTATGACGCCGTTTACGAGGGGGTCGCCATTGAAAATGTCATTGACCTTACTGGCAAGACCTATGTTCCACGCGGCGGCACTGCTCTCTATTGCTCACTTGGTAAGACGATTGTATCCGTTGGAGAGAAACTGAATCTCATGCCTGAAAGTGAGAGGCCTGAAAAAGTTTTGGTTGTCACCATCACGGATGGCGAAGACAACTCCGTTTTGGAGAATTCGGAAGAGAAGGTTTACACCTTGGAACAGGTCAAGGAAATGGTCAAACAACAAACCGATATGTACAACTGGGACTTCGCCTACATCGGAGCAAATCAAGATGCTTGGAAGGTGGGTAATAGTATGGGATACGCTAAAGGAACTTCGTTGAATTATGTAGCTTCCTCCACTGGAACAGCCGCCATGTTCGACAAGTTGACCAGGGGTACCATTTCGTATCGTGCTTGTGCCGGTGCAAAGTTTGCCTTTGACGACAAAGACAACAAAACTGTTGCTC
>Ga0209777_10001975_pt1 | contig 28058 bp, 20 predicted proteins | sample FrelakmetHBP12HB_FD_187147 | JGI IMG/M metagenome (GOLD analysis project Ga0209777, IMG submission 187147) | Freshwater lake sediment microbial communities from the University of Notre Dame, USA, for methane emissions studies -HBP12 HB (SPAdes)... | ecosystem: Environmental > Aquatic >...
CTACAGCAATGGTACAAACTGCGGCTTTGCCATCACGGTGAGCGGCTCAGGCGGCAATCCCCAAAACTGCAATATAGCCTTTACATCACCCTCAACGGCCCAGACTTGCAATCTGAGAGTCACGGCCGCTGACAATGGATCTCCATCATTGACAATTGGCCATACAATTACAATAACCCTGACCACCGCCGCCAATATTGGGGTTTCCGCATACGAATCTTCTGCTGTAGGAGATGAGCCATTAACTGTAAATTTTTTCTGTTATGGGAGTGGTGGCACGTCCCCGTATACATTTTTCTGGGATTTCAGCGATGGATATTACAGCACAGATCAGAATCCCCAATACACCTACTATTCTGCTGGGAAATACTATCCAACGTGCACAGTAACTGACTATGACGGAAATTACAACGCTGTATCTCTCAAAATAGGGGTAGGCGACAGCTATAATGTTGAAGCTATAACCACTGCTAATGGGACGCTTTTGTGGACGTCTGGATATGCTCCTCTGTCCGTGAGTTTTTCCTGCTATGCCGCGGGTGGATCAGAGGACTATTCATTTTACTGGGATTTCGGAGATGGAAATACGAGCTATGACCAATATCCCTCTTACACCTATAATTATTCGGGGACATATTATGCCTCATGCGAGGCATATGATAATGTCAACGGATATTATGACACAGACGATATAACTATATACGTGTATTGAGGTAGGAGGAAGATCTATAAAAACGGCGGAAGGGGGCGGCCTGTTCTGTCTGCCCCCTTCCGTTGTAATGGATTTAAGAAGGAATCGTATTTATCACCTTGGTCAACGCCCCAAGGCGCCAAGCATTTTGGGGAGAAGCTCAAAGCAAGATTCTGAAAAGCGAATTTAGTCCAAACAAAAAATGTGAGTAAAAAAGGAGAAAAAATCATGTTAAAAAACAATCGTTTTATTGTCTGCGTTTTCCTTGTTCTTTCAATCTCCGCGCTTCCTTCTCTTTCGTGTAAAGCAACAAAAAGCGCGGGAGATCTTGCCGCAAGCTCTACCGCATCTCCATACATAGGAGTTACGCCATTAACTGTGTATTTTAGCTGTGATGGCAGTAATGGCACGTCTCCGTATACATATAGCTGGGATTTTGGTGATGGGAATTCGAGCACAGACCAAAATCCCTCCAACACCTATAATTATACTGGAAAATATTACCCAACGTGCACAGTAACTGACGATAAGGGAAATAGCGCCAGCACTACATTAAAAATAGGGGTAGGCGACACTAATACTGTTGAAGCTATAGCCATTGCCGACCCCACGTCCGGAAAGGCGTCCCTGTCCGTGAGTTTTGACTGTGCCGTCGCGGGTGGAACATCACCCTATACATTTTCCTGGAATTTTGGCGATGGAAATACGAGCACAGACCAATCAACCTCTGATACATATTCATCTTCCGGGACATATTATGCGTCATGCGAGGCAGATGATTATTACGGATATTATGACATAGACACCGTGACTATATCCGTGGAATGAGGCGGGAGGAAGAACTGAAAAACGGCGGAAGGGGGCGACCTGTTCTGTTTGCCTCCTTCGGCTGTAATGGATTTAAGAAGGAATCGTATTTACCACCTTGGTCCACACCCAAAAGTGCCAAGCATTTTGGGGAGAAGCTCAAAGCAAAATTCTGAAAAGCGAATTAACCAAAACTAAACCAATTAGATCAGGATGAAAAGGATGAAAAAATGAAAAGAAAGCTGGTATGTGTAGGTATAGTATTTCTCGTTTCTATTGTGGCGTTTCTGCTCTTCAGTCCTTCCGCTGCCGATGCCGCAAGAGAAAAGAAGAAAATTGTAGTTATTCCTTTCACGGATTCCACAGGAAATAACCTTGCCGATTTAACCACAAAAATGGTAGGGAGCACTCTTATCAACCTTAAGTACTTGGATGCTAGACAATTGGTCACCCAGAGTAGTGGCCTGATTGACGATAATGCCGCTATTGACATGGGGAAAAAAGCAAAAGCAAATGTCCTGATAATGGGAACACTATCTAAGGCATCGTTCAATGAGGCACAGACTGTATGCATTGTTGTCGGGGCAAATGCGGGAAAATATCCATGCATTCAGGTAGGACGTTGGGCCACGATAAGCGTTCGAATTATTGATATCGATAAGGGCAAAGTCGCTTTCTCGGGTGACCTGGGTAGCGATCCTGAACACCCAGGAGGGGGAGCGGCATTCGCGGCAAGTTACAAACAGGGTGATCCCAGACCGGCTCCCGAACTGATTTTCGGCGATGCTATAGATGTGGCTTGTAACCAACTTTACAGAAAAGTGCAGGAAGTTTATCCGCTCATGGGAAAAGTCGTCAAAAAAGAGGAAAGAATAATAACAGTGGACGCAGGCAAGGAATTTGGAGTTAAAATGACGCGTGCTGTGGAAATTTATAGCGCCAAAGCAAAGCCTATATTGGACCCTAATACGGGAGAAGTCGTTGGCTATGGAGAATCCGACTTGGTCGCCAAGGGTCATGTGCATAGCGCAGACGCTGACACCTGTGAAATTAAACTCAGCAAAAAAGATATGGATTCAGTTCAGGAAGGTGACATTGTCTTATTCAAGCCTGAGAAAATTGGAAAAGGATCTGCGGCGCCTTTCCATCTATAATGGCGTTTTCTCCTATTGGTTAAGAAGCCGATGGCTATCTGAGAGTGTCGATTTTCTGAGCACGCGTCCCTGAGGAGGGGTACGAAGTACCCCCTCTTGAAAGGCGCGGGCGCTGAAATGGGCGTGTTTTCGTTTTCTTTTTTTGTGTGCTCGGTGGCGGCGTCGAGATCGTCAAGTATGGAGAGAAAATAAAATGGGGCACGGTCATAGGCTTGCAATGCCCCATATACCCTCTCCTCGCTGTAGGCCCGAAGCATCACCCGTTTTTCATCCCGCCAGCTTGTAATTTGGGGTGGTTTCCCCAGGATGTGCGATATAATTGGTGGGTTAGTTGAAAATTCCCCCTTACCCCTCTCCCTGAGGGAGAGGGGGCGGGGGTGAGGGGACAACCAAATATTTTTTTATAATAGGCTCACAAATTAATTATTCTTCAACTAAATTCACCTTCATGACGTTCTCAACATCTTTCTCGTAATACTTGCTTGCCTGATAGAAAAAAATCGCCCCTATAACAAGATATATCGGCACGAACAACACCGCTTTTTGTATGCTCAACCAGTCACTCATTTTCCCTATGAGCGGCGGCGACCAGATATCTCCGAGAAGGTGCTGCAATATCACGCACATCCCGTAGCTGAAAGCCCGCATTCCCGGATGCACGACATCCTGAGTCACCGCGACGCCGGGTGCTATGAATAAAGTCACGCTAATGCCGAATGTGGCGAGCAAAGCAAGCGAAATCATTTTCTCATGAACCATGTACGATGACGAAAATAATAGTGTCGCCGCTAATAGCGAAGACAGCGCGGGGAACAACAAGCGACCGCGTTTTTGTTTGCGATGCCAGGCGTCGGAAAGATAGCCGCCAATGGGTGCTCCAAACAGAACGAGCGCAAAAATCGCCGATGAGATGAGGCCGCCCTTGCCCTTTGCGGCCATCCCGGTTCTCTCAAAGTAAGTCGGCAGCCACGTCATCAAGGCGGTCGTCGCTGAAACGTTCATCGCAAATCCGAGATAAGTAAATACCAGAGACCTGATGCTCATAACATTGATGGCTTGTTTTAAAAATCCACTTTTTCCTCCCAATCCCATAGCCAATTCTTCGGGTTTGACGCTTTTATAATCCGGCAAGCGCCACGCGGCGATAGCCAACAGGAATCCGGGCAGCGACACTAACCCGAAGGCATTATGCCAACCCCATTTCCTGGCTATCAATCCACCCGCCGCCAGTCCCAACCCGACACCGATCGGGATTGATGCGTTCCATATCCCCATGACTTTCGAGCGGCTTTCTTCGGGATAAGCGGCGGCGAGCATCGCCGTGCCTCCAGGAGCGTAACCCGATTCACCGATCCCTATAAAAGACCTGGCGATAAAAAGCTGGGTGTAATTCCTGGTGAACGCGCACGCCAGGGTCGCAACGCTCCAGAAAAAGGTCATTATCGCAACCGTTTTGCGCCGGCTCCACCGGTCTATTAGTATGGACGCAGGAATTGTAAAAACCGTAATAAAGAGCACAACAGAACTCACCAACCACCCGGCTTGCGCGTCCGTTATTTCCCAGTCACGTTTGATGAACTCAAGCATGCTCGACACCACCATCCGGTCCGCATAGTCTGAAAGGTAAATAATAAATAAGACTATCAGTATCTTGTGGGAGCGCCAGCCTCCGGCGGCGAAATTTCCGGCTTGGATACCGCTCAAGTTTTCAGGCGCGTTTTTGTTCATATCGTTTTCCGCTTAATTTTGTGTTCTTTATCAAAGAGTCAGGATAAAACAATAATAACATAATGCGGTTCACTTAATATTGCAGGGAAGGCAACTAATTTTTAAGTTCCCGGCCCTGCAATATATAATCGAGCAGGGTCGGGCTAATACGCTGAAGGATAGCAGTGGCTTTTCCGAGCGGCGTGAGAATTCTCTCTCGCTCCCGGTTCTCGATCATCTTCGCGATTCCCTTTGCAACGCCCTCCGGTGTATCGTGGGCAGGCCTGTTTATCGGCCTTGCGGAGCCGTCGCCTTTCATGACCGTTTTAGTCGGGTCGGTCGTCGTGAATCCGGGGATGATCGCGCCGACGTGTACTGCGTATGGTTTGAGTTCCAGGCGAATGGATTCGGCGAAGCTGCGTAAAAAGGCTTTACTTGCGCTATACAGGCTCCCCGTCGGAATGGCGCGCACCCCACTGACACTCGACAGAAACACGATGTGCCCATGTGTTTTTTTAATCTCATCGAGACCGGCGATCGTCATATAAACGGAGCCCAGGATATTTACATCTATGAGTTTCTTGCAGGTCTCAGGGCGGCAATCCTCGATGTTCGAGACGATGCTTATTCCGGCGTTGTTAATAAGCGCGTCGATTTTGCCGAATTTTTCGACGGCGGCCGCGACCAGAGATTCACAATCGGAATATTCGGTCACATCCGCTACTTTTGAAAATACTTCGACACCCTCTGCCCGCAATTCTTTCTCTGCGGCGAAGAGCCGATCTTCAAGCACGTCGCTAAGAACGATTTTTGCGCCGCGACTGCCGAGTAACTTCCCGGTGGCGAACCCAATCCCGCGCGCCGAGCCCGTTATTAAAACGACCTTTTCTTGAAAATAATTAATGCTCACGTCACCTCACGAAAGAGTAAATTATCAGAATAAGTTTCGATAAGAGTAGAATACTATGTTTCATAGGCATCCGCCTTTCAGGAGCTTGATACTACAATTCCAGACGCTTGTCAATGAGCAAGCACTGTTAGGAAAGGGCTTACCTCGACCCCCGTTCTTAAGCGGGAATCGAGGAAAGGCTTAGGGTAGAAGCTAAGGGCTATTGACAATTCAATCTGGCCGTGTTATTGATAATTATATTGTTAATAATATAAGCTCCTCATAAGAATTTGTGGGTTGATTTTTAAGCAAAATCCTTAAATCATCCCTATTTTCCTAACCCAAACAAACGTTCCGGAGGAAACGGACAGGGCTGAGGACCCCGTTCCATCTCCCCCTTCTTCCTTTTGCTAAAACCAATTCTATAATCTCAACACCATGTCGTCAAGAGGGAGCGAAGGCTCCTACTATATTCCAATTTGCATCCGAATAAATCGCTTCCTTCTTCCTTATAATATTCAATTAATATTCAATGAAATCAATAACTTACAATAATTTATAGCCATTTTTTACCCACACAGACTTGAGAGGACCCTAAAAATCTTTTGCCCGCTCTCCCTCACGGTTATTCCGGGTAGCCTGTTATGTCCTGAATTTCCTTGAACAGGGGAAGAAGCCTTTTATAAATTTTCAAATAAACCTTCTGATAGATGTTTTGGTAGATATTAACATTATCTTTAATAGGCTCGAAAGTATCCCTAACTTCTGTCATTTCATTCACGGCTTCACTGAAATCCGGAAAGAATTTCAGTCCTACGGCCGCATCAATCGCGGCGCCCAGAATCGAGGTTTCGTTGGTATGCGGTCTTTGAACGGGTAGTCCTAAAATATCAGCGGTCATCTGCACGATCGAATCGCTCCGTGATCCGCCCCCGGTAGCTCTTATTGCGGTAATGGGTATTTTATTTTTTCTTTCCGTCAATTGAGCGCCCTCTTTAAGGGCAAAAATAATCCCCTCAATGATTGAGCGATACAGGTGCGCCCTTGAGTGAACATCGCCGAAGCCGATGATAGAGCCCTTGGCGTACTGCGCCAGTTCCGGCCCCGGCGTCCAGTAAGGCTGCAGCACCAGCCCCATCGAACCCGGGGGCACATCCTTTATTAATTTCTCAAACAGATCTTCCGGATGAATTTCCTTCTCAAGCGCCAAAAGCCTCTCCTGCAAACCGAATTCCTGCTTAAACCACGATACCATCCAAAGCCCTCTAACAACGGTCACTTCCGAATAAAACTGGCCGGGAATCGCCGATGGATAAGGGGGCAGGAAAGGGCGGAGTTCCACATATTTATTGTTTTGTGTATTTATAGTCGCGGTGGTGCCGAAGCTTATGCATGCCTTGTCGGGTGTGAGACAACCGGCGCCTAATACATCACATGCCTTGTCATTTGATGCGGCCAATAACGGCAGGCCCTTTGGTATGCCTGTTTCATCGGCGGCCTTGTCAGTGACATGTCCCAATAACTCCGTTGGCTTTACCAATTCCGGCAATTTCTCCTTTTCTAAAGGGAATAGCATCCATTTCAAATCCCAAGCGCCGGCCCAATCGAACTTTTTTACGTCGAACGGGACCGTTCCGATCATATTCCCATAAGAATCCTTGAACTCGCCGGTGATCTTGTGTGTCAGGTATCCCGAGAGAAACAGGAACTTATAAGTTTTATCCCATATCTCGGGCTGATTTTGTTTTATCCAGTTCGATCTGCAATATTGTGTAACGTATTTTATAAATCCATAGAGTCCCAAAACCTTGAGAAACGGTATTGAAAAAGACGGGATAATACCTTTAATGCTTGCCTTCCTCTGGTCGAGCCAGACAATAGCGGGTCGCAGTGAATTGCCTTCCTTGTCAACATTGATATAAGTCCCCCGTTGAGACGTCATGGTCACCGCGACGACGTCTTCCCTGGGGCATTTTGTAATCTCAAAAAGATTTTGGCATGTCTTGCACAGCATCTGCCAGTAGTATTCCGGGCGCTGTTCGGCCCATACCGGACGATCTGAAAAGTACGGCTCGATAGGCGTCTTGACCAGATCTATAATATGCCCCGTCAAATCTACCAAAGCGGCCCTGATTGATTGCGTGCCGGCGTCTATTGAAAGTATCAACTCATCGGAATGCTTGGAAGAAGAGTCCATTGCCATTTATCCATTCAAAAGAAAGAATTTTATTAAGATGGCTGAATAGTACAGACAAGGGGTTTAAACCCCTTGTCTGTGATACGCGGAATCAAGTCCCAAAGTGCCGCCGGGGTTCATGATATTATTGGGATCGAAGTGCCTCTTGAGCGCGCGCAACACTTCAAGTTGTTCCCTGCCGAGATGCGCTTCCATCCAGGGAGCGAACATCCTGCCTATTCCGTGGTGATGGCTTATAGACCCCCCATGCTCGAGGATTTTATCCACGACATTCTTTCGGAACTGGAAATACTCTTCGCTGTTTTCAGGTCTCATCATGAATATAAAATACAGATTCGTGCCTTGAGGATAAAAGTGAGAAGCATGGGTCATGCATATTGTTCCCGGCCTGCTTTTAGCGAAAGAGCGCACTCCCAAGTGAAGTCGGTGCAGGTTATTCCAGCTTACGCCCGATTCCAAGGTATCAATTATTATGCCGTAATCGAGGAGGTCTTCCCTCACGTGAACATCCGAGTATCTACCATGTTCCCACTGTTTGGTGGCGTAACCGGTTAGCGACATGGCTCCGCGCTCACGGGAAATTTTTGCGGCCATCTTTTTTACATGCTTTGCATAACCCTTCTCTCCTTCGACTGTGCCGATGCACAGGCAGCGCTCCATTGGATTAAGTCCCCGGCGTCTCAGGAATCTATCCAATATGCCGTCATTGAAGCCTTTCAGTTTAAGACCTATTTCGGTTTCCTCGGGGTCTGAAATCCGCAACACCGCCGGCCTGCCGAACTCACCCTGCATTATCTCCCTACTCGCGTCAACCGCCGCATCCCATGTTGGGAACATGAAAGCAAACCGCTGGCGATTCCCGGGCATATACCTGAATATCTTCATGGTGACTTCGACCAGAACGCCATAAGCCCCTTCACTGCCCTTCATGATGTCGTTGACCTTTGGGCCGGTTGCGGTGCCGGGGATGTCGCGAGTTTTTATAAAGCCAGCCGGCGTCACATATTCCTGGCTTAGGACTATATCGTAAGCGTCGCCGTAATATGTGGAGGCTTGGCCGGAACCCAGGGCAAGTATCCAGCCGCCTACCGAGGATAACTCGAAGGACTGAGGGAAATGGCCGCAGGTATAACTGCGTTTTGTCCCGAAAAGCCGTGGGGCATTATTTAGCGTCGCTTCATAATCCGGCCCCATAATTCCCGGCTGGACAACGGCGGTCTGGTTGACATCGCTGATTGAAATCACTTTATTCATGTGAGTCTTCATGACTAGAGCTATGCCGCCTTTGCTTGCTCTAGTGCCGCAGACACAGCCCGACCCGGCGCCGTAAGCGATGATCGGTATCTTTTGTGAATTGCAATATCCGACTATTCTCGCCACCTCACCCTTGTTTCGCGGATGTATCACAAGGTCCGGAACACCATCCACAGAACCCTTTCGGAGGTCGAGATTTTCGTCGAGAGACTTGCCATGGCCGAACTTGACTCTGCTGTAATCGTCTGAAGAAACGTTTTCCTTCCCCACGATATTGATAAAGCAGTTTACGTGCTCATTGCTCAGTCCCGTTTTCCGGCCAAGCACAACCCGGTCATCGCCTCCCGGCAGCCTTTTCTTGAAATCGTCATCGGTCAGGCGGAACTCCTGTTTGAACATTTCATACCATGCGTCATTCGGGTGTTTGAATTTTTTTGGATCATATTTAAAGATTGACCTGTACGACCCCTCCGCCGGGACATCCTCTCTCCAATCAGGTCTGAATTTTCTGGATAATTTCATTGTGAATTTCCTCCCGCGTTTTCGGTGGCGCCGCTTGCCGGTAAGCGGCGCCACATAGATTATTGGGGTATTTGCAGCGCTTGCCGTACTATTGCGATTTCTTTTTCTCTCTTGGCGTTATCCCAGCTTAATTCCACTGACGCTATTTCCGCCGCTGCTTTGACTGCCTCGTCTCCCGGGTCCCCTAGCGTTCCAAGTCCAGTACGTCTGAAAATGATGTCTTTGAGCGTACAAGCCATTTCCTCTCTTATTGCATAAAGAACCTGAGCGGGAATCTCACCATCCTGGTCGAGCGGGTCAGCCGGAAACCTCTTTTCCCGGGATAGATCAATAACCTTTTGATATTCGGTTCCGTAGTGTCTGCCCAGCCATTCCAGGGTATTTTCAGCAAAGCCTTCGTTTTCCTTTTTGATCCTTTCGATAAAACCATTAATGTCTTTAATGTCGCATCCTGCCAAGTAGCGCTTAGCGGTTACACATTTTCCGAGGTTCCTATCCAATTTTTTCGCGATTATTTGCATTACCTTTTCGGCAAGGCTTCTGCTGGTGGTGTATTTTCCCCCCTCCACTGTTATCAGGCCCTCGAAGCCGTCTTTTCCGTTATCATATATCTCATATTTTCTTGATGACTCGTAGCTTCCTTTGGTTTGGTCTTCAACTAAAGGCCTCAAACCTCCGTAGGTGTACAGAACGTCTTCGTACCTTAACGGCTCTTGACCAAAACCGTTGTTGACATCTTCGATAAGCTCTTCTATGGCGGATCGTGTTACTTTGAAATCGTCGGGGTCGCCTATGTATTCCTTGTCGGTTGTGCCGATAAGAGTGTGTCCTCTCCATGGGATAAGGAAAAAATGCCCCCCTTTTGCTGACGCGCACATTACTGCGTGATCGCCGACAAGTTTCCCGGTTATCAGATGAATGCCTTCGGAACGCCTCAATTTCTTTCCGGCGTCTTTATCATCCAGCATATTGAGGATAATGTCCGCCCACGGGCCGCCGCAGTTAATTGTAATTGTTCCCTCTATTTCAACGCTTTTATCTCTGATGAGGTCTTTGACTCTGACGCCCCTGATTTTCCCGTTTCCCGATAAAAGGAAGCCTTCAACCTTCGCATAGTTCGCGACCTTGGCGCCTTCTTTGACCGCCGATTTGATAAATGCCAAGGTGAGCCTCTCCGGGCACAGGCTGGCGCAGTCATAATACAGCGCTCCGCCTATCAGTCCCTTCGAGCGCACGTTGGTCTCGCGCGCAAGCACTTCTTTTGGCGTCAGCATCCGGTGGAGCGGTATCTTTTTGCTCTTGTCCCATGTAAGGGTTTTGTCGAAAGAAAGCACGTCGTAGAGGGTCATGCCCGCTTTGATGACCGTCGGTTTGTCTGTGGCCTTTTTCCCGTAGCAGGCAAGGATGCCCGCTTTCGGGTAAACGAAATTCGGCGCGATGTTCGACAGCGTCCTTCTTTCTTTCAGGGATTCCCTCACCAAACCTAACTCGAAGTTTGCCAAGTATCTGAACCCGCCATGGATCAGCTTTGACGTCGCCGCGGACGTGGCGCAACCGAAATCCTGCTTTTCGAGAAGAGCAACCGACAATCCGCGGGAAGCCGCGTCATAAGCAACGGCGGCGCCGGTTATGCCCCCGCCGATGACCACCAAATCGAACTTCTCCCCCGAATAATTTTCAATGAATCTTTCCATTTACTTGCTCCCGTGATAGTCCTTTCACCTGAGCTTAATAAGGTTGGCCAAAGGGTTGGTCATCCTTCCGCTGCTTTTGTTTGACCAGGCCTGGACAAGAAGGACAAGTCCTTTTATTGGGTTGATTGGCGGCGCCAATTTGAGGGGGCTGACCTTCATCAAATGGCACATGGCTTCGACCACCGCTCTCAGGTCATTGCACTCATGGCTGAAGTAAACCTTGCCCTTGCCCAGGCGATCCACCAGCCTCGTCCCTATTTCTTTGACCGCACAGGGGCCGACAACCAGGACAGGTCCTTTGACGCTCTCAATAACCTCATCGTCAAAGCCCTTGCCCATCATCATCGTCCATCCGCCTTTGCCATGTTGATCGAAGGAGATCAATTGAAGGTTGTTGAGGGAGTTGTTCACGCAGCCTTCCCGGCAGGCCCTTTCCTTTCCCTTGATGATGGTTATGTCTTCGGGAAATTCCTGTATCAGCTCGTCGGAGTACTGGCCGCCGTACTTGGACCATTCATTGAGAATGTCCAGGGCGTCGTAATTTTGGCAATCCCCGATGATGACTATGTCTTGTTCGCTTTCGATTCCGCCTCCCAGTCCTCTTTCGAGGGCGATCTTCAGATGTGGAACGTCTTTGATTCTCTTGCCGAAAATCCTTGCGCCCACAATATCAACAGCCACAACGTTCAACCCGCCGACCAGAACCCTGAATGGCCTTACACATCTGTCGGTCATGGCCAAGGCCGGATAATGTCCGAAAATGGTTCCCTCCACCCCCTCGATAAGAGTAACGTCAGGCCGCACATGGGATAGAACGTCAACGATCTTAGAGTGAAGGTTGTAATTATGGTCGGGACTACGGTCGGGGTGAATCGGAAATGCCCATTGGTTTTTAACCCCCAAGGTTACCACGGACATGGAATGGGTTTTTAGCTTGGGAATGCTGACATACAGGTTGGAGTCCTTTTCCCTGATTAGCTTTTCATGGACGGTCCGCGGCATCCTGAATTTTGTGAGCGCATACCCTTGTGGGTCGCCGTTGACCGGTTTTTTACCGGGAAAGTCGTATTCCACCTCATCATCTTCATCTAGGTACACCGGAACCGCGCCGGCCCTCTTGCACATAGCGTTGTAACCAGTCATCTCGAACACTAACCTGGTGTAAGTGGCCTGGGTAGAGTTTTCGATCACATATATATTTTTCGCGCCCGCCTTGAACCAGTAACGTATAGCGGTCTCGACGACCTCGGGACGGCTGTAGACATAGGGATTGGCTCCGACCACGTTCGGCTTGATGTAGACGTCGCCGCTCGATTTGAGGAGCGACGCCCCGCCCAGTTCGTCAAAAATGGCCTCGATCGCCTGCCGGATATCCTTCACCATCTTTTCTGACAACGGCAAAAAGCGGGTAAAAGGCTCCCTCTGATGGGCGGAAGCAAGTTTTTTTACGATTACCTTATTATCCATTATCATGCTCCCCTTTCCGGATCTCATCGAGCGTTTGAAAGATAACGCGCATATTATCTAAAGGCATGGTATATTGCATCTCATGGGAGGTGGCCAGCACATGCCTGCCATTCCTGCCGCCGATATTGTATGATCGGAGGACGTCCGCTTTAAATTGCTCCGGTGTCCAATGTTCTCCCTGTTGAATGTCAATGCCGGTAACAAATGTCAACTTACCTCCGAATTCCTTGTACGCTTTGTCAAAATCATTGCCCGCTTTAGGCTGAAAGGCTTGCAGAAGGTCCAGTTCCGCTTCTACGTAATCCTTGAGGTGCGTCATCTGATAGCCGCATGAATGGAGCATGGCAATGGCGCCTTCTTCATGGGCGGTATCAATCAGCCGTTTAAGGCTGGGATATATGAACTCCTTCCACATTTTGGGGGAAAGAAAGCAGGCGTTGTTATAGCCGTAATCATCCCCAATAAAGGCCATGTCCGCTCCGGCCCGAATGGAATTTACCAGCAGCTCCACCTGGTAATCGCTCCATTTTCTTATAAACATTGCCATCTCTTCGGGATATTCGCACAGATAGGTAACATAATTTTCGAAACCGAATAAAAAGTTTTTAGGATAGTCTTCCGCTCCGAATACCTCTGCTGCAATGGAGTAGTCGGGATACTGTTTTCGGTAGCGTCGGAATACGTTGTAATAGGATGGCTTTTTAGGGTCCGGCAGTTTGTAGCTTTTCAGGGCCTCGATATCCTTTATGGCCGGTTTGTACATGTCCGGATAGACGCCTCCCAGAGCTATGTCTGTGCCGAACATATCCTTCATTTTAAATCGTTCGCCGAAAAACAGGGACGGCAGATCGAGTTTGGCAAAGCTCCACGGCGTGGCCGCGGCGGCGAGAATAATATCCGATCCCAACTCTGAGGCGTAGGTATCGGCGTAATTAAAGGAGTGGTAGTCTAAAAGAAGCGGCATTGCCCGCCAAATGCGAGCGGCATCAAACTCACCGCCCTTGATAAACCGTTTCCATGCGAATCTTGCCATAATGTTCAATCCCACGTTCCGCGACGGCCTGTATTCGGTAATGACCTTGCACGCCGCGTGTGGATTTAACCATATAAAATACGGCACATGATCCACCGGCTGTCCTTTTGCAGTTGCCCATATCCGTTCTCGGGGCGTCATATCCCTTGTCAGTTGTGTCTGTCTCGCTTGTGTCGTTGTCACCAAGCACCTCCCAAGAAGCAAATTTTGCTTTCCCAAACCGCAGGTTATTCGCAGGGCTTGGGATGCTTCATTTATTTCAATAAGGCATAGTTCCCGCGCCCGCTTTCTTTCAACTGCATTATTCGGGCTTAGTCAATTCTGCTCAAGCCTCAAAATAATATCAACGGGGTCAATATCCTCGGGCCATATTACGGTTTTAATGATTTTATTGCCTTTTTCCAATTTCAATTCTTTCTGCGAAGGCTCAAGGCAGATTCTTTTGATATTTTTCCATCTGCATTCTTTAAACTCGACAACTACCGGTCGGGTAACCCCGTCCATATTTATGAGATGTACGAGCACATCCCCGCCGTTGGCGCATGCTATTGATTTCACGCTTTGCGGGTGAATTTTGATACCTGGAACCTGCTCACCGCGATAGCGCATTGGGACGGAATCTGTGAAAAGCTTCTTTCTCGGCTTGTACCATTCGCCCAGAATTTTCAGCTGTTTCACCTGATCGGGGTATATATCCCCATTCAACTGAGAAGTTGCGCCAATGCATAATTTCCCGCCGCTTCCCAATATCACCGCCGTCATTCTGAGAATATCGTTAGGATCATCACGCAAAGATGGATCCTGCCACCACTTGCCAGCCGGTGTTATAAGCTCGACGCTGCGATCCATCACCCGCCTGCCCAGAGTGGCCCACTTCCATGCGCCCGTGAAAATAGGCAGCGCCATTGATCCGGTTTTCACAAGTTTAATATAGTTGCCGGTCAAATCATGCGCTTCGCCGGTAGTGTAGTTCAGTTTCTCATAGGCGCTCGGGAAATAGTTCGATAGATTGAAAGTAATGGCCGTGTTTTTATAATTGTTTCGGAAGTAATCTATTGTCAGTTTAGTCGCATGATCCGGCCAATACCAGTCGAACCACATCCCGTCCGGAGTATAACGCTCCATTATTTCGCGGAAATGACCCCTCAAATATTCTTCATACATCGGTTGATGATCCATGCTTAAATCGGAAAATGTGGAATGGGTATTAGGTTGTATCGAGTCGAACTTGGGGTTGTGATCGAATACGGTCGAATAATAGTACATGAAAGGAATCCCGGCCTTGCGGCTGAATTCGGCAAACTGGCCGCAATAGTCAATGTCGGTTTTCCAGTCGGTTAGTTTGGTGTCGAAATAGCAAATCCCGTCGTGCCACTTGGATTCGAAAATGTGATAATCCAGACCGACCTCTTCGCTTAACTTGACCCAATCCTCGATCTTGCAGAATGGCCCGTTGAATTTGAATTTCCCGCGCTCGTCCATCATGGAAGGATTAAATTTCTCGTAGTCCCGATCCCAGTCCATTCCGGGGCGATACTCGATCTGATACATTATCCCAAGCCCGGGCTTTTTCGACCACGGATCGCTTGGGCTGAATGAGGGCCGCGCGGGGAAAATCAACCGCCGGATAATTCTTGCGAAAGCCACAGCGAATTCCGGCGCCATCCACTTGATGACTTTCTTAAGATTTGGATTCTTAGGCATATTTTTTCCTTCTTTATATCCCGATTTATCGTTCGGCAACTTCGCCGAAGAATTGACGACGTTGATTGAATACAGGTTTAGCTTGCAGACCAGGAAAGCGCTATTTTTGCGGATATTCCTTACCGGTGATCTGTTTCCACAGAATGCGCCCGTTTCTCTGGGAGATTCTATTAGCGTTGACTTCCTCCGGGAATACATTTGGGTCTTGTTTAAGCGCCGTTTCCAACAGTTTCAACGCTTCATCTTTTCTCCCGTAATAGACGTTTACAAAACGGGCTTTGTAAATGTAATTATCGAAATATCGCGGCTCCGCCTTAATGGCGTTGTCTATTTCCATAACCGCTTCCGTTACGTATTTCTCGCCGACGATCTCGACAACCTTTTTCGGAACGCGCACAAGAATCTCCGTCCATAACCTGCCGTTAGCGCCGTAATCATAAGACGGATCGTTTGCTCTCACGTACATGGAGTGTTTATAAATAACGGGAAAGGCCGCCGCTTGCGCCATGATATTGCTGAATTCCATGCTGGCGGCTTTATTTACCGCTAACCAATAATGAGCCGCTACGGTTTCTTTTATTTTCAGGGATTTCTCCGCGTACCCCATCCCTTTGGCGTAAATACCTTCCAGCAATTTCTTTTGCGCGGCTGTCGCCTTAGGAAGCTGATCGCCATAACTCCAATAATAACGGGCCAAGTCGGAGAGTATGCCGTTGTTGTTCGGATCGAGTTTGTCCGCTTGTTCCATCAGCGCAATGCACTGTTTGAATATCTCCGCGCTTGAATCCGACCTATCTAACGCCCATGCCTTGTCAATCAGCTTCTGCGCTTCGGGGTTTTTCGAGATTGCTTTAACCAGACCGCCTGCAAATGCGGGCAATGTGGTAGCCAGCAAGAAAACCGCAATTGCAATTGTTAAAGCCACTTTTGATTTCATAACTTATCCTCCAGTCAAGTATTTTCTAATATTCTAACAGCATTATTCCTTATATCAAGTCGCATGGATATCGAGGTCCGGGTTTTCCGGGCCGAAGTGCTTGAGCATGACTATGGGATCGGCGGACGATGGATTCGTGATTTTAACCCCTTCCCTTGCCGCCGCTTCACTCACAAAATACTCGTCGTTAGTCATCTGACCGAAGCGGATCATAGTGGGCGTCTCAACCTCCCAGACGCCCATCTTGCCGTGGCCTTGCATCATAATCATCCCATAAGCCGCGCTGTCACGAATAATCGTCGTCCTGCTGGGAAGCACTGTCAATTCTTTTGCGCTGAAAGCCGTTGACTTGTAGCATATCCAGTTTTCGATATAACCTTCGGACATCATCTCTTCCAGGGGCCTGACCGGCTTAGGTTTCATGAACCTGTGCCTGGCGAAATCCGGGTCAACATTCAGGTCCCAATCAATCACTTCGAGCAGGTAGTCAATGTTGCCTATTTTGTCGGAAGGCATGTTCTTCCACAGGAAATTTTCATGAATAATCTGGTCGCCCGTTAAAGACTGGAACATACTGAAGACATCGGACGCTTTCTGCGGCTCGTAGGTGCAGAGACTGCCGGGCGCGTGCAAAACTCCGGGGGGGACGTCCCAGCCGGTGCCCGGCTCGAGCCGGTAAGCCTTCGAGATGTTGGTGATCTTGTTGTCGCCCTTGGCGAAGTTGGCGAGACACTCTCTGACCTGCGCCTTGGTCGTGCCAGGCTCGAAGCCGAAGAAGGTATAGGGGAAATCTCCGCCGTGGTTGTTCACCTGCACGGGGAAGAAGTAAGCCTCCGGCTTGCCCAACTGACCGACCAGCGCCGCATGCTTATCACGATGGTGGATATGATGAGGAAGCGCTCCCTTGTTGTCGAAAAATTTTGCATACATGGGCCAGCGTCCGTGCTCACCCCATATACGTTGGCCGATTATTTGGTCCTTCAAGTGGTCAATAGCGTCTCTTAGCAGGATATTCTCCGTCTTGCCGCCATCATTGAACACAATGAAACTCAGACCCTCGTTCGGGCTGGTCTCCGGTCCATTGTCAGCTGGCGTTGTGGACGAAAACCACCGCTCGTCTATACCACCACGGCCACCGCCCAGAGCATAGTAGTCGTCCGGGTGAAGCTTGATCCTCTTACCCGGCACACAAAACGACCTCGGCACCCAGGTTGGGGCCAGCCTGACTATCCCCTTGCCCTGCTCCAAGGCAAACTCACTATAGCGTCCAATATCCATTTATCACTCCTTTAAAAGACCCTGTACTCCTGTTTTTCTCCCCCAAAGTACAGCAAGAGTCTCCGAATTGCAACTCTGAGAAAATCGTTATTTTTGGTAATTTAATTCCTAATTTAAGGATGAGGTTCAGGGTCTTACATTGACCCTTACTTCTTTCTCGTTTGTCGCGCGTTGCTTGTCTCCTATCAATTCCAATTTGATATTATTTCACTGAACTCCCTGACCTTAATATCCTCTATGTCAATCATTTTCGGATCGGCCTGGCCGATGCCGATCTCGCCGGCATAATAAATCTGGACGTTGTCCCATACACTTTTACCAACAAAAGGTTTTTTCACTTTTTTCCCCGCCCCATAATGCCTTAATATCGCCAGCGCCACCGAATCGCATGCCACTCGATCCTTGCTCGCCAGTATCAGATCGGAGTCCACCCACATACTATTCCGGCTGTGTCCGCCGGGACCGCCGTTGACTATGATTGTTGTGGCGTCGACAATGTTTATTGTGGGTTTTTTGCAGAGATTTAATTCCGCGATTTTTTCGCCGATGTTTTTCGCATGCAGGGCATCAGCGCCTTTCTGCCAGCGATCTTCCGGGTGACAAAGGCCGATAAAAGCTTTCAAACAACATGTAAATTCAGCCGCGGTAACCTCGTGGTTCTTAAGCATTGGGACATTTATCAGATGATCCGCATCCGCAACCACTTTCGGGTAGCGGAACCCTTTACTCCAGTGGCGTTTCCCCGGGGAAAAATGCAGGTATTCGTCGCGTATCCATGGGAATGCCTCAGCGCCTTCATCCTTACAGACCCTTGAGTAACCGCACTCTATCAGGGCAGCTTCATCCGAGAAGGTTCCCCTATCTCCCACTATCGCATGCGCCCCTCGTTCTTTGACAAGGCGAATTACCGCCCTGATAACTTCAGGATTGGTGGTTACTCTGCCGGTCTTCATACCTCCGTTCGAGGGACTCACCATGTTTGGTTTTATAATGACCCGTTGCCCTTTTTCGATTTCGATGAGACCGCCGGCGGCTTCTACAGCCTCTCGAACGGCTTTTTCGATGGACTTTTCAGACCCCGCCAAGGTTACAGTTGCGCGGGGCATATCGGGATATATGCGCGTGGGAGGACTTGGCGGAGAACCCAGTTCAGTTGATTTTCTTATCAAGCTTACAATAAAATCGGGGGTCTTGCGTTTTGCGGACATCACAAATCTGCCCAAACAGCCGGGATTTTCATTAAGATTTCGCAATTCCTGAACGGCGTTTTCAGACATTTGAGTGGGATCGTTTTTCATTTACGATTTTTTTCCATGCCGGTACAAATAAGGCTTAAAGACTTAAGCCTTTGGATTCATTTGGACCTGCGGGTGAGATTGAAACGTCCGGTGATAATTTTCAGGACCCCCGGGCCTTTCATCTCGGGTTTGTCCAGCAGTCCGACCCATCGGGCATTCGAATTGACGCTGAGGCTGATCATGCCGGGACGGCAGGTGAATGATTTTTGTTCCACGACTTCATTTTGCATGATATTGATCCAATCATCGAGGACCAGATAAAAAGGCACGGTCATTTCCTCCTCTTCCAGACCCGTGACATCCACCTCAGCCTGATCGTAATGCATGCGGAAAAATTCCCGCCCTTCCACCTTCACAGCGCTCTCGTAGCCGCTGTCTCCGGTCGCCAGCGAGATGTCGGCCATGTATTTAGGGTAGCCCATCATAAGGCCGCTATTGAGCGCTGATTTCGCGCTGACCGGCATTTCGAGAGGAAACCATCCCCCTTTTTCGAGTTCAGTTTTGGAGTCAAGTTTGCAGCCCGCCTTCAGGCAGACCGCCGCCTCCCGATATCCTCCCTCGATCCTGACCGGGTAGGTGCCGTTGAACTCCGAAACATAGAAATATATTTTCGGCACAGCAGGCATCTCCAGCTCCGGCGGCAGCAGCGAGCGATACAATTCCAGCCGGTCAGGCGCCACCGGCAGCCTGAGACGAACCGTGGTCACCTGCCTCGATCCGACCGGCGCCACCCAAAAAACTTTTCGATTGTAAAGCAGGCGACCCAGTATTTGCAGCCATTTATTTTGGTACATTGAGAAACCTCCCGGAATCTTCTTGACCCGTCATTTCGCAGTTATTTTGCTATTTACTTTCTTCCCGCCATGCTCCCCGGATTTGATCGAAGTTCGGCGCCTGCACGTCCTCTATTCTTATGTGTGTGGGGTCGGCCTGGCCCAGCCCCAGTTCCGCGCCGTAATAAATCTGAGTCTGATCCCACACTTTCTTGTCTACGTAGGGCAGCTTCACGCCCTCCTCTTCGCCAAAGCGCCGCAAGGTCGCCAGCGCCACCGAGTCGCATGCCACCCGATCCTTGGACGCGATGATCATGTCGGCATCCACCCAGAGGGGGTTATTAGTGAGTCCGTCCGGCCCGCCCCGCACCGCGATGCTGAGCGCGTCCACGATGTTGATCGTCGGCTTCCTGGCAAGGTTAATCTCAGCGACTTTTTCCGAGATGTTCGGGGTATGGAGCGCATCCGAGCCCTCCATGTACCGGTCGAGCGGCATGGCCAGGCCCACCAGCGCTTTCAAACAACAGGTAAAGTCGGCGCCGTACACCCTGTGGTTCTTTAGCAGCGGCACGTTGATGAAGTGGTCCGCGTCCATTACTACCTTGGGCACGCGGAACCCTCGCGACCAATGCCGCTTGCCGGGCTTGAACCACACATACTCCGAGCGCGTCCAGGGCAACCCCTCCGCCATTTCCTCTTTGCAGACGCGCGCGAAACCGGTGGTGCGGAAGGCGAGTTCGGTGCAGAACATTGAGCGGTCTCCGACGACAATCCTCGCCCTACGCTCTTTGCACAGGCGTATGACCGCTCGCAGCACCTCGGGGTTGGTGGTGATGCGACCGGGGAGACGGCCGCCAATGGCCGGGCCACACATATTGGGCTTGATCATCACCGTCTGGCCCGGCTGAATTTCCTCAAGCCCGCCCGCGGCGATCACCGCCTCCCGCACAGCGGCCATGATGTTGTCCTTCACTCCCCGCACCGCCACCACTGCGTCGGGCATGGCGGGATAGACATGAGTCGGGGGCAGTGGCTCCGGCCCGCCGCCTCTGGACTCTATCCGCTTTTTGATATTCAGCGGCTCGCCGGGGACGCGCTGGGCGACGAAACACCTGGACGCCATCGCCTCGGCGGCGCGGCCAGCGGCGCTCTTCAGGAAATTGAAAGTCATAACTCTTATTCTTTCGCTATATTTTACGAGTTTCCCGCATAAATAGCAAAAAAAAACATCTTCTTGAATATGGGGCTGCGTAACGCGGGCGCCCAGACGGGCGTCTGTAAGGACGTCCTTGCCTCCTCCATTTTGCAGCCGAGACGGCTGCGTTACGAATATATACAGAATGCAAATAATTTTTACGCGCGCGCTATTACTTAGATATTCCTCTTTTTTATCGCAGACCCTATTAACAGGATATTGCATCACATCGTATTTTGGGTTATAATGGCCGATATGTAGTGGGGATGCGGTTATCCGCCACAACATTTTGGGGTTTAAGGTGCGATTCTGCGTACTGGCCAGCGGCTCGAAAGGCAACTCGACTCTCATCGAGGCGGAAGGCGTATGCATATTGATAGACGCGGGCCTATCGGCGAAGGCGATAGCGGCGCGGCTGGCGTTGTTGGGCATTGCGCCCCATTCGATTAACGCGCTGCTTATTTCTCATGAGCACACGGATCACGTGAGGGGTGTGAACGTGTGGTGCAGGCGATTCGGCGCGCAGGTTTATGCGACTGGCGCGACTCATAAGGCCATATCGCCGCGCCTGGGGCCGCATGTTCACGTCAAGCATTTTCGGGCCGGCGAGAAGATGGAAATCGGCCCGTTTTGTTTCACCCCGTTTCATGTTTCACATGACGCGGAGGAGCCTGTGGGATTTGTCATAGAATCGAGCGGCCCTGGCCGGGCAGGCTCGCGGCTCGGCGTCGTGACCGACATCGGCTGCGCCACGTCGCTTGTGAGGCAGCGATTGCAGGGGCTGGACGCGCTCATCCTGGAATCCAACCACGACCTCCGCATGCTGATGGAAGGGCCATATCCGTGGCCGGTCAAGGATCGGATCAGGAGAAACCATGGCCACCTCAGCAACGAGCAATCGGGGAAATTGCTTGCCGAAGTCGCACACCCCGGCCTCTCCGCCGTCGTGCTCGCCCACCTCAGCGAAATAAACAACCGCCCCGACCTGGCCCTCGAATCCGCCACCTAGGCCCTCGACGGAATATCAAAGCCACAACTCTGCGTCGGCCACCAGGACCGCCATACAGGATTTATAAACCTGTAAGACAATGCGCGATTCTAAAGTGCGCTGGCTCGATCCCGACGCGTCGGGACATATGCGGTGTCCAGCTTAAGCTGGGCCACTCGCGCATCGGCGTCGCGTATCTTTCGTATGGGCAAACGCGATCGAAAAAACGCTCCCTTTGATAATTAGCAAACATTTGTTGCGGCATGTATAATTAGTATAAGCTATTACTGAAATTTTATGATCACATGCGTCAATCATAAGGATAAGGAAGCCGATTTCTATTGCTCACAGTGTAAGCAGTGCTTTTGCAATGACTGTGTTCGTATCAAGCAATTTGGAAGAACAGATATAAAGGTGTGTCCGGTATGCAATGATTCCTTAAGGGCAATTACGGTCGAAAGAGAGGACCCCCCTTTTAAGTCCGATCTTCTTGATATATTGCGTTTTCCGTTCCATGGTTACGGACTGTTGGCGCTATTGGTCTGGCCGATTATCACAGTCATAATACGCGGCGTTCCCTACTTAATATTTTTTGATTTCGAGGATTCCATAGCATTTGTCAACCCGTTTTTCTACTTCATATATTACACGTTGGTAGTCGCCGTTTTCATGCAATTGGTAAACGGCGCAGGAAACGGCTATTTTGAATTCCCGACGGTAAGAATTCGCGGGAATTTTTCGGAGATATCAAAAGAATCATCGGCGCGATTGTATTCTCCGTTTATTGCCGTATTCTGGCCTGTTATGATAACCTCGTTCATTTTCTGGCTGATTTTCCGGCCTTCCCCATCCATGAGGGATCAAATTATATTATGGTCATTTTTTGCGTTTTTTTTCGTGTACTGCGCTTTCGCTTTTTTCCTTTTGCCCATGGTCTTGCTTATGATAAGCATGGATACCGTCATTTTCCGCGTCTTTAATCCTTTCTACGTCCTTAGCAATATTAAAAAAATCTTGAAAGATTATTTGATATTTTTACTCGGTGCAGCGTCTTTCCTGGGGATTTATATTTTAGTCAGGCAATTTGCGCTGGGGCGCTTGTTTTCAAAATCCGCCTTATTTTACATCGCATATTTCCTCATAGACGGGGCCATTCATATTTACAGCGCGATGATAATCGGTCTGCTGTTGGGTAACATGTCTTATAGACGGCGATATGAGCTGAAGTGGCTGCCGCACACTTACGAGAGACCTGAGTTCATTATCGAGGAAAAGCCCCCTATGGAGGCGGTGGCGATTGTCGAAGCGAAAATCGAGGAGAATCTCGATCAAAAGATGAGTAATGCCACCTGCTTTCTCTATCAGGAAAATTACGAATACGCTGCTGCGCTCTTTAAGGAGATACTCGACGAATATCCCGAAAACATCGAAGCCCTCCGCGGCAGCGTAAAAGCGGCATTCGGTTTGGACGACCATATCACCATGGCTAAAAACGGAAGGAAAATCGCATCCCAATTGGCGAGTCAAGGCGCTTATGAAGCGATGTGGGATATCTACAAGGAATATCATGAGATCGTAGAAAATTTTGTCTTCGATATGTCGGAGATGCTCGGGATGGCCCAATGGTTGGATGAACGCAGGATGCATCTCGAGGAGGCAAGGGTATTGAGAGAATTGGCGGTTTCTAATCTGGATACTGAACAAGCGGCGAGTGCCCTTTATAAATGCGCACAGCTGCTTTGGAATAAATGCGACAAACCCGAAAACGCAGTAAACGTGCTCAACGTCTTAATTGATAACTATCCGGAGTCGGAGTTTATCGAAATGGCAAGACAATTACTGGGGCAAATAAATACTCCCAATGATTGATTTAAATAAGTAGAAAATAAGTAGGAATAAATAAGTAGGGACAGGCACCCCTTTCCATAAATGTGCGAAAGAATAGTTGCACAACCTCAGGGATTACCAATCACGCTTTTCTTGACATGAAACAAATATATCACCTTATTTCGATTTTTGCAATTAAGGGGGAGTAAGTGGAGTAAGTGGGAGTAAGTGGGGACAGCCACCCCTTTTTCCCCAGGCCCGTTCTGAAACCTTTTTCCGTCCATGCGCATGGTTGTGCGGCTATGGGAAGGTTGGTTGGGCCCAAGTGCCGCCGAGGTGGCATTTGTATTTCCCCTCGCCGACGGTCTGGAAGATTTGGACGGGGATGCTTTTCTGGAGCTCGGGGGTAGGCGTTAAAATTATATTCAGATCGAATGAGGTTGATTGCATGTCTTGCGGTGAAATAGTGATTTTCCCGGTGATTTCAAAGCCGGAGGGCGTTCCTTCCAGAACGCAGCGGTTGATAATCAGCGCGCCGTTTTCGAGGGAAAAGTCGCCCTCCACTTTTGTGAATTTGAAGTCAGTTGTGATTAATTTCAGGTTTACGTTTTTGGCCGATGCTTCTTCGATTGAGAATGAAATGGCGCCTTTGTTTTTTGGCCAGACGCTGCTCCAGTTCATGGAGACCTGTGTGGAAAATTTTCCCGATAAATCCATTTTCCCCAGGTTTTTCAGGTAGGGCCAGCGACCAATCTGGACGCCAATAACGCGCATTTCGAGCTTGCCGTTTTGCCCCGTTCCTTTGAAGCTGCCGGTCATTTTTCCGCCGTAGATTTCCGCTTTACAGTTTGCCTTTATTTTCCCAAACAGCGCGCTGAAGAGTCCGGCGCTTATGTCGAACGAGGTCGCTTCCAGGAGCGGCTGGCTTCCGCTTTTTCTCCCTATCGAGAGGCCCTTGATTTTCACGCCCAGGGGGAGATCTGTTTGCAATTCCTCGAAAGTTAAAGGTTGCAGGGATGGCGGTATTTTATCCTGAAAATGGTTAATAAGGCCTTCGAGCAACAAATCATAAGGGAATGTCGCGATCAGAAATATGAAAAAGGCGAGAAGGAAAAGCCCCGCGTAGCCCATAACACGGTTTTTCAGGCCGTTTTTTCGGGAGTTTGACTGTGCTCCCGGTTGCGCCATCGTTGCGTCCATCAGGGGTGTTCCTTTTTAGGAGGCTGGGCCGAACTGGCCTCCTTGGGGGCATAAGAAGAGACTTGGAGGGTAACGTCGAGTAACTCCTTGTGAGCGTAAGGGGTTTCGAGCTTAAATGATTTGATCCGGAGGTAACGGGGCGATGATTCGATGTTTTTGAGCAGGTTTCCCAATTTTTCCAGGGTGAGGCCGGCCGCTTTCATCTCGATACTGGTTTCCTGATAGAATTCGCTTTCGCCCGTTCTGCGGGGATTAAGCTGGGGATTCTCTATTTTGGCGTTCCGGCAGATATTTTCCAGGTATGAGAGAAGCGGGACGCCTCCTCCCTGAAGCCTGCTCTCGAGGGATGAAGACCGCTGTTTGATCTGGGCGTATTCCGTGACGAGTCCGTGAACTTCTTTAAGAGTGCGTTTATTTTTGGCGATTTCCGACTCCAGTTCGCTGGCGCGGCTCATATTAAAGAGTATTAAAAATATTATAACAGACAGCGCCGCAACGGCTATGCCGCCGAGTATGATAAGCCTTTCTCTTTCATTGGGGTTCAAATCAGCCGCCTTCCTGCGCGCCCTCTTCGTTGAGGAATATGCGGAGAGTAAATTTCACTCCACCGCCTACCTTCGGCCTCAGATCAGGGGTATCGAAGCGTTTTAACGCCTTGATAGTTTTAAGTTTTTCTATAATAATGTCCATGTCGGAATGTTCCGGGATTACCCCTTCGATTGTTATCAGTTTTTCGGTCATGTTTATCGTTTCGAGGTCAACTTTGACGTCGGGAGGGATAAGTTCTGAAATCGCCGTGAGTAATTCGAGCGGGGTAAGCCCGGAAAGTTGCCCGAGATTCTCCTCGAGTTTTTTCATCCTCGTTATTTCACTGCTTAGTTTTTCAACAACTTTGTCAGGGGGGATACTTTGGCCTGGGATTGTAGATTGTGCTATAGAGGCAATAGTTGACTTAAGAGAGGCAAGTTGATGCTGCCGAATTCTATTTTTAATAAGCGAATTTGCATTAAGAAACACAACCAATAGAATCAGTAAAATGGCGGGAAATAACAGTTTTGCTCGAAAAACCGTTCTTTCACCCCGATAAATGAATTCATCCCTCCGGAAATTGATGCCATGTACCGCGCTCATGTCTTCAAGGGCAAGGGCCAGCGCATGGGCGTCTTCCGGGCCAAGGTTGGCGGCCGGCCCCCCTGGGAGGGCCACGACCTCGCAGGGAATCCCGATCAAATCGGTCAGCATTGCGTCAATTTTTTCCATGCGCGCCGCCCCGCCGCAAAGGAAAATTTTAGCGGGGGATATGCCTTCTTCCGCCTTTAGGAATCGCAGGGAGTTGCGGATTTGCGAGACAAGCGGCTTAAGCGCCTCATTGGCGGCCTCCAGCAACACGGAATTATGAATTCCTGCGGCCACCTTTGTTTCTTCGGCATTTTCTTTGGTAATGGCGAGTTTTTTTGAGAGCGCTTCGGTAATGTTATTTCCGCCGATGGGAATGCTGCGCCCCGCGATGACCCTGTCGCCAAGTCCTGCGGCAAATATGCTGTGGGATGCTCCTATGTCCAGAAAGGCATAAGGCGCCCCCGGCTCGGAACTAAGCAGCCGGGCCAGCGATCTGTAAGCGTAACCTTCGGGAACCAGGCCGCGAGGATTTAATCCTGCGCCCGCCAGTTCTTCAAGCCTGGCCGCAACCCGCTCCCGCTTTGCCCCCGCGGCGAGCAGCCATGAAGATGATTTCCGCCGCTCGATCGCATGGTGATCAACAATCATCTCCTCAACGCCAAATGGCACGCTTCCCTCAAGTTCGAATGGAATAACCTTATCCAGCTTGGAAGGCTTTGAAAAAGGCACTCGAATGAGGCGCGCCACAACCTCGGCAAGAGGGAAAAATGTCCATACATCGCCATCGGGCCGACCTTCACCGAATGCTTCGTGCAATAGGGCGGACAAGTCTCCATTTTCCGCCGTGCGCTTAACACTTAGCCGACGGATTAGCTCATAGCCGCGGAAACCGCGCTCCACTTCTACAGCTTTAAGCGCCCAGTTGCCCGAATCAAGTCCTATTACCTTTTTCGGCATTTCAGCTTAAGAATACTACAAAAAACGATTTTCTCAACAACCACGATGCCTCTGTTGGCAATTTTGCCGCATTTGTAATTTAAGGTATTTTATTTAGGACTATGTAAATTCATCGGAGTTCACGCAAAATCACTCAGGATTTTAAACAATTTTACATTCTATTTCAATTTTTTCTTATTTTTTTTCTCCTACCCACTTGACAAGTGCATAGGTTTTGTGGTAAAAAGGATATGGGTGGAACGGTGTGGATATAGGTTCCATAGAATAAGGGGCTATACTATTCTATGAAAAATATGCCGCGCCATTAGGAAGAATTTGCGAGGTCAGGGGGGTAATATAGTCCCTTTCCGGATGGGGAGAGGCGATATTTCCTTGTGTTTTCAAGGGGATAGAGCTGGCGGAATTTTGAGAATAGAAGCGAGTTGGTAGTGGAACAAAAATTGCAAAAACTGAATGAAATGAAGTTTAATTTTGGGTCTAAGTCATTTTTACCTAAAAAATGGGAAATTAATATCCAGAAAGGAGGGTTGCGATCGAGATAACCCAACATCTCTCGTTTTTTCGTGGTTTTTAGTAAATCGGGAAGTATTTAAGAAAGGAGAAATGCTAAATGAAGAGAGTAATAGTTAGTCTTGCAGTAATTATCGCAAGTGTTTTTCTCTTCGCGTCAATCGCATCGAGCACAGCGGGACCGACAACGGCTCCGCCGACGCCCGTCAATTATTTCTTTGGTGATGCGGATGGGGACACCTCCATAACGACAATGGATACAAACATCCTCATCAACTATCTCAAGGGAAAGACTTATGTATTCGGCACCATACAGCCGGATAATGGAGACCAGGATTTCAATACCTGCGATCTCGATGGTGACATGTCTTGTACCACCATGGACAATAACGTCTACCTTAACTACCTGAAAGGTAGAACTATAGCCCGCAACGATCTTGACTGGGTTTTCCTCCCCAATCCTCCAATCTCGGATGCGACAGTCACCTGCAACACCGTCAGCACGGGTGTGGGTGACCCTGAGTTTGCTTCCTTTAACGCCAACGTCTCATCCTGGGGCGGCACAGTAGGCCGCCCTGGCATAGCGGTAACCGCCAAGATACACCCAATAGGTGACGGTTTCGGCAGCACCACCACAGGTCACATGGATGGCCGCTATTGCTTTGCCGATATACTTGGCCTTACCGACGTGGATATACCGGTGCAGTCGGTCTATTACAACAATGACGCAGATGGCGATGGCATCAATGATGACCAGTGCGCATTGGCTATAACCGTTACCGACTGGACCGACGATGGCAGTGGCCATAGTAACTACAACCCTGCTGTCACCCCCGCCGACGGCTACACCGAAGGCG
>Ga0209777_10001976_pt1 | contig 28039 bp, 38 predicted proteins | sample FrelakmetHBP12HB_FD_187147 | JGI IMG/M metagenome (GOLD analysis project Ga0209777, IMG submission 187147) | Freshwater lake sediment microbial communities from the University of Notre Dame, USA, for methane emissions studies -HBP12 HB (SPAdes)... | ecosystem: Environmental > Aquatic >...
CACCGAAGAGGATTTCACAGTGTCGTCAGTAATCATAATGGGTGATCACATTGGTAACAATTTCCAACCGTACTGGTCTCATTCTTTTTCTCCTGTTTCTTCATAAAAAGCATAACAAAAGAATGATTGGAGTTCAATGGTTGTAAACTGCGGAGAAAGTGTAACTTTATATTATTGATTATGACTTGAAAGGTTGCATAGAGGTTTAGAAATTGAAAAACAATATTTCAGGAAGAAGTCACCAACCTTATTACCACTGTCTTAAAGGTCAAATTTCAACTCTTAAAGCCTCCAAATCTATTGAAATCATAAAGCTTTCTGTTCTGGACTTCTTTCCTGGGAAGGTTTACAAAAAGAAGCGCTGAGCTTGTTTCTCCCCAACCCTTTTAGAAAGACCTTTAGCCTCAGCCAGAACATGAATTAAATAGTTAAGATCCCCCTTCCTTCCACCACAGTAACTTCGGATATGGTCAAGGGCTTGTGTGTAGGTAACAATGAAGTGAATCCTTCCTTTAAGGATTTCGATTAAATTAGGCTCGCACTCATTGCACCAATACCAGGGAATCGGATTGTCGTCACAGAAGGACGCTCTTATTGCAACCCTCTCTTTACATCCTGTGCATTTCCTAAGAAAGGGTTTTCGGTCAAATATATCTATGAGTCTGAGGATTTCTTGCTTAACAGTAATCAACCATCCGTTAGGGTTAGGTTCGTTTAGAATCCATTCAATGTAGCTTGAATCTTTCAGCATCACCAACTCAACAGATTTGCCAGTATGCTTTCCATGTGGAATTATCATAAAATTACTCCTTTCCAAAGAGTCTCAAAAAATAAAGTCATCAAAATTTATCAATCTTTTCTGTAGTCCAAAGGTATTAAAATTTTGGGTAGCGGGTTCGAATTCTGGCTCTCTTTCCTGGACTTCTTCAAAATTATTTCCTTCACCCCCTGGAATTTCACTAAACACCTTAACACCCTCCTGCTCATCGTCTGAATTCTGAATAATATTAACCAAGTTATCTTCCTGGATGGTGTTTAGGTCGGGGGTTAACACACCTAAACACGGGGTTAACACCCCATCAGGTTCAGGTTTAACCTTTAGTTCCAGGTCATATTTCAAAAGAAGCTCTCCACCCTGATTCCATTTCTCATCGTGAGTCAAATCAAAAGGAGTGGGCAATCCAGCAGCATTGACAGGAGTATAAGAATCAGAGATCTTTAGATACGCTTTCCCGGAGTGCTTGGCCTTTTTTAAATCCTTATCATTGAGAAATACCTCATCAAACTCATCGCACCAAGTGAGCACTTCCTCCCGGACTTTCTTATTGGACCAACCGGAGATAGCACTTCCAGATACGCCAAGCTTTTTAGCCAGCTCTTTAGGCGAGATCTTTCCCTCCTCCTTGATTATTTCAAGTCTTTCCTCCGTGTTCTTGCTTTGATCCCCCATGTTTTCTCGAAATGCCTCGTGGACAATTTGAAGGGCCATCCAATAATCCGAAATCTCTGCGATGACTCTTCCCTGCTCGTCCTTCTGCCTCTGATGCTGGTATGCACACGCAATCGTTTGAATCACCGTCATAACCCTCTTGGAAGCACGCCTTGTAGCAAGCGGAACAGTCGCATTCTTATTGATGAATTGAATTATGTCCCGAGCAAATGGAATCAATACATTCACAGGTTTCAAGGACTGATGAAACAACTTCCAGGAGTCGATAGTTTTTTGATCTAATCCTTTGAAGGTTCCATCCCTTTGCTCCGCTATCCGCATGAGCACTGCCTTGGTTTGATCTATGGATTCATCTGGATGGATTGTGAAGAGCCTGTCTTCGAACTGAGCTTCCAAAGATTCCATCGTGGTTGTGGTAAGAAATGAAGTAGGACCTTCCAGTTTCTTTTCTATGGTGATTAGATGACCATCTTCATCCTTTTCCACAACGCTGTAGCTGATTCTCCCTTCTGAGAGGAGCGATCGAATAGAATAGACGAGTTCAGAGTCAACGGCATTGTTGGTTTGGAACTGGAAACCTTCTGTGACTATAAGGGCTTTGTGTTTTAAGCCACCTCTCAGGAAGAAGATGCTCTTGGCACTTCCGTTGGTCATAAGGTAATAAGCAGATTTCGGATAAACCTGGAGACAGGTAATGAGGGTATAAGATTTTCCAGAACCAAAATGACCGGCATTCTTCATTGCAAGAACATTTGGACTTACTGGGTCCTCCGGTAGGAGTCTGCTATCCAAAGCACACACATACATCGCGATAACGCCTCTTTCTCCAACCACGCCTGCTTTATTGACCATATCAATTCTCTTTTTGAAGAGCAGGGGATCCATAGCTAACACCTGTGCTTCTTTCTCGACCTCTGGGTCAACCTTCTCTTCCTCCTGTTGGGATTGCTTCAGCTTTTCTTCCTCAGCCGCTTCGATTTCGGCAAGGATGGCCTTTTGGTTGGTTTTGGTTCTCTTTCTGATGAGATTAATGAAGTGTTCGAGTATTCCTTTATCAAGTTTAATGAGGATGGGGGCAATTTCAGTTTTTATAATGGGTTGAGCCTTTACAAAATCCCGTGGTAACTCATCAATAAGAATTTCCAAGAAGGATCTTGATGATACCATTAACGTTCTCAAATCCTCCGCGGTATGATCAAGGAGGTATTCATTCAAATCAATTTTATCTTTGTCCTTGGGTCGCGGAAGTTCAACCAGAAAAACATTTCTTCCCTCACCGGTTAAATATTTCGCCGTATTTATTGCACCATTTAAACCTGCCAGATTTTCCTCATTGTCATTGATTATATAAACAGCATCGGCATTTTTAGTCAGTTGAGCAAGTTTCTCCAAATCGTTCTCTCTGAAGCTGGTTGTAGCAGGGGATATGGCAGCAAACCCTTTATCCAGGGCACTAACCCAGTCCGAAAACCCTTCCGTTATGATGATTTCGTTTTGCCCGTATACCCCATCTTCACCTAAGAAGACGTCATTCTGAATAAATGTCGAGATAAATTTCTTTTTCTCATTATTTGGGTCGTGTGTCCGGAGTTTTTTGTATTTTATAAATTCTGGGTTTCCCTGCTCATTCTTCTTTATATCTCCATCTTTTGTATAGCATTCGTAATGGTCAATAGGAGTGAGAGAAGTTGCTCTTCCTGCCATATAAACAACTTTGCCACCCTTCCAGTAAGGGAAGACGATCCTTCCTTTGAGATAGTCATAAAATGGGCCTGAAGGACTGGCAAACATGAATAGACCTGAGAGGGCAAGTTTTCCTTTAAAATTAAGGAAAGAGGAAAGGTGGTCTGCCAATTGAGAGAATTCTTTACCTTCTCTAGGTGGAGGTGCAAACCCAATCAGAAGCTCATCGATGATCTCCTGGCTGAATCCATAATGATTATGAAGATGGCTCAAAATATTAGGATAGTTACCCAACTGATTGTGATACCATTGATTGGCTTCTGTCAGCATATCTTCGACAAGAGATTTTTCTTTCATTTCAGCTTCCCTTTTTTCAAGCTCTTCAGATGACAAATTCCTTTCATTTAAATGAGGCATTCCTACCCGGTCAGCCAAGAAGTCTCTTGCACTCCTGTGATCACAGTTTTTAAAGAGCATCACCAGCTTTATGACATCTCCTTTTTCTCCACAGTGAAAACATTTGAATCCTTGGATTCTAGGCCAGATTACCAGGCATTTTCCACCTGAACTCCCATGTCTTGCACAATCTCCTTGATAGCTGGAGCCACATTTCTTCCCGTTATACCCTAAGGAGAAGGCCACCGTAAGAATCTCATTTTTAAATTTCAACTCACCGTAATAGTCCATATTTCCTTTCCCTCCTGACTTTTAATGGGTATGAATTTTTTTTCTTACATAGGAGCATGTCCCAAAATCTAGCCCCTATCTATGTTGAAAAGTCAATCATTTCTCCTCTAATTTATTGTTATTGCGACGCAATTTAAGGAGAATAAATTTCTCCTCTTGAATAGGGACGGGATCCAAAACTTAACTCCATAATTAATCCTTTATATCTTCCACCTCGGCCGGCTCAGAATCTGGGTCTCCATCCAGATGTTGCCCAATCAAATCCCTTAAAAGCTCGGAGATCGAAACTTCTTGCTCATCGGATATGCGTCTCAGCTTTTTATACGTGCAGGGAGTAGTAAAAAAGGTGATTCCGCATATGAATTTTTTTATTTTCATTAGGAGTCCTCCATCACTAAAAATTATTTTTTAATTTCTTTATTATTTGTTCTCATGAAGAGAGGGGAACAATCCTTAGACTTTGAATCCAAGGGATTGAGGAGGAGAAGACTGACATTCTAAAAAATGTCATCCTGAAAACAGAGAAGGACTGGTTTTGGGCCTAAATGAAGTCAAAGGTTTGGAATCGGTGAAGTCTAGTTCTTGATAAGCAAAGTTAAACTATGGGGAAAGGAGAGTCTAAGAAAGAGAATGGAGCGAGATCACATATATCTATTTCGTATATGTTAGGAGAGTTTATTCTTGCATGAACCCTTCTAGAAAATGACTTCAGCAGATCAGCTTCTTTTTGGAATATATCAATCTCATGATCTACAAACTCTTTTATTGATGGTTTCAAATTTCTTTGGTTCCCTTTGGTCGTAAGCAATCCGTAGAGATTCATCTCCGTGAGAGGAAATATTATGGGATCAATGATGAAAACTGCCTTCTGACAAAAATTTCCAAGATAGTTTTCCAAAATGCCATTCTTTTTATCAGAATTACTAAAATCGAAAAACAAGCGGTTTTCCTTCATAACCATGAAAGGCTTGTAGTCAATAACCTGGATGACCCATTGAATCAAAGCACTTTTTAATTCATAAATATTCTGGATTATATTCGCGATATCTCTGCCTTGTTTTTCTTTTTCATCAAGGTATTTTTCTATAAATTCATAAAACTCTTTATCGTCCTCGTTGTCCTCATTCTTTTTTTTGTCCAGATAATATTTTTTATCGTATTTCCCCAGGGCATCAAAAGAATCCGCAAGAGCTTGCTCAATGTCCAAGACATAAGTATCGGGTATCAGCTCAGTTAAGCATCTATTCCAAGAGCTTAATTTTAGGTTGATAAAACATATATTTGAGAGATCGGTAATCAGCCCCATTGGGACTTCATCAAGCAGAGCGGCACCGGTTATTTTGGAAAACAGCAGGTTGTTAAAAGAAAAGAGTTGAATATACTTCTGGTGTTCATCCCTTATGTCCTTTCCACCGTTTCTTAACTCGATTAACTGCTTATTAATCTGCTGCCAAAAAATAATGTCTTGAAGTTCTGAAAATGTTTTCTGGTTCTCATTCATAAAAGTTGGGTCCTCAAAAGCCTTCTGTTGGTTTTAGATCACTATACCTCTTTTTTATTTGATGTGGTGTAACTACAGGATGTGAAAGGTTCCCTTGAGATAATGTTTCTGCTATACGTTTACAATTTTTGAAAAATTGTTTTTGGATATTTTGCTTAGAAGTATTTGACCTCCTAGCAATTTCGGCTATTTGGGCACATTTTAAAAAAGCCTTAAATCGCCGTCTTGTTTTTTTAACGGGAACTTGGAGATCAATGATTTCATCAAGTTTTTTATAGTCTACAACAGTTAAATCTGATTCGAGAAATGGTTTTTTATCCCATTGGGCATCCAGCTCTGTGTCTATGTCGGCTGCGCGGTCAGCAAATGGGTTTATCTCTCGAAAATCGTCAATGGTTGCTGGTCGAGTTTTATCGGGTTTATCTGCGTCTAGGATTTTTTTAGGTTTGGATACAGGAATTTTAAGTAGGGATATAGGAATTTCTGGACCATATTTTTCAGACCAATCATCCTGGGGAAGCAGTCGTTCGAGCTTTTCACACGGGGATTCACACTGGCTGGAGTTTTCGCAATCGTCGCAGGGTGAAATCATTTGATACCCTCAATGCCTCAGGTTCAGCATGAAAACTGTTTAACATAATTCTTATTAAATATCAACTAAATACGTCTCAAAAGGTTGACTTTTCACATAATAATAAGAGTCAAAAATTTTTCCTTCAAACAGAGGGCTTAGATAGGAGGTGAAAAAAATGTAGAAGAATCTAAAATCCAAAAGAGGCAAGAGTTAAGACAGAACTTTCAACCATTAAAAAATCAGAATTCAAGGAAGGAGATAGGACAATGAGAGAAAAGAAGATTCATAAAGACCTTATCAGCGTTACCAAAACCCTGGATAAAATGGGATTTGAAGTGACTTTTGATGGCGAAACCATTAATGAAGAGAAATTTCGCATCTTCAATAAGAATGGAAAATATTTCATTCAGTTTGCCTATGACCTCGATCCGGTTTTGGCCGGGGTGCTGACTGCCAAGCTTGTAAAAAAATATGACTTCGAGATTGATTGGGATTATTTTTATGTAAATGATGACCGATCCTATGTTTATCACGGTGATGTGGAGTGTGAAGAAGCCTACTTGATGGATATGAGGAAGAGGATTTTGAAAGAAATGTTGGACAGTAAATAGACCGGGACAGCAAGGAGATCAAAAAGGAATATTCAAATTAATATTAGGAGGTTTAATCATGAAAAAAATGAATCAGGTTTTAACGAGAGAAGATCTAATGAAAGAGTTGGAAGAACTATATGAAAAGAAGACAAGGGAGGGTATGGAGTGTTTACAAAAACTTGGAGATTCCTGTGCTCCAATGATAACCGTAATAGATGTTAGGAGAAATGAATACGAAATTCCTTTTGACGACCCTTATGCCTCTAGCGAGGAGGAAGTCAAGGAAGAAGTTGCCGCAAAAGTTAAAAAGATTCTTAAAAAGAAGGGCGGATTGGCTGTCATATCGATAGGCGACGGGTGGAGGAAGAATTTAAGAGATCAGTCCAAAGCGGTTGAAGTGTTCTACGCCATAATTGAGTCAATGGTAATGAAGAAGATGAAAGTGTGGAAAATAAAGAGAAATGAAACGGGAGAAAGGATATTTCCACTGGGGGAACCGGAGTCGATATCCAAGGATATTCCATTCTCGAGGTATACCGGTAAGTACTTCAGTGTGTCTTAAAAAGATGGAGATTTCTAAACAAACGTTCTGAATAAGCCTGGAAAAGGGAGGGGATTTTCGGTTTTTCACAAATTACCTTTGATCCCACCTAAGTAAAGGGATCAATTAAAACCACTTACGGCCGAATCCCCCCATTCCTGGTATTCACTGGGATTGGGGAGGAAATCGATGGAAAGAAGGAAGGAATGCAATAAGGCTTCGGAGCCTCAACTGGAGAGAAACCATATAGAGGATCTGTCATCGGTCTTTTTGAATGTCCAACAGATTGCGAAATATCTTGGGACCAAGCCCAGCACCGTTTACTCATTGGTGGAAGAGAAGAAGATACCTCACTACCGGATAGGCAGGCAGATAAGGTTCAAAAAATCCGACGTTGACGAATGGATGGAGAAGCAGAGAGAAGAGGTTGTCGATGTCAAGGTTGAAGACAGGAGAGTTATTGGGTCATTGCAGAAACGATCGGACCCAAGAATCAAGAGAGTCGTAAAGAAGATCATTGAAGAGGCAAAAGGAGAAAGGTATACTGTTTGTAACGGGAAACCAAACCAAGACAAGGGCCTCGGAAAGGAGGTATCCCATGGGGCTTTATAAAAGAGGCTCGGTTTGGTGGATGAGTTTCGTTTATCAAGGCAAACATTACAGAGAATCAACAGAAACTACGGAGAAGAGGTTGGCTCAGACAGTTTTTTATAAACTGAAGGGAGAGATCGCAGAAGGAAAGTTGCCTGGAATTTTTCTGAAAAAGCTAGTTACGTTTGATAATTTGGCTGAGGATTTCCTGACAGATTATCGAATCAATGGAAGGGACACCCTGAAGAAAGCCGAAAAGTCCGTTGAGTATCTTAAAAGTTCTTTTGGTGGCATGAGAGCAGCGAACATAACCACGGATAAGGTCAAGAGCTATATAGAGGGCAGGATGAATCAAGGCTTCTCTAACGCTTCCATTAACCGAGAGTTGGCGGCGCTCAAAAGGATGTTCCATCTTGCAGCAGAGTGCACTCCTCCAAAGGTGACCTTAATTCCTTACATTCCAATGCTAAAAGAATCCAACGTAAGAAAAGGTTTCTTTGAATATGCCGAATATTTGGCGGTCAAGAATGTCTTACCTGGATACCTAAAGCCAATAGTAACCTTTGGCTATTTTAGCGGATGGAGAATAAGTGAAATTCTGGGTCTTACCTGGGACAGAGTGGATCTCAAGGAAGGGAAGGTTTGGCTTGATCTGGGGGAAACCAAGAATGAAGAGGGCCGGACTTTTTACCTTACGAGAGAGTTGATAGAAGTGATGAAGGCGCTGCATCGGGACGGGCAAATTCATTGTGCTTACGTTTTTCATAGAGAAGGGAAGGTCATAAAGGGATTCCGTAAGGCTTGGATTTCCGCCTGCAAAAAAGCTGGTTTGAAGGGAAAAATCTTCCATGACTTCAGGAGAACAGCCATAAGGGATATGGTCAGATCAGGGATTTCAGAGAAGGTAGCCATGACCATTTCAGGCCACAAGTCCCGAAATGTGTTCGAGCGGTATAACATCGTCAACGATCAGGACTTGAGAGAGGCTGCCTTAAAATTTCAGGACTACCATGATAGAAAAAGCGCTATGGTCGGAACTGTAACTCCCAAACAAAAGGAAGTTATCCAATTTCGGCATGTGGCAAATGAATAGGCAAGAGCTTTGAAAACCATGAGGGACAGAAATTCATCAGTCACAATTCAGTCACAATCAATGAAAAAGGGGTTAACCCTGTTTTGGCTAACCCCTTGATTTTAAAGTGCCGGGTCGCGGAATCGAACCACGGACACGAGGATTTTCAGTCCTACACCTTCACATCTCGCCCAATTCAAAAAAGACTAAATAATCAATCAATTAGAAACCTTATACTCAAAACAACAGCATTGTCAAGATTGGTGCTGATTGGCAGGAATTGGCATCAATTTAAACCTAATGGGCAAAGTAACGGGCAAAGTAATGTGTAGGATAGCTAAATGGCAGGCGTTGAAGATCGGGTAAAGGGTTTTTTAGAGGCATGGCGAAGGAGGAAGACCGGGGAGATTCCAAGTCTGGAGAACACAAGATGCACGGGTTGTGGGATCGTATTAGAAGATGGGAATTTTGCCCTTGTTGATGATGATTTGATTTGCCTTAGCTGTATGAAGGGTCCTCACGAGAAATGAACTTACTCAATTTCTCGACTGAATCTTTCGTAAACTCAAGGGCATTTTTGCAAAGCTTGATTTTGTCATTCCATTCCTGGTGCTCTAAAGGACCGAGTCCTGAAAGATTCAGTTGGCTACAAAGCCGCAAAGTCTCAAGGAGATGAAAAAAGATTTCTTCCATTACCACTCTGTTTTTTTTGCCAATGTCCATCGCTATCCCTCATGCAGTATTAGGCAAGGATCCAGGTGGGGTATCAACCGGAAGAAGTGTGGAAAAGGAAATCCCCCCGATGCCATTTTTTAATTTATCAGATTTAAGTATGAAGTCAAAGGAAATTTGTTCCTGATTTTGAAAGGAAGAAGATCGAAGATGGAAGCAAATCAATTTATGACAGTGAAACAGGTAGCCGACTATTTAAGGATGAAGCCTTTAGCAATTTATCGCAAGGTCAAGAGGAGGGAGATCCCTTTCCTAAAGGCCGGGAGATCAATCAGATTTCGGAAGGATGAAATTGACCACTGGTTACATTGGGGAGGGGTCTAATATTTTTTTCTCTCATTCCGATAAAAGAGATAAAAAAAGATTCAATGCTCTTAATGGGAATGGTTTTTTATTTTCCAGGGGAAGGAGGTGAGAAGGATGAAAAGGTTCGTGCCCAAAGAACAGTTTTCAAGGCTTCCAGGCGGAGGGTTTATTTTAGAGTCTGGATCGATCAATATCATATTTCTGAACAGAAAAAAAATTCATGTTTCCTATCCAAAGGATCTACCATTGTCAAGACTCAAAAAATTTATTGAGCGTTCACTCAAGGATTTAGAAAGTCCGCTTCATTTTCAAACCATCAGGAGGTGAACCCTTAACCTTTAACCGGCCAATGGCCAAGGAGGATGTTATGGAACAGAATGACCCTATAAAAGATAAAATTGAGAAAGAGGATAAAGCGACAAAAGAACGAAGGCTAATTGGAGAGAAACGAGCGGGAGTGGCGGAAGGTTTTATTGATCAATGTGACGATCTTCTCGACTATTTCCAGATGGATCATTTTGACGCAGGTAATGAGTTACTTTTATCAGAGTTTTTTCATGATCCAACTCATCTTCAAGAAGAGTGTGACTTTGATTGTACAGCAAACGCAAACGGTTGCGGTCCGTCCCATGAAGCAAACTACAAAGAATTGGATTGTTTTGACAGTAGGTGGTGGGAAGAGATCCATGATGAAGCCTTATACACTCCCCACAAGGTTGCCTTTGCTGTCGGCTTTGTTCTCGGTCAGATGATTGAAGTAACCGACCCTGATATGCAAGGGAACATCGAAGCCATTAAGAAGGCGATCAAAGAGAAACAACTTCTTCCCTATCTTCCCAGGGAGAGGAAGGAAAGGAGGGTATCATGAAGAAAACAAACGACTTACCCAAAAAGTTTCAGACCATGTTGAAGGATCTGGAAAGATTGGATAGCGAATTAGGGATTTCAATGAATCCTGTTACAAAAGAAATCCTAAAGGACAAGAAAAGAAGGGAAAGAAAGCAACTTTTAGAAAAGATTTGGGATAACTGGCCGAGGAAAACTGTTCTCAGTAAAGATGTTTTGCAGATGAGAGGCAATGCTTTAAAGAATCCCCAAATCAAGGTCATTCTTGCGAGGACTCATATACGGATTGAGGATTGTGCATTAGTGGATTTTGTTAAAGAGATAAACGAGGGTAAAAACTGGGATTGCCCTGCTTCTTGTTCTCCCGAATCTATCCAAGATCACCTTATAAAATGGGGATGGGGAAATGAGTGGTTCTCACGGAACGATTATTATTGGGGAGGGCCCAAAGACCAGATTAAGATTCTTTTCCAAAAATCCAATAACAATCGATTTAAGGTTATGGGTTTGATCGAAATGTTTACGGAGAAGAAGGCAGCTTAAATTGTAGGCGCAAAAAGAAAAGGAGGATGCTATGAAGAAGAAAAATTCAGGAAATGAAGCTGATAAAAGAGGAGATGCAATCACAGAGATTGAAACTTTACAGGAGTTGATTGAACGGGAAAAAGCAAGCGTGAGAATCTTATTATCTGTTGCTTCAGGTGAGGATCGACTGGAAGAAGACGATGTCGTTATGACTATGCGGGACTCTTATGAGCGAATAGAGAAGATGGAAGGATCTTTAAAACATATTGAGCAACTCGTACGTTGAAGGGAAAGGAGGATACCGTGGATAAGGAGACAAGAGAGCAGGTAGAAAGGATTAAGGCAAGCGGGTTGTCAAAAGAAGATAAAGAAAGACACATTGCTTGCGCCAAAGAAAGGGCCAGGGAAAAAAACATACTCACGCATGGACCAAGAGAGGAACGCTTGAAGCTGCTTTACGGGAAATACATTGACTTAGCCTTTGACTATGGGAAAGCACTTGGCTTATCGGTAGGGCGAGGCGATTTGAAAGAGGCTACGGGAGTGGCCACGTGGGGAACCAAAAAAGATTTGAAGCGTAGTTTAACCATTGCATTGAAAAATGCCGAAATCATACCCCTGGAGGGATAATGGACTACCTTCAAGACTTTTTAGACTTCACTCACTTTGTGCATGGCCGATCAGACAACACGGTCCAGGGGTATAGGTTCGATCTCTCTCAATTCTTGGAGTGGGCTAAAGGTGCGGGGTTAGATATCACGAAACTAAAGCCAACGGACATTGACGACCTCTTCCTTTGGCTTAGAAGGGAGAAGGGGAATACTGCCCAGTCCGTCAATCGAAAGCGATCCTCTCTGAATGGTTTTTACAAGTGGCTTCTTAGGAAAGAACTTGTTTCAAAGAATCCCATGGAATTTGTCAACCGGATGAAGGAACCCAAGACCCTGCCAAAATACCTTACGCCACAGGAGCAAGAGGGATTGATTTCTGCTGCCCAAAATGGAGATGGAGCGAAAAGGATTGGATCTTACTCAAGGGAAAGAACCTATCTCCTCATACTCTTGCTTCTTGATTGTGGCCTCCGAATAGGAGAAGCCTGTAGTTTGAAGTGGGACAGCGTTAACTTCGACGATGGAACTTTGAAGGTGAACGGGAAGGGAGATAAGGAGAGGATGGCGATTCTCTCAGATCGCCTTTCATCAGCACTCAAAGCCTATCATAACAAGGTGAGTGAGATCGACCTTGAGGGAAAGGTAAGGCCAGGAATACCGGCAAGGGGTTTCAAGTTGGCGCAGATAGCCCAGGAGAGCGGTATCCCTTTCGGGACCGTGACCGAGCTTGCAGTTGCTAAGAGGTATCAGTCCAAAGGGAAGCGGTCAAGGGAACTTCAGACCTTCATTGATGAGAAGGTAAAGCCCTTGCCCCTTCAATACATCCTCTTTAACCGTGGAGGGAAGCCGTTGAATACCAGGCAGGCATTTCGCATTGTCAGGGAGATTGGAAGAAGAGCAGAGATAAAAGGTCTCTATCCCCACTTATTAAGACACACCTTTGCTGTCAATTTAAGGCGAAAGGGTGCAGATACCATGCTTCTCAAAGAGGCATTGGGCCATAGCAGCATTTTGACGACACAAATTTATTGTGGGTTTACAGATGGGGAGTTTAAGGAGAAGATGAAGGAGTTGATAAATTAAAGAGAAGGTTTGAAAGCATCTACTCACAGAGAGAAAAAGCCAGTCCAAAAGAGCTATACAAAGATGTCAAGTTGGACTATAATCCAGGTGGCCAGGTTGAGGTGATTTTATGAAAAAGATAATGTTGATTTTATTGGTTATTGTGATTCTTTTATGTGGTTGTGTGTGGAAGTTCACGACTCACATTTCCGGGATTGAATCAAAATGGGGACCCCCTGGGAAGGTAGTAAAAAATGACGGGACAGTAACCTATTTTTGGTACTTCGAAGAAGGTAGGTTTACAACAACATGGGTAACATACGAATTCGTTTGTGATCACGAAGGGAAAATAATCTCTAAGAGGTCTTACAATAAACAACCAGAACTTGAAACAAAGTAACTGACTTTGGTAAAAGACTGATGTTTAGGGAATAGGCCGACGGGCCGTCGAATAAGAATGAAGGGAAGGAGCCCCTACCCAGCGCAGGGGAAAAGCGGCGTTCCTCACCGCCTGGGGCTCCTCTTCTTTGAGGAGCCAGGGGAGGAGTGGCGATGAAAAAAATAGATTGTCTTCTTTTAAAAAGAAAAATTAATTTAAAAGACTGTCAACCCCTAAGTCATAGTTCGAATTGCCAAATCTGTCCCCTGAAAGATCAAATCAAACCTAAAAAACCATTAAAATCTACCAATTCAAAGGCAAAATATAGAAGGAAACCATACACACCTCCCCGGAGCCAACCCAGTATTGATAAAGCCTCCGAACAATTAAAGGCAATTTACAAGAACCAAAAAACAGCATTTGCTCAACGTATGGTTGAGCTTGCAGAAAAGGGGGTCAGAATATCCGAGGTAGCCCATGCAATAGCGCAAGTCCATTTTAAATGGGAGAAGAAAACGGGAACGTTTGATCTTTCGCTCGCTTTAAAGGGACCTAAAGAGGTTATTAAGGATGAAAGGCTTATTAGAAACGCTATCAGGCTTTTAACTGAAGGATTTAAACCTGTTCTCCCGGACTGTTTATCAGCTCAGCATTATAACTATGCAATGGATAAAATGAAGACCGATCTTGAGGCCATCTTTCAGCGATATAAGCCAATCCTTGATTACTATTTTTATCTAAGACGAATAGAACCAAACTTCGATGTTTTAGTAAAAGGGATGTCCTATAAATCAGATGGTGATAGAAACGCCGATCTTAACGCTATTACTACAGTTTATCCACTCGCTAAGATCGAGGGTATGTTCAAACAAGGAGTAAAACCCGCTAAACAGAGTAGTCATGGATTATTTAATGACTGTATCTCTGTAATTGTGGAAAAACTAAAAAAAGCCGGTTATTCCTATAACCAATCTTACATCGAAACCGGTGAGCTTTTATATCTTTGCTTTCCAAGACACTACACAGATAAGAATCCTAACCTTGTCCGATTGAGATATCTCACCCAAAGAAAAAGAAAATAATTTTTACTCAATTTCTAAAAATCCTCTAAAACTAAATCCTGACTAATACAGAATAAGGGATGTAAAATAGCCTTAAATAGTAAGGCCATTTTTTTTAACAAGAGGTGCCTAATATGAATGGGTACAAGAAGATTTTTCTCAGTGATAAGGAAGTGTCGAAAATAACTGGCATAGATCGGCAGACCCTTTGTAATTGGCGAAGCAAGCAATTAGGGCCAAGATATATCAAGACTGTACGGCTTGTTCGATATGATGTAAACGATGTTCTGGGCTTCATGGAAGCTCGGAAGATCGGGACACAGGATCAACCCAAAGAGCAAGGCGGCAGCAAGACTTTTAAGGAGGATTTATGAGCGAAATCCCCTGGACACAAGCACCGACACAGACTCCGCTTCTTTTGTCAGACGTATGGAAACCGCTTACTGCAAGAGACGTTATACAATTTGATTTGTTTCAGTCTCAAGCAGATGAAGCAAAGTTGAGAAGGAGAATAGAGTACAACAAGTTACAGGGTGATGAAGCATTTGCAAAAGCCGCACCTGAAATTTATAACGTTTTATTTGGACAAGGCCAAGGACAGGGAGGTCAACAAAATGCCCTCACGCAGCCACAGGGACAGCCACAGGGGGGTATTCAGCCACAAGCACCGCAAGGGGCACCTACTCAACCTTCTCAAGGGCAAGGACAATCTCAAGGGCAAGCTGCAACAACGGGACAGCCTACACGAGAGCAGCAATTGAAAGCGATTCTTGACTCAATACCTAACGCCCAAGGCAAAATACAAGCTATGCAGTTTATGCAAAAAACATGGACAGATAATGCTAATAATTGGATGGAGTTAGCAAAACCCGTATTCCTTCAGGCAATAGAGGAGGGTGATAATACCGTTATTCAGAGACTTCGACAAAATGCAACGGCAGAAAATAACCCTATTTTGAACCAAAGGCTTGCGTCTATTGGTCATATAGAGATAACTGGAAAAAAGAAAGTACAGACAACAGGAAGTTTTAGTGCAGAACAAATTAAACAAGCAATAGATCAATTACCAGAAGGACAAAGACCAGAGGCCAAAGCTGGCAAATGGACTATAGTTAAAGAAGGCGGAAAGATTACAGAAGTGAAGGAAGAGAAACCAGCAGGGAAAGGTAATCTTGCAAATCTTCAAGCCCAAAGGGATGATCTCGAAAGTCAGCCCCCATCTCCAGAAAAAGATAGAAAACTTAAAGAGGTAAATGAAGCCATTAGAAAAAGTGGAGCACCAGAAGAATCAAATGAATATAAAGACTTTATTTCTGAACAGATGAAGGCTGGAAGAACTAAAACAGAGGCATTAAAAGACTGGAATGACCTTCAGGTAAAAAGGACAGGACAAAAAACATACATTGGAGCTATTGAGAGAAGTAAAGCAGAAGAAGAAATTAGTCCTCCGTTTGCTAAATGGAGTCCTGAAGAAAAGGAATTTATGTTTCAAAGAGCACAACTTGGGTTTACTCCACGTTTCGCTTTTGGTGATAGAAAAAGTTATACGCAATTTTATAAAGAACAGGCAGATTGGGCCAATAAGAAAGGAGTGAGTGGTACTGAATTTGAGGCAGGTACAGCGGAGGCTAAGGCACTTAAAGCTTCTTTACAAACTCAAGAGAAATCATACGGTATGATGACGGGGTTTATTAATAATATAAAAGCTCAGATTAATAGGCTTAAAGATATTACTAAAGATGTTGAACGATTTGACGCTCGACTTCTTAACGTGCCTCTTGTGGAATGGAGAACAAGGGTTGTCGGAACTCCATACGAAAATAAGATAAATATGTATGTCACAGAAATATCTACTGAAATTGGTAAAATATCCACTGGTTCACAGGCATCAGTTAGAGAACTTAATGTTCAAACAAGAGAAAAATGGGAAAAAATACATGATCTTCATCTTTCAATTCCAAAGATGATTGATGTTATGGAAGAAACAGGTCATGCGGCAGATATTAGACAAAAAGGTTCATTAGATGCAATTAATGAAACAAGGAAAAGATTGGAGAAGGCAGGTGGAAAAGGAGAAGCACCTTCACCTGAAGAGATGTCTTCGATGCCAGATCCAAGGGACTATAAAGGGAGATTCTTAACAGATACAAAAACCAAGCAGCGTTATCAGTCTGACGGTACTGCTTGGAAGGTGGTGCAATAATGCCTTTCATACTCGAAGAAGAACCAAAAGAAAGTTCAAGATACGTTCTTGAGGACGAACCTACTCAAATTCCCCGAACCATTCCCGGTCGTTTTCTTAGAGGAATAAAGAGTTTTGTAACAGACCCTAAGAGAGTAGGTCGCCTTACAACTGAAGCGGCAGGGGCATTTGCAGGGGGAACGATAGGGAGTGCCGTACCAATCTATGGAACTATAGTAGGTGGGTCATTAGGGTATGCCTTCGGAGATAAGCTTGCAGACATTATTTGGGGAGAAAGACTTCCTCCTGAACAAGCTCGACAGCCTATCCCGCAACTGAAACAAACTGGAAAAGATATTCTAAGCGGTTTGAAATATGAGGCTATGGGTAAAGGAATGGATATTGCGGGGAAAGGACTCTATGCCGCTGAACGTGGTGTAAATGCCTTAGCCAGAGAAGGAATCTCTCCTACTATTGGAAAAGAATTAAACAAAATGGGCGAAACATTGGCGGCCAAAAAGTTAGCTTCTACCGCATCCAAAACACCTGAAGTAACAGCACAGATAGAACAGAATTTAGCAAAAAGCGAAGCCCTTGAAAAAGATATTCCTGGGCTTAAATTTAATCTGGGGCAAAGAGGCCAAGATCCTAATCTTTTGTCTCTTTCAAGACAACAAAGCCAAGCTCCAGGGATGGGAACAGAATTATCTGCTCAATCTACGATGGCTCAAAATGAAGCTATTTCAGAATATATTAAACAAAATATTAGAGGTGGTGGGACAGTCGATGATTTCCTCATGTCAATTCAGAAAGAAAAGGGAAGGATCACTGGGCAAACTTCCTTAACTGGGAAAGCAGCAGAAACAGAAGCAATGAGGCTTGGAGGTCGAGGAGAACAGGAGGTAGGAGGAACTTTATTATCGAAGGCTCAGACGTTACGAAGAGAGAGTTCAAAAACGGCAGAACGTCTTTATAACCAAATCCCAGAGCAACTTAAAATTGATTCGACTCCATTATGGAATAAGGTTAACGATCTTTTCGGGAATTTTAACGCTCTTACTCAACGCCTTGGTGCTACTCCAACTGGACCAATGAGTAGAATTAAAAAAGCTATGACGCCCGAAGCTCCAGGACAAAGCGGTTTAGTGGATATATCTGGAAGACCAATTACACCTAAACCTGTAGAACCTCCAAAAAATCTTACTGTGGGACAATTAAAGGATTTTCGATCTCAAGTAGGAACAGCACAAAGAAGTGCTATTGCTTCTGGAGATTATGAGCTTTCTTATAAATTGGGTCAACTAAAAGAAGCCGTGAATGACTCTTTCGCAAAATCCGCTAAAGAAGCGACAGGAGAAGGGATAGAGACTTTAAAAACGGCAACTTCATATTACAGGGATATTCATGTCCCTACATACCGAATGGGAGCAACGGGGAAAGTATTGTCTGTTAAACCTACTGGGGAACAAAGAATTTTAGATTCATCCATTGGAGGAGAATATTTTAAGTCTGGAAAAGGAGCAGTAGAGGCAGCGGATAGCTTTAAGACTACATTCAGGAATGATGCAGAAGCACAAAGCCTTATCCGTGACTATGCGGCACAATCTCTTTTGAAAGATGCAAGGAATCCGGTTACGGGAGAATTAGAGTCTAAAAGGGTAATGTCATGGCTTTATAGTCATAATACCGCACTTGAAAAGTTCGGCCTTAAAGATGAGTTTGGTTCATTGCAAAAGGCTTTAAACGTTGTCGATAAAGCAAAAGGAATGGAAGCACAGTTTAATAAATCTTCTCTTGAAAAAGCATTAAATGTTGATCCAGAAAGAGCTATTGAAGAACTCTTAATGAAAGGGACTTCCAGAATACAATCTATTGCTCGCCTGAGAGAATTGAAAGATCTGGCAAGGAAAGATACCACTGGGGCTGCCACACAAGGATTAAAGGCTACTATAGGAGATTATTTTCAAAGAGAGACAGCGATTACGGCCAGAGATATTGCAGGGAACAAACTTGAAAGCTTAGCTAAAATGGATCGGTTTATAAAGGAATATAGACCAGCACTTGAACAATCTGGACTCTACACTCAATCAGAAATGAAAGCATTTGACAACATCCATGATACCTTAAAAATAATTGCTCAACAACAACGCCCTCATCCTGGATTTGTAGGGTCTGCTACTTATGAGCTTATTTCAAGGTTCGTTGCCAGTGGTACATCGGTCGCTCTTGGTCATATTGGGTTGTATGGGGCCGCAAGGGGGGCGTTTGATTGGGCTGAAGAACACGTTATCGGAGCCAGAGTTAATGAGGCGATATCAAAAGCCGTGTTCCATCCAGAATATGCTGATGCTATCAGTGGCCTTGCAAAGAATATAGAAAAAATGCCTCCCCAAAAAGCTGTAGAGATATTTAATAGAAGAATGGAAGTCTTAGGAATGACTGTTATGTTACCCAAACAGCAACCAGAGCAGACACCATGAATTTAAATAATGGTCATAGACCCCATTGTCAGCAATAAGTCTGAGGGGTTCTATGAGTGGAAAGGAAAAGAGATGGAAAAGAACACTCATCTAATTCAGTTCAAACTTCCTAACAATTCCCTACTAATTTTAACTTCCGAAGAATTTGAGAAGGCCCTCAAAAGGGGAAATTCTGTTGTTCATAATCGGAATTTAAGAGACAAAAAAATAGATGCAGACGTGCTTGAAATTGAGGAGTTATCACATGGCTAACAATGTTTATACAACTAAAGATATCTACATTGCCTCAATGCTTAGGACGGCAAAATTAAAGTTTATTGGAGTTTCCAAAAGTGAGGGACGTGGAATTTTTAAGTTTGAGGATTCGCCTGAACGAGAAAAACTAATCATCGATTTTTACAACGGACAAGTAATGCAGAACGTAAGAGAGTATGTCGATCACTGGATGAATTTCAAGAAGTTGGTAGAGAATATTTAGGAATGGAGTCAAATCTTGAAGAATGAAATTGAAAGTTATCTTACTTTCAAAGAATGGACCTTCAAATTTAAGAATTCTGAATTTGCCCTTGACCAATGCCCTTTGAATGGTTGCGGTCCAGGTCACTTCTATATCAATCAGGCCAAAGAGTTTTTCTATTGCCATAAGTGCGGAGAGAGAGGCCATTTCCTCTCTCTTAAAAAACGCCTCGGAGATCTTCCGGCGGTCTCTCATATCTCAGAGTATTCAAAAACCAAAATCCCACCCAAAACCATTGACCTCTCAATCATAGAAAAGTATCACAAAGACCTTTTGGAGAATCCGGCGGCAATGGCCTATCTCCACGATGAGAGAGGATTCACCCAGGAGACAATAAAGAAGTTTAAGCTCGGCTTCAATAACGGGGCAATCACCATCCCATACTTCAAGGATGGTCAATGTCTAAACATCAAATTCAGAGGCATAGTTGACAAAAAATATTTCCGTGAGGAGGGTTGCGCTTCGATCCTTTTCAACCTTGATAACGCTAAAAAGTATCAGGATTCAATCATCCTTGCTGAAGGTGAACTTGACGCTATCGCTTATGACCAGATCGGTTTTCCTTGTGTGGTATCGGTGCCGAATGGAGCGGAAGCTTTTTCAGACGAATGGATTGATGACCTTGAATCCTTCGACCAGATTTATCTCTCTTTCGACATGGATGAACCGGGGAGAAGAGGAGCGGAAAAGATAGCCGATAAGTTAGGTCGTTATCGATGCTTCAATATTCTTCTTCCCTTGAAAGATTCTAATGACTGCCTCAAAGCCGGATTTACAAATCAGGAAATCGCCGTGATTCTTTCCAAGGCTAAACCTTTTCAATCAAATATCATCAAAGGTCCAGAGGCTTTCTCTGAAGAGATTTATAATTTTCATAGTGGTCAATTTAGTAAAGGAACCTTAACGGGGTGGAGAAGTTTTGATGATCTTTTAGGAGGTCTCAGGTTTAATGAATTGACCATACTAACCGGAGAAACAGCCTCCGGTAAAACGACATGGGCCACGAACCTGGAATTCCGATTAACTAAAGAAAATCATCCGGTCTTGATCGCCTCTTTTGAAATGAAACCCTTGACCATTCTGAAAAAAATGATCCAGATGGAGACCGGCTATCCCTTTTTTGAACTCTCGAAAAAAGACGTTGGATCGTCTTTGAAAGCTATTTCAGAAAGACCTATCTATTTCATCGATGTTTATGGAGAAATTGGGATTAAGGAATTAAAGGATTCGATTTACTACGCAAAGCGGAGACATAGCATTGAGTTTGTTATCCTCGATCATCTCCATTTCTTCCTTCGATATTCAGGCGATCAGGAACGCCAAGCAATCGATCAAGCTCTCCGAGATATCAAGTCCTGGGCCATGGATCTTGATATTCATATCATCCTGATCGTCCATCCTACCAAATTGACCTACGACAATAAGGTGGTCCATTTAAATGACCTCAAGGGATCATCGGGGTTGAAGCAGATTCCCGATAATGTCCTTTCAATCTGGAGATCCAGAGATGGGAATGATTTGAAAAATCCTCAAAACGAGATTGTCCTCCATATTCTGAAAGTGCGGGATGACGAAGGAAATGAAGGAAAAGTTATCTTTAACTTCGATAAACGGTCACAGTCTTATGAAGATTCGGGACCCGGTTTTGCGAGACCGGTCGAGGGGGAGAGGTCCCCTGCCTCTCCTCCAAGTTCCCGATCCCATCAGGGGAGGGAATGGCAAAATGGATACGATTCATGATGAAGGATGGGTTTGGCTTTGGAGAAAAAGCATTGATTCACAGGTTTTTCAGAATGAGGGGTTATGGAAAGTTTGGACTTGGTGTCTCATGAAAGCAAACCATAAAGATGCCTGGGTGCCAGTCCGAACGGGTAGGGGGACTACGGAGGTCTTGGTCAAAAGGGGTCAGTTCATATTTGGAAGAAAAACGGCTGGTAAAGAACTCAAAATGAAAGGGACAACAGTTCAATATCGAATGCAAAAATTAGAAAACATGCGAAATCTCGTCACCCAACCAAACACCCATTACTCAATTATAACTATTTGTAATTATGAACCTTATCAATCAACCAAAAGAACCGAACCAACACCAAATCCGTCAACCATCCGTCAACCATCCGTCACAAACAATAATGATAAGAATATAAAGAATAAGATTGGTCGATCAAAAAAGCAGATCGACCCCAGGGTTAAAGAGTTTGAAAATTACTGGAGTGAAATCTTCCAGAAAGAAATAGATAAACCTTACCTTTTTAATTTTGGAAAGGATGGAAAGCTGATTAAGAACCTTCTCCAGGTTTATCCCCTTGAAACTCTCCAGGAGATGACAAGGATTTTCTTCAAAGACGAACAATGCAAACGTCGGGGTCTTACCATTGGGATCTTCAATCAAGAGATAATCCGACTATTCGGCTTAAAGGCTATGAATCCGTTGGAGCAGGCGAGAAGGGAACTTCAAAGAGGATAGACGATGGAGGTTGAAGTAACGAATGATTTTGAAAGGGCAGGGAATGTTTAACTTTGTGAAGAGTATCCAGGGGAAATAACTTACAGGTAAAAGAGGTGTGTATGTTGATTGCAGAAATTAATAAGAACATGAAGGAAATGATCAGAGTTAGCACGGAAGAATTTCGAGGATCTCACTTCATCGACGTGAGAGTCTATTGGAAAAACGAAGAAGGGGAGTGGAAACCCTCCAAGAAAGGAATAGCTTTAAACAAGGATTGCATCGACCCTGTGATCAATGCCTTGCAGAAGGCAAGCAAGGCGCTGGAGGCGTGATATGCGCAAGTTCTTTCTATTCTTATTACTCTTATTGCGCACGTGTAAGGGCTATGCACTTAACTCAACGGAGTTGGGTTTATAGGTAAGGGGATCTTGTATCTAATTGGACACATTTTGATTTATTTTGGCAGCATTTATGAGACAAAGTAATAAATGGAAATTGTTGGATTTTTGTATCTCTCCTTATGTATGGGGGGAGGTTTATAGATATACAAGTCAGATGAACATATTAGCATAATCAATTATTTGTGTTTTTGTTGGTGGATTTCCATGACAGACAACGACTTTTCCATTACAAATTGCTTCAAATTTGGGTAAAAGGAGGAATTAAATATGGAGAAAGCTGTTAAAAGTATTTGTCCTAAATGCGGTGCAGAACTTCCTTATAAGGCTGTTACTCCAAAAGAGGCTCAGAAAAAGCCACATAAATCTGGAGTTGGTGCTTATTGTGGGCAATGCGGAAACAAACTCATTTCTGAGTAGATTCACCGTAATAATTAGTGCCGCATCGCTTACAAAATTGATCAGTAAATGTAGGGATGTTTGATTCTATCTCGGCTTTGCAAGTTTCATTTGGGCATTGCTGGATCAATAAAGAGCCGCATGCTCCACAAAATTTGTCAGTGTAGATTCTTTTATTGTAGGCTTTTTTACAGCGAGGGCATAAAGAATATGTTTCATTTCCTCTTGGTCGTCTCATCTCTGTTTCCTCCTTTGGTTTTAGTTTTGGCAAGTCTAATATACCAAGAAGGAGACAGGGATAGCAATAAAAGATTTTGTTACATCAATAGGATAAGCATATTGAAAAATAGGCCAGCGGAATATGCCAAAGGTACTGGATGTAGAGATAAGGCGGTAGGTAAATGGTAGGCCGCCTGGGGGTCGGGAAAAACAAAATTGTCAGATGGGGGAGATGAGGCAGGGAAGGAGATGGAAGAGAGTGATCAACATTCTGAATGATGGAACCTGGGAGCATTTAACTCGTGGTGCAGAAACTATCCCTGATAGCTGGAGTAAAAGATGTGCCGATTCTATCAGAGAGGAAAAGCGTGAAGTTGAAAAACGCAAAAAGGAATTGATTCCTAAGTTCATTCCCCTGGATGTGGATAAATTGAAGTGGATCCAAATGGTCAAGGAATTGAAGGAAGAGTATTCCATCATGGAGGGAACGAGGCAGGACGAGCAGGCATCCCGGAGGATTGCCATACTGGTCGGAGAGCTTTACCTAACCCACTACGAAGAACTGAGGACGGGAGAAGGGATCTTAGACAATGGCCCCCTCATGAATGTGATGATTATTGAGAAGGAAATCTCCGACGTAGCAATGGAGCATCGCCTCACTTGTGACACCCTGGATAGAGAATATAGGGTTAAACACCCTAACTATCGAAAGCTGGTCCTCTACGCATGGGGCGTTGATAAAAGGAGCGGGTTGGAAGGCTACACGACTCAACTTAAAGAGTGGACGGCTGAGGCCCTGGTCTTAGCCTCCGAACCTCAAACCACAGAGAAAGGAGAGGAAGAAGATGGGAAACTTGGTACTTCAGGGAATGTTGACCGAGGAAGAACTTTCGAAGCTGACGGGAATGAAGAAACAAGAGTTAGCACGTTTGCGCTCAGACAAAGGGATGCCTTTCGTTCGACTGACCAGGAACAGACGACTGTATCTTGAGGAAGATCTCATGACCTGGTTCAGAAAAAACAGGGTTATTCCCGACGAAAGCGGGGAATAGGGTTGAGATGCCTTCGAACAGCCACGCAGACGAGCGTAGAACGACGAAAGAACCCCTCAGATGAGCGTAGACGAGCGTAAAACGAGGGTTGTTTGTTAACCCCGTACGGGAAGGCGGGCTTTCAGAAGAAAGAGGGAAAAACCTAATGATTTCAAGGGGAGCATTTTTGAGGTACTTTAGTAAAATTTTGAATGAGAAGGTGAGGGATGAGAACGGAGTTTGAAGAAAAAGACATAGAAGCCAGGTTCCGTAATGACGTAGGGCGGTCAAAGAATGGGCAAAGGCGAAATAAATATTATTAAAAATCAAGGGGTAGCATCGGCGCAGGGGATTAGTTATCCCTTGCCTAAACGTCTTTATAGCCTTCCTGAAGCTGCCCGCTATCTTGGCCGGACCCTATGGAGCATGAGAGAATTGGTCTGGAAAGGGTCTATTCCCATCGTGAGGGAAGGGAAAAGGATCTTTGTTGACGTGAACGACCTCAACCTTTACATTGAAAGGAATAAGACCACCTATGTTTGAAGATAAGAGAGAATGAGTGCAGAGAGGCCAGCCAATAGCTTGCGAAGTTTTGAGGAGGTAGAAAATTAAAATCTTTTGTCAGACCTTCAATTGCTGGATTTGGGAAATTTAAGGTTTGAGACCTTTTGCTCTTTGACAATTGAATATTGACTTGTTTTTTATATCTCTATGCCGTATTATGAAAGGGAAGGAAGTTAGGGGATACCGCAAGATGGATGGGAGAGAGAAATTTGTATTTTGAAAAAATGCTCAATATTTTTAGTGTATTGCGGCAACAGCTATTGTTAGAATGGTAAGACAAGCGGAGGGTTAAAAAAAACTTGTTGACAAAAAATCCAAATTGTTGAATATTGGAACGCGAGGGAGTTATTGAAGCTTGGGAAAGGAGGGCGGTTAAATGAAAAAAAAGGTGAGCAAGGCAATTAGCTCAAAAACAAAAAGATCCTTACCATCTCCAGAAGATCTGAATACAATGAGAAAAAGATTACAAAATCTGACGTTACATTATATGAGCCTAAGCAAGAAACAAAGTTGTTCGGAAGACAATAAGTGAATAGCATAATTGCGGTGATATTTGATTATGATGATACGATAGTCCCCGATTCGACCACCCAACTTTTAGAGTATTACAATATAGATTCAAAAAGATTTTGGGAGACAGATTTTAAAAGTCTTCTTTACCAAGGTTATAATCCCACCAACGCTTATCTTAAATTGATCCTGGATAATGTGGGTAGCGGAAAGCCATTCAATGCACTAACAAATAGAAAGCTTAGAGAATTTGGAGCAAAAGTCCAAAAAACGCAATATCCAGGGTTACATGATCTGGTCCGAGATCTAAAAAAAACAGTTCAATCACATAAGGATATAGATATTGAATTCTATATAATATCTACTGGCTTAGAAGAGATAATACTGGGCAATGAGTTCATAAAAAAACACTTCTCTGGGGTTTATGGTTGCCAACTTGCGGCAGACGACGATTATTCCCAACTAAAATATATAAAAAAATGTATTACCTTTACGGAAAAAACCAGATATTTATTCGAGATTAATAAAGGGATTACGCCTCAAGAATCCTCTGGTGATCCGTTTGCAGTAAACAGAGATATCAACAATGAAGACCGCAGAATACCCTTTAAGAATATGATTTATATTGGGGACGGATTAACAGATATCCCATGTTTTTCTTTAATAAACCTGAATAGAGGCGTCAGTTATGGCATTCTTGACATGAGCAAGACTCCTTCGGCTAAGATTAATACTTTTAAGCAACTTTTAAAAACAAAGAGGGTTTTGGGAACATATGCTCCGAAATATGGAAAAAGTGATGACCTTGGGGGATTAATTAGACTCACAGTCCAATCAAGATGCAGTGACATTGTGATCGAGAGGGCTAAATCGTAAATCCAAATCACGTAAAACTTTTTCTACTTTGTTTTTCCCTTTCTATACTCCAATAAGAAACAACGTCATAATCTTTAAAAAAAAATCCACCAAATCAGTCCAAAGAAAAAACTTGACAAAATTATTGAAGTGTGTATAGAATGTACCTATTATTAAGGAGGCGGTAATAATCCAATGATGAAACGAATAAACATCACCATATCAGACGTTCATATTAAGAGACTCAAAACAATGTCCAAGAAAAAGGGTGTTACCGTTTCAGAGCTTATTAGGCGTGCGGTTGATGAGTATTGGGATAGATATGAAAAGAAGCAGAAAAAATAAAGAAAACTCAGGGCGGAGGAAGTCATGGGTACTAAAGAATTATCTGAAAGGGATAAGTTTATATTGAAGGAAAAGATATACCCTGCCATCCAGTCTTGTGTGAATAATCGATATAAAATTATTTTAGGGATATTTGTATATTACGGGTTCGTACTTAGTAATGAAAGAATATACGGTGCATTTAAAATCCACAGACATTTCAATTTAATATCTTCTGCAATATTTTCTGTTTTTATTATTCATAACTTTTCCAACTATTGGCTAAATGGCAAAGAGGAAATAAAGCTTGAGGAAGGGAAAGAAAATTTTTGGCCTTCAATGGAATTGTTTTTTGGAATAACTACGTTGATTCTGATATGGGCTTTATATTTCTTGTTTCGATGTTATGCTTAAAAATTCAGGCGTTACTTAGGGGAAAGGAGGTGAAAGAGATGGATGAAGAGAAGAAGCAGAAAAGACCGAAAGGTACAGGAAGTATTTACAGACCGAAGTGGAAAGACCTCAAAACGGGCGAGTTGATTAAGGGGAGTATTTACTGGATTAAGTATTATTCTAATGGCAAACCTCACCGTGAATCTTGCAAGAGCGATAAAATAACGAAGGCCGAGAGGCTTCTTAAGAAGAGACAGGGCGAGATTTCGGAAGGCAAACTCCCAGGAATTTATTTCGACAAGGTGCCTTTTGGGGAATTGGCCGAGGATTTCTTGACGGATTACCGGATCAATGGGAAGGACACCTTGAGCAAGGCCGAGCGGTCAGTAAAATACCTCAAGGAATTTTTTGGAGGGATGAAAGCAACAGGTATCACCACGGCCAAGGTTAAGGCGTATATCGAGAAGAGGATGAAAGTTGGATTGTCCAATGCTTCAATCAATCGGGAATTGGCAGCATTAAAGAGAATGTTTCGCCTTGGTGCTCAATGCACTCCACCCAAGGTCAATCTGGTTCCCTACATTCCCATGTTGAAGGAATCCAATATCAGGAAGGGATTTTTTGAGCACGGGGAGTATTTGGCTGTTAGGGAGGCTCTATCCGAAGACTTGAAGCCAATAGTCACATTTGCCTATCATTCGGGATGGAGAAAAGCGGAGATTCTTGGTTTGATGTGGGATAAGGTTGATTTAGAACAAGGGACCGTCAGGCTCGATCCAGGGGAAACGAAGAACGAGAAAGGCCGGACCCTCTACATGAACGAAGAACTTTTGCAGGAGATACACAAGCTCCAAAGCAAGAGGCAATTGGGTTGCCCCTACCTCTTCCATCGGGACGGGATACAGATTAAAGGATTTCGGAAGGCGTGGGATTCAGCGTGTATTAAAGCTGGTCTTTGGGAACCGTTGAGGGATGATAATAGAAATGTGGTTGTGATTAAAAACAAAAAGGGTGAAGAGAAAATAGTCAAGGTTCCCACAAAGATACTTCATGACTTCAGAAGGACGGCAATACGAGACATGATAAGAAGTGGAACGCCCGAAAGAGTGGCTATGGAAATATCAGGGCATAAAACCCGAAGCGTGTTCGATCGCTACAATATCGTTAGCGAACAAGACTTAAAAGAGGCAGCGAACAGAAAGCAAGCGTACCACGAAAAGCAGGACTCCGTGATCGTGGACAACAAACGTGGAGAGGTCATCTCCTTCCAACAAGCGAAAGAGATGGTGAATTAATCAAGATGGAATCCTCACGGGCAAAGTTTGGGCAAAGCAATAAAAAAAGGGTTAACCCTACCTCAGCTAACCCCCTGATTTTAAAGTGCCGGGTCGCGGAATCGAACCACGGACACGAGGATTTTCAGTCCTCTGCTCTACCGACTGAGCTAACCCGGCATCGTGAATAATTAGAAAATTTATATTACAACCCCTCTGATGTGTCAAGA
>Ga0209777_10001977_pt1 | contig 28035 bp, 18 predicted proteins | sample FrelakmetHBP12HB_FD_187147 | JGI IMG/M metagenome (GOLD analysis project Ga0209777, IMG submission 187147) | Freshwater lake sediment microbial communities from the University of Notre Dame, USA, for methane emissions studies -HBP12 HB (SPAdes)... | ecosystem: Environmental > Aquatic >...
GATCTGGATGCGGGCGATCAGCCGTGGTCGTTCATGGCGGTCCAGACGTGTGCGCTGGCGGACCCTGCCCAGAGCGTTCTCGGATGGGCCTGGTATGACCGGAAGATCGGTGTCCGCGTCTCGATGCTCGGAGGCAAGGAGACCCGCGTGTTCGAAGGCAAGTCTCCCGAGAGCCGGCGCGCCCCAGGCAAGGAAGGCAACAAGGGCGACCATTCGAACTTGGCCAACGAAGTCGGCGGCGTGACACTGATGGTCGAGCGGCGCACGCCCGCGACCGTGTTCGTCGCGCTCCACGAGCCGTTCAAGGACGGGCAGCCGCGCGTGGAAACGTTCCGCGGCATCCAGCAGACGGACGAAGGAGTAGCCGTCGCGGTCGTCGGCAGAGGGGGCTCCGGCATCGATGACCGCCTGCTCCTGCGGTTCTGGGAGAAGTACGATCAGCCCATGACGCTCGAAGGTGACGGCGAGAGCTTCACCTTCGCCGACCATGTGTACGTGCGCATTGGAACCGATCAGGTGGAGGCGTCCGGCGGCCTGCGGGCGATGCGGCTCAAGGTGGCGGGGCGCCCGAAGCTCGTCCTGGACGGCAAGGAGCAGCCGACGACCCTCGAAGACGGTATCTTGGTCTTCAGCGGAAGACCGTGACCCTGCAGGCGGGCCTCAAGCCGTGTGGATCGCCACTTCGCATAGGGCGCCACGGGCTCCGGGGCATGTGTTCTACCCAGAAGCGAGGCGAATCATGGAAGGCACCAAGGAGCGGTGACGAGAACGGATTCGGCGATTCGGGCCCCCGTCCGTAGTGTTGAGATGAACAGGTTCGCCGCCGAGATCACACGAAACGCAAGGGGACGGCGAAGGCGGTCTGTCCTCGATGGGGGAAACGCGTCTTCCCGAGCCCAAGGACACGGACTTCGATACTGGCCCGCCAGCCAGACAAAGGACCAGAACGCCGAAAACCTGCTGGTCGGGCCCCGAGGGGCAAGGTAGCCTCATGGAAACTGCTGACGATGGCCGTCAGCGGAGAGTCAAATGGGAAATGTCGGCTGGCGGAAGATGACCAGCCCGGGCGAATTCAACCCCGCCAGTCCCAAATAGACTGAAGATCACCTTCTGTGGGACCACGGTCTGATGGGGCCGATCCATGTGGAATACTTCAGCCGATCGCTGATCTTGGGGGATCGTAACTGCCGGCCAGAAGACGGCCTTCTTCATATTGGGGTCCCTTCTCGGCGTCGGCAACGATTCCGGGACACAGGCCTTACATGACAAAGGAGCGCGTACGTGGACGGAACCAACTCGCTGGACCTGGCGCCGGGGGTCGAGATCGACCTGACGTTGATCCTCGCCCCGGTAGAACTCGCATTGGGAGGGCGGACGTGGACGGGCTTCTCGTATGCCTTCCACTTCCGGAGCGGCGCGCGGCAGGTTCATCGTCTGATGACGCACGCGACCTGGGAGATCGGCGGCAGCGTGGCGAGCAACACCGTCCTTTCCCAAGGACAGTGCAACCGGGCCGTCTACCGCGGCGGACGCGACACACTCTTCACCACGGCGTGCCTGAGGACGCTGGATCAATACGGACGCCTCGACGGCAACTCGTACCAACTCGCGCCGCGCGGCGGCCTGATCCAGCCGTTCGATTTCCAGTACGCAGCCGCCGGTGCGCTCTTCCAGTACTGGCCCGCCTTCGCCGGCATCTCCAGCCTCGTGGAGTCCCCTCCGAGGAGCCATCTCCTGCACGTGGTGGACGAGTACCGGTTTCCCCTTGCCTCCAAGATCGCCACGACGCCGAAGCACGTCCTCTTCGCCGCGGGCGCCCTGGCGGAGCACGAGGCGCGGGACCTGTGGTGGGCGGCCCATCGGCACGTCTATGGGGATATCCAGGCCGCAAGCGGCGTTCGGCCGACCGTCGTCGTGCCGGAGATCGGCCTGCGGTACAGCACGCGCATCCACGAGGGACGCCTGAGGATGACGGTCGGAGGCGTCGAGGTGGAGCACGCCGAGGTCCCCTACGCCATCGCCGAGCACATCCTGCCGCAACTGGCGGCTCAGGGCATCCGGCGGTTCATGCCCGAGGTCATGTCCGAGAGCGACGTCACCGTGCTGGGGATGCGGCGCAAGCTCGACGAGGGCGTGCATGGAGACCTGCACTGCGCGAGCGTTTGCGCGACGCACCGGTTCTTCCCCTCGGCGTTCTGGGGCGGGATCAAGGCCTGGAAGCACAGGGCCGACCGGGCGCGGGCGCTGGGGATCGAGATCGGGTGCTGGTTCGCCCAGCATCTCTCGCCTCGCGCGCCGATCTTCGCGGAGCACCCCGAGTACCGCATGATCGGGGCCAATGGAATGCCCGTCGGCGGCGGGTACGGATTCCAGACGATCATCGTCGGTGACTTCAACACGGGACTCCTGAACTGGGTCCTGGCGGACCTGGCGCGATGGAAAGCCGAGGGCGGTCTCGACGACGTCTTCACCGACTCCTGGTCAAACATGGGCCTCGTCCAGCAGAACTACGCCGCCGGAATGCGAACCAACCTGCCGGCCATGGGGCAATTCTACCGGGAGCTGCAGCGGATCGGCATCGGGGCATTGTCATTCGAGGGTGTCCAGCTTTTCGGGTTCAGCCGCTTCGGCACGGCCGACCTGCGCGGCGACCTGATGGAGCAGGACCGGTCCGTTGCGGGGCAAAGTGATTTCGGCTGGTGGGTCGGCGAGGAGGACATGGCATTCGGCCAATGTCTCCTGACGACCGCGCGGAAACGCACGCCGGAGGAGATGGAGCGCATCCAGTTCCGCATGATGGCCAACCTCGGCTTCGTGAGCTTCGACAATTGCGTGAGTCCGGAGCACGAACTGCCCGCGTGGTGGACGCGGCTGAACCTCGTCTACAGCCAGGCGTTGCCCCACATGAAGCGGCGCCGCCTGCTTCCCGATCGCGCGGGCGTTTCGTGGGAGGATGGCCTGACGAGGACGATCTGGACCTTCCGCGAGACCCCGGTGCGGCTCAGCGGCGAGGCCCGTGTCGAGAGACTGGGGCCCGAGGGGCCGAAGGTCGTGGCGGAGGGGACGCCGCTGATGCTGCCCGCATGGAACGTATACCGGTTCACGCTGGCTGAAGGCGAGACGCTGCGGCTTCCCGCGTGCGAGGGACAAGACAAGAAGACGACGCTATGAACCGCCAGGCAGGGATGACACCGTTGGTTCCCATGGGAAGGTGTCCGGTCCTGATGGCGGACCCGACGGAAACTACACCTTCGAGCACACGGCCTAACTCAAGCTGCCCCGGAAGCTCCAGCAGGACGGCCATTACACGCTGAGCATCGCCCCGGACGTCAAGAGCGACGCGGCTATTTGCCACTTTCTCCGATGCAATCCAGGTTTTATTGTAGTTTTGTCGGCTATGCGGCATGATGTTCCGATCATGGTGTGCCTGCCCTTCTTAGCCGAGTACACGACGATGAAAAGCGAGAGGAATTCAATGGTGACTCCAGCTATCCGTGCGATATCCAGCAGCCTGTTGAGAAAGGCGTGGGGAACGGGCATCTTGCCCGTGGACGGCGGCAAGGCCGCCGCCCTCTTTCAACAGGCTGATGGCCGTCCCTTCCGATCCAGCCGTCGCGCCATGGCGTGCGTGACTCTCTGGCTGGCGCTTGATCTGGTCTGGCTCGCCGCCGCGTGGGCGGAAACCGCACCCGAGCGCGCTGATCTGGGTGGCCTTACGCTGATTTCCAGCGGCGAGGGCCGACTCAAGCAGGTGGAGATCGATGGCCGCAAGGGGTGGACGGTAACGGCAGGCCAGTTTCTGTACGGCGACATCAAACCAGAGAAGGAGACCTCCCCTCACCTGCGCCTGCAGATCCAGGTACACCCCGGCGGATACCAGGGCTCGATCCATATCCCTTATGACTCCAGCGACGGGCACGATTTCGCCGAGCCCAACCGCGCCGGCGCGTGGAAGCCCAGCCAGATTGAGTTGAAAGGGCAAAGGTCCTGGGTCACCGTGACGCTCGAATGGCCCGACGGGCGGCTGGCGGGGAACTGCAATGGCCACGACTTCCGCTTCGAGCTACCCAGCGGCTCGTCCGTTGTGCTGGGGGCGATCAACGTAGAGGCGCTCCCGCCCCTCCCGCCTCCGGTGCAGCCGGTGCGCCTGCCGCTGGCCGCTGCCGCCAACGAAAATGTCGTCACCATTGGCGGCACGCTGCGCCTGGCCGGTTACGCCCGACAGGAGCCGGGCCAACCGATCGTCGTCAACGCCATCGACGCCAAGACACTCACGCTCTTTGGCGGAAACGAGGCCGGCACAGAACACCAGCCCGCCGGCGGCGCGTTCATTCACTATGTGGATCGGGCGGAATGGGACTTCGAAGCCGCTACGGATGGGACGTATCAGTTGTGGGAACGGGCATGGTTCCCCGTACGCGGATACAACCACGATGAAAACGTGGACGGCAAACAGAACCACCTAATCATGGACACCATTGCCGACACGCCGCTCAACCAATGGGTCTGGGTGAAAGCGGGACGATACGATCTCTCTCGGGGGAGACACACGTTCACGCTGGCCTACAACGGCGGCGCGCGACTGGATCGCTTGGTCTTCCTGCCGGAAGGGCAGGCAAACCCCACCGGTGCGGGGCCGGCCGCCAGTCCGGTCATCGGTGCCAGGCAAACGGTGGTCGAGACTAACGACGCGCAGCCGATTGACGTCAAGCAGTGGATGAGCCTCGGCGGTGTGGTCGTGTCCCGCGGGGGCCACGTCAAGACGGAGCTATCGTTCGATGCCGGCAAGACCTGGAACGAGGTCTCCTTCGGCCAGACGTTGCCGGCCGCGCTCCAATCTGCCGGCCAGAATCGGGCTCGGGCTCGCCTAACGTTCTCTGCTGGCTCGGATGGCCTCTCGCCCCTCGTGCACGACCTGGCCATCACGTACCTGCCCGGCCCCAACGACCGGACAATCCTCGCCAACGAGGACCTCGAGTTCACCTTCGGCCCGGCCGGCGTGTGCGGGCTGCGGGCGGCCAGACTCAACATGCCGATTGCCGAGGGTGCGCAGAACGCGCTCTTTCGTCTCCAAGTAAAGCCGCCGGGTAACGCCACACCGCACTGGATGTCTTCCACCGAGGCCATTGTGCTGGGACGCAAGCTGGAGGATGGCAACAGGACCCTTACCCAGCGGTTCCGTTTCCGGAACGGGATCGCCGTCACTTGCCGCACGACATTGCAGGGCGCCGACAGCCGCTGGGAACTCGACATCGACAACCAGTCCACATTGGAAGTGGTTGCGGCCGAGTACCCCATGCTCCAGAACGTGCGGATCGGCGTGGAACACCGCGACGATACGCTGATGATCCCTGCCGTGTGGCGCCAACTCATCCGCAATCCCGTCGAAGCGCAGTTCAGCCAGGGGCAAGGCATCCGTGACCTGGCCATGCACTGGGCCTATCTCTACGACGACCGGGCGGGCCTTTACATCGGCGACCACAACTGGCCGGTCAATGACCTGGTGGTCTGGGCCACCCGGCACAGCCCGAACAGCCTGCAGTTAGGGCTGGCTCGGGAGTTCGGCGTCCCGCCCGGCAAGAGCCGCACGAGCGACAACTATGTCATCGCGGTTCGTCCCGGCGGCGACTGGCACCTCGGTGCCGATGTCTACCGTGCCTGGGCCAAGACCGTGCTCAGACCCCGCCCGCTTCCCGCCTGGACTCAGCGCATGGATGGTTGGTTCGGCTTCGACTCCAACGCCTTCCCCGCTCACGGTTTCTCGTATCTGGCGCCGGTACTCGATCGGGCACTGGAGCGCGGCATGGGCTACTACATGGGTTCCAACCGCGGCCAGATCGACGGCCCCATCGAGTACGTCGGCATGTGGCCGGTCTACTGCCCCGCGTGGGGCAGCCTGCAGGAACTGCAAGACATGCATCGCGAGCTGCGCGACTTGGGCGGCCACGCAAACTGGTACATGAACTGGCAGCTCACATCTCCCAAGCGCGTCATCGACACACCCCGCATCGCTGGAATCATCCCTAAGTCATGGGTCGAGCACGAAACCGTCTGGCCCGACTACGCGTGGTACAAGACCACATCGTTCCGCGGGTACCGGTGGCCGGAGGATCCGCCGCTTGGCACGATCCAGGACGAGTTGCTGCAGTGTGTTGCCAGCCCCGCGTGGCAGGCACATCAGCGGAGCGGCGCCGCCCTCTGGGCGATGTACGGCGCCGACGGGATGTACTACGACCAGGTTTCCGTGAACAATCCCGTCTGCAGCCGTGACCCCCAGTACAACAACACCGGTGATCTTGGCACGTGGACCCGTGCCAGCAGCGAAACGCTGAGGCGCATCACCCGTGAGTTCTCCGAAGGGAATCCGCACTTCATCACCAGCGGCGAACTGGCCAATGACGTGATCGGGCAGCAGTTCAACCAGCGAATCGCGGGCAGTTTGAGCTGGGAGTTGCCCAAGGGTTGGACGGCGGCCGATACGGAGTTTGCCCTCGAGCCGGGCGAGGCCAAGGCCGTCCCGGTTAAGCTTCAGGTGCCCGCGTCAGCCGCCAAGGACCAGCGTTACGACCTGACGCTCAGGGGCAAGGGTGGCGACGGCAAGGCGACGCTTCCGCACTGGGTAACCGTCGGCGAACCGCTCTGGATACGTCTCTTCCGAGCGTCCGACAGCCACGTAGTCGTCACCGTCTTCAACCGTTCCGATAAAGCGCAGTCCGGGCAACTGAGCTTCTCCGGCGAGGGCGGTGTTCAGGTGGGCGCGCCGTCGCTGCCGTTCGCAGTCGGGCCGTGGGGGCGCGACGAGGTGCGCCTGCCTATCTCCGGAATGGAGCCATTGCGGTCACCGGCGCGTGTGAAGACCGAGGCGCGTGTGGGCCAACAGGTCGTTGCCCGACGCTCTTTGATGCTCTATCCGCCAATTCCCAATGGTGGCTTCGAACAAGACACCGTGGGCGACGGCCTGCCTGACTGGTGGTTCGCCCGCGACGAGCGCGACTCCGTCCAATGCTACCAGTTGGGGAAGATCGACAAGACGAATCCCTACCAGGGCAAGAACTGCCTGCGTCTGGACGCCAACCCCGAGAAGGATGGCAAGTTCCTGAAGTCGGAGCCCATGGTTCGGTTCCTTGACAAGGGCCGTTACCGGATTCGGTGCGCCATCCGGAAGACCGCACCCGGTGATGACGTCGTCGTTCAAGTGGCCGATCAGCAGTTGACGACCGACAAGGCCGGCGAATGGGCGGTCGTGGAGAAGGAGTGGACGTTCGACGGTAACTTCCGGGCCTTCAACGTGCAGGTAATCAACCGCTCCAGAAATCCGGCGTGGTTTGATGAACTGACCATCGAGAGGGTGAAGTGAAGGCACGCGAGACCCGTTGAGCGCGCGCAGACGAAAGGAGCCCCTGCCATGGCGGAATGGCCCGCGTATTTGAACCCGTCTTTCCAAGGCATGCTGCGGCCGTGCCTTGCCGACGCAGTGGCGGTGTTTCTGGGACTTCTCATGCTACTGTGCGTCGCGAGCTTCGCCCGGGGGGCTGCGGTCCCCAGCACGACGCCCGAGGGGATGGCCGGCGGCCCCTTCGCCCAGCGCGGCTACTACATCACGTTCATGCGGATGCCGACGTTCGGCCTGGCCGAATGGCGGCGCGCGATCGACGGCCTCCACGACGACGGGGCCAACGTCCTGCTCCTCTGGATGGGCGGGGGCTTCCGGTCGAAGAAGTTTCCCATCACGTGGAAGTACAACGAGGCGCACGAGAACGTCCGCCAGGACTTCGCCCGCGACCTCATCGACTACGCCCACACGAAGGGCATCCGCGTGCTCCTCGGCTTCACGCCGTTCGGCTATGACGGCGTGAACCAGTACCCGCTGGAGCACCCCGAGCTGAAGGCGGTGCAGAAGAACGGCAAACCGGTCGACGCCTTCGGCATCCACGCCTGGGGATACAACCTGTGCCCGTCGAAGGACGAGTCGCAGCGGTTCATGCTCGAATACGTGCGGGAGATGATCTTCGACTTCTACCCCAACGCCGACGGCCTCATGATCGAGTCCTCGGACTACGCAGTCTGCCATTGCCCGGATTGCGGCGGGAAGTTCTACGAGCGGGAGTTCCGCTTCGTCTCGCAGATCTCCCGCGAAGTGTGGGAGCGCAAACCCGACGCCATGATCGTCGTCTACCCGCACTACTTCAACGGGGCGGCGGTGCCCGGGCTGGACGTGAAGTCGGCCACGCAGCCTTTCGACCCGCGATGGACCCTCTTCTTCACGCCCCACAGCACACGGATCGACCCGGCGCTGCTGAAACAGGCCCGGACAAGCCTCTACTGGTGCGACGCACCGGCGCTCAGCGGACCGGACGCGATCCGCCAGGGGGCCCGGACGGCTCGCGACTCCGGGTTCACCGGCTATGTGCCCTCGTTGGAGGCCTACTCCTACGTGGCCGCGCGGCCGGAGGAGGGGCAGGCGTACTTGGTCGGCAGGCGCCAGGTGCCCTTGGGCTTCGGCTGGTTGGAGCCGGGGCGGCTGCCCTACGGCGAACTGCCGATGCGCATCAACCGCATCGCCTATCGCGAGTTCTCGAAGAACCCCGACCTGGCGTTCGATGAGTTCAAGGTGCGGCTGGGGCGCGAGCTTTTCGGCGACGCCGCCACGTCCGAGCGGATCGCGGATGCCCTGGAGCTTCAGCGCCTCTTCGCGATGGAGCGGTCGTGGAGCCAGGCGTCGCCGCTGGCTTGTCCCGACCGCGTGCGGGCCATGAAGGCGGGCGGCCAACTGACGCCCGAGAAACAGGCCGCCTATCGCCAGGCCCTGGATCGCGCGGCCGCCGTTGCCGCACGCTCGAAGGACGCCGACGCACCGGCCGTGAAGGAGATGCACCGGATCGCGTCGTGGGTCCTTGCCCAGTGGCCCGCCGAGAACCGGGCCCTGCTCGTAGACGAGAAGACGCTCAAGGTCCGCCTGTCCTGGGGCCACCAGTCGCCCAAGGACACACCGTTCCACGTCGAGTGCCTGACCGCGCAGGCGAGGATCACCGATGTGTCGGCCACCGGCCTGAAGGAAGGCGATGGCCCAAGCGCCGGACCCTGGGAGACGCGGGCCGGCGGCGGCGACGTGCGTCAGGTCGAGTTCACGCTCCGCTATCCCGACCTGCCGGTGAAGCCCCTCGAGAACCTGAACTCGATCTGGGCCGACCTTATGGCCCGGAGTGACGCGGACACGGCCCGTCGCCTCCGCGCCGGCCCGGGCTATCGCCCCGACGGGCGGCGGCTCCTTGTGCGGATGGACCGCGAGGGCACGCGCGGCCTCGCCGTCACCGTGGACCAGTTGCTCCAGGAGCGGGCCTTCTGGGTGCCGGCGCTCGACGTGTACCTTGCGGTGGGCGACTCGCCGCCGACCTGGGCCGAGCACCAGAAGGACCTGGCCGCCTGGAAGGGCAAGCGTATCCTGGACACGGTCCGCCAGGAGCCCGAGGCCACCCATGAACTGTATAAGACACGCTGGGAGGACATGGGGAGCCCCGCCTATAAGCATCCCTCGCAGCCCGCCCCCGGGCACATCGTTGGCGTGACGTGGGACAGCGCCATCCCGAAGTTCGGGATCGACCGCGGCGCGGGCGTGTGGCCCGACTACGGCAACCCGGACCGCTTCCGGCTGTCGTTCGATTTCGGCGACCTTGGGCCGGGACTTGTCAAGACATGGAAGGGCCAGCGCCTGGCCGACGGGCTGCCGGTGCTGACGACCGTCTTCGAGAAGGAAGGCGTCCGCTACGAGGCCGAAGAGTTCGCCTATCCCCTTCATGGGCCGCCAGCGGAGCGACGAGGTGACATCCCGATGGTCCTCTTGGCGAAGCTCAAAGTAACGGACCTGGCGAAGAACACCCGAGCCGTTTCCTTCACGATGACGCACCGGCGCGAGCACCCCGCCGACCGGGAGCCTGCCGTGACAGGCCGCCAGGACGACGGCACGCTGGTAATCGAGGAGACCGGCGCCGGCTGCGCGCTCCTGTCGGTCCAGGGCGAGGGCTTCCAGATCCGTCCGCCCCGCGTCGAGGTCAAGCGGACCAAGGCCGACGATCCTAAGTCGCCGTACGAGGCGACCGCGACGCTGGAGGTTGCGCTGGACATGCCTGCCGGCGGCTCGCGGGAACTCGTCATCAAGCTCCCATCGCCCGTGGTCCCGGCGGCCGATCGGCCGACGCTCCTCGGCCTCGACTATGCTGCGTGTCGCGAGGCGACGCTGAAGTTCTGGTCGGCGTACGGTGCCCGCGGGGCCCGGTTCCGCGTGCCGGAGCGTGCGGTGAACGAGCTCTACGAGGCCAACCTGTGGCATGCCCTGCGGCTGCCGCGGCGGCACGGCGGTGGTGGGAGCGACGTGGCGATCGACCTGCCGTACTCGAACTTCGCCTATGCCCAGACAGGCACGCCGTGGCCGATCAACCAGGCGGTTTACGTGGATTACATGCTCTACGACCTTCGCGGGTACCACGACCTCGCGGCCGAGGAACTGCTGGTCATGTTCCGCAAGAACCAGGACCCGAATGGCCGCGTCGGCGGGTACGCTAACTGGATGGTCTACACGCCCAGCATGGTCTATGCCGTGGCACAGCACTACCTGCTGTCGCAGGACCGCGCGTCGCTGGAGACGCTGCTCCCGTACACGCTCAAGGCGGCCGACTGGTGCCTGGCGGAGATCCGCCGGACTTCGCGGGGTCCCGGGCCGGCGGCGGGCCTGGCGCGAGGGCCGCTCAATGACCTCACGGGTGAGGGCGTCTGGGCGTTCAGCCAGGCTTACTTCTATGCCGCGCTGGATCTCCTGGGCCAGGCGCTCGACCGTGCCGGCCATCCCCGCGCCGGCGAGTTCCGCGACGCCGCCCGCACGTTCCGCACCTCGGTGCGCCAGGCCTTCACGAATGCCTCCGCGCGGTCGCCTCTCGTCCAGATGCGGGACCACACCTGGATGCCCTATGTCCCGTGCGAGGCCACCACCGATCATCGCCTTGTCGAGCAGTGGTATCCGACGGAAGTGGACACGGGGGCGCTGCACCTCGCGCGGCTGAAAGTCCTGGCCCCCGAGGACCCTCTGACGGAGTATCTGCTCCAGGATCACGAGGACAACCTGTTCCTGAACGGCTGGGGGATGGCCAACGAGCCCGTCTACAATCAGCAGGCGACGGCCTATCTTCTGCGCGACGAACCGAAGGCCATCGTCCGGGCCTTCTACAGCATGATGGCCTGTGCGTTCAGCCACTCGGTGTACGAACCGGTGGAGCATCGGTGGACGTGGGGCCAGTACTTCGGCCCGCCAAGCACCGACGGCGCGTGGGCGGAACTCTACCGCCGCATGCTTATCGAGGAACGGGACGACGGCAGCCTGCTCCTCCTGGCCGCCACGCCGCGGCCGTGGCTTGCAGGCGGCAAGGTAATTGAGATCGAGCGGGCACCGACCTGGTACGGCCCCCTTTCGGCCCGGGTGGAGAGCCGGGCCGACGCCGGAACCATCGTTGCGGAGGTGAGCCTGGCGGAGCCCAGTCGGCCCCGGGCGCTCCTCGTGCGCCTTCGCCATCCGGAGGCCCGGCCGATGCGGGCCGTACGCGTCAACGGCGCGGACTGGACAGCCTTTGATGCCAGAAAGGAATGGGTTCGTATCGACAATCCCCGCGAGACTCTGTATAAGTTGGAGGCTCGATATTGAGGCCGAAAACAGATGTCGGGAGCTCTGGCAATCCTGATGCGCATGGGGGGTGTGGCCCTTTCGGCCGCGGTGATCCTAGTAGCGCCTCTCTCGGTGCGCGGGGATACCGCGCCCACGGCGAGGGCGCCGGACGAGGCCACCCAGCGTCTTGCCGAGGAAGTGCGTGACAAGGGCTGGATCGTCTTTTCGGCTCGGTCGCAAGCGGGCGACTGGGACCTGTTCCTGATGCGGCCCGACGGGTCGGGCCTCACTAACCTCACGCGCACACCCGAGTACCACGAAGCAGCCCCTCAGCTTTCGCGCGACGGCCGCCGGTTGCTTTATCGCCGCCTTCCGCGGCGCGAGACGATCGACAACAACCACTTCGGCACCCAGGGCGAGCTGGTCTTTGCCAACAGCGACGGCACCGACCCCAAGGCGTTCGGGGCGAGCGGCGAATACCCGTGGGCCAGTTGGAGCCCCGACGGCACGCAGATCGCCTGCCTTTCCATCAAGGGAATCTCCTTTGTCGATATCGCCGGCCACAAGGTCGTGCGGACCCTCGAGCGAAAGGGCTTCTTTCAGCAACTGACCTGGTCGCCGGACGGCCGGTGGCTGAGCGGCGTGGCCAACTCGTTCGGGACGGAATGGACCATTGCGCGAATGGATGCGGCCACGGGCGAGGCCAACGCCGTGAGCCGCGAGCAGTGCTGCACGCCCGACTGGTTCCCCGACAGCCGCGCTCTTATCTTCTCCAACCGGCCCACGGGCCAGAAGGCCAGGGACGGCTATGGCTGGACCCAGTTGTGGACGGCGGATGCCGAAGGCAAGTCCCGCCGCCTCGTGTACGGCGAGGACGGGCGGCACGTGTATGGCGGGCACGTTTCGCCCGACGGCAAGTACGTGCTCTTCACGGGCAACATGGAGGAGGACGGCGACCCGGGCCACGCCGGCGCGCCGATGGGCCTGATGCGCCTGGCCGATGCACCGATCATCGGCGGCAAGAGCGAGGCCCTGCGGGCCCTGCATCCGGGGGCGAAGGACGGGCCGGTCCTCGTGCTCCCTGCCGGCTGGGAACCGTGCTGGACCTTCACGGACATACCGGCGGGGAAGCCGGCGTCGGCGGCGGCCCCGGACAAGGCCGACGACTCCGCGGCGCTCGCCCGCGAACTTCATGACAAAGGCTGGCTTGTGTTCAGTGCCGAGAGCGGCCAAGGCGACTATGACCTCTTCGTGATGCGGCCCGACGGCTCCGGTCGCGCCAAGCTCACCGATACGCGCGCCTGGAACGAGGCCGGAGCTCGCTTCTCGCCCGATGGCAAGCGGCTCCTCTATTACCGTATGCCAAGAAGCGAGGCGGTCGATAACAACACCTACGGAACCTACGACCTCGTGGTCGCGGGCGCCGATGGCAGTGGCGCCACGGTCCTCGGGAAGGATTTTCCATGGGCTTCGTGGGGCGCCGACAGCGCGCACCTGGCGTACCTGGGCAAGAACGGCGTCCAGGTCATCGACCTGACCGGCCGGGCGGTCGGGCAGCCTGTGGCCCGCAAAGGCATCGTCCAGCAACTCGTCTGGTCGCCGGACGGTCGGTGGTTCGTCGGCACGGCGAACGGGTTGGGGCCCTACTGGAACATCGGCCGGCTGGGCGCCGAGACGGGCCAGGTGAACGCCGTCAGCGAGACCGAACGCTACAACTGCACGCCCGACTGGGTGCCCGATTCCCAGCGGATCCTCTACTCGCGCGGGATCATCCCGGAGAAGGGCGGTTGGGCGCAACTGTGGGTGGCCTCGGGCGACGGGCGCGAGAAGCGGCCTGTCTGCGCCGAAGAGGGCCGGCACCTGTACGGCGGGTGCGCGTCGCCGGACGGCAAGTACCTGGTCTTCACGCGAAGCGAGGCCGACCTGGGGAAGGTCGATAACTCCAAGACGCGGATGGCCGTCATCCGCTGGGCCGACACGCCCGTTCTGATTGGGGAAAACGTGACCTTGCGCAAGACCTGGCCGCAGGCACGAAGCGGGCCGCTCCTGGACCTGTCGTGGGGCTGGGAGCCGCACTGGACCTACGCCGATATCAAGCGACCTGGAGCCACCCCATGACCGGCCGGGTTCCGCGTCGCCAAGGCGACGGGCGGGCGGTCCGCTGGGAGCGGCGAGCCGCCGTGGGCCCGGTGTTAGCCCTGGGGGTGCTGCTGTGCGTTTCGTGCGGCAAGAGCCCCGACCCGCCGGCCGCCGCCGGCGAGGATGCCCAGGTGACCACGCTCGGGAGCATCGAAGTGACGGCGCGGCTCGTCGAGGTCCCGGAAGGGGCGATCTTCAAACGCGAGTTGTACAACTACGCCACGGTCCTCAAGTACCAGATCCTCCAGGTGCACCGCGGCCAGCTCAGCAGCGATACGATCTACGTGGGCCACTACAACCCCTTCAAGCCCCGGGCCGAGGCGGCCGACAAGCGTGTGCAAGGTATCGGCGGCAACTTGAAGGCGTTCCGGGCCGGCGAGGTGCACCGCCTGGCGCTGGCGGGCCCGATCGACGACCACTACATGGGCGGCATCGTGAACAAGTACTTCGGCAAGGACACCGGGACGATCTACTGGGCCGTGTGGACCAACCTTGTCAGCGAGTAGCCGCGCGGGCGCCGGCAGGCGCTCGCCAGGATCCCCGGGGCTCGAGGGCGGCGGATGGTTTTCACGACGTACATCTTCGTGTTCTACTTCCTGCCCGGGGTGTTGCTCGGCTACTACGGACTGCATTTCCTGAGCAGGCGCCTGAGGGTGTCGCAGGAGCACCTCTCACTGGCCCGTAACGCGTTCCTGGTTGTGGTCAGTTACGTTTTCTACGGCTGGTGGAACCCGTGGTTCGTCCTGCTGATGCTGGCCGTGACGGTAGTGAACTACGTCTGCGGCCGCATCCTCGGGGCGTCGCAGGGCAACGCCCGGCGGCAGTTCTGGGCGGTGACGGTCGCGATCGTCCTTAGCCTGGGGGTCTTGGGGTTCTTCAAGTACTTCATGTTCCTGGAGGTCAACGCCAGCCGCTTCCTGGAGTGGATGGGCGCGGATTCGCTCGAGGTGATGAAGATCCTCCTGCCGATCGGTATCTCCTTCTACACGTTCCACGCGCTGAGCTACAGTATCGACGTCTATCGCGGCACGGCGCCGCCAGCCCGGTCGTTCATCGACTTCGCCTGCTACATCGCGCTGTTCCCGCAACTCGTGGCCGGGCCGATCATCCGCTACAACACGGTAGCCGAGCAGTTGGTCCGCCGGTCGCACACCTGGGAGCGGTTTGCCTCGGGTGTCGCTCTGTTCGCGCTGGGCTTCGGCAAGAAGGTCCTGCTGGCGAACCCGCTGGGCGGGGTGGCCGATGCGGCCTTCGGCGCCCAGGACCTGACCGCCGCCGACGCCTGGTTCGGCGTGACGGCGTACGCGTTCCAGATCTATTTCGATTTCTCCGGCTACTCCGACATGGCCATCGGCCTCGGGCGGATGATCGGCTTCGAGTTCATGAAGAACTTCGACTCGCCCTACCTGGCCGAGAGCATCACGGACTTCTGGCGCCGCTGGCACATCTCGCTGAGCACCTTCCTGCGCGATTACCTCTACATTCCGCTGGGCGGCAACCGCAAGGGGCCCTGGCGGACGTACGTGAACCTGGCGCTCGTCATGGTGCTGGGCGGCTTGTGGCACGGCGCCAACTGGACCTTCGTCGCCTGGGGCGCCTATCAAGGCGGCCTCCTGGCGTTCGAGCGCGGGCTGGGGAAGCAAAGCCTGTACCATCGTCTGCCGCGCCCGCTGCGTGTGGCGGCCACGTTCGTCCTGGTGCTGTTCTCCTGGGTGCTGTTCCGCTCCGCGAATCTCCATGAGGCGTTGGGCTACCTTGGCGTCATGTTCGGCGCCGGCACCACCGGCGGCGGTGCGGTCCTGCTACCGGCGGAACTCTACACGCCCGGGGCGGTGGCCACGATGGTCGCCTGTGCCATCCTTGCCTTCCGTCCGCTCCAGGCGTACCAGTGGGCGGAAACCGTGACCTGGCCCAAGGCTGTGGCGGTGGGCGCCACCTTCTGCGTGGCTCTGATGGCCATGTTCGCGCAGTCGTTCAACCCGTTTCTGTACTTCCAGTTCTGAGAGCGCTATGGCAAAGCGACCCGACGTCCATGTGGGAGTGAGCACGGCCTTCATGATCCTGATCGCCGCCGTGCCGCTTGTCCAGGCGGTCTCGGAACTCCTGCGCGCCGAGCGGCCCCAGGCTCTGGAGGTTTTCTCCCGTGTTCCGACGCCCGCGAGCCTGAGGGCCTATGAGTCGGACCTGGAGGCGGCCAGCGTGGTGGAGGGGCTCCTGCGGCCTTGGGTGCAGTATGCCCAGTTCGGCCTGCTCGGCGAGGGAGGCGGGAAAGCCACCGTCGGCCACGACGGCTGGTGGTTCTACAAGCCGGGCCTGGAGTACCTGACCCGCCGGCCGCCGCATCCGCAGCCCGGCGACGAGCCGAACGATCCTTTGCGGGCGATCCTCGCGTTCCGCGACCAGTTGGCGGCCCGCGGAATCCGGCTGGTCGTCATGCCCGTGCCGAACAAGGAGAGCATCTATCCGGAGCGGCTCACGCGGCGAGCGGCCCCGGCCGACGTGGTCGTCTGCCGCCAGACCCGGGAGCTGTTCGAGCAGCTCCAGGTGGCGGGGGTCGACGTGGTGGACCTGTTCGAGGTCTTCGGTTCGGCCAAGCGACACCCAGGCGCACGCAACGCAGAATCGCTTTATCTGGTCCAGGACACCCACTGGTCGCCGGCGGGGCTCGCCCTGGCGGCCACAGCTTCGGCCGGACACCTCGTGGCGCCAGGCGGCGTCCAGCCGGGAACTGGGCCATACGACGGTCGACCAGCGCCGGTCCAGCGGGTTGGCGACGTGGTGCGGATGCTCCAGGCGCCGCCGATCGAGCGCCTGGTGGGGCCCGAGGCGATCGCCTGCGAGCAGGTCTTCCGGGGCAATACCGGCGAGCCCTACAAGGACGCTCCCGACGCGGAGGTTCTGGTCCTGGGCGACAGCTTCCTGCGCATCTATGAGCAGGACGAGCCGGGGGCCGCCGGCTTCGTGGCCCACCTCGCCCGCTCGCTTGGCGGGCCGGTGACCTCTCTCGTCAGCGACGGCGGCGGGGCTACCCTCGTGCGCCAGGAACTCCATCGAAGGCCGAGGCTCCTCGCGAAGAAACGCGTGGTCCTGTGGGAGTTCGTCGAACGCGACATCCGTTTCGCCGCCGAAGGTTGGCCGATCGTCCCGGTCCCGGACGGCGGGGGCGCCGGATGAGCCGTCTCAAGAAGGCCGCGCCCGGCACATCCTCGCCCGCAATGGCGCCAAGGTGGAACTCCTCGGCGGCGTGAGTTACCAGTCCTGGGACAGGCAGCCGATCGACCCGCCCGCGTTCACCGTCACGAACTCCGACGCCTCGTTCACCTTCGGCTTCTACCACTGGAACTCGCCGTTCACGACCATCGTCGAGGAAACCGTCGGCAGCGAGACGAAGACGCTGCTGCGCAATGACCTGGCGAACTATCATCTCCCTCTGTACAGGGCCTGTGGCACCGGCAAGGCGGGGGAAGGACATGGCGGCAGTACGCCCTGACCTGCAAGCCTGATATGGCTGCCCCCGCGGTTGTTGGCAAGAAGGACGCCGCCCCACATGTGGGTGACGCCCCGGACCCTTGCCGGCCGTACGGCGCGAAGGCCGGGGGCGGTACCGTTTCTCCGGCGGGGTCGGCTCACGGCGCGCCGACGGAGCCGGGCGGCGGGTATTGTCTGCCGGCGTCGTCCAGCACGAGGACCCAGTCGAGCATCTCGCCGAGGTCGGGCGGCGTGAACTCCCGCTCGCCCGTGCCGGGGAACTCGCCAATGGCCGTGGCCTCGCCGCCGCGTGGGTTGAACCACCAGACCCTCACCCCGGGTCCGGCGATCCTGTCCATGCGGACCTTGAAGCGGCGCCCGACTGGCGCATACACCATGGCATAGGTGCCCGCCGTGTCGCGCGTGGCGGCGACGCGATACCGCCCGGCGCCCGGGACGGCCGTCGCGACCGGTTCCGGGACGATCATCGAGTCGTCGGGCACGCGCGTCAGGAAGGGGCGCGACTCCATCAGCCGCCGCCCGAACTGCATCTGGCCAGCGCCCGGCTGGTCCAGGGCGTCCTGCCACGACATCAGGGGGCCGTTGATCGGCACTCGCCCCGGCTGCCACATCTGCCAGACCGAGTGATGGCCATAAGTGTGGCCACACGCGCCGCTGAAGAGGTCCCAGTAGAGCGGACGGCGGACGTCGGCGGCAATCGAGTGGCCTAGGTCCCCCGCATTGAACGAGACCGGGTGGTCCTCGTAGAGGGGCTCCCCGTCAAGCACGGGCTTCGCGGGGGTGCGGTCGTAGTCGGCGCGCGTCTGCGAATACCGCCCGGTGAACTCCGCCACGTGCCCGTTCTGCCGCATGTTGAAGTCCAGCCAGTCGTCGCCGTGAAACCAGGTGGCGGAGCCATTGCCGCCCGGGGGATGGAACGTCATGAGGTGTGACCCGCCATCGCCGGCGCGCAGGCCACGGGCCATCGCGCGGAGGACCTCCTTCTCGCCGTCGGTGTCCACGCTGCGGTCGCCGCCCAGAATCCAGAGGATCGGCTTGTCCCGGTAGCGAGCTCCCAGGAACCGCCCGTAGGCTCCGGCGTTGGTCGCATCGAAGAGGGGCTTGCCATCTTTCACGGCATCGTGCCAGTACCGGCCCCACGTCGGGAGGAATCCGATGAAGAGGCCAAGCGATTCGGCCCTGGCCACGATATGGTCGACGTGGTCCCAGTAGTCGTTGTTGGGTCTGTCCTTGACGGCTGGCCGGGCGGGATCGAGGTCCACCAGCGGCAGATGGCCGTAAGCGTTGGGCGTCGTGTGGCCGTCCAACTCCGCCAGGGCCACCGCCTGGATAACCGTGAAGCCCTTGGCTGCCCGGTTAGCCAGGTATTGGTCGGCCTCCTCGCGGCTCAGGCGGTGGAACAGCTCCCACGCCGTATCGGCCAGGTAGAAGAACGGCCTGCCGTCCTCGGTCACCAGGAACCGATGGTTCTCGCTGACGCAAAGGCGCGGGAGCCGCTTCATGGTGCCGATCTCCTCAAAGGACCCGTCTATGATCGAACGATGGCGCCTCGTCCTCGCCGCAGCGCGACGGACTTGCCCGAGGCGGCGGACTCGTAGGCCGCCGAGACGAGTTCCACCGTCCGCAGGTTGTCCGCAGCGTCGGTCTCGGCAGGCCGGCCTGTTCGAAGCGACCGCAGGAGGTCCCGGCAGCAGGGCACGATGCTGGCATGGACCAGGTCGTATCGCGGGTCGGCCCAGGCATAGTGCGGTGGCGGCACGCGATGAGAGCGCGTCGCGCCGTCTCGCGTCGTTACGCTCAGGCGGTAGTCCGGCCCCAGCGCGACCGACCCCTTCTCGCATTCGACGAAGACGAAGGTCTCTGGGAATCGGTCGTGCTCGACGGGACTCGAATAGCTCAACTCACAGGTGACCGTTGTGCCGTTGCCCATCGTCAGCATCACCGTAGCGGCGTCTTCGCCCCGGATGTCGGAACGGACGCGGCGCGTCTGGCCGTACAGCGTGTGGGCCTCGCCGAAGAGGAACCGCGCGACGTCCAGGATGTGGCTCCCCATGTCAGCGAGGATGAACCGCTCCACGTTGCGCAGGAACGGCTGGTTGTCGAACACGGGGAAGCTGTTGACATACGTGATGCGCGCCCGAAACGGCCTTTCCACGTCGCCCTCGGCCAGGGCCTTGGCTACCTCGCGGATCGGACGCTGCCATCGCCAGTTCTCGTGGATCGAGAAGGGCACGCCGGCCTTGCGGCACGTCTCGACCATGTGCCGCGCGGTGCGGTAGTCCGGGGCCATCGGCTTCTGGCAGATCACGGGCACGCCGTGCCTGGCCGCGAGCCGGACAAAGTCGCTGTGGGTTCCGACGTCGGTGATGATGTCGGCGAAATCGAGCTTCTCGCGGCGGAAGAGGGCCTCGGCGTCGTCGTAGACCGCCGGGACCGCAAACTCGCCGGCCAGCGCCTCCGCCTTAGCGCGGGTGCGGTTGTAGAGCGCAACGAGCTTTGCCCCGCCGACCTCGCGCCACGCGGCGATCTGGAACCGCGACCAGAACCCGCAACCGAGGACGCCAAACCGTAAGTCGGACATGATCACTCCTGGGCAAGTGCCGCCGGGCTAGGCCGAGCATATGCCGTCCAGCGGCAGGCGGAAGATCGCCGTGGCCGCGCGGCCGAGCGTCCAGTCGAGTTCCACCGGGGTGAGGCCCGCCGTACGGAAGTTCGCCAACTCGGCCGCCGCGTTTTCCGCGTGGTCGGACCCGAACAGGACGCGCCGCGGACCAAACGCACTTACCCAGCGCCGGATCATGAAGCCAGCCGTCCAACTGCATTCCAGGCAGACGTTCGCGTGACGCTCCGCCAGGAGTCCGGCCTCGGCCGCGAGGATTCCGCCGCCCGCGTGGGCCACGACGATCCGCAGGTCCGGATGGGCTTCGGCCACCGGCGCAAGCAGTGAGGGGGCCGCCCAGGGGATTCCTGCGCCCGTGTGGACCATGACGGGGACGTCCAGCGCGGCGGCCAGGGCGAACGCGCGGCGGCCGTGCCGCCCCAGGGGGTTCACCGCGTGCGCGAACGGGTGGATCTTCAGTCCCACGAAGTGCAACTGCTCCAAGCACCGGCGGACCTCGGCCTCGTACTCGGCGTCGGCCAGGTGCGGGTTCGGGTTGGCGATGCCGAAGATGTGCCCGGGTTGCCGCGCGGCCGCATCGGCAATGGCGTCGTGCTGGCGCCGGACGCCGGCCAAGTCGTGACAGGTGCCGGGCTGAACGAGCGAGGCATCGATGCCGTTGGCCTTCTGCCCGCCGACGAGCGCGGCCTCCGTGAAGTCCTCGTCGAAGATCTCGTCCAGGCCAAGGTGGGCGTGGGCGTCTACGATCATCGGGTTACACTCCCTTCGGGTGCAGCATCTCGCGGATGACGGTCCGGATCCGCTCGGGCTCGAAGACCTTCCGCCAATCGGGCCGGAAGCACTGCTCGGTGCCCCAGCGGATGGCCACCTTGGCGGCGTCCGAGAAGGGGGAGCCGATCGCACCGAACGCTATCGCCAGGGCGATCTGGGCGTGGCCGAGCATGAACGCCTCGGCGGCCTCGCGCGGCACGCCGGCCCGGACCGCCTCCTCCATCGCTTCCTTCATCAGGCATGCGGCCGACGCGGCCACGACCTCGGCCATGGCCGGCTCGAGGACCGCCATCTGCTCGACAGTGATGCGGTGCGCCTTGCCGACCGGCGCGAACATCCTCTTGAGGAGCGCCTCGGCCTTCTCGAAGGCCTCCTCCGACCCCTGGGCGAGAGCCACCACAATGTCCTGCGTGGCGGCGATCCCGCCGAAGAAGTCCTTGCGGGCCTCCGGCGAAGGCTGCTCGCGGAACATCGGCGGATGGCACGGGTGCGAGACGACGTAGTTCAGGTCCGGCCGCAAGGACAACTCGCCGACGGCCGCGGCCGCCGGGTCGAGGGTGATGATCGTCGCGCCGGCCCGGGCGTGCGGCACGAGTTCCCGGCTGATCGGCCCAATCAGCGCGTCCGGGGCCGCCAGGACGACGAGATCCGCCGCGGCGACCGCCTCGGCGGCCGGCGTGACCGCCCGGCCGCGTTCCCTCAGGCGTGCGATGCCCGCCTCGCCCTTCTCGCAGAAGAGGAGCGTGTAGGGTTCCTTCAGGAGGTTGTTTACGACGCGGGTGCCCATCTTGCCCGCGGCTCCGATGATCGCGACGGTCTCGGCCATGGCCTCAGTCCTTAATCAAAGTACGCAGATAGGCGATGCTCTCGGCCGCCCAGGCATCCTCCCGGGCGACCGTCTCCTCGATCGTCGGCGCCGGCGGCGTCCAGAGCTCGAGGATGGCGTTGGGGTCGCGACCGGCCTTCCGGAGCTCCCTCAGGAGCCACGGTACGTCCAGGCGACCGCGGCCCGCGGGCGTTCCCTCGATGGTGAAGCCCATCTGATGATCCGCCCGCCGGACGGTGAAATCCTTGACGTGCAGGTTCAGTACGTGAGGAGCCAGCGTTCTCACGACGACCTCCGGGCCCTCCAGGGCGCCGAAGGAGTTGACCGTGTCGAGGCAGATGCCGACCCGAGGGGAGCCGACCTGGCGGATGATCTTCGCGAACGTGGCTGCCGCGAAGCAGTCGTGGTTCTCGATGGCGAGGCCCACCTGGGCCTCCTCCAGGTGCGGCACGAGCGGGGTCAGGAGGTCCGGAACTTCGCGTGCCTCGGGCCGATGGTCGGCCGCGTCCACGACGACCCGCAAGAGCGACGCCCCGAGGCGCCGGGCAATCTCCAGGTAGGTCCTGAGATGATCGGCTGCCGTGCCGCGCGTGCCGATCTCGATGGCGATGCCGAGCGCTGCCGCGCGGCATCCCAGCGCGTCGAGTTCGGTTGGCGCCAACCGATGGAGCGGAAGGTTGTCCGCGATCTGGACCACGTGGACGCCGAGGGCGGCCGCCTTCAGGAGCAGCGCGGCGGCATCCATCGGCCGTGCCGGCTCTCGCCCCGGCACCCCGACCGCCCACGTGAACGTGTAGGAGCTGATGCCCAGTCTCACGCGCGTCTCCGTGCTGAACGCGAGGCCCGATGGTACTGCCGGAAGGCAGTTGGTGCAAGTCGCATGAGTCCGGTACAATCTGCGCGGCGCGACCTCGCCGCGGCTATGAGAGCGCAAGGAGATCGTATGAGGGTCCTCATCATCGGCGGGACGGGCAACATCAGCACGGCAATCACACGTGGCCTGGTCGAGCGCGGCGACGACGTGACGCTCTTTACCCGAGGGCGGAGCGAAGTGCCGGTCCCGGGTCGGGTGAAGGTCCTCCTGGGCGATCGCACCGACCACGCCGCCTTCGAGGCCCAGGTGGGAGCGGCCGGCCGGTTCGACTGCGTAATCGACATGATCGGCTATCACCCCGCGGATGCGGAGAGCGTCATTCGCGCGTTCCGCGGTCGCGCCGGGCACTTCATCTTCTGCAGCACAGTGGACGTCTTCACGAAGCCGGCCCCGCGCTACCCGGTCCGTGAGGATTCGCCGCGCGGGGCGTCTCCCACGTTCCCCTACGCCTATGACAAGGTTGTGTGCGAGAACCTGCTCTTGGAGGCGCACGCCCGAGGCGACTTTCCGGTGACGATCCTTCGCCCGGCGGCAACCTACAACGACGCCGGGTGCCCCATCAGCCTGTTTGGCCCGGGCCCCGCGCTCCTGAAACGGATACGCCAGGGCCGGCCCGTGATTGTCCTGGGCGACGGATCGTCGTTCTGGGTCTCCTGCCACCGCGATGACGTGGGCCGCGCCTTTGTGGCGGCGGCCGGCAACCCCGCGGCCTTCGGGAAGAGCTACATCGTGGCCGGCGAAGAGTGGATGACCTGGCGCGAGTACTACCAGGCCGTGGCGCGCGCGATGAACGCGCCGCCGGTCAGGACGGTTGGCATCCCGGCGGCGCTCCTGGGGCGTGCGCTCCCCCGGGCCGCCGAGTGGTGCGTGGAGAACTTCCAGTACCCCAACGTGTTTGATAACGCGGCGGCCAGGGGCGACCTAGGGTTCCGCTACACCATCTCCTGGGAAGAAGGCGTGCGGCGCATGGTCGCCTGGCACGACGCGCGTAGCAGTATCGATGTGAGTCCGCCCTATCCGCTCTATGACCGGATACTCGAGAGCTGGGAGCGGCTCGGGAGTGCCATGGTGCAGGACCTGGTCGGCGCCGAGGCCCCGTGAGCATCGACAATGACTGCAACACGTGCCCGTCGTCGGCGAGGTGTTCCTTGCCAGCGCGACGGAGGAAGTTCAGCCGTTCGCGATACCGGTTCCCAGGCTCGTGCACCAGGAACTGGCGGCGCTGCGAAGCGTGGCGGGGGTCGTGGGCGTCAAGGAGTACTTCGGGCTCCTGCCGGATCGGATCGACCCGAACCTGGAGATGGCCGGCCAGGTCTTTGCCGCGCCCGACATCGGCGTCGATGAGGCCGGCACCCGTATCGCGGCGGCATATGGCGAAGGAAAGGAAGACGTGCTGGGCCTCTGGGCGGCCGCGGCGGATGGGGTCGAACTCTTCCCGTGGGACGTGAGCTGGAAGCTGCGCCACATCGGCTGGCGTGCGGCGTGGCACGAGTGGACGGGCTATCGTCTGGCGGGGCACCTCGTGGATTCACCGAGTTGGTGCTCGACGCGGCGGGCACACTTCATGACCACGGAGAACGACGTCCTGCACCCATGGTTCTACGAGGACATGGGCCTGCGGTGCGGCCTCTCGGCGGACCGTCTTGCCGAGGCGATTCGGCACGGGGAGCACTCCATCGGGCGTGTGCCCGCGGGGCTTCGGGCGGCGGTCGAGGCATGGGTTCGCGACCTTCGCGGCCTGCGGCAGGCGGTGCGGTCGTACCAGTGTCACATCCTGGCAACCTTGGCGGCGGGGCACATCCGCGAGGCTTCGGCATCGGGCGGCGCGGTTCCGCCGGCGCAGATCGACAGGCTGCGGGAACTCTTGCGGCTGGATGCCGTAAACCAGGCCGACGCGCCCCCGGCTTCGCCCGGGACCGTCCCGGCTTCGACCATGCTGGCGGCGTTCGAGAAGGCGCCGCTGGAGTGGGTGGGCGAGCACTTGAGGTAGGATCGCCTTGGTGAGGAGAGCTGCCAAATGGCAAAGACCTTCGTGTTTCAGGTTGTGTTGGGCGCCACCTTCTTCCTGGCATCCGCTGCGGCTTCCGACGTGCCGACGCCCTTGGCGCCGGACGCCGAAAAGGGCAAGTGGGTCAACTTCACGGACGCGTTCAACAAGGCTTCCGGCAAGGACAACTTCCGCCTGGCCCTGGCGGTGGACCCGGCCACCGGCAACCTGTTCGTGAGCCGATGGTTCACCGGCGTCTGGATGAGCCGCGACAAGGCAGGCACGTTCGCCCGCGTTGACGGCGACAAGGTCAGCGGCGGAGGGCCGTTCTCCTGCTATGCAATGATCGCCAGTCCCGACGGCGGCAAACTGGCCGTCTTCAACATGAACAACAAGCCCGGCCCGTCGGGCTACTCGCTTGATGGCGGCAAGACGTGGGAGAGCTTCGAGTCCGTCGGACGCAACTGGGACTATGGCACCGTGGATTGGGACAGCAAGACGGTCCTGGCACTGCGTCACGAGGACAACGGTGTTCACCTCAGCCTTGACCTGGGCAAGACGTGGTCGCAACTGGAGCTGAAACGCGGAGAACTCAGCGGGGCAGGCGTCTTCAGTGCCAACGAGTTGGTCATCAGCAGTTGGACAGGCATCCAGCGGAGCGACGACGGCGGCAGGACATGGGCCAAGGTGGCGCCGCTGCCGTGCACGGGCACGGTGCAGGTCTGCAAGGGCGTCGGCTACTGGCTGTGCAACCGGTGGACCAAGGACAAGAAGTGGTCCGCCGTGCTGGTGGCCACACGAGACAAGGGCAAGACCTGGCAGGAGCTCGGCAAACCGCTGGACGATACGATGTTCTGCTCGGGTCCGTTTTTCGGCAAGGACCCGAAACACCTGGTCGTGGCCACGCTGAAGGAGATTGTCGAGAGTGTCGACGGCGGCGAGACGTGGAAGAACGTGGCCGACTACCCGGCCGACATCCCGCCGTTCGGCGACCACAAGAACGGCTGCGGGTTCCCCAGCCTTGGCTACGATGCGACCGGTGACGTGTTCTACGTCTTCTTTCCCAACATGAAGAACTGGCCGGAAGGACAGCTCTACAAATACGCGCGGTAGGTCGATGCGGACCCGCAGCCTTCAACGGTGTCATGGCCAGCGTCATCGAGTTCGTCGAACCGCGGAAATGAGGGTAGGCGACGCATCTCACGCAATCTGCAGCGTCGGCGGGAGAGGGGCGTTCGGAGAGGTGGACGGCGTGTGTGGAAGCGCAGCTTCGTGGTACTGAGAAGGCCTACTTGAGCAACTGAATGCGGTCCTGCTTGGCGTTCTTGCCGAGATGGAAGGTGCCTTCGCTCGTCCACGTCAGCGGCTTTCGCGACGGAATCTCCATCGTGTACTCCGCCGTGTGGAAGTCGAAGAGCTTCGCGGGCGACTCGATCTTGAAGTCCACGTCGCCCGAGATCACGTGGCGCACCTCGAGCTGGATAGGCTTGGCACGCCAGTTCTTCACCTCTTCCTGCCACTTCCGCGTCTCGTCCCACCCCACCACGGGCGGCGTCTGCTGTGACTCGTCGTAGATGAAGTTCTGACGCGTGAGATCGAGCACCGCGCGCTGGTACATCACCTGCCGGTCGACGCCCACGTTGAGCTCGATCTTCTCCTTGATCGGGATGTACTTCGTCTGCTGCGCGGTGAAGAAGTTCAGGCCGTCCTTCCCGTTCTCGCGGAATACCCGGATGATCCCGTCCGGCAACGGTGACTCGCCCATCTTGTGGTCCGCGTCATTGGCGAGCAGGAAGAACCGCACCGGCGCCGGGCCGTACTGGTGCGGGCGGTAGCGGTCGAGGATGTCGAACGTCACGGCCGGGGCCTTGAACGAGATCATCCTCTGCGACCAGCCGTTCTTGATCATCTGAAGGCCTTCGACTGTGAAGATGAAGTACTCCGAGAGGCCTTCCTTGATCACCTGGGGCGCGGCCTGCTTGCTCTGTTCGGGCTCGGCGGCGTAGAACACGTCCACTTCTTCCGTCGCCTCGGCCTTGTCGATCGCCTTGGCCATCTGCTGCATCTTCAGCACTTTGCCCGCGGTTACGGCCCCCGTCGGTATCTTCGGCGCGAGTTGGGCAATCTTCTCGACGAGGTTCACAACGCCTACCACCAGCCGCACTTCCGCTCCCTCGTAGTCTTCGCCCGAGTTGTTCACCACCGTCACGTACCCGTCGAACGACGCCTGCGTCTCGTCGGGATTGGTGATCATCACGTAGTCTGCCGACCACCCGATGCCCGACGTGAAGTACGTCACCTCGACCGGCACCTGCCCTTCGAACCTCGAGTCGACGTTCCAGATAAGGACCGCGGGACGGTCGCCGGGGAACGTCGTATCCTGGAGCTCGATCTCCGCCGCGTGCGCCAGCGGCCGCATGTAGACGCTCGTCGGGTCGATCAGCGTGTTGGCCCACGAGAACTGAATCTTGTTCACGCCCTTCTTGAACGTGATTGCCCGGACTTCCTTGACGAGCGTCAGGTCCTCGGAGTTGTAGATCGTGAGCTGCACTTTCGCCCGCGGCGGCAGGGTCACCAGGTCGATGTTCCTTGCCAGGGCGTCGCCCGCCGCCACGAGGACGATCAGCGCCACGAGCATCATCGGTCGTTTCATAGGTTGACCCGTGCGGGCCCGCGTCCGTGAGGTGCAGGTCAACGGCTTAGACACTTCCCGCCCCGCGCGGTTCCAGGATTCCGCTCGCAAACCGGAATCCCAGCAGTTTCGCGGGGGTGTGTGTTGGTCTTTGGCTTTCTTTGTCCCGGCGTCTGGCCGTCAGGGCTTGCCGGCGGCCTCGCCGAGGAGTTTCAGGGCCTCGTCGAGGACGGCCTCGGCCTCGGCCTCGGTGAACTTTTTCTCCTTCATGAGCGGCTCGAACTTCTGCACGAGCTCCTGGAGTGACGCCAGGTCGCGGCCCTGGCCCTCGGCCTTCAACTGCTTCGCCTGCTGCTGAACCTGCATCATCTTCATCTGGAGCGACTGGGGCACGTCGTCGCCCGGTTTCTTGCCCTTGCCCTCGGCCATCATCTTCTGCCGAAGCTCTCGGAGCTGGGTCTGCTGGTCGGGGGTCAGCAGGTTCTTGAGGCTGATCATCAGGGCTATCTGAACCCTCTTGACCTCGCGCTCGGCCGCGAGGACCTTGTCGAGCTGGGCGAGGGCCTTGTCGGCGTCGGGGTGGTCTTCCTTCACGAGGGCGCCCATGGCCTGCACTTCCTGCTCGAACTGCCGCTGGAGTTCCTTGAAACGGGCCCCGGCCTTCTCCATCAGTGACTTGCCGGAATCCCTCTGCTCCTCCGTCACGCCGATCTGGTCGGCGAATTTCACGATCAACTCCGGCGGGAACAGGTTGTCCCCGATCGGGTCCTGCGGCGGTCCCTTCGGCGGCTGCGGCACCTTGACGTTGGGTTGCGGCTGCGGCGGGTTGTCGGCGGGCTGCGCGACGGCGAGGGGCCCACCCAGGAGCACCAGGGCCAGGCCTGAGAGTAGAAGCTTGTACATGCGATCCTCCTTAACTGCTGCGTTCAAGCGGGGCGGCCACGGAGGCCGGGTCCGGTGTCTACAACGAATCGTCCGGCGGATGATGGCAAACCGCCTAGGGGCGGCAGCACTACCATGCGAAGCAGGTGCCCGAACCGCTTGAAC
>Ga0209777_10001979_pt1 | contig 28029 bp, 14 predicted proteins | sample FrelakmetHBP12HB_FD_187147 | JGI IMG/M metagenome (GOLD analysis project Ga0209777, IMG submission 187147) | Freshwater lake sediment microbial communities from the University of Notre Dame, USA, for methane emissions studies -HBP12 HB (SPAdes)... | ecosystem: Environmental > Aquatic >...
TGGAGTGCCAACCACACAACTGGGGGACCGCACTCGATCACGCCGTCCATTTCCACTGCGAGATGGCCATGCCCAACTGCACCTGGTTCGAGATGACGCAGCCACAAGGGATTACCGACCAGCCGTTCTTTAAAGACAAGATTCGGATCGACAAAGATGGCTACGTGCCGGCGCCAACGAAACCGGGACTGGGATACGAGCTCGACCGCGATGTCTTGAATCAAATGACCTTGCGGATCGATCGTGCCTGACCGAGGGGCCGACCTGCTGTTCCGGGGTTCACCGGTGTTATCCCGGACCGCCGCTCAGGCCAGTGGTCCGCCGGTACTGCGGGCAACAATGGAGGATGGCCCATGAATCGACGTAGTTTCTTGACATGCTGCGGCGCAATTCCAGCCGCGCTCGCGCCGCTCGAGCACGGTGCCGCGCTTGATGCCGATCGCTGGCTGGAGATCGACCTTTACTGGTTCGACAGGGACCACCTCGAGAATTCCGCCACCGAGTTCTGGAATCGCTACGCCCCGTTGTTCCGCGCCGTCGGCGGCTGGCGCGGCGTGATCCTCAACGTCGGCTGGGTGATGGACTACGTGCTCGACTGGCGCGGTGACCTGGACCGTCCGATCCCGCTGCCCCGGAGCATGAAGCAGGAGAACTGGTTCAAGGTCGGCGGCCAGCTTACGGGCGATACGGCGGAGCGCAAGCGCCAATGGAAGCGGCGTTTTTCCCAACCAGCAGCCGCGCTCAAGACCTATTACCAGAGCTGGTCCTACCGGGATCTCGCGCGCTTAGTGGAAGCGTTGCGCCGGACGGGTGAAAGTCACGGTGTGGCCGGCGTCAAGGTCGGCACGTTCGTGCTCGGCTGGAAGACGATTTACGGCGGCGAAGCCTCGGAGTTCAGCGCGAGACACCCGGAGGCCTACCTTGCAGGCTTTAACGAGCCGGCGTTCAATCCCGAGGCGAAACTGACGGCCGACAGCGCAGCTTACGGAGCGTTTCCGCGCGGCACTCCGGCGGGAATGCCGGTGAATCATTTCTTCGGAGCGCAGTGGGGCCACCTCTCCAAAGCGGCGGGACTGGATGCCCTCGTGCTCCGCGACAGCATGCTCGGCCCGATTCCTTACCGCCGCTGCGGTCCCTGGGGGCGCACGCTGCCCGCCGACCCACCGAAGTGGATGAACCTGAGCCGCGCGACCGCGGAGCTCGTCAAAGCCATCAAGCTGAAGAACCCTGATGCGCTCGTGATCGGCTACTCTGGCGCGGCGAGCGCCGTTGGCGAGTGGCGCGCGGGCGGCGTCGATCTCGAAGCGATCGCCCGCGAGGGTTACCTCGACGCCTACATCGATCAGACGTGGGCCGGCGCCTGGAATGAAGTCGGCGTCCGCGAAAACACGTTCTGGAACGCCCCGCACCTGGGCTGGACTTACCAGCTCGGTAACGTTCTGCTGCACGCGGCCATGTTCGCCGGCACGAAAGTCAGGCACTACCCGCTGGTGGAAACGTTCGACGCGTGGGAATCCTGGGACATCATCCACACGGCTCCGGAACGGCTGGACTGGGGGATCTGGGCCTACCTGCACGCCGCAGTCAAGACTCCTCGAGGTCTACGGTTGCCGGCCGGCAGCTACATCTCGTGGGGCAATCAGGGCAAGCGGCTGCTCTCGGAAGACGACGTCGCCTGGCTGAGCAAGAATCTGAATGAAGCTGTCGCCGACGCGCGCCAGGTCCGCGAAGTTTTCGGCCCAACGCTGGTATACAGCCGCCAGACAATGGAGTGGATTTCACGTACGGCGCCGCAACGCAATTTGAAGGAGTGGATCGACGAACAGGCCGGAGCAATCATGAAGTGGTCGGTTCCGATTCTCTCGGTGACGCGCGCCGAGTATCTGCCGGCGATCAAGACAGAACTGCCCATCCTGCAAACGCCGGCACAGATGCCACAGGAAGAGTTGGAGTACATCAAGAAACGCCTTGCGGCCGGCCAGCCCGTGGCGATCTTCGCGAGCCCGGCCTGCGGTCTCCATACGGCGCTGGCGGGTCTGGCAGGCATCGAGCCGGTGGATGCAACTGTGAGCGGACTGCGCAAGACGGCGGCGCTCGAGACGAAGGACCCGGCCCTGGCGCACGGAATCCCTCCGCGGTTCGCGTTGTACCATCCGTTCAGCGCAAATCGACTGGCCGAGGGAGGCCAGACGATTCACTCGGTGGACGAGTCGCCCGCCCTGGTTCGGAAAGGCAGTGCGCTGTTCTGGGATCCGGCGGATATCGATGTCGAGCCGTATCCGGACTGGTTCGACAAGCCGTTGCGTGAACGGCTCGGCAGCCCGTACCCGTTCGTCCTCGTCGCCCGAGCGCTGCGGCAGATGCTGGCCGGGACAGCGTCCCCGCTTGTGGGCGAGATCGATCCCGAACGGCCTGTACCGGTGCTCGCCTGGCAGTTGCGGGATGGCGGAACACGAATTCTGGTGGGCAATACGGAGGAGGGCATCTCGGATGCAGCGGACCAGTCCCGGCGCGTCACCATCACACAATCCGGCGTGACCTTAAAAGTGGAGTTGGGGCAGGCGGAGTCGCGCTTACTCGATGTGAAATCCACCGGCAGCCCGGCGCCCCGCAGCGGCGCCGGACCCAAAAAGCGATAGTGTGACCATCGAACGGCGCAGATGTCTAAAGATCTTGAGCGCCGGTGTGAGGCGATTTCTGCCCGGCCCCAGACGAGAGCCTCACCCACCTTGTTGGAGCAAATCCGAACGAGCCTCTTGGTTGCATTTGGTTGCACTTAGAGCCGGGTTTTGAGTCCCCAGCAAAGGTATCAGAGCTAGGCAGCGCACGATATGGTCAGATGGAATGGGAACACAAGAGCGTTCGGTGCCGCATTCGGGAAGGAATCTACAAACGCCCCTCAGACGGTCCCGGCCTAGGTTGGGATGTGGAGGTTGTCGCGGGCTAGCGCGGCTATGCACGGCGTGGATAGGCTTGCCCCATGCCGCGGGGATTCCTCTGGGTGCGCGGCGTCGGGATTGCGAGGACGTCACTTGACCGAGCGACGCGGTTGGGAGCCACCCCACGGCCGTTAGTGTCAAGTTAGTGTCAGAATCTGCAATTTCTAGCTATCACTTACGATTTCTTGCTCGTAAGTTATTGATTACATGAGGTGGATTTCGCCTGGGACTTGCTTGGGGTGCAAGAGGTCCCGGGTTCAAATCCCGGCGGCCCGACCAGCCAAATCAATCACATCCGAAACGCTGGCTCCTCCCTTCTAGTGTCATTTAGTGTCAGAACCCCGCCGTTCTCGACATCGGCGCGGTCTCCGATCAGTTTCTCGGTCATCGTCTCGACCGCCGCCCGGCGCCGCTCGAGGTCCGAATGCGTGTAGTGGAGCGTCATCCCGACGTCGGCGTGCCCCATCTGGGCCTGGCGGTCCGACAGCGCCATGCCATTATTCCCCTCTGGATTGCCTGTCGAGAATCATCGTCCTTGCAAGTCGCGAAGCACTAGAAACCCCCCAAGCGAATCGCGGTCCGGGGGCACTTCCAGTCGCAGCTTGCCCCGCGCGAAACTCCAGGTGTCGTCGGGTTCTTCGCGGCCGTTCCGCAACGCCAGGACGCGACGGGGAGGGAGGTCGAACGGGAGTTCCAGGAATCCACCGTCGAAAGGTATGCAAGCCAAGCGGTGGCTGTCGAAGATGCCGGAGCCGTCTTGGGAAATCACCGCCCAGCGGCCTTCCCAACGCATACCGCGCAGCGGTTGGGCCGTACCTGCGTCCGGCTTCTCCGGACGCAGAGCCAGCGCGGTCAAGCCGGCGCGCTCCAGGCGTCCGAAACAGCGCAAACGCGGTTCGCTCCCCAGCGCTCCTTTTTCCGAGTTCAGCCACAGCGGTTCCCAACCGGTGGTGCGGCGATACCATCGCGCCAGAGCCTGGCGTCGCGCAATCTGGTTCGCCGCTAACGGGAGTTGACCGGGCCGCGGCAGAGGCAGCACGGCCCCGGGAGCGCCGATGACGGCGGTGTTCAGCAGGATCTCGGAATCGTTCTTCCAGTCGTACCCGCTCGAAGCCATAATGGCAGCGCCATGCGCCGCCGCGAGAGCCGACCAGACCGACCATTGACCGTGCCCTTCCGCTTCATACCCGCCGGCGTCGCCCTGGTCGTCGAGCGCGACAACGTCAGTAACGTCCCGCATGAGCGGGTGAATGCCGTAGTACTGAATCGTGACATCCGGCTTCACCTCGCGCGCCGCCTGGGCGGTGATTCTCAGCAGTTCCAAAGCCATCCGCTCACCCCGGAACGCCGGATTGCGCGGCGCCGAGACATCCGGGCCAGGCAGTCCATACCCGAAATCCAGTTTGAGCACTTGCGGACCGTACTCCCGCATCATCCGCATCACGCGGCGGCGCAGGAATTCGCGCGTGCGCGCCGAACTGGGGTCCAGGCAGAACTTCGACGAAGGGAGGGAATCCGGCGCCATGTTCCAAGCGGCCCGTCTCGGCCGGCCATCTTTGCCGAGGAGGAGATCCTCCCGCGTGAGTCCCGCGGCATTCACATCGACCAACCAAGCCGCGGTCAGCCAGAAGCCCAGTTCGAGCCCCTTGGCGCGGATGTAGTCGAGGTCGGCTGAGAATCTCGGATAGCGCTTAAGGTCCGGGAGCCCGCTGCCATTGGCGGATTCCCAGCCATCGTCGATGACCAGAACGCGGACGCCCAAGGCAGCAGCCTGGTCGGCCTCGAATCGCAGGTCGTAGTGCTGCTCCTTGAAGTTCCCCCAGGTATTCCAGTGGCTCTGCTGGTGAACAGGCGAGGCCGTCTTCGGGGGGCCAAAGGAACCGAAGAGCTCATGGAAGGCGTCCCAAGCGCTGGGCGCCCAAGCCAGCCGGAGTGGCTCAGACCATATTCGGGTGCGGTCGCCGGCAGTTCCCCAGAGATCTTCGCGATAGAGATAGTGCAATGCGCCGAGAGTCGCGCGAATCTCGAACAATAGTGCCGCATCGGGGATGCTGCCCGGACCCACCGCGACCCAGCCGTCCGGTCCGCCCATGGCCGCGCTGAGCAGCGGGCGCGGAAAGGCGGCGGCGTAGGGCGTGCCCAGCGACGGTCCGAAGTTGCCCAGCGGAATCGTGGCGTGGCCGAGATCCCAGTTACGGAAGAAGCTCTGCACCGGGCCGCCCTTGGCGCTGGGGACGCAATACCCTTCGAAACTCCAGCCCGGCCAGAAGGGGAGATCGAGCGAGGGCACGATGGTGCGTTGCTCCTCGGTGAGCGGGGCCACGCCGAAATAGAGGCCGATGACCTCAGGCGGCGCGCCGTCCCAGGTTACGCGCAACTGCTGAAAACGGAGGCCCCACGCTTCAGCGCTGAAGCGCAACTCGGCCCGGCCGAGACCGGGCAGCCGCAAAGCCAGGACGCCTCCGGAGGGACCAGGCAGCGGGGCCGCCGGCTCCACTTCGGCTTTGGCGAAGCGCTTCGTCCCGTCAGGCAGCCGCAGCCAGAAGCCGGGGAGCAGCGGTCCTTGCCACACCGCCCTCCGGGAAGTGTCGCGCGTCACGCGAGCGGCATCGGAACGTAAGTCCCACGTCAGCGTGTAGCTATGACTCTGGTACGACCACTCCGCTGCGCCGCAGCAGGCGGGAAGAAACATGGTCATCAACAAGAGCGCGGTTCGGTTCATCGGCATCATCTCAAGTGCAGTCGGTTCATACCCGAATGGAGCGGGGTTACGGTCGCGTGCCACTGGAACTCACCCTCGGTTCCGGAAGGCAGGCTGACCTGCGCATTCAGTTCGTCGCCCTGACGCTCGAGGCTGACCGCGATCTCCCCGCGCGGATGCGGAATGGCGCCGCTGGCCTGGCGCAAGCGTCCCAGATACGGGCGGATCAGCACGCGGCGGAATCCGGGAGCCGCGGAGTCGATCCCCAGCACGGTCCGGAACAGCTCGAAATTGGGGCTGGCGCCCCAGGCGTGGCAATCCGAGCGCGATGGCTCCGGCCTCTCGGACCACGTGGTAAGGCCGCGGGCCAACATGGCTCGCCAGGGGTCCAGCAGATCCAGATAGCGATCGCCCTCGCCCGCTTTGTTGATGGCGGAATGCAGATAGTGGCGAAAGTAGATGGACGCCTGCGCCAGGGTGGGATCGCTCAAGGTGCGCGCCACCAACTGGCGCGCCGCATCCCCCTCCACCACGTCCGCCAGGATGGCGAGCGCGTTGGTGTGTTGAGAGAAGACGGTCCGCCGCGGAGTATCCGCAAATAGTTCTCCGGGCCGCCCGTACAGCTCCCGGATGCTGTTTCGAAGCTCGCCGGCCGACTTGCGGTACTCCTGTGCCAGCGCCGGCAATCCGAGGCCGCCTTCCAGATCCGCAGCCCAGTCGTAGGCCATCAGAAGCTGCAGGTCGAGCAGCGCGGAAGCGCCTTCCTCCGCCCCTGGCGGCACGGCGTTGTTCCACTGCTCCACCCAATCCACAAAATTCCACCAAGGAATGCGGCCGAGCGATCGTCCCGCCTTCTGATGCGAGGTGAAGTAGGACAACACGGCCCGCACGGCCGGCAATTTCTGTTTCACAAAGCTCGCATCGTCCTGGTACATCCAGTAGTCGTGCAGCATGCCGATCCACCACAGCGAGAACGGCGGGATGTACTGCGGGTGGTTGGAGGGAGCACAACTGAAGGTCAGTCCCTCCCCGGTGTGCCAATCGTTCAGCAGCTCGATGGCGTTACGCATCAGCCGGCCGTCGCCGGTCATATACAAAGACACCAGAGCCTGCACGCGCGTGTCGCCGACGTACTGCAGTTGCTCGTAGTAGGGCGTATCCATGTACGTCTCGTGCGCGCACAGCCGGGCGGTGCGCCAGCCCACGTCCAGAATCCTGCTCAGTTCCTGGGAACCCGCATCGAAGCGCGCCCGGCGCTCGAAGGGATAGCCGGTATAGACTCCCCGGAAATCCTCCAGGGTGAGCGGATCGTCCTTGGTCTCGATGGCAAGTTCCACGTAGCGGTAGGCTCGCCACCACAGTGGGCGGAACAGGCGGTGAGCGCCGCCGTCCGGCAGGAAGATGTCCGGGTTTCCGAAGAAGGTCTTGCCCTCCACCTCGTCCCGATTGCCCTTCTCGCGCTTCCCTTTCAGCCATAGCGATTCGGCGTAATGCAGGTTGACGGTCGCTCCCCGGCCGCCCGAGACGATCAGCTCCGGGTAGGCGGTGGTCAACCAGTTCTGGTCCAGGACAATGCGCGCCTGGGCGTGCGCGGGAATCCGTATATCGGCCGGCTCTTGTGGAAAGGCGCCCGGGATGGTGGCCCCGCTGGCCTGCCGTACGCGCGAGAGCCGCTGCGGCCGCTCCTCCATGAGCGGAATCGGCCGGGGGACCAGCATCCACATGCTGGGAGCATCCTCGGCCCCGCGGGGCGCGGCCTCGTAGTCTTCCACCGCAGGCTGCCATTTCGAATCGTCGAAACCCGGCTGCTCCCAGCCCCACGGGTAGCGCGCGCCGTCCACCGCGTCGCCCGGTCCGGCGACATAGTAGTAGCCCATCGGGGAGAAGAACGGCAGCGGACGGTAAGCTCCATTGCGCGTGCATTTCCATTGACGGTTGGTATCCACCACGCGCGCCGCGCCGCTATCGCCGTGCAGCATGAAACCGGTACGATAGGAGGCCTGCGCCATGGGCGCTTCCGTGCCGAAGTTCCACACCACCGCAGCCAGCACGTTGCGGCCCGCGTGCAGGTGCGCGGCGATGTCCACGGTCTCGTAACGCCAATGGGACAGATCGCCGCGGGCCGGACCCCACACCACCCGCTCGCCGTTTACGAACAACTGATAGCGATTGTCGCCGCTCACGTGTACCAGAAAGGAAGCGGGCTGGGAAGCCAGCTCAAAAGTGCGCCGGAAATGGTAGACGCCATAATCGAAGGGCGGCGCGTCGGACGGATAGATCCAGCGCGCGCTCCACGGGCGCGTCAGCAGATCCGATTCGGCTCCGGCACCGGGCAGAAGCGAGCCTAACGATAGGAGACAGAGCAATAAGCGCATGAGTAGGACGACCTGGCTAGTGCACCGCCGCCGGCCTCTTTCCGGAGTCCTGGGCGTCCGCGGCGGGTTTGGATTCAAAGAAGGATGCGGGCAAACGCCCGGTGTTGTGAAACTGATCTTCGGCGGCCCGCAGGGTCTTGAAGGCCGTTGCTTCGCGCTGGGCATCGGCTTCCCGGCCCACCGCCTCGTAGGCGCGCACCAGGGCGAAGCGCACCGCGCTGCTGGAAGGATCGAGCTCCCGGCTGATTTCCAATTCCCGGACGCTTTCGTTGAGCTGCTCCGTCTTGTAGAGCAGCTTTCCCCGGAAGAAATGGGCCTTGAAGGACTTCGGCTCCAGCGCCACCGCTTCGGCGGCCAGTTTCAACATGTCCTCCGGAGATTCATCTTCGAGCAGGGCGCACAGACGCAAGCGCGCTTCCACGCTCGCTGGGTTCCCTTTCAGTTCCTCCCGCAGCTCGGCCTGGCTGGCGGCGCGGTCGCCGAGCTGCAGCAGCAGCGCGGCGTAGGAAAGGTGCAGGTTGGGCAGGACCGGCTTGCGGCCCGCCAGCGCCTGGTAGATGGCCAGACCCTCTCTGGGTTTCTGTTGGGCGATGGCCCGCTGGGCTTGACCGACGCGCCGGATGATCTCCAGCCGGTCCGCGCTCGCCGTGCTGGCAAGGGACTCTGGAAGCGCCGGAATGCGCAGCGCCACCAGGCCTTGCGCCAGCACCAGTTCGTCGCTTTCCCGGGCTTTCTGAGCCAGGTGGTCGAGCAGCAGTTGGGCCGGGTCGAAGCGGCGCATGAGCGTGAACAGCAGCGCCTCGTGATAGTTCAGCGTGTCTTGCAGCTCCAGTTCGGCCGGAAGGCCAAGCGCGTCACCCTTCTGCAAGTGCTGTGACGCCAGCCCGTAGTCCATCATCTCGAACTCGCACAGCCCCAGCAGCACCCACGGCGCACCCGATTCCGGATCCAGTTGGGCCAGTCGCTCCAGCGCCTGGCGCGCCGCCGGATAGTCCTCGGCATCGTATAGGAGCGACCCCAAGCGCCACCATCCCTGGCGCCACTTCGGTTGTTCTTTCAGGGCCTTGTAAAGCAGCTTGATGGCTTCGCCCGGCCGTTGTTCCCGGATGGCGGCTTCGACTTGCGGTGACGAGGCTGGCTCGGAAGAGACCGGCGTCACGGGCAGAAGTAACGCAAGCAACAGCGGGACAAGCATTGCAATCCAATTTTATGCCCCCAGGTCCCGGGTTCGAGACCCGGGCACTGGGGGCCTTCTGCAAGCGAGGTAGTTAGAACATGAAGCGCAGCTTCAGTTCGATTTGGCGTGGTTCATACGTGGACAGGCCATGCCCGCCCACCTGGTTGATATTGCTGATCGCTCCGGCATATTGGCCAGTGGTCAGCACGCCGCCGACGTTGAGACCTCCGTTCGGGAGGAACTCGGTCTGGTTGAAGACGTTGGAAGCGTTGGCCACGAACTGCAGCACCTTCTTCTCGGTGAGGTTGAAGGAACGCGACAGGCTCATGTCGGTGTTGACGTGGCCGGGCGAACGGATGTCGTTGTAGTCCAGCGCGGCGTTGCCCCACCAGTACGGGTCGGCCACCTCGGTACCGTTGGCCAGTGTGACCAGCCGGCCGGCGAAGGCATCGGGATTGTACTTCAGGTAGACATTGGCCCCGGGCGTGATGACGCGGCCGGAGGGCAGCGTCACCTGGGTATTGCCGTCGTAGATATGCTGCAAGGTCTTGGGCAACTCAATCGGCACGCCGGCAACCCGGTCAGGCCGCCCGTTGAGGGAGCCGGAGCCCCCCATGCCGGTGATATTGATCGGCATGCCGGACTGGATGACGGTCACCCCGCCGATCTTCCAGCCGCCCGCCATGAGCCGGGCGAACTGGTTCTTCAGCGCCAGCTTGCCACCTTTGCCAAACGGCAGTGCGTAGGCGTAGGTAGCCACCAGGCGGTGCGGCGTATCCACGGCCGCGAGGTGCCAGTTGTTGCTGATATTGAGGAGATCCTTGCCGCTGGTCGCCAGTTGGTCCATGCCGGCGTCGGAGCCGCCGTTGGTGAACATGTCGCTGGCGTAGTTGGCCATGGCCTTGGAGTAGGTGTAGTGCGCGTCCAGTTGGAAGCCGTTGGCAAACGCATGGCTGACCTGCAGTACGGCGGCGTGGTAAGTGCTCTTGCCTCGCGCGATGGATTGCGTGAAGACGGTCAGCAGCAGGTTGGGGTCGGCCGCCAGGTTCTGGCTGATGGTCCGCTGGGCAAGCACGCCGTTGAAGGGAAGCAGCGCGCCGGTGGCCGGCTGAAGCGGATTCTGCACAATGTCCTGGCCCGGGTTCTGGCCGTTGCTGGCGATGAAGGCGCTGCGCCAGGTGGCCAGCGTGGAGGCCGAGATGAACTGGTCAGAGGCGAGTGGTATCTGGCCGTCCGGAAGATGGTCGCCGTTGGTGCCGGTCAAAGTCAAAGAGACAAACCAGTTGTTCTGGAGCCGTTTTTCCAGAACCAGGTTGTACTGCTGGATCCGGCCGTCATCGTAGTGGTTGCGGTTGAAGATAGGGAAGTAAGCTCCGCCGCCACCGCTGCCCGCGCCATAAATCTGCGGGCTGGTGGGTTGGGCGCCGATTTGGGGGATGATCTGGGTCGTCGACCCGGTGTCGTATTGGGCGATGGGGACACCGTTCTGATTTTCCACCCCGTACATGTTCCCTTGGCCGGCTTGGGCGGTGAAGGGGCTCTCGCCATAGCGCGAGGGTCCGGGAGCGAAGCCGGTGTTGGTGGGCGTGTAGGTGATGCCGTAACCGCCGCGCAACACGGTGCTGGGAGTCAAACTATAGGCGAAGCCCAGGCGCGGCCCGAAGTCGCGGTAATGGGTGTCCCACAGGTTCCGGGAGTAGCCGTTGGCGCCGGGGAACGCGATGGCGCCCATTCCGGTGCCAAAGGGGCTGGCGACGCTGTCGTCGTAGGAGGAGATGCGGTTATGGCGCTCGGTGGGGCCGGGCTGGAGTTCCCAGCGCAAGCCGAAGTTCAAAGTCAGCTTGGAATTCACGCGCCAGTCGTTTTGCGTGAACAGCGCCATGTACTTGGCCGTGAGAGAGGGCCGCACACCGAATCCGCCATACAGGCTGAAGTATCCGGCGCCTTGCAGCAGCGCGGCGGAGCCCATTCCATTCTGGACGTTGTACTTATCCAGGGAGATGGAGTTGCCCACGGCGTCGATGTATTCCTGGCCCACATTCGCGGCGTCGATTTCGATCGAACCCTGGGCGAAATCCTCGTAGTTGGCATGGCTGACGCGATAGTCGCCGCCGCCCTTGAGGGTCCAGCGCCCCAGGGTCTTGGTCAGACTGCCGGTTAGGGACTCGGTGAGCTGGCGTTGCTTCTTATGCCCCCACGCGGTGTTCCCCAGGGGATAGAAATTTCCATTCACATAGACGTCCGGGGCCTGGGTCGTGGACGGCATGATGGCCTGCACCGCCGCCGGGACGCCGAAGGAGTTGAAATCGAGGCCGCTGTGGTCCAAGCTGCCCGAGTCGGTGACGACGCGGGTCATGCCGAAGCGGACATCCAGCACCGTGGTGGGATTCAGGACGATGGTGTCGCCGATGGAGGCGTAGGGGTTGTGGTCGCGATCGTTCTGGCTGTTCCAACTGTTCCCGTAAGTCCAGAACGGGTTGTCGGCGCCATACGGCACAGGACCGTTGATGGTGCCGGCCATGATCCCGCCGGCGCCGTAGATGGAGTGTTTGTTGCCCAACCGGTAATCGATGCGGGAATTGACGCTGGTCCGGGCGAAGGTCTGCTTGCCGGCCTTGTAGTAGTTGTTGTTGTGATAGACGTCAATGCCTTCGGAAGTGGGGTCCGGGTAGTAATTGAACAGGTTCTGGCCGTGCTGATTGATGGTCGACGGGGGCAGGATTCCGTTGGGCACCAGCGCCCGCCGGAACGCATTGGGTCCGACCTGGGTGACGTTGAAGGGGTCGTAGACCTGGGCGGGAACCGGATTGCCGTTTTCGTCCCCGACGAAGGTCTGGCTGTAGTTGCCCTTCTTCTCGAGCGCGGTGGGAACGGTGATCAGCCAGAAGTCGGAGTTGGAGTGCGCCAAGCCTTCATAGCTGGTGAAGAAGAACAGCTTGTCCTTTTTGATCGCGCCGCCCAGGGAAGCGCCCCAGTACTGGGCCTTGAAAGGTTGCCGCGACTGGCCCTGTTCGTTGGCCGTGAAGCCGTTCGCGTTCAGGGCCTCGTTGCGCAGGCGGAAGTTGGCGGAACCGTGAAACTCGTTGGTGCCGCTCTTGGTGATGATGGAAGTCACGCCCTGCCCGCGGCCGTTTTCGGCGGTGAAATTGTTCACCAGCACGCGCACTTCCTGGATGCCTTCGGAGTTCGGCAAGACCGCGGCATCATTGTAGTCCGAGCCCATGATGGGCACGCCATCCAACTGGATATCGGCGGCCAGGGTCTCGCCTCCGTTAATGGAGATGGTCGAAAGCGCCTGTCGGGAGGCGAACCCGATCCCAAACGACTTGCCCCCGGTGCTGCTGTTGAACAGGGACGCCCTGGGGGTCAAGATGCCGGCCTGCAGGGTGGCAAAGTACAGCGGGTTCTGGTTGAGGTTGGGGATCGAATCGATCATGGCGGCGGTAGTGGTCCCTTGCACCATGGACGACTCGGTCTGAAGCTGCACGGCCGACGCGACGACTTCGATGGCCTGCTGAGTCTGACCCACCTGAAGCACTGCGTCCACTGCGACAGTCTGGTTGCTGGCGACCGGTAAACCCGTTTGCGTGTAAGGTCTAAAGCCTTCTTTCATAACCGACACACCATAGGTGCCCGCGGGCAGGTATGGAACGGTCAGTTCACCCAGGCTGTTCGTCGGAAACTGGTACTTCGCCTTCGTGGCTTCTTCGGTGACCACGACTGCCGCGTCGGAAACCCGGGCGCCGCTCGTATCGCTAACGACAACATGGATTGTCGATGATTTTACTTGGGCGAAACTGACGAAAGGCGCCGTCAGGAACACTACTACAAAAGCGATTACTAACAACCTACAACAGGGGTTGCCACTTCGCATGCTGTCTTCTCCTTCGATGATTCTTCAGGCCGCCGGTTCCACGGACACCGTAAGTCTGAGTCTTTGTAGTCGTTTCACGAAATAGCGCTGGAGTTGATCCTGGTTGATCTGCTCCAGATGATTCCCGCCGAACTCCCGCCGAGCTCGTGGTAGCTGCGGCCGGTCTTCAGCATGGTGTAGCCAATGATGAGTATCGAGTGTGCACGTCCACAGTATGCTGGCGTTACATTGGGATTCCACCATCTCCGTCAGCTCTCCCGCCGGGAGCACCGAAACCGCGATGTCCCGCTGAAAACAGGCCGGGGACAGGCTGCTCTGCCACCTAAGCCGGGGATGTCTGATCATATGGCGTATCCAAGTCGATTCCGTGATACTCGCGCCAGAACCAAGTAGTGCTCTGCAGGAAAGCTTCCCGGGCGGTTTTCGGATCACCCGATCGCAAGCCCGCCAGAATCTGCCGATGCTGCTTCGCCGCGCCGCGGAACTCCATGCCGTCATCACCGATCCTCTGGACCAGGACGAACGCAAAAAGCACGAAGGAGACTCGTTCCAGGGCCGCGCTGAGATGCTCATTCCTAGCCAGATCCCAGATTCTGCGGTGGAATAGCAGATCGCTCCGGTGGAACCCGACCAGGTCGAACGTGTCGGCAGCCGACTCCATCGCTCGCACAGACTGCTCCAACTGCTCCGCCTCCGCCGGCGTGAGGCTCTGGGCGGCCCGTCCGATCGCTAGCGGCTCCAGCGCCAAGCGGACCTCCAGCATATTGCGGTAGTCCTCCTTCGTCAGGCGGGTTACGTAGGTGTGTTTCTTTGAGGACTTGCGGACGAAGCCAAGCAGTTCCAGGTCCTTCAGAGCCTCCCGGATGGTCGGTTGGCCGATGCCAAAGTGCGCCGCCACCTTCTGTTCCACGAGTCTGTCTCCCGGCTTGAGGGAGCCCGTGAGGATGGCGTTCCGCAAGTGCTCGGCCACCGCCTCCGGCCGCGACTGGAACCGGTTCCGGTCAAGGCCGCCCATCAACCCTCCCTGCATCTCGTTTCGATAGATCATCTAGGGTCCGTCAGTAGAGTAAGAGCTCCTGGTAGGCACAAGAAAGGCTATTTTGGCTAACAGCACGTTAAGAAGGCTCGGGCCGCCCCCTAGGCTAACGCCTCCGCCTCTGCTGCGTTGGGCGCGTTGGGATGCGTCTTCCGACGGTTAACTGCCGAAGAGTGAAAGGAGATCCCTGTAAACCTATGCAAATTAAAGTCAGTGTCTCCGCCATTCATACCGGCTGGCCGCCGGCCGCCGGGGCTGCCATAACAATTTTTAACAGGGCCCTTAACGGTGAATCCTTGGTTCGACGGGGCATCCTGGCTATTCCCTCGGAATCGTTGCGGTCTGTAGCACTCAAGCCTATACTATTGATCAGCCGGTGGGTAGCGGCTCATGGAATCGGTCTCACGCTTCGAAATCCGCGATGAGCTCAGGCGGGTCCTCGCCAGTAAGCACTTCGCGAAGGCCCGCAAGCGGAATCGTTTTCTGGAATTCGTTTGCGAGCAGGCTCTGCTCGGAAACGGCGACAAGTTGAACGAGTACCTGATCGGCGTCGAGGTTTACGAACGCGGACCGGATTTCAACCCTCAGGAGGACGCGATCGTCCGCGTCCAGGCGAGCGATATTCGTAAGTCGCTCAGAGACTACTACGCCGAAGATGGCCGGCACGATTCGTGGCGGATTGACCTTCCGCCCGGCCACTACATCCCTGTCTTCACGAAAGGGCTACCCTCACAACCCGATTCGCCGCCAGTTGCGCCGGCGAGCGCCCAGCTGCCGGAACCGTCCCCGGGCGGCTTTCTCCGGCGGAACTCGCTTCCCCTGGCTCTTGCGGTGGTCTGCGTAGTGCAGTCGGGCCTGCTGCTGTGGAAGCAATTCGGTGCCCGGGTGGCCGCTCCGGTCTCCGCCGGCGCCACCCTGCCCGCGGGGGCCGAGTGGTTCTGGAAGCCCTTTCTACCGCCAGCCGAACCCCCTCTTCTCATGCTGCCGAATCACCCCCTTCTTCGGCCCGCGCACGCGGGTGACAGCCCGGCGACCCTGCAGCGGGGCCACTTGATTCCCAAGGCGAACCTCGCCGAGTTTCGCGACACGATCCATTTTGTTGAGCTGAAGGAGTTCCGTTTCGTATCCGACACGACCGATTTCACCGGTATCGGCGAGGCGATTGGGCTCCAGGGTTTCTTCGAGTTGTTCACCCACGCCAGCCAGGGACTCCGCGTGAAACCGGCGAGGCTCGTTGATTTTGACACCTTAAAGCGGGGCAATGCGATCATCCTGGGTGGGACCCAAGGCTGGAGCGGAAGGATCTTCTCGTATCCTGACGGCTTTTCCTTGCATGCCGGGGTGATCGAGAACAAGCACCCCCGGGCCGGCGAGCAGTCCGTCTATAGACCTGAGTTCGACCCAGTCACCAACAGCCTTCGGCGCGACTACGCACTGGTCCTGATGCTGCCGAACGGAAACCGCGCGCAGCGGATTCTGCTCGCATATGGTATTTACACGAAAGGCACGCAAGCCGCGATGGAGTATGTAACCAATCCCGAGTGCCTGCAGGATCTCCGTGGCCGGTTGGTCGCGCTCACGCTCGATAAGAAGTCGCTTCCCAGGTTCTTTCAGGTTCTGCTCACGACAACGGTGGAGAACGACGTCCCTGGAAGAACATCGTTCGTCAGCGCGCGTATCATCCCGGAGTAGCGCTCAGCGCGCCAGAGATGGCCGGCGCGGGCGGCAACCCACAGCTCAAGGCGTCGCCGGGGATTGGCGCTCAGCGCAGGTCCTTTGCACAGCGGAACCCGACTGCCCCGGAACGGTCCGTACCAGGCGACATGAGCAGATACTTGCCGTGTTCAGTGAGTTTGTAAGCCTGCGGGAAATACCAGTTGGAACCCTCCGGACCGTAGTAGCTGCCACCCCGCAGGATGGCGGCCCGGGTGTGCTCGTCCGCAAACTCCTCGGTCCACTGCCAGACATTGCCGACCAGATCGTGAACCCCGAAGATGCTGGCGCCCTCCGGATGCCTTCCCACCGGATCGGGGCCGCGCATCTCACGGCCATGATCGGGCACCGGAACCGCCGGGTCATTCCAGGCATTCCCCCAGGGATAGATCCGGCCATCGTTACCCTGGGCCGCGTACTGCCACTCCCATTCGTGTGGTAGCCGCTTGCCGGCCCATCGGGCGTATGCGCGCGCATCCTCCAGCCCGACCCACGTGACGGCGCGGTTCTCCCAGCCCGGCGGGCACTTTCCCTCTTTCCAGTCCTTCAGGAAATTGTGGCCGTCCTCGGGCCGGTAGCGCGTAGCTACCAGAAACCGGGCAAAGTCGCCGTTGGTGACGGGATAGGTATCGATGTAGAAAGCCGGTATGGACATGACGTGCAGGTGATGTCGGCGGGGAGAGTCCTCCCAGGGATACTGCACGTCCACCCCCTCGGTATCGCCGCCCTCGGCCTCGATACCCGAGACGCGGAAAACAAAGTCCCGCGCCGCTGGAACCAGCGTCATTCCGGTGGGCGCCGAGGAGGCCGGGCTGGTCGCCGGAATATCCACGATGGCCTGCGGCAGGGGCTTCCACTCAGCGGAGAAATCCGCCAGCCGGCGGGCAGAAAGCGCGCTCATGTCGGCGAGGAGCCCAGTCAGGCCCGCATCGGGGGCTGCCGTCTCCAGAATGGCGCCGTAGCCAAGCGGTTCCATCTCAAAGCTCAATCCGACGCGGCCTCCTGCCTCCTGTGGCCGCAATTCCACGCCGCGCCAAAGGTCGAAATAGCGGCGGCCGGCCCGGGCGGGCACTTCGATCTGGCGTCCCGAAAGACGGTAGGGATTGCGATTCACGACCGTCCAGAGGGTCGCCTCTGCGCCGGGCCACTTACTGGCGAAGACATTCGTCTGTAGTACCGGGGTGTGGGGCTCCCAATCCGGACTGACCAGCAGCCCGGCGAAGGCATGCTCGATCTTCGAGATGCGGCGCAGCGCCTCGGCATCCCGCGGCGGAATGTGGTTCCAGATGCCCCAGACGTTCTCCGAACTCTCGAATCCGATGCCGTTGAAGAAGGCGTGCTGGAGTTCGTCGTTGCAGTCGCGTCCCCAGCTATTGCCGAGGTGCACCATGTGCCGAGGCTCGATCCATTTCAGCCGCGAGACGCCCGGCACGACCTTGTACCCAGGCTTGTACTTCCATTTATCCCAGGAGAGGCTGTTCCAGGTCAGCGGGTCGTCTTCGGACAGATTCCCCTCGGGCTCCAGCGCAAGCGGGTGACCCGCGCGGTCGGAGATGGCGCGAAAGGTGCGCGGCAGCGTATCCAGCGTGTCACCGAAGACCCCGTCCGCGCCCAGGGACACGAACAACTCCACGGCAGCCGCGTCCAGGCGCCCTGTCGCGTGAGTGCCGCGATCCCACGGATTCACCGGGAGGAGGACTTTGACGCCGCGACGGTGGAAATCCTCGATCACCTGGCGTAACCCGGCCTCTCCGCCCGGCAGATCGCGCAGGAGATCGAACTGATTCCGGCTGTCAATTCCGAGATTCGGGTAGACGCCCCAGATCACGACATCGTCGATGCCGCCATAGCGCCGCGCAAGATCCTCCAGATACCGGGCCACCGTGTACTGCCTTTTGCCTGGATCATAGAAGTAGCGGTCCTCAACCATCATCAGGCTCTCAATGAAGCTGCTGCGGGTCCAGGCCAGTTCAGGCCGGTTGTAGAGGGCGGCGTCATACCCGATGCGCTCTTTGCGCTCGTCGCGCCAATGGCGGAGGTCCTTGAGCCACTTCTCAAAATCCGCGGGCCGCGCGGGGCCGGGAATAAGCTGCCCGGAGGAGGGATACTCGGTGTCCTGAGCCTGGAGTACGGCTGGAGTGAAGCTGCTGCAGAGCAGAAGCAAGGCGGTCGGCAGAGATCGTTTCATATTCATGAGAGGCCACCGTTCAGATGGTCTGGCTGAACGCGATGACGACGACCGCCGCGAACAGGATCGCCAGACCCCAGTTCCTCAAGCGCCGGGCGGGCCTCGGCGCGCCCTTCCATTCGCCGCGCCAGAGTCCCAGGAGGACTCCGGTACCGATCGAAATCGAGATGAAAATCGGCCAGCCGGCCACCAGTCCCCACCCGCCGATGCTCCGGCTGGCGAGGCCGTAGAGGTAAAAGCTGCCGATCCAGAGCAGGGCCATCAGCGCCGCCAGCCCGAGATTCCTGCCGGTCTCCGGGCCCGGGCTCGAGCTGCCCGATCTTCCCCTTAGGATCAACCAGACGCAATAGGCGCAGTTGACGACGCCGCCGGCGGTGAAGAAGAGAATCCAAACGGCATTTGCCGCCCCCGCGGTCGAGGCGCCGTTCAACAGGGCGGCCTGGATCAACGGCTTCCCGAAGGCCATGCCCACGTTTGGCAGGCAGGACAGGACGCCGGCGCAAATGGCAATCGCCAGGGAAGCGGCAAAGCTCCCCTTGGCTCCGCCCAGGGCGGGATCCGCGGCCGGAGCTTTGCGCGCCGCGCCCGCCGAACAGAGGACGATTCCGGCCAGTGTCAGCAGCGTGCCGCTGATCACGACGAGCCCTTGCGGCGCGAACAGCCGGGCAGGGAAGAAGACCGCCAGGGGGATCAGCGCCCCCAGGGAGGAGATCAATCCCATGATGATCGGGTATCCAAGCGACATGCCGAGCCGCTCCATGCCCAGTCCGAACAGGATCGCCCCGACGCCCCAACCGGCGCCGAACGCCGCCAGGATGACCAACTGTTCGGGCGGACAGTCGCGGAGCGCACCCAGCATGTGAGGAATGCCGGCAAACCCCAAGATCCAATTGAATACAAACATCCCCAGCAGCGAGAAGGCCAGCCAGGTGTGTTCCCAGCGCCATTTCCGCACCAGGGTCATGGGCAGCACGAAGCTGCCCTGCAGGAGCGCCGCGGCCAGCAACACGCACAGTCCGCCTAGCATCGCTCGACCCCCGCGAGTACTTCGCCCGCCCGCGCGTCGGCCTCGGCGCGGCCGGGATAGGAATCGATCGTTTCGCGTTTGCGCGTGGAGAGCGAGGCTGCGCTCACGGCTAAGGCGAGCGCCCGCTCGAAGGGCAGATCCTCACTCATGCCGGTGGCCAGGCCGGCGTTGAAGGCGTCACCGGCCCCGACCGTGTCCACCACAGGCACCCGCAGCGCCGGCAGCCGGAACAAGCCCTCCCGGCCGGCCCACAGCGCTCCGCGCTCGCCCAGCGTGATGACCACGTTTTCCGGGCCCAGCTCCAGCAGGGCGCGAGCCAGCCACTCCTCCGCGACGTCTTCCCGCGGGCTCAGCCCCAGGCAGACGCGAGCCTCGGTCTCGTTCGGAGTCAGAACCGTGACGGTGCTCAGGTCGCACTGGCGCAGATCGCGCGCGGGCGCGGGATTCAGGATCGAGCCCACGCCCAGCGATTTGGCCAGCCGGGCGCCTGCTAAAGCGGTCTCCAGGGGAATCTCCAACGGGGAGAGGATGACCTTCGCCGAGGCGATGTGCGCCCTGGCCGCAGCCACGTCCGCGGGGCTGAAATCGCCGTTTGCGCCCGGGTCGATGACGATCAGGTTCAGGCCGCCGGCGGCCGCGATGATAAAGCCCACCGAGGTAGGCAGGTCTTTCGACCGCAGGACGCCCGAGGCATCCACCCCTTCGCGTTGCAGCAGGTCCAGAAAGCCGCGGCCGAAGCTGTCGTTGCCCACCTTGCCCACAAAGCGAGCGCTCGCGCCGAGGCGCGCGGCGGCGCAGGCCATGTTGGAGCCTTTGCCTCCGTGGGTGACGTGGTAGTTGGAGCCGGTCAACGTCTCCCCGGCCACTGGAATGCGCGGGCTGTCCATCACCAGCGCGACGATGTAGCTGCCGATCACCGAGATCGTTCCCATGGAAATTGTTCCTCAGTCGGAATACAGGGCCAGGATGTTCTCCAGGGGCGTGTCGGCCTGGATGTGGTGCGAACCCGCGCAGATGTAGCCTCCGCACGCGCCGAGCGTACGGGCCGTCAAGGCCGCCTGCCGCTTCACCTCGTCCGGGCGGGCGCGAGGCAGGAACTCCTGCACGTCAATCGCTCCGTGAAATACCAGACGGCCGCCGAACTCGGCCGCGAGTTTCTCGGGCGCCATGTTTTTCGCGGAGGTCTGAACCGGGTTCAGGATGGCCAGGCCCAGATCGATGAGGCGCGGAATCAGGGGATAGACGGAGCCACAGCAATGCATCATCACGGGTTTGTCGTGCTTATGGGCGAGTTCGAAGATCCGCCGGTGTAAGGGCTGAATATGGCGTTCGTACAGACGCGGGCTCAGTAAGAGGCCTTCCTGGGTCGCCAGATCGTCGTAGAAGTACACGCAGTCGATCCGGTCGCCCGCCACCGCCAAGGCGCGGCTGAGGTTCTCAACATGAAGTTCGGCGATCCCAGCCATGATGTAACACGGTTTGGCGGGGGCCGAAGCCAGATCGAGCAGGAAGCCGGGCAATCCAACCAGGGACCATGCGGTTTCGAAGATCGAACCGACGCGGTAGCGGATGTGGTACTGAGCGGTGTCGTTCAGCCGGTCGATGGCGGCCGGCAGAGTGGAGAAATCCCACCACTCCGGCCGCGGCCAGCGGTAGTGCTGTAACTCCTCAGTCGTGTTGACGTTCTCCAAGGGGAACGTGAACAGTTCGTCGAATTGGCCGAATTCGTTCCGGACCGGCCGCCGGCAGGCGCCCCAGATGTCGCGCGTTGAGCCGTCGGGGAGCTGCGCACGCCACATCAGACCAGTGGAGGAGCGCTCGTGCGATGCGTCTCCATCCACCCACTCCGCCTGGGGATCCTGGCAGAAGCTGTCATAGGAGACTATCCGGCAGTCCACTCCCAGGCGCTTCAGAAGGAGGTGTCGATCGAGGTCGCCGAAGTGCAGCGCCAGGCGCTGCCAGACTTCCGGCACGGCGGCGAAATCCCGCGGGGTTCGGTCCGGCTGTTGAAACTTGATGGACCGGTTCACTCGTTCTCTTGGGGTAGGGTCAATCATACGTGTCCCGCCGTAGGCATTGACGCTCAGGCTGACACCGCTACCCGCGGGTTGCCCATGCCTGATCGTGCGTATCGGATGAAGGATCCTATCGGGACCATTACGGAGGATACTATCATTACGGCCCGGTGATGTCTGAAACTCGTTTTTTGGCTTCCTTCTTTCTCTCATGCGCCGAGCCCCTTAGCGGCTCAGGCATTCGTCAGCGTGCTGCGAGCAGGACAGGTGCAGGCCGCGCCGGACCTTCCGAAACCTGAAGGTGTGGAATCGAACCCTGGCGTGGAAATCGTCCGCGCTTCCCATTGAGACACAACATGCTCCAACTGACACGACGTGAATTCGCAGCCCTTCTGAACTTGCCGGCCGCGGCTCCGGCTCTTGCGCCGGCGCCGAAGCGCCCGGCCAACATCCTGGCCGCTGCCTGGAGTCCCGAGAAGCTCTCCGGCGCGCTGATCCCCCGCGAAACGTGGCAGCCGTTTCCGACCTCCGGCGACCGCAAGGAGTGGGTGAAGCTACCGCCCGAGGTCAGCAAAGCGCTGATCGCCGCTGGAGAGTGCCACCTGGGCCAGGTCTGGCCGAATCTCCCGGCCACGCTCTTTCTCGATTTCGTCCGCACCGGCAGGCGCCTGCCTTACGAGAAGGTCTTCTACAGCCGGCGTGACCGCCTGCGCGAACTGGTCCTCGCCGAATGCGTGGAGGCGAAGGGCCGTTTCCTGGACGAGATCCTCAACGGCATCTGGACGACGTGCGAGGAGACCTTCTGGAGTATCCCGTCCTGCCTCCTGCAGAAGGCCGGGTTCGGGCTTCCCGACCCCGATGAACGCGTCGTCGATATCTTCGGGGCGGATACCTGCGCCCTGCTGGCCTGGACCTGCTACTTACTCGGACCACAACTCGACAAGATCTCCCCTTTCCTCCGCCGCCGCATCGCCCTCGAAATCGACGCCCGCCTCCTCACCCCTTGCCTCGACCGGGTGAACTTCTGGTGGATGGGCCTGGACCCGAAACTCCACAGCAATCTGAATAACTGGACGACCTGGATCGGCGAGGCCTGGATCACCTCGATCCTGCTCATGGAGACGAACCCGGCGCGGCGCGCGGCGATGCTGTTCAAGGCGATGCGCAGTCTGGACGCTTTCCTGGCCGGGTATCGCGACGACGGCGGTTGCGACGAAGGGCCCGTCTACTGGGGCCGCGCGGGCGGAGGGCTGTTCGGGTGTCTCGAGTTGCTGCATTCGGCCAGTAACGGGGTGCTCGATTTCTACGCCGTGCCGCTGGTCAAAGAGATTGGCCGCTATATTTACCGCGTCCACATCTCGGAGAACTGGTTCGTCAACTTCGCCGATTCTGCCGCCAAAGCCCACCCCTCGGGGAGCCTCATGTTCCGCTACGGCCGCGCCATCGACGATGAAAAACTGCAAGCCATGGGTGCGTGGCAGGCCGTTGCGCACTCGAACGCTCACGACCCAACGGTCAACGAAGTGATCGGGAGCCAGCTCTGGACTATCTTCAGCCTTGGTGCTGTCGCGGCGGCTCCCCGTAAGAGCCCACCGTTCGTGCGCGACGCCTGGCTCGACGGCATCCAGGTCATGACCGCGCGTCGTGAGGAAGGCTCCGTCCGCGGTCTCTATCTCGCGGCCAAGGGCGGACACAACGCCGAGAGCCACAACCACAACGACGTCGGGAACTTCATCGTCTACGCCGACGGCAACCCCGTCATCGTCGACGCGGGCGTGGGCGACTATACCGCCAAGACGTTCAGCCCGCAGCGTTATGACATTTGGACGATGCAGTCCGGCTACCACAACCTGCCGACGATCGACGGTGTGATGCAGCACGACGGGCGGCATTTCGCGGCCAGCCAGGTCAGCTATCACTCCGATGACGCCGCCGCTGAGATCGAACTGAATATCGAAAAGGCCTATCCCGAGGAGGCCAACCTGGAGTCCTGGAGACGCCGCGTGCGGCTCGACCGAGCGGCGAACCGGGTCGAGCTCTTCGAGCGTTACTCGCTCAAAAAGCCCGTCAAGAAGATCACGCTCACGCTGATGACCCCTTGCGAGGTCCAGCGCGATGCGGCCGGCCAACTCACGCTCGGCCCGGTCCGCGTGCTCTACGACGCCAGCGTCTTCTCGCCCGTGATCGAGGAGATCAAGATCGTCGACAACGAAAGGCTGCAGGACTCGTGGGGCGACCGGCTCTTCCGCGTCCTGCTGGTGGCGGAGAATCCGATCGCCCGGGGCGAGTGGCGGGTGCAAATCGCGCGGCGATGACCAGGGCCCGTCGCTGCGTCTCCGCAAATGTCCGCAGGCACCTCGGCCAAGCCCAGCCTTGGAGCTCCTCCGAGTCCGACCGTAGGCAAGATGTAGCCAGTAGAAATCGTCGTCCCGCCGATCAACGCCCACAGAATCAACAAAAACGTCTTCAGCGGGGCTGGAACTTCGGCTTAGCGGACTTCCTCCAGGATCCGGTAAATCTGTAGCCCGTATTTCTCGACGGTTCTGATGCCGATACCCGGAATCGCGAGCAACTCGGCCGCGCTTGCCGGACGCCTTTCGGCAATGGCGCGCAGAGCCCGGTCGGTAAAGATGCGGAACGCCGGCACGCTGCGCCTCCGCGCCTCAGCCAGGCGCCAGGCGCGCAGCGCCTCCTCCACACGAGCACCTTCGCCTGCCGCCGGGCGGTTCACCTTCGGCGTCGCCACCTTTTTCGCCTTTGCGGGACGGCGCGACTCCTCGATCTTCGCTGCGGCTTTCTTCTCGCGCTTCCGTCTTGCTGCCGGCGCGGCTGTGTCCTTCATGAGGAATTCGATCGGCGTGGCCACGTCCACCGCCCGGCCATCCGAAGTGAGTCTGACTGTGCGGTACGGAATCTGCTTGCCATCCTTCTCGAAAACAGCGTCGGAAAGCTGTGCCAGGCCGGCTCGCGCCATCGCTCCGAGCACCTCTTCGAAAGCATCGCGGCTTATTTCACCACCCGGAAACAGCTCTGTGTGAAGCTTCCCGGTAGATCTCTGCTCGCCCGAGCGCAGGGCCGCCACCACCCGGAAGAGCGCCGCCCGCTCCGCCTTCGTGGCCGTGCGGAAACGCTGGGCCACGCAATCCGCCGGAGCGCAGAAATCGCAGATCCCGCAGGCCGTCCGGCTGTCGGCAAGATCGCCGAAGTGACGCACCAGAGTTGACATGCGGCATTGGTTCGTTTCCGCATACCGGATCATCTGGTCGATCTGCGCCCGCTTTTGTCCGCCGTGGGCGATGTAGGATTCGCGCCACTGGCCGTGGCCGATGCTTACGTTTTCGGCGTAGTCCAGCGCGGCGCCGCCATGGATCCACAGTTTCTCCAGGGCCTTGTCGAACAGGTCCGGATCCATCCCCATCTGCTTCTGCAACGTGGCCTTCTCCATCGGCTCGGGCCGCAACCGGGTGAACATCGCGTCCAGCACAGCCACGTCCGGGTAGTCGCGCCCGAAAAAGAAGTCGTGCGTGTAACGGTCGGCGTAGGAGTGCATCAGGACCGCGCGGCTCATCTTCCCATCGCGCCCGGCTCGCCCGATCTCCTGGTAATACGCCTCGAGGCTGCCCGGCAGGGCGGTGTGAATCACCGTGCGGATATCGGGTTTGTCGATCCCCATCCCGAACGCGATCGTCGCCACCATCAGTTCGATCTCTCCAGCAAGGAATCCCTTCTGCACCCGCTGGCGGTGCTCGGCGTCGAGCCCGGCGTGATACGCCACCGTGGAGAAGTGCGCCGCGAGCTCGGCCGCCACGCTTTCGGCCTGCTTTCGGGTGGGCGTATACACGATGCCCGGCCGGCGCGCCTCCTCTGACAACAGTTCGCGCACCAGTGCGAGCCTTTGGGACGGCGCCGCCTCGACCACTTCAATCGCAATGTTGGCGCGCCGAAAGCCGTGGATGAACCGTGCCGCCCGCACCAGCCCCAACTGCTGGGTGATGTCGTCCTGCACCAGCGGCGTCGCCGTGGCGGTAAGCGCCATAACCGGCGCGGGACGCAACAGAGGCAGGTACTGGCCGAGCATGCGGTAGTCCGGCCGGAAATCGTGCCCCCACTGGGAAATGCAGTGCGCCTCGTCGATGGCGATCAGCGACGGCGTTCGCTTCGCCAGCATTTCGGGGAAGCCGGCCACGCGGAGCCGTTCGGGCGCGATGAACAGGAACTGGAGTTTGCCGTTAAGGTAGTCGATACAGGCCTGGCGCAAGGCGGGTCGCTCGCGGCCGGAATGGATACGCTCCACGGCGAAACCCCTTTCCTCGAGCTTCGCGACCTGGTCTTCCATCAGCGCGATCAGCGGGCTGATCACCAGCGTCGTTCCACCCCGTGCGATCCCGGGTAACTGGTAGCACAGCGACTTGCCCGATCCGCTCGGCATGACCAGCAGCACGTCTTTCCCATCGACAGCCGCCTGGCAGACCGCCTCCTGATTCGGCCGGAAAGAGGAGAAGCCGAACGCACGATGGAGAAGAGTCGCGAGCGTGTCGCCGGCTTCGAGCGCCGGCGAACTGGCGGGTTCAGGCGCGGCGTTTCTGATTTGCCCGGCCGGGACCGTGATCGCGGCCTTGGTGGGCGGCTTCACATGTCCGACCTTGCCCACCACCTCGCGCACATAATCCTCAATGCCTCTCAGAAAAGGCTCGAGCTGCGCTTTGCCCCGCTGAATTCGGGTCAAGTACGCCTCCCACTGGCCAGTCATCGCCGGGCTTTTGACCTCGGGATGCACGATCTCGATGAGCCGGACGCCCTTGTCGGTGGCTTCGAGACTCTTCCCGTTCCGCAGGATATAGCCGCGCTTGAGCAGCACCTCGATGATGGCGGCCCGCGTCGCCGGCGTGCCCAAGCCGCTCTCCCTCATTGCGTCCGAAAGTTCCTTCTCGTCGAGGGTCTTGCCCGCCGTCTCCATCGCCGTCAACAGGGTCCCTTCCGTGAAACGCTTCGGCGGTCGTGTCCTTTTCCGGATGGCCTCGACGTCCACTACCTCCTGTGGTTCGCCCTTCCTGAGGCCGGAGGGTAAGACCTGTTCCGCCTTCTCTTCGGCGCCGGCCTTACCTTTCGCCGGCTTCCCGGCTGGCGGGACTTCCAGCACCTTCCAGCCCACCTGCTGCACCGCAGTGCCCGATGTGTGATAGCGATCGACGACATCCCCGTTCCGAATGGACGTGATGACCGTCGTGACCGACCAGACGTGATCGTCGTGCCAGGCGCTGAGCAGACGGCGGCAGACCAGGTCGTAGATCCTGCGTTCCTCAGCCGACAGCCCGGCCTTCTCCGGCGAGGTCGCGGTGGGAATGATGGCGTGGTGATCCGTGACCTTGGCATCGTCGACGAACCGCCGTCCGAGCGGCCGTTCCCCGGTGCCGGGTGCAAGGTGTGCCTGATAGGGCCCCGGGATCGCCTTGACGATCCGCGGCAGCGTGGCCGCCACATCCTGCGACAAGTGCCGGCTGTCCGTGCGCGGGTAGCTGATCAGCTTGTGCCGTTCATAGAGTGCCTGCGCCACATCCAGGGTCTGCTGGGCGCTGAAGCCGAACAGCCGGTTGGCGTGCCGCTGCAGTTCCGTCAGATCGTACAGCGGAGGCGGCGCCATCCGCTGGATCGCGGATTCGATCGATTCGATGGCGGCCGTGCCGGTACGTGCGCGCCCGATAATGCGTCCAGCCTCTTCTCCGTCCACCGGCAGCCGCATCGCCTGCTGCAGCGTTTCCTTATCGCCCCCGCGTTCCGGCTGTGCGCGAAACCAGGTGCCCTGGTAGCGGCTCTCCTCCGGTCCGCCAACCGGGTGGAAGCCGGCCGCGACCTCCAGATAGTCTTCCGGCACGAAGCTCCGGATCGCAAGCTCGCGCTCCACGAGCATCGCCAAAGTCGGCGTCTGCACGCGCCCGACCGATAGGTCCTCGCCGTAGGCCAGGGAGTAGGCGCGAGACAGATTCATGCCTACCAGCCAGTCGGCCCTGCTGCGGCCACGCGCGGCATCCGCCAGAGGATCATAGTCGCTCCCTGGCCGTAGTGCGGCAAAACCCTTGCGGATGGCGTCCGGTGTCAGCGACGAAATCCACAGTCGGCTGAAGGGCTTCACACACTGCGCGGCCTCGTAGATATAGCGGAAGATGAGCTCCCCCTCGCGGCCCGCGTCGGTGGCGCACACTACCCCGGAGATGCGCGGTGAATTGACGATCTTCCGCACAACTTCAAACTGATCCTTTGTCTTCTCGTATACGATCAGCGGCCACTGCTTGGGCAGGATGGGGAGGTGGTCGCGGCGCCATTGGCGCCACGCCGGGTTGATCTCGTGTGGCTGGGCCAGCGCCGCCAGGTGACCGATCGCCCACGTGACCACGTAGCCGTTGCCGTGCAGGTATCCGTCGCCCTTTTTGGTAGCGCCCAGCACGCTCGCGATGTCACGGGCGACCGAAGGCTTTTCGGCCAATACCGCAACCGGTCCCGATTCCTGAGTAGCCATCGTGAGAATTCCAGTTTAGCGAGGTGTTGATGCGGTACCTACTGGCAGGGCAACTCGGACATCGACAAGCTGCGAGACGTCCTGAAGGGAGTTGCGCTCAGCATCAGGGTCACCAATCCAAAGTGATCTGGGCGCCGGCACATGACCGGTGACGGGGCGCATGGATACCTCCCCGGTTCCACCCCGCACGCCTGGGCGAAAAGGGGACGCTTTTGCCAGTCGGACCGAAACGTCGCAAGGCGGCTGGAGTGCTGGCGCGCTGTGGGTCCTGGAAGACGCGGGCCGCGAAAGCGCCGAAGCCGCGATTCAGGGTATGCTCTTCCCTGCGGGATGAGGGGAACACTGTCCGGGTCGCGGTAGGGATATCGGTTGCCCGATACCCCCCGCACAGATCCCCACGAGCGGCATTACCGCATGAGGCTCCTATCTTGGATGAATGGCGTCAAAGCGAACTCGAGGGTAAGGATGTA
>Ga0209777_10001980_pt1 | contig 28027 bp, 27 predicted proteins | sample FrelakmetHBP12HB_FD_187147 | JGI IMG/M metagenome (GOLD analysis project Ga0209777, IMG submission 187147) | Freshwater lake sediment microbial communities from the University of Notre Dame, USA, for methane emissions studies -HBP12 HB (SPAdes)... | ecosystem: Environmental > Aquatic >...
GTAAGGTAAAATCCTCTCGGTAGGTCATGGCGTTTCTCCTTTTGGTCTGCTAACCGTGAGGATAACACCTGACCTACTCTTTCTAGAAATTACAGAAAATAGTTTACACTACTTTGGAAGAAGCCAAAATCATGATCTCGCGTTGGAGAGAGGAGTACAATCACATCAGACCACACAGTGCCTTCGGCTATCGTCCCCCTGCACCACAGGCCTGGTTCCTTGCTGCACAACTGGTCAGTGCACCAGGTCTAACATAACAACTGGTACAATCATTGGGGGCTGGTCAGTTTAAGTTCAGCGATAACAGAAAATCCGGTTGCTGTAAGGTTGCTGTAGTAAAAGAGCCTCCAATTTTTGGAAGCTCTTTTTTTGCACATATATAGGGGGCAGGAGGTGAAATACCGCCATATTTAGGTGACCGACCGGGGACTTGAACCCCGAACCAATTGCTTAAGAGGCAACTGCTCTGCCATTGAGCTAGTCGGCCGTGCGGGCAGTATTATACCGCAAAGGGGAAAGGTGTCAATAAACTTCCGCCTTTTCCGTGACAGTTATTTAACTCCCGATCTTTCCCCCCACCCTGGTGGCCTTCTCTGCCCGCAGCAGCGGTTCCCCTCGCCCGGCATCCATCTCCACCACGCCGGTCACGAGCAGCGGCTCGGAAGAGTGGATAAAGCCGCGTGCCTGCCGATAGGCATCCGGGAATAGAACCACATCCAGCATCCCGGTCAGGTCTTCCAGGGTCAGGAACATCATCGGCTCGCCTTTGGCAGTCCGGCTGCGATGCCCGCTCTGGCGGATCCCAGCCACAGTCACCCGCTGGCCGACCCGCCCGGCAGCTTCGACCGTCGTGATCGCTCCGGAAGCCGCGATCTGTTTTGCAGCCAGCTCCAGGGGATGTGCATCCAGGCTGATCCCCAGCAGTTCCTGCTGGGCGGCCACCTTCTGCTCAAGCGTCCAGTCCTGCTCGCCAGGACCGTTCAACTCGAACAGGCCTGGTTGTCCGGCCTGCCAGCCATCCTTTATTCGATGCAGAATGGAAGGGATGGCGCCCAGACCGCTAAAAGCACCCACCCTCGCCAGGTTCTCGGCCTCCTGCCGGCGTGGATCCACGCGTGCCAAGAAATCCTCCAGCGCCGGGAATGGTCGGGAACGCAAGATACGCTCGATGGTCCGCCCAGTCAAGTCGCGCACCTGATCCAAACCCATGAAGAGGACTTTTTGCCCGGGTTCGGGGGCGGCGACAACAAAGTTACGGCCCGAATAATTGATATGCGGCGGACGGATGGTCAACCCAAGGCGACGCGCCTCACTCAGGTACACCCGCTGGCTGTAATAGCCTCCCCAGTTGGCCAGTACGGCTGCCATGAACTCGGCCGGGAAATGCGTCTTGCACCAGGCCGAGCGCCAGGAGACCCTGGCATACGAGGCGGCATGCGCTTTGGGGAAACCATAGCCGGCAAAGGCCGCCATCATCTCCCAGATCCTTTCTCCCGTCTCGGCCGGTACACCATTGCGCCTCCCGGCCTCGGCAACGAACTTCTTCTCGAGCATCTGCATCTGTTTGCCCGGGTCGAAGTGACTCATCGCCCGGCGCAGCAGGTCGGCTTCCGCCAGGCTGAATCCAGCCAGTTCGTGGGCAATACGCAGCACCTGTTCCTGGTACAGGATCACCCCGTAGGTCTCTTCCAGGATGGGAGCCAGGGCCGGATGGATGTGGCTGACGGCTTCCAAGCCCTTGAAGCGCCGTACGAAGGCATCCTTTAGACCGCCCGAAAGAGGTCCCGGCCGGTAGAGCGCCAACGCAGCCATCAGGTCATCCTCGCTGCGCGCCCGAATCTCACGCAGGGTGGCGCGCATTCCCGGACTTTCAATCTGGAAGCAGCCGATCGTCCCGCCGCTCTCCAAACGGTCCGAAGTGGCCGGATCGTCTGACGGGGTCGATTCGAGCACATCGAGTGAACCGGTATATTGGTCGGGGTTGCTGAGGTGGATGATTCCGGCCACATCCCCGAGCACCGTCAGGCCGCGGATGCCGAGCAGGTCGATCTTGACCAGTCCGAACGCCTCCACCGCCCCCAGGTCGAACTGGGTGATCGTGACGCCCTTGCTGCCCGAGCGCATCACCGGCACCAGGTCGGTCAACCGTCCAGGCGCCACCACCAGGCCGCCCGGGTGCACCGAGAGATGGCGCGGCAGCCTGAGCAGGGCTTCGGCTTCATCGAAAACCTGCTGGTATGCGGGAGAAGGATAGCGGGCACGCAGGTCTGCAAACGGGGAGACCGGCAGGTGACCTTCTTCGTCATCCTCTTGCTCCTGCTGGCGGGCAAAGAAGGCATACGGCAGTTGTTCAACCAGTTCACGCATGGCTGCCTGTGCCATGCCATGGGCCTTGGCCACATCTCCCAGGGCCGAGCGCGGCCGGAAGTGGTTGATCGTCCCCACCATCGCCACCCGTTCTGCTCCGTAGGTGTCGAAGACATGCTGGATGACCGTGTCGCGCCGCCGCGAGCATAGATCGGTGTCAATATCCGGCGGAGTGGTGCGGGCCGGGTTCAGGAAGCGTTCAAAATACAGGTTCAAGCGCAGCGGGTCTGGGCTGGTGATTCCCAGGCAGTGGGCCACCAGCGAGGAGGCGGCCGAACCGCGCGAGGAGAACGGCACCCCGCTCAGGCGGGCGAAGTCCAGGATCTCCTCCACGATCAGGAAAACCGGCTCGAAACCCATGTGGGAGATGACCTCCAGTTCGTGGTCGAGGCGGAGGCGCAGCTCGGGGCTGATCCCGCCGTACAACCTCTGCGCGCCGGCTTCCGCCTTCTGGCGTAGAAGCTGGGAGGCTGAAAGCCCATCCGGCAGGGGTACGGTCGGCATGTGTGACACGCCGAGCGGCAGGTCGAAGCGACAGCGTTCTGCAATCTCCTGCGTTGTATCCAAGGCAGTATGGAGACCCCGGAAGCGGTTCTCCATCTCCCGGCCACTGACAAAATAAGCACCGGCCGGGGCGGCCGCCTCCGCCGGAAGGCGCTCACGAGAACAGTTCAGGCGGATGGCAGACAGGGTCCGCTGCAGGTCAGCCTGTTCGGGGCTCAGGTAGTAGACGGGATGGGTGACCACGAGGGGCAAGGAGAGCCGGCGGCCGAAGTCCGCCAGCGGCAGGGAGTGGGCCGGATCCTGCAGGGCGAGATACAAGCGCTTCGGGAAGATCTCCCTGAGGAGGCCAAGCAGTTTCCCGGCGGGGTCGCCCTGAGGACCGCTGAGGGCGATCAGGTCCCCGGAATGAGCCGCAAGCAGGTCGAGCGGGCAGGCAGTTTCGGGATCCGGACGAAGGGCCAGAGCGCTGCTCAAACCGCACAGGTTCGACCAGCCCGACAGGTTCATGGCCAGGAGCGAGAGAGGCCCGGTCTCCAGGTCGATCTCAAGCCCCAGCAGCGGCTGCACCCCGGCCTTCCGGCAGGCAGCGACGAACTCGACCGACCCGGATAACAGGCGGTGGTCGGTGAGACCGAGGGCAGGCATGCCGTCAGCCCGGGCAGCCTGGACCAGTTCGGCCGGCAGAGCCAGCCCCTCCTGGAGGGAATAAGCCGAGTGCGTGGTGAGATGGATATACAAATCTAATCAGGCCTTCCTGAACGGCTGGAACCCTTCCCCGAGCGCTTCGTGCGCAGCGCCGACCACCATGAAGGCCTGAGGGTCTGCCTCGCGGACAATCGTCTTCAACTGCTGGACCTCGGAGCGGGTCACCACGCAGTAGAGCACGGAGCGGGCCTGGCCGGTGTAAGCGCCGGTCCCCTCCAGGATGGTCACGCCGCGCTCCATTTCGGCCAGGATGCGGTCGGCCAGTTCCCGGCATTGACCACTGACGATCAGCGCGGTGCGGACGGTGCCCGTACCCTCGAGGGTGCTATCCACCACCAGGCCAGAGACGTACAGGACAATGATGGCATATAAGGCCCTCTGCCAGCCGAAGACAAACCCCGCCGCCAGGATAACCAGCGTGTCGGTCATCAGGTAACTCTGCGTCATCGGGATGCCGCGCCAGCGGTTCAGGATGCGGGCCAGGATGTCGGACCCGCCGCTTGTCCCCTGCGCCCGGTAAACCAGTCCATAACCGATGCCGCTGACCACCGCCCCGTAGAGTGAATCGAGCACCAGGTCATTGGTGATCCCATTCTTGGGGAAGAATGGCAGCCACAGGACAGCTTCAGTCAGGAAGGAATAAGCCAGGACGGCCACCAGCGTCCGCAGGGCGAAGCGCCGCCCGCCCAGTTGGCGCCAGCCAAGAATGAAGAGCGGGATATTCCCGATGAAAACCATCAGGCCGATCGGCCAGCCGGTGAAATGGTTGATCAACTGCGAGATGCCGCTGATGCCGCCGCTGGCCAGGTGGGCCGGGACCATGAACAGCCGCAGGCTGACCGCCTGCAACGAGGCGCCGGCCAGGATGAGGATATAGTCCCGGATGGTGGGCCAGTTATTTTTGAATGATTTCATTTTTTCTCCATCGGGGCAGGGGTGGCTCCCCGCCCTGGACGCAGGGCCTTCTCAAAGTTCAAGTTTTCAGCCCTACCCCCGGCCCCTCCCCAGAAAGGGGAGGGGAGAAATATGCGAAAAAAGGGCTGCGGTTGCTGCGCGCCCGCAGCCCTTTTTTCGCTTCTTTTCCACTAAGGACTTGAGCAAGGAGGCGGCACAGCGAATGTAAGAAGCGCTCCTATGATTCCTGCAATATCGTTCCCGCCAGCTCCTCGATTATCCCAACCACTGCCGAGTTATCCAGGTCGCCCATGCCGGTCTGGAGCATGGCATTGTAGAGCTGGGCGTCCACGGCGGCGGAGGGCAGAGGGATGCCATATTCGCGGGCTGTGTCCAGGATGATATTCAAGTCCTTGGCCATCAGGTGAGATTTGAAGCCCGGGAGGCGGTTTCCAACAAACAGCCGCGGGGGCTTAACGTCCAGCGTCCAGCACTGGGCCGCGCCGTCTTTGATGGCCTCCACCACCTTGCGCGGGTCCACGCCGGCTTTCTGCGAGAAGATGAGCAGTTCGCCCATGGCCACCATCTGGGCGGCGACCATGATCTGGTTGGCGGCCTTGGCCACCTGCCCCGCACCCGCCTCGCCGACGTGCGTAATCGTTTTGCCAATCGCCTGGAAAACGGGCATGACCTTTTCCAGCGCGGCAGCCGGCCCGCCGACCATGATGGCCAGGGTGGCATCGCGGGCCCCAACATCCCCGCCGGAGACCGGGGCATCCAGGGAGAGCACCAATTTTTCGGCCAGTTTCGCCGCCAGGCTGCGGGCGGCGGCTGGCTTGATGGTGGAATTATCCACCCAGATGAGACCGGGTTGCGCGCCGGAGGCGATGCCGTTCGCGCCGAGCACCACCTGCTCCACGTCGGGCGTGTCGGGCAGGTCGGTGAAGACCACGTCCACGCGGGCGGCAACGTCGGCGGGGGAAGAGGCGGGGATTGCGCCTTCGGCCGCCAGTTCGTCAACGGCGGGGCGCGAGCGGTTGTGGATGATGAGCGGGAATCCGGCTTTGAGAATGTTACGGGCGATGGACTTGCCCATCAGCCCCAGACCAATGTATCCGACTTTAAGCATGTGTTCCTCCTCGGGTTCTGAGGGGATTATACCCCGCCGGGGAGACGCAAACCGGCCTCCATCACGGAGGCCAGGGGCTGATAAGTCAATGTTCAACTGCTCCATCCCCTTACCATCATCCTTAAGAAACGCGAATGCAAAGGTTTCAGGTTGATTCTTTCAAGGCGCGTTCCAGCAGGCCGCTGACTTTAAGCTCCCTGGCCCACTCCCGCAAATAGTCCAGGACGAGCCTCCCGGCCTGGGTTTTCAGGACACCGAGAATATCCCGCCACTGCCTTTCCGAGATTTTTCCGCCCAGGCGATACCATTCCAGCTTGGAGAGGACGATATCTTCGGCGCTGGCGAACCTGGCGCTCACTTCGGGATGCGTGGAGAAGGTCTGTTTTTGGGCACGCGCAAGTTGAGAGCGGTGGAATGGATTCTGAGAGGGGATGAATACATCCACCTTGAACATGCTTGCGCGGTGGATGAGGTTGAAACTGGAATTGCGCCGGATGGATTCGACGATCATTTCTTCATCCATGAAGAATTCGTCCTGGAGGGAGGCCACAAAAGGTTGAACGTGTTCGGAACGCAACTCTGCGACAATGTCCGAACCCTGGGTGGTGCGCACCATGCCGTAAAGCGTACTGGCCAGCGAGCCGCCAATGAGATACGGGATGCCAAGTTTTTCGAGGGTGCGGGTCACCTTGACCGTAACCGCAATCGGTTCAGGCAACATCGCCGACTTCCCCATAGACCTTGCATGCCAATTCTTCCCCCAGAAGGATCCCCGCCAGCCTGCGGCGCAGTTCGGCTTCACAGGCTTGCGGGTAGCGGGAACGCAGGCCGCTGAGGGCCAACAGGCGGGCTGAGGCGTTCAATTGCGCCAGCATTTCCATCTTGCGGGCAGGAGAGGCCTGCCTCAGCAACCGGACCTGCAGGGCTTCCATGCTGGGATGAGTGTCTGAAAACAGGGTGCTCATGATTTCAGTATAGCATAATCTTTTCGAGAGCAGACCTGCCCTGGCGGGGAGAATGTCCCGGAAGGGCACCGGGATAATTGATGACGGGGGACAGAGGACGGAGGACGGAATGCAGAAGGCAGAAGGCAGAAGGCGGGAGGCAGAGAGCAGAGAGCGGTGAACGCGCTGTCTCACTGCACTCAGACCGCTTCGAGCGTACTTCGACGACTCGTCCCACGGGGATCCCAGAAGAGCACCGGGATGACATCCCAGAAGAGCACCGGGACGGTGTGCTTCGCAATGTCGCCAAACCGGTCGATCCCAGCGACTCCTGTCGCTGGGACTGCCGACACCTGCACTTGCGTGCGGTGCAAGTGTGGGGGCTGGACGCCCCCTCGGCTTGTGGCAGCTTGTCCCACGGGGATAGCCTTCGGGTACTATGTGCTTCGCGAACGCTGCCTCGACACGTTACTTGATCTCGTAAACGATGGTCACGGTGGTCGAAATCTGCAGCGAGCCAGACTGGACAGGCGTGCCGCCTCCAGCGGCCACGTCGGCGCGGGAATACTGGATGGTGACAGGAGGTGTGTTGTCGTAGTAGGAGATGGTCTGCACGGAGCCCAGCGTGACACCGGTGGCGCTGGTCAGTTGGTCAGCCTGCGCTTTGGCAGTCGCAACCGCGGCAGCCCGGGCCTGGGAGAGGGCGTCGGTCTTATCGGCCAGGTCAAAGGAGATGCTGTTGATGCTGTTGGCCCCGGCGGTGACGCTGGCGTCGAGCAGGCCGCCCAGCTTGGTCAGGTCGCGCACGGTGACGGTGACGGTGTTGTCCACCATGTAAATGATGCCGGTCATATTGCCGTCTTTATCATACTGCTGCTGCGGGGAGATGCTGAAATTGGTGGTCTGGATATCCTTGTCAGCCACACCGGCAGCTTTGATGGCAGCAATAACGGCCTGGGCCTTGGTGCTGTTATCGGCGGTGGCGACGGAGGCGCTGAGGTCCTGGGAATGGACGCCAATATTGATATAGGCGATATCGGGCGTCACGGTGACCAGGCCCGTGCCGGTGACGGTAATGGTACGCAATTGCGGCTGGGTCTGGACAGTGATATTGGAGGGGCCGCAGGCAGCCAGGGCGATAGCCAGTACCAGTACAGCGCTCAGTAAGAAGAATTTGGTTTTCATAGGAAACTCCTTGGTTGGTTGAAATAATTGTACACCTGTAAGACGATGGAGAGGGAGGAAAGGTTCCAGAGCGGAAAAGGATAAGAGTGTTGAATGTCAAACGTTGAACGTCAAAGAGGGGGGACAGAGGACGGAGGACGGAAGGCAGAAAGCAGGAGGCGGAAGGCAGAAGGCAGAAAGCAGGAGGCAGAAGGCAGAAGGCGGAAGGCGGGAAGGCAGAAGGCAGGAGGCGGAAGTACCAGAGTTTCCATGGAGGGAGATTGCTTCCCAGAAGAGCACCGGGACGATGTCGTCAGCCTTAGGCTTCGCTACGCTCCGCTCAGGCCTCCTCCCCCAAGAACAGGGGGACGATGTCGCAACGACACGGGCGAGGAGAGTTGTTTGTTTCCTCCAAGAAGAGGAAACAAACAACCAGGCGCTGGGAGGGGATTTTCAAGTGGAGGTTCTTCATTATAAAGTTACCTTGTGAGCGTGAAAAAACGACGGGAGTTGTTTTTAAGCAAATCAAACAACCTCCCTCTCTCCCAGAAGAGCACCGGGACGATAACCCGAAAGAACCGGGATAAAATGCTTCGCGAATGCCGCATATCAACGCCTCATGGCGTCGATATGGCCGTGTTCGGCGAGTCATCTCGCCGAACCGGTCGATGGCAGCTTGACGCTGCCTCGACTCGTGGCGGGGATGATATCCCGGAAGGACATCGGGACACTGTGGCAGGGCGGACGCCGTCCCCAGAGGGGATGATATCCGCCCCTACGTGAAGACCATCTCGACCAGGCCCCCCATTCGTTTTTAAAAAGAAAAAAGAGGAACGAATAATTTTCTCCAAAAAGCCATTTTTCATCGAGGGTTTCTTCATTGTAAAGATAACAGGTGGCGACGGGAGGATTCGTTTCCTATTCGTTCCGCGAAACGAATGCCCTGCGGGGATTCTGTGCCCTGCGGGCACGACATCCGGAAATACGCCGGGATAAAATGCTTCGCGATGGCAATTCTGTCGACGACTCGAATCGTCGACATGGCGCTCTACGACTTGATGTCGCAGAGCGCACACGCCTCGGTCAGTGCGCCCCTACGAGTGGACATTTTCGGCATATTCAGTTTTCAAGGTGCGAAAGAAAACGCGGCGAGGAAGACTTGGAGTGCCGCAGACTCGTGTCTGCGGTATAGCGCTGTGCAGCTAGAAGCTGCCAGCGCCATGCCGCGTGGTTATTATAGAACATATGTGCTAATAAGTCAAGAAGAAAAGGTGGGAAAAGGATCAGATAACCAGGGATCCGGTGACCAGGGATAAGGTAATGGGTGCTGGGGTGGAAAAGGAAAATGCAGCTCGCGATAGAGCAAAGGGCAGAGATATTATAGCAGGAATAGAGGGAGGAAGAACCTATGTAAGGGCTTGAACCTTAAACCTAATAATTCTAGGTTCAAATCCTGTCATTGTGCTTTTTCTTGATAGATTGGATATTTAATATGGATAACTCATCATTGGAAAAATCCTGTGGATTCTTTGCTTGGCATATTAAAATTGTGATTTTGTTAAGAGGAGAAAACCATGAAACAGAAATTTAGCGGGTTAGAGAAGGTACTACGATGAACTGCCCAAAGGAGGCAGAACGTAAGATCGGCTACTGCAAAACTGAACGCAACCCGGACTGGCCATCGAAGCCAAGAAAGAAAAAATGTGCTACAATACATCACCTAAAAAATGTATGACCATTCGATAATAATGGCATCTCGTATTCTTCCCGCTCTAATTAAATATATTGTTTCAGAAGTTCAAGACGATGGATATGAAATATTGAGAACTCGTCTTGTTAAATTACTATACCTTTGTGATGTTTCTTATTACCAGTCACGAAAAGAAACTCTTACAGGGTTAAATTGGATTCGATATAAATATGGACCGTTCGCGTTTGAGTTATCAGATATAACAAGAAAGATGGGGCTTGATTTACGGGAGGAGGAGCTTGATTTCTCGACCAGTCGTGGCGTCAAGTATGAGGTTTATGATGTACCCGATCCCCAAAGTTGGTTAGAAATCGGACAAAAAAATGTCATTGATAAGGTAATCGAAAGATGGGGGGGTGAGGATTTAAACACATTGCTAGATTTTGTGTATTGTGATACTGAACCAATGATCGGCGCAGAATTTCAACAACCTCTTGATTTTCATAAAATCAAATCCGGATTACGATATGCAACGGGAGATAAATTAGATCTTCCTGCGGAAAGTATTGCAATGATAAAAGGCATAGCAGAGAAACAGTCATCGCTTTCAAAACCACCGACAGAAGCAAAATTTACAAAAAGAACCAGAGAGATTGCAGATGACGAAACGCCTACGCCTAACCTTACAGGAAAAGTGAAAACCGACAATTATTATGTCAACTTTTTTGGAATAAGGGAATGATTGGGGTTATTGATTATTACGGAGATGCACCAAAAAATTATAGAGAAGCGACACCGACCGGACTCATTTGTCGAGTGCCCATCCCGTTTACATTGATGCCATGTGCAGACCGTTTACTTCTTACAAGGTTTGATGTTAAAGACCCAAAAAGTGCAGAATTTTCACTTAAGAGAACTGATTTAACATCTTACAAGCCGACTGAAGACCCACCACTTCGTCACCTAACATTAAAATCGGATGAGTTCCTCCTGTCAATAGGGTATAAATTCAGGTATTGTATTATTATTTCAGAACCAATAAATAACATATCCTTTAAGTCACCAGGTGAGCAGGGATTTATTGTCGTTCCTCTTTACGGAACGAGGAAGGAAGACGGCACTTATAAGGACTATATTGATTATGAAATGGTGCTAAGAGCACAAGCATATCAATTAGCAAACACTTTTTATCTTCCAGAATCAAATGATTATTTAATTAGAGAGTCGTTTGCTAGATTAGATCGAATGTGCTTTATAAACGCAGAATTGATAGTTCCTCGGCCTGTTACCTTAACAATAAGGGCGCTTGAACTCTTAAGAGAATGGACATGGAAATGTTTTGGGTTTCCGCTTGAAGGGCTTGACCCATCCCTTGACAAATACATTGAGGAGGCAGCTAAGAGAATTAATGAAAGATTGAAAATACAATAAACCTGGCGGTGTCTGTGACCGACCAGGGGCTTGAACCTCGAACCTAGTGGTTCGAGGTTGATATCCAAACGAGATACAATTAATTCTAATAGTTTATTTAGATACTAGCAGTGTTGGATACCATAATGATCATTCCCTGATAATTCAAGACAATTAAGTCGTCATGATAATTGCTAGGTTATCGCATTATTATATTCTTAAAATATCAAAGAGTAGTACTCATTGTGATCGCTGACTGCTATTTTAATATAACTAATTCTTTCTAAATAGCAACTCCAGGATTATTACCATTTCACCGTTTTACTTCATTTTATTCCATTAATTACCATTCTTCGATAAATAAATTTTTTCCCTTGACAATAACTTATAAATGATATAAATTATTTATAATCAATGGCTTGCGGAGGAGACAATTATGACAACAAGTGGAAAAAAGTCGATTAATATACCCATGGCTTCCAGCGCGAGGGGGCTGAAAGAAGAGTTGGAAAAAATCGCTCGCAAGAGAGCAGTTTCCATTAGTAAAGTCGTGGAGCAAATTTTAACTTATGCAGCTAACAGTCCTGGAGCTTTTCCTAAAGAAATTGCTAAACCAAGAGCAAAACCTGGGAAACATATCAGTACGACAGTGTCAATAAAAGTTGCAGAAGATCTCACTAATTTGGCTAGAAGCCTTGGGAGAAGTCGTGCAGCTCATTGTTGCTTTCTTCTAGAATGTACAATTGAAGATCCGATTCTTCTAAAAAAGATTCTTACTTAATTTTGTAGTTCCGGGCAATCCAATTTTTACCTTTAGACGACAAACTAGGTATTCCGGCCTTATCTAAGACGATAAGGCCATCTTTTTTTAGGTCTTCGATTAGACTAATATATTCCTGTTTATGACCGTGAAGCTTCTGGTAAATTGTGGGATCAATTCCTTTAATAAACAAATCAATAAACATTAGATTTTCTAGATATTTGCTTTTAGGTATTTCTTGCTTTTTATTCATGAATGTTGATCGCCAAATTCCTTTTATTTGATTCCAAAATATGCGAATTAGTATTGCAAGAAAAGAAATGATTCCAGCTGCAATAACTTTGCTCCATACAGGATCATTCCAAATAATAACTACTTTAGACCACGGATCAACCACTTTAGATTCCTCCAAATACCCAATCTGATTTGATGCAGATAGCTTATTATCTTATAGGAAGTCTTTTAGTAAATCCTTTAGTTTGGATTTTATACAGACTATGATTAATATAAGCCCAGAATATCAATTGCTCGAAATGACTTTGCTAAGTGCAATTATCTAAACCTAGCGGTTCTAGGTCTAAATGCCGGAAGAATTATTACTATTCTCTTCATAGTTTTACTTAGGACCTATGAAGTTTTGGATATCGTCAATTAAAAACGGTTCAATTTTAATTATGCTTTCGCAATTAAACCTAATTTCCCAATCCTCACGATAAATTAAATTCGATATATCAATAGTGCTGGATCCGGGAATATGGACTAATCTCTCAATATGAGGGGGCAAGAAAACAAGTTGACTTCTATATACATTGTAAAAATTGCTCACAGCTTGGATCAATTCGTTTTTTGAATTTTCGTTATCATTCACATAATTTGCATACGTGATTTTAATTTTACCTATAGCTTCTACAATAACTCTAAATGCTTCTAGCCTTTTTTCAAAAGCAATCTCCGAACGTTTTGCTTTAAGATTGATTATATTAATTCTGAATGAAATAAGGAGTGAGATTATTGAAATAATCAGTGTAGAGACAATAGCTACAATGGAAATAATACCTGAACTATCCATAAAAATCCTCCACTTATTTTCACTAAGCGCAATTTCTTAACCTAGAGGTTCTAGGTTCAAATCCTATACACATACAACTGTTAAATTATTGTCACTATATCACAACCGGTTTGCTTTCGCAGTGGTGGGTTCTGGCGGTAAGACCTGTACTAACTAGATCCATTAGAAGTAGCTATCGAAATAGGTATTTTCAATCGTCACAATTACCCTGTCCCAAGGAGCTTAAGATATTAGAGCGGAATATCGCAATAATTTTGGCAAATTGTGCCGTTCAGTAGATGAAATGTCGTTGTATGCTGGATCGGGGTCGGTGACCTGCTGCTATGACATACACATAAAACATTTCTCATTGAGTTATCAATTGTGAGAAAGCATCTTCCGGGTGACGAACTAATTCCCTTTTGTAGGCAATTATGAATTCGTCGGCCATTGCGTTTACCTTAACCGCATTCCGTAAGTTGTTCTTATAATCGAAATAACCTAATTTCTTTTGTTCATTTACGTAATAGTTAAAGTCCAAGACCAGCAGCTTGAAGAGTTTCTCAAATGCTTTATAATATTTAGCCTCATACTTTTGGATGAACTCAGCTGGATTAGTTAGCAATTCCTTACCGACGGGATCATTATCGAAGATTAGACGAAAAATGTAGACAAAGAAAAAGCGTGTTAGTTTGTAAGATCGGATTCCATCATCCTCAATTAGACTGCTGTTTTCATCAATTACGCGGTACATCTCGGCCAAAACAAATATCAGACTAGCATTAACGTATCTATTAAAAATTTTGATGTAATTATCAGTAAAAATCTGCGTCTTCTGATGGGCAGTATAAGGTTCTTTCAAATAAAAAGAAGTTATAAGCTGTGCAGCAAAGTCGTTGTCAATAACGCGCTTATAACTAGATTCATCCTCACCATTCTTAATCTTATACAAGATTTGTTTTGAAAACAATTGATTGAACTCATCTTGTAAATCTTGTTGAATCTTATCATTTGACTTCAAATCTTTAAGGGAGATAGCATTTTGATTGTTGGTAAAATAAGTAATATCTTGACTAAGGCGATCTTTTTTTCCAGTCTGAATCACGCGCAAAAGAATTTTAATCTTATCAGTAAGATACTTTTTGTTTTCGTAGAAGGACAATGTAGATTGGCAACCATTCACAATTGAATAATTGGTTACCGTAAGTTTACTCTCTTGGGCGGTAGTGGCAACTTGAATAGTGTAATCTGAGCAAACCAAAGTAATGCCGTTGTGATACAAAAAGAAGTTCTCGTGTTCTGCACTATTTGATAGCGTTCGGGCAATATCCTTATTTACTCTCGTTCTCCCTAACCCATATCTTACATTTCTAGCAAATAAGGTGCGATCTTGAATGCCGCTGAGTTGAATAATTTCAGATGCTTTTGCGGGGAAGATTGTGACATTGACGTTGTCAGCTAACTTATATGAAATTGTATTGATGGGATCGATAGTAAACGAGTATGTACCCTCGACAGGCTTATCTCTTCCTGAATAAGTGTACTGGTCGAAAAGACGGTCAATATCCCAGGCCTCAATTTCATCACCGAGAACTTTCAAGTAATCAGTGGCTTCAGTGTTAAAACGCTTGTTAGTTACAAAAACCATATATAGCTTGTAACCCCTCGCCAGTTTATCAAAAATCTCCAACCGAGTTACGAGAGATTTTAATTCTTGGCTAGCGGTACTTTTATCTAACTGTTCAACATTGGATGGAGTTTCAAACCAAGCGCGGGCACCCTTAAAATTTCTGAGATCAACATCCCCGTGCGGATTGGCAGGAATGGGAGAATACTTAGATTGGAAGATATATGCTTCTTCGGTTTGATCGTCTACGAATATTCCATCAATTCCTTTGTCGTTATCGCTATCACATACTAAATCAATAGACGTATCTTCATCTAGACGAAAATAGTTAACTAAAAACCAAACGAGAAGAGATGCTCTTTCCTTGCGTGCCGAGGTCTTATAGCGATCTGTTTCCTTGCTCATTTTGGCAATGAATTCGCTAATGTTCATGGGTGCCTCCAGATTATATGTAAACCGGAAGAATTTTTGTTATTAAACCATCGAATTAGGAGATTAATTGTCGTTTGAGGTTCTATATCTTAAAGGTCGCAGAGTTTGAATAATAGCAATTAGTGTTTATATTACTCGTCCTTTGATATTTGATCAATTTTGGCTTTAATTTGCTTTTGCCATTGTCTAAACCTAAGTTTGATTGATGTAATGCTATTATTATCTAAAGGGTTCATATGGCATAATACACACCTTGATTGAGGTAATTCTTCTAATAATTGATTAAACCATTCGATAGATGGGATAATATCCGGTACTACACCTTCTTCGATTTTTCGGATAGTTGCATCCATATAATATGCCTCCCGAACATTTTGGATGAATGGTTTATGAGATGCGTTATCCCTCGCTATATTTCATTATAGTATAAATCAGCCAATAATATAGAACATCTATTTTGATAACTTTGTTGAGGATTATCTTTGATTTAGGAAACTTACGCCCTTCGACGACAGTATGTTCTACAGGGTTTATAACCCGCATCAATTGCTTCCAGTTGAGTTGAAAATTCTACAAGATTTGGTGAAGGTAATATATAAGCGGCCAATTCGCAACCTCTGCGATGAAATTTATGACGATTTTTTGATGCTACGAAACCAGCAGGATTGGCGTTATTTCCTTCGTTATTTTCCCCCCTATCATTTCCAGGTAGATCATTCCCTTTATAGGGCTGACCAACTAATTCATCATTGATTAATTGTTCTTCTTGAGGAATATCTGTTCCATTTTCAAGATTTCTAAATAAACCTGTAATGCCCATAGCAACAGGCTTCTAATAATTCAGAAAAGTCGCTGAATATTTATTGTAGCGTATTTTATTACGTGAATTCTAAGCATTCAGATGAGCAATCCATCTTTCAGTTTCAAGTTCAATCTGATTCTTCCAGTATGGAGCCCTTATATTCCTGGTCATTAAGCACTTATCTAGTAGCCCTTTAAATTCGATTGGAGAGAATCTTCTTTTCAACATAATACCAATTATTTGTCGGAATCTATCTAATGTTATTGGAACTATATTCACATATTCCTCATTTTCGCCTCTGTACCAAACACCGCTTCTAAATGTCTCTGCTGTGTTGTTGTCGATACTTGGAGCAATAAACAAACCATAAATTTCCTTATTGGGGTACTCAGTTCTTAAATTCGCTATATGCCTTCTTACCGGTTCTCCTTCTGCAACTTGTTGTCGATTTGAGCTTGTCAATGTTACCTCTACAGCTAGTACATAATCATCAAATTCAAATATCATATCCGAGCCACCACCTGGCGCTGTAGAAAGCGGATGTAAATTGTCATCGAGTGGAAAACGTCTGGTTGATTGAATAGGATTACAGATGCTATCTATTGCGAGAAAGCTCCTCCAGACAGCCCATTCTAAATAAGTGGGAGGATCTGTGATCTCTAGATTCTCAGCTCTTCTACTACCTAGTGCTTGTAGATAGTTCAATATATCTTGAATAGAATCTGTTTGAATTTGGGTTGCCGCGAATTTTTCCTCCTTAAGTAAACTTAATTGTCCGATTAAAGTATATTTAGCTCGCTGTAAGCTTTGGATATCGCCATAAATAGCAATATTTTCATCAGCGATTTGTGGAGTTTCTTGATAACTTCGGATTGATGTTTTTAAACGTTGAATTTCTCGTCGCGCGAATTGTAAATTATCGATGGGTAAAGTTGTCCCCTGATAAAAATCAGCTAAATAGCCCAAAGGATCTTCTTGAACCATAAAATTGGGCTCAGATTCTAGAATTGCATTGATTATCTCCGCTTTATCTTCACGGAGAATTAGCCTTGCCCCTTGCGTTGTTACTATACCTGACATTTGGGAATATCTAATCGTTGTATCTGCATAGTCCTTAGGAGATTCCTTCTTTACATGTCCATCCCCACTTGCTTGAGTTAGATAACGAATATCAAGTTGCTTCTTTAAAGTCTTAGATATTTGAAGTTCACGTTCTCTTCTATATTCTAGGATTCTCTCAACAGTGATATTTGCCAAATCCTCTGTATGATCTCTAAAAAGTTGTAAGAAAATGCCAATCTCTAATTTATTAATACTAGGTTGATCCAACTCTTTTAATCTTGCAAGAACCTGGAGAAGAAAAATAAAAGGTTTAAGTCTGCCAGGTGGAAAATTACTCTCAACAGGAGATGGTATTTCATGCCTTACAAGTTGTCTTAGGTAAACATCCTGGATAGCTCCAATTAAATTATTAGCTGCCAGTAAATTTCTCCCAGCAGGAGTGATTTCATATTCGAGGCCTTGAAGACCCAATTCAGGATGCTGAATCGATAATTCTTTTGGAGTGGTTTTTAGTGTTCCAACTTTATAGGACTTGTCTGTAGCGAACCCTAGTTTGACAAAAGCGCTTCTCCATTTTCTGCCTCCCCATGATTGTTCAGAACCTTCGGAACTGACTATCCCCTCTTCAACTAGTCTATTCCAAAACCTCGACTCTAATTCTTCTCCACGAATACGACCCTGAAACTCTTTGGAAAACAACTTTAAACCATCCGCAATTCTATTCGGATTTCTTAAGGTTGTATTACCTAGATTCCAGAGTCTTTGCATAACGCCTCCAAATCAATAAGCGACAAAAAGATATTCTTGAACCTTATTTGCATTTTGTCCAACTTTATATCCTTGATTTCCAAAAGAATACATATGCTCAACTTGCCTTACATCGACAGTACTCTTTTGTTGCTTTAACATATTTACGATATCTGCTTTGTCTGGAAGAGAATTTGAGGAATAGGAAATCACAATAATGCTTTTTCTAAATTTGGCGATCATCTTTCTAAATGTATCATTAATTGTCTCTCGATGTAAAAATGGAGTTTCATAGCGTCTAAATTTCTTGGTTTGAGTGTTTTGAAGAATATCTAACCCTTCCCATTTTCGGACAAGTCCTTCGACAAAGTGATATCGCCTTGTGTAATCATTATCCGAAGATTCCGTAAAATAAGGAGGATCCAGATAAACCAAATCGGAATCTACTTCTATATCAAAGACATCACCATGAAAAGCTTTATTTTCCATGCCGTTATCAAATACAGCTTGGTTGAACGAATCAATATTATTTATAAAATGTTGTTTTAAACTTATCTTCAAATCTGCACGACCATCATCATATCGGTTACCCGTGTAGGTAAAGATACCTCGAGGACGTTTCTTTAGACAAGCTCTTGACAAGGCCGCTAAGGCGAGAGATTTTTTATATTCACATTCTAATAGATCAATATTTGCCCTAACATTATCTAAAAATTCATTTTCTTCGTCGGTAAAATAAAGACCTCTAAAAGTGTCAGAAATAAAAGAGTCATGGTTTGTATTAGTTATTAATAGAAAATCTAATTCTTGAGGACTTATTTTTATTTTAGAATTTTCAATCAATGCATTTGCGAAGTGATAAGAAAAATACATAAAATCATTGCTGTAAACCCTTTTACCATATTGTTTAAACATATAAGAGACACAAGTGCTACCGGAAAATGCATCCAAGACAGAATCAAATTTTAAATCTTTTACTGTATCCCATAAAAACGGAAGAATCTTATATTTACTACCCATAAACCTAGTACCTGGGAAATTTATTAATAGGAAATCTGCTTGAATACCAATTTGAGATGTTGTTTTTCTCTTTGGTTTAGTTGCGATGACAATTAAATCTTCACCCGTTCGGGTTGATGATTTACTACTAATATTTCTTTTTGTATTTACTACCTTATAATCATACCCTTTATATAAATTCCGTACAAATTCGGTATTTGAATTTGTTAAAACAACCCAGCATCCCATTTCAACAAGGCGGGAAAACTCATCTCGCAATTCAATATGGTCATCCTCATAGAAGGATTCTTTAGTAAATCTCTTAAAATCTGAATAGCGACTTACAGGATAATATGGAGGATCTAAGAAAATATAATCACCTGGTTCTGCGTATTGTTTTAATAATTCCTTATAATCAGCGTGAATAACTTCGACGCCGCTTAAAATCTTACTTGCTCCTAATAAACCAACCTCATCGCATATGACTGGATTTTTATAATTGCCGAAGGGAACATTAAATTCATTCTTCTTATTTACCCTATATAATCCATTAAAGCCAGTTTTGTTTAAATAAATTGTCCTGGCTGCTCTTTGTACTTGATCTAATTGAAGGGGATTAAGCCCCCTTTTTTCATAATAGAAATTTTCATCGTTCCTATATTCCATAAGTTCAATTAGCAGGTCACTAATCCTATCTCTTACAACTTTATAACAAATTACCAACTCTTCATTCAGATCTCCTAGAATTGCTTCTCTTGGTTTCAAATGAAAAAATAGAGCCCCTCCCCCTAGAAATGGTTCAATATACTTATTGAACTTTTTAGGAGTATATTCATCAAGTTCCTTAATTAGTTGTCTTTTTCCACCAGCCCATTTTAAAAAAGGTTTATCACCATTCATGAAATATATATCCTTACAAATGATTATATCGTTATTTCAATTAACTTCGGCCAATAACACAGGAGACTGAAAAAGTGCAATGGTAAACGTATGAAACTAAGAGGATGGATCCTGCTCGATCCGCCTTTCGCTGCAAGTAGTGCCAAAACAGACAACCGCAACTTAGGCCGCTTCGGCCAGAGGCGGGAATTCATTCAACTTTTTTCCCATCCGTGGATGAGGTTTTCTGTAGTAGACTACCATTATGCTCTCGGTGGCGATCCTGGCCGGTGGAAGATCGGAACGGATGGGACGGGACAAGGCGCGGATGCCCTTCCTGGGCCACCCGCTGATCCTGCGGATCATCGAACGCCTGCGGCTTTTGACGGATGACCTGTTCGTGATGACGGACCGGCCGGCAGATTATGCTTTCCTCGGCATCCCGATCCATGCAGACCTGGAGCCCGGGCGAGGCACGCTCGGGGGTCTTTACAGTTCGCTGATGACTGCCAGGAATCCGATTGTTGCGATCGCAGCCTGCGACATACCTTTTGCAAGTCCAGCCCTGTTGGATGAAATCCATGACCAAAATCAATTTGTACAAAAATACAATTTAACCCGGACAAATTGTATTTTTTGCGCTAAAAATACAATTTAAGATTTTTCCGCAATTGCAAGGAGAATCTCCCTGGCAATATAGCGTTTATCATACGTTTCCTGGCCCAAGGGAGAAATAATTTTCAGGTCCACCAGTTTCTCAATACTTTGCTGGGCGGTACGATAAGATTTTACTTTCAATAGTTTTTGTGCTTGCGGAATAGTGAGGATGGGTGTTTCAAACAGGTAATCTACGAGCCAGAGTGCATTGGCATTGGCGCGCGAATCGCCCAACCTTTGTTTCCATTTTGTTTGCAGATCCTGTAAACTCTTTATTCGTAAAACGGCATCCTGCGCCTGTTCTTGCACGCCATGTAAAAAGAATGTGATCCATTCTTCCCATGCCCCCCTTTGACTGATCCCCAAAAGAAGATCGTAGTATAACTGGCGATTACGCTCAAAGTAGGCGCTTAAATAAAGCAGCGGGAGGGGAAGCAAATTCCAACTTATCAGCAAGAGGGAAAGCAGTAGACGCCCAATGCGCCCATTGCCGTCCACGAATGGATGAACAGCTTCAAACTGATAGTGGATTAATGCCAGACGAAGCAGCGGAGGATAAGCATCTTCCGAATGAAGATATTTTTCGAATGAATTGAGAGCTGCTTGCATTTCGTCCACGGGCGGAGGGACGTAGATCGCATCGTTAATCGTTGCCCCGCCGATCCAATTTTGCCGTGTGCGGAATTTTCCCGGGGTGGCATGTTCACCGCGTACACCTTTCAATAAAGCCGCGTGTATTTCTGTAATCAAGCGCAGGCTCACAGGCAGGACGACCAGACGGTTGAGACCAAACTTCAGGGCTGTCACATAATTGAACACTTCCCGCAAGTCTGCTTCTGTAGGTCTTTGATTCTCCATGCCCGGCAATGGCAATTGGCCTGCTTCATAAAGATATAAATCGTCAATATCCGATAGCGTACCTTCAATTCGTGAAGATAATACGGCTTCACGGCGAAGAAATGGCGCGATCAGCAAATCAGGATTTGGCAGGGTTCGTCCCAATCCTGAAAGCTCGCTCAAGGAACGGTCTGCCGCTGAGATCAGTTTGGTTATTTTCCAATCAGCGGGGATGGCGGGAGGAAGGGGATTGGGAATAAATGCCCAATATGCCACACTGCCTTGTCCAACTTTAATTGTTTTGCCGGAGGTCGAACGTACAAAATCTTCGGGATTCATTTTTACTCCACTGAAACTATGCCGTTTTGAATACAATCTCTTTGTTCTTTAAGATCTGCACGGCATTGGTTTTTAACTGATCATTGCCCGCGAACCCCAGATCAAGACAGACCACGCGCTGCGGTTTCATCTTTCTCTCGCTCACAAAAAAACCCGCCACATTTGAGCGTGCCCAATAGGGTAGAGGCTTGGCGAGTATACTATTATTAGTATAGCCCATTTGAGCGAATTGTCTTTTATAAAAAGGTTTCCAATCATTTCAAAGTCCAATGAATTCCAAATAGAGTTTCTCTCTGCACATTCTGCTCCAATCGCAGACTGATATCATCCAACAGAGCATCTTTTTGTTTCTCGATCTCCCGGCTGGAGGAGAATCCCCCAGTCAATGCGAGATGATAACATCATTATACAGACAGGTGAACAAGGATGCAATCAGTAAGAACCACAGTTTTCATGCGATTCGCCCTGGAATTTGCCCCCCTAGATATAAAATTCCCCACGCTTTAGGAGATTGCTTCCCGGAAGAACACCGGGACGATGTCACTGCCTTCGGCGGTTCGCAACGACACGCAACTTTTTCCAATCCTTAGATGAGGTTTTCTGTAGTAGACTACCTTTATGCTCACGGTGGCGATCCTGGCCGGTGGAAGATCGGAACGGATGGGGCGGGACAAGGCGCTGATGCCCTTCCTGGGCCGCCCGCTGATCCTGCGGATCATCGAACGGCTGCGGCCTTTGACGGATGACCTGTTCGTGATGACGGACCGGCCGGCAGATTATGCTTTCCCCGGCATCCCGATCCATGCAGACCTGGAGCCCGGGCGAGGCACCCTCGGCGGTCTTTACAGTTCGCTGATGAGGGCAAGGAATCCGTGTGTTGCGATCGCAGCCTGCGACATGCCTTTTGCAAGTCCAGCCCTGTTCGAGCACGCGCTCGGCCTGATGATGGCGAGCGGGGCGGATGTGGTGATCCCGTCCACCGAGGCCGGGCTGGAGCCACTGCATGCCGTTTACCGCCGTGCGACCTGCCTGCCTGTCCTGCAGGCTGAAATGGAAGCGGGGGGACGGAAGGTCATCGCCTGGCTGCCCAGGGTGAAGACGCAGATCCTAGCCCCTGAAGCGACGGCAGTATATGATCCGCTAGGTCTGGCGTTCTGGAATCTCAATACGCCGGAGGATTTCCGGAAGGCGGAGGAGCAGGCGAGGTTGGAGGAAAGCGTTTAGCATCTATCACATATTTGGTGCAGACTTCAGTCTGCATGTTTCAGGCGGACTAAAGTTATGATTCAGGCGGACTAGTCATGATTCAGGCGGACTAAAGTCCGCACTCCAATAATTTTCGGATAGGTAATTAGGGGGAACCCTTTTAGCGGAGGAAGAGGCGAGGTTGGAGGAAAACTTCTAGCTTGGCCTTCTAAAAGTATAAGTTTTCAGCCCCACCCCCTAGCCCTCTATCGACGACTCGTCCCACGGGGATCCCCTAGCGGGGACGATGTGCTTCGCGATGGCGTCGATGTGGCTGTGTTCGGCGAGCCATCTCGCCGAACCGGTCGATGGCAGCTTGAGGCTGCCTCGACTCGTGGCGACTTGCCCCACAGGGGTGCTTCGCGAAAGTCGCAGTGCGCACATGATACCGCCTCGACCAGGCCTCGGCTAGGATATAATTATTATGAAAATTTAGACACACAGGAGAACATGATGACCGCACAAATCATTGATGGAAAGGCCATTGCCCAGAAGGTGCGCGACGAAGTAGCCGCGCAGGTAGCCAAGCGCAGCGCAGCCGGGAAGCCCCAGCCCACCCTGGCGACGGTGCTGGTCGGTGACCGGCCGGATTCGGCCGCCTACGTGGCCTCCAAAGGGAAGGCCTGCGCGGAATTGGGGATGGGCTCCATCAGCCAGCACCTGCCAGGCGACGCCACCCAGGAGCAGGTGGAGGCGCTGGTGAGACAGTTGAACGCCGACCCGAAAGTGAGCGGCATCCTGGTGCAGTTGCCCATGCCGCCTCAAATCAACGAGGAGCGGGTCCTGTCCCTGATCAGCATCGAGAAGGACGTGGACGGCTTTTCGCCGCTCAACATCGGCCGCCTGGCGCAGAAAGGCCGCGAGCCGCTGTTCGTGCCGTGCACGCCCTACGGCTGCATCTATCTCCTGGAACAGGCCGGGGTGAAGATCGAGGGGGCGAACGCGGTCGTGCTGGGACGCTCGAACATCGTCGGGATGCCGGCGGCTCTTTTGCTCATCAGCCGGAACGCCACCGTCACGGTCTGCCACTCGCGCACCCGGGACCTGCCGGCCGTCATCCGGCAGGCGGACATCCTGATCGCGGCGATCGGCAAGAAAGAGATGGTGCGCGGCGACTGGATCAAGCCCGGCGCGGCGGTCATTGACGTGGGCATCAACTCGATCCCGGTGCTCAATCCGGATGGCACACCCGCCATCAGTGAAAAAACCGGCAAGCCCAGGCAGAAACTGGTGGGCGACGTGAATTTCGAGGAAGCGAAGGAAGTGGCCGGGTTCATCACCCCCGTCCCCGGCGGCGTCGGCCCGATGACAATCGCCATGTTGATGAAGAACACGCTCAGGGCAGCGGAGATACAAGACCAGTAGGCAGTAAGCAGAAGGCAGAAAGCAGCAAGCGGAAGACCGAAAGCAGAAGGCAGTAGACAGAAGGCGGAAGGCAATAGGAAGAAAGCAGCAAGCGGAAGACCGAAAGCAGAAGGCAGTAGACAGAAGGCGGAAGGCAATAGGAAGAAAGCAGCAAGCGGAAGACCGAAAGCAGAAGGCAGTAGACAGAAGGCAGAAGGCAATAAGCAGAAAGCAGCAAGCGGAAGGCAGTAGACAGAAAGCAGCAGGCAGAAGACCGAAAGCAGAAGGCAGTAGACAGAAAGCAGAAGACAGTAAGCAGAAGGAAGAAGGCAGAGGAAGGCAAAAGAGATGCAAGGGTTTCGTGACCTAAAGGTGTACCAGTTAGCTTACAGACTGGCGATGGAGGTTTTTAATGAGAGCAGATCCTTTCCTCAGAATGAGCAGTATTCTTTGACAGATCAGATCCGCCGCTCCTCGCGCAGCGTTGCCACCAATATTGCCGAGGGATTCCGAAAACGACAGTATCCCAAAATGTTCGTGAACAAACTGGCTGATGCTGATGGAGAAGCGACCGAAACGCAAGTCTGGCTTGATTTCGCTCTTGACTGCGGATATCTCCCGATAGAACGGCATGATTCTCTCTTGAGAAAATATGAAGAAGTTGGCAAAATGCTGGGAACCATGATGACAACACCCGAAAAATTCATCCCTTACAACCAACACCCTGTCGAATAAACAAGCAAGAACGAGTAAAACAGTGGGCAGAATGCAGAAAGCGGAAAGCAGGAGACGACATCGTATCTGTGGAGATATCGTAATGGAAAGTAAATTCCGGCAAACCTGGTTCAAGCCCGTATTTTCCAGCATCCTGAGCGACCCCGCCGAGCGCATTGCGCTGGCTGTGTTCGGCTTGCTTCAGGTGGGGCTGCATATGGCCGGACTACCGGGCTGGGCCTGCCCTTTCAAAGCGGTCTTTGGCATCCCCTGTCCGGGCTGCGGGCTGACGGCAGCCATGGATGAATTACTGCATGGCCAGTTGCTCGCCTCCCTGCGAACGCATGCTTTTGCCCCCATTTTTCTGCTGGCCTTTCTGGTCATCCTGGCGGCTGCCCTGCTGCCTGCGTCCCTGCGCAACAAAATGGTGGCGGGGATCGACCGTTTTGAACGCCGCACCGGAATGACGGCCTGGGTGTTAACAGCGTTAATTCTATACTGGGGTATCCGGTTGTTTGGGCTTGTTTGAATCCAAAAACCGTTTCAATCATTTACGAGGAGGATCGACATGCTTTCATGGTTAGGCTCGGCTATTGCCTGGATCGCAGGCATTGTTGTTCTCGTCAAACTCTTCCAGAAGGAAGGGATCTTGAAGGGCATTCTTGGCCTCATCTGCATGATCTACACTTTCATCTGGGGCTGGATGCATCTCAAGGATGAATCGCTGAAACTCAAGACATGGATGTACATCTGGACTGGTTGCATCGTTCTGGGAATCATCCTGAACGTCATTGCACAAAAGTCTTCTTAATAGCGTTTATACCTTCCGATTTTTCAAGCCGCAAAAGACAACCGATACCCCGCATTACAGTATGTCCCCGGCACTTCCAAAGTGCCGGGGACATATTTTACTCGTACTTGAAGCGCAGCACGCCGATGGTAAGGAACACTGCCGCGAAGCCGAGCAGGAGGCCTGCAACGGGCAAAATGCCGGCCACGCCCTACTCGACCGGCTCGATCTCCATTTTATATGCAGACCCCATGAATTGGATTTTACAGGATTGAGGGAAAATTGGCATCCAACGAAAGTTACACGCGAGGTGTATTTCGCTCCGCCAGCCGCGCCAGCCGTCCGGCGATGTTTTCGACAACGACATCCGGGACCCCATCCGCGGCTTTGGATTGCATGCGCAAGTCCACCGGGTCGTTGACGTAATCCACCACCAGGAAGCGGCCGTCCGCCGCCAGGGCGATCTCGGTCGAGAAAAGGTCGAGGCGGCAGATCCCGGCGATGCGGCGCGGAACTTCGTACAAGCTGCGCAGCCCGAAGCGGAAGCGCTCCTCCGCCCGCAGCGGGGTATAGACGTGCGTGCGCTGATCCCACCAGCAGGGATAGACCGCCCCGTCGCAGACCAGCACGCGGAACCAGGCCGGGCGGCCATCGAGAGCCTGCGGTGCCACCTGGGCCTGCAGGAGGTATTTCTCGTTTGGGTGCTGCCAGCGGACGGAGGACACCTGCTCCAGGGAAGTGGCATCCAGCACCACGCCTTCCCCACCGCCCAGCGAAGCCGGTTTGATGGCAAACCGCCCGCCAAGCGGACTCAGGTCGAGCGGAGGCAGGTTGGGCTGTTCATTGGCCGGGGAGAGCAGGATGGTGTAAGGCGTATCCAGCCTGCGGCTGATAAATTCCAGGTGCATGGTGGCCTTATCCGCGGACCAGACCGTCAGTTCCTGGGGGTTGATCCGGAAAATGTGCTTTTGGCACAGTCGGTCGCACAGCGGCTGGAAGCGGGAATCGGATTCAGACGCCCGGTCGAGGAAGGCGGCGAAGGAAATTTCCCCGCTGGAAAGCCCCGCCAGGGCCGAATCCAGGTTCTCCGCCGTGATCGAGAAGAACGACCGGCCAATTCTCGCACAGGCGGCTTCGAGCAGGTGGGCGAAATCGCGGTCGTATTCCCAGTTCCAGGCCAAGCACAGGTCGTAGGTGGCCATGATGCAATCATTATAAAACGGAAAACCGGGAACGGGTACAGAAAAATCCGGCTTATCCATGCCCCCCCATGCTATAATTTTCGTTATGAGATACGAAACCCTCCCTAATTTACGCATCCCTAAAATTGGATTCGGAACCTGGACGATCGGCGGCCGGAACAGCGCCGATCCTGCCCAAGACGCCCGTTCCCTGGTCGCGCTGCACTCGGCGCTGGAACTGGGTTACACTCATTTCGATACCGCTGAAGTCTATGCCGCCGGCCATGCTGAAGAATTGCTCGGACAGGCGATCCGCACGGCAGGCCTGGGACGGGATGCGTTGTTCATCACCTCCAAGGTCAGCCCCGAACATCTGGGCTACGAGGATGTCCTGCGTTCCTGCGGGAACAGCCTGCGCCGTCTTGGCATGGATTATATCGACCTGTATTTGATCCACTGGCCGAGGCTGGGGATGAACCTGCCGGAGGCCTTTCGCGCCCTCAACAAGCTGGTTGCAGACGGCAAGGTCAGGCACCTGGGGGTGAGCAATTTCAATCTCAAGCAGCTCCAGCAGTCTGCGGCATTGTCGAAAACGCCGCTTCTCACCGACCAGGTTTCCTACAGCCTGCCCGACCGTACCTGTGTGAAGAATGGTGCGCTGGCTTACTGCCAGGAGAACAATATCCTGCTGACCGCCTATTCGCCAGTCAAGCCCAGGTTTATCCGGGGGAATAATGCTTTACGGGTCCTCGCGAAGAGTCGCGGTGTCACGCCCCAGCAGATCGCGCTGGCATGGCTTGTGCGCCAGCCACGCGTCATCACCATCCCGATGTCGTTCGATCCGCAGCACCAGGCGGAGAACCTCGCCGCGGCGGACCTGGATCTGACCGAGGCTGAACTGGCGGTGCTTGGGTAAGGGGCAAAGGCGCTCCCTTCTTGAATATGAAAGACTGGAGAATTTAGGGTTTGGCGAGCTTCGCTCGCCAAACCCTAAATTCTCTTATTTTTCCCCTTCCATAAGGAAATAAGAAACCCCGCCGCGGCGGGGTTTGTGTTCGATAGCAAATGGGATCTGCTCCTTTGGACGCAGACCGTCGTTTTCTAGCGCTCAACTCTCGGCTTGGCAATGTTCACTTTCAACTCGTGTTCGGCCAGCGAATAAGCGTTGAACATGCTGATAGCCTTGTCCGCATCGGCTTGGGTGGTCATCGTGACGAAGCCAAAGCCCTTCGACTGCCCGCTGTCACGGTCTTTGATAATATCAACCGCGGTCACCGCCCCGGCCTGGGTGAACAGGGTGTTCAGTTCTTCCGAGGTGGTTGATTTGGCCATATTTCCTACATACAGTCTAACGTCCATTTTATACTTCTCTCTCCGGCACAGCCGGTAAAAAATGACCACCAGCCCATAACAGGGTCGGCGGCCAGGGGCACCACACAAAACCAGTTATCCACTTTAAAACTGATAAAAAGAGTATAGCACAGTTTGCGCCTGTAGACGCGGCACTTGGGTCCGGGGCAGTCCTTTTCCTGCACCCTTGTACAGATGCCTGGTATTGCGAGGCTGACGCAGCCGTTACCTGCGTTGATCGCATGCTCGAATTTTCGGGCAGCCCGGCGTATAATGCACCTGTCAGGTCAACTGGCTGGCCGCAAGCCGCCAGAGAAAGGAAGCCTCTCATGTCCCGCAAGTCCGCAATTCCAGTCCTGCTCGTGATTGTCCTGGCCATCCCTGCCTGCATTCTCACCAGTGTTCCA
>Ga0209777_10001981_pt1 | contig 28021 bp, 21 predicted proteins | sample FrelakmetHBP12HB_FD_187147 | JGI IMG/M metagenome (GOLD analysis project Ga0209777, IMG submission 187147) | Freshwater lake sediment microbial communities from the University of Notre Dame, USA, for methane emissions studies -HBP12 HB (SPAdes)... | ecosystem: Environmental > Aquatic >...
TGGGTCACGGTCAGGTTGCCGGTGACGGCCGTGGCGCCGGCGGGGACGCCGCCGTGGCCGGTCACCTGGAAGGTCCGAGCCACGTGCGAGACGAACGGGCCGGACAGGCCGCCCGTGCCGTCGCGAGTGTCGAGGATGCGAGCCGGGGCGAGGGCGTGGTAGGTCGCGCCGGTCGTGTCGGCCGTGAAGTAGCCGGTGACGTCGAAGATGACCTGGGCCGTCGGGACCAGCGCCGGCGCGGCATAGGTGACCGAGAGAGTGCCCCCGACGCCCAGGGCCACGGTGACCGAGTTGGCCCGGTCGTCATTTGTGGGGAAGTTGAGCGTGCTGCTGGTCGGGTCGTTCATGGCGACCGGCCCGATGAACAGGAAGCCGATGCTGGTTTGCTGGGTCACGGTCAGGTTGCCGGTGACGGCCGTGGCGCCGGCGGGGACGCCGCCGTGGCCGGTCACCTGGAAGGTCCGAGCCACGTGCGAGCTGAACGGGCCCGTCAGGCCGCCCGTGCCGTCGCGAGTGTCCAGGATGCGGGCAGGGGTCAGGGCGTGGTAGGTCGCGGGTGCGGTGGTGGGTGGCGGGGAGACCCCCTGAAGCGTCATCCCCGGGTCGAAGTAGATCTGGAGGATCTGTTCCCCAGATTTGCCGTTGAGGGCGCAGTAATGCGCGCTGTACTGCCACAGGTGATATCCATCGGCGTCCGTGCCGCAGGGGACATCCGTCCCGGACCGGTACCCGGTGAGGATGAACGCTCCGTTCTTGAGGAGCGACTCGGACCACGTGGTTTCGACGGCCTTGATGTGGCTCGCGGACGGCGTGCGGGTTTCCGGCGAGTAGATCTGGTCGATCGTGTTGTCCTTGACGTCGTAGCAGCCGCCCGCTCCCGTTCCGCCGCGGTAGTGGATCGTGTAGTACCACGCGTACTGCTTGATCGCGACCGCTCCGGCGCGCAGGACCTCCATCGGCCAGTTGGACGGCCACTCCGCGGGCATAACGGCCTTGACGTAGGTCTCGAAATCGACCGTTTCGACGACTCCGGTCGCCGTTCGCAACACGCGAATAGCCGGCGGTGGCGTGGCGGTGCTCGACCATCCAGTGCAGGCGGCCGCCTGCGCGACGGGCGGGCTGGCAACCGCTGGCAGCCAGACGCTCGCTGCCATGAGAACTGCTGCCGCGAATCGACGCATGCCAGGACGGTACGTAGGCCCCCCGGGGTGGTCAAGTCCGGGTTGCCGGTACTTGTCGGCGGGTTGCGCCTGGTACCTTTGATCGGCCTATCCGCGCGAGAAGAGCGCTATGGCGGTTCCGTAGGCAACCGTTTCAAGAACCGAAGTAGCCTGTGACGTCGAAGATGACGTGGGCGGTCGCCCCGGGCCCAGCCACGGGAGCCGCGTAGGTAGCAGAGAGGGTGCCTCCGGTCCCAAGAGCCACGGTCACGGCATTGGCCCGGTCGTCGCCCTTGGGGAAGTTGAGGTTCGAGCTGGTTGGGTCGCTAATGGCGACCGGACCGATGAACAGGAATCCGAGCGAACTCTGCTGAGTCACGGTCATGTTGCCGGTGACGGCCGTGGCGTTGGCGGGCACGCCGCCATTGCCGGTCACCTGGAAGGTCCGGGCCACGTGCGAGCTGAAGGGGCCGGAAAGGCCGCCCGTGCCGTTGCGGGAATCCAGGATCCGCGCCGGGTTGAGGGGCACATAGGTAGCCCCGGTCATGTCCGGCGTGAAGTAGCCGGTCACGTCGAAGATCACATGAGCCGTCGGGCCCAGCGTCGGCGCCGCGAAGGTGACCGAGAGAGTGCCGCCGGTTCCCAGGGCTACGGTCACCGCGTTGGCCCGGTCGTCGTTCATGGGGAAGTTGAGCGTGGAACTGGTCGGGCTGTTCATCGCAATGGGGCCGACGAACAGGAAGCCGATGCTGGCTTGCTGGGTCACCGTCAGGTTGCCGGTCACGGCCGTGGCACCGGTGGGCACGCCGCCGTTGCCGGTCACCTGGAAGGTCCGGGCCACGTGCGAGCTGAACGGACCCGACAGACCGCCCGTGCCGTCGCGACTGTCGAGAACGCGGGCCGGGTTGAGTGCGTGGTAGGTCGCGCCAGCTGGATCGGGCGAGAAGTAGCCGGTCACGTCGAAGATGACGTGGGCGGTCGGACCGAGCGTTGGTGCGGCGTAGGTAACCGAGAGGGTGCCTCCGGCGCCGAGGGCCACCGTGACCGCGTTGGCCCGGTCATCGCCCTTCGGGAAGTTGAGCGTGGAGCTGGTCGGGTTGTTCATGGCGGCTGGGCCGATGAACAGGAAGCCGAGCGACGTCTGCTGAGTCACCGTCAGGTTGCCGGTGACGGCGGTGGCGCCGACGGGGACGCCGCCGTGGCCGGTCACCTGGAAAGTCCGGGCCACGTGCGAGCTGAACGGACCCGACAGGCCGCCCGTCCCGTCTCGAGTGTCCAGGATGCGGGCCGGGGCCAGGGCGTTGTACGTGGTGCCGCGCACTTCGAACGCGGCGGCGACGGCAGCGGTGAGATCCCCGTTGCCGTTGTTGGTGTCGTAGCCGAGAGCCCAGATCCCCAGGCCGCGAAGGTTCCAGCCGTCGATGGCCGCGCACTTGACGGTGAGGGCCTGGGCGTCGTCGAAGTAGAGCTCCCGCCACGTCGGCAGGCCGCCGTACGACCCGTAGTAGGTGGTCCAGGCGGTCTGCTCCACGGTGTCGTAGAACTTGCCGAGGTGCGTGCTGTCGTTCATGGCGGCAAGAGGTGCCGCAGTCGAGTAATAGACCGCGGCCGGCTGCCCGTACACGTTGGGATCGGCCGGGTGCACGTTGCCGGTGTTGACCGCTCCCGTCGACCAGGCGTGGCCGTACCAGGGCAAGCCCAGGATGATCTTCGAGGCCGGGGCCTGGGCCAGATACGCGTTGACGGCATCGGTGATGTCGAATGAGATGTACGGGCTCGTCAGCGGGTCGATCGATCCAGTGGTCGTGGGGCTGCCGCCCCTGAAGTCGTAGCCCATGATGAACGCGGCGTCCGCCGCCCCGGGCGCCAGGAGGTTCGCCAGGTCGTAGGTGTTGGGGTGGCCGGTGCCGCAGAAGGTGAGCTCGTAGCCGGGGTGGACCTTGTCCAGCTCGACCCTCAGAGTCCTGACGAACGCGATGTAATTGGCGGACTGGCCGGGCGCGATCGGCTCGAAGTCGAGGTTGACGCCGTCGGCCCCCCTGCCGCCGACCTCCGCGGCGATCTGCTGGGCGGCGGTCAGGCTTGCCGTCGGACTCGAGAGAAGGGCCGTCTGGTTCGCGGCCCCGTTGCTGTCCCAGGCGAAGCTCTCAACCGTCAGCGCGACGCGCGTGTTATGGGCATGCGCATCGTTGATCATCGTCGTTGCCGTCGTGCTGACCCAGCCATTCCAGCCGTTACCGGTCTTGCTGAGCGTGCCGTCGGTGTTGAGGTTTATCCCGAAGTAAGCGACGGTCGACAGAGTGGAGTAGTCGAGGGTGCTGCCCAGCTCCCAGTAGGGCAGGAACCCGAGGACTTCGCGACGCAGGAAACTCGCGACCGCGCTCGGGGTGATGAGTGCCGGGGTCTTAGTCTCGGGGGCCGCGGTTGCGCTGCCCGCTCCCGCCGGGAGAGCCACGGGGGCCGCGCCATCCACTATCGTCGTGTCTCCCGGGCGCGGCCGGAAGGGGACGGTCACGACGCCACCCGGGGAGAACGAGTACTTCATCCCGGCGTGAGAAAGAGCCTCCTGGTACTGGATGGAGGGTCCGCTCGCGTCCGCGGGATCGGCCCCGTACGCCTTGCCCGGCGATGTGGCATTGACCCCCATCGAGGCGGCCAGGGCAACGGCGAACCCCAACAGCAGGACTCTCCACGGGGTGCGTCGGCCGCCGAAACGCGAAGACTCCACAAGGCGCGGCGACGCGTGCGGCACCGGCAGGCGATCGAGCATGACTGTCCTCATCCGGCAGGACGGCGACCTGCGGCCTCGAATGGGCAGGCTTCTGCGGTCCTTGCGATTCGCTCTCGCGTACGAAGCGACTGGCTACGAAGCGGCTGACTGGTCAGCCGGCAGGCGATCGGAGCAGGTTTTCGGACGATAATGCGAACCTTCTCGGGCGAGTCCCACGCCAATCCTAGCATTGCGTGGAGCCTGAGGTGGAGTTGCGGACGTTCGGGGGTGATGCTCCCGCCGTCGGACGTGCCGCGGCAGCTCGAACCTCCAGCGGTCGGTTGCTGCTCGACGCTACCTTCCAGTGCCGCTCAGGACCGCGGGAACGGTCTTGGCGATGATCTTGAAATCCAGCCAGAGCGACCAGCTGTCGATGTACTCGAGGTCCCTCTGGACCCAGCGATCGAACTCCGGGTCCTGGCGGGCGCCGACCTGCCAGAGACCGGTCATGCCGGGCTTCATCGAGAGGCGACGACGATGCCAGATGTCGTACCTGGCGACCTCGCTCGGCAGAGGCGGACGTGGGCCGACGAGGCTCATCTGGCCCCGCAGCACGTTCCAGAGTTGAGGCAGCTCGTCCAGGGACGTTCGGCGCAGGAAGCGGCCGACTCGCGTGATCCTGGGGTCGTGGGCAAGCTTGAAGGCGTGACCGTTGATCTCGTTCTCCGGGATGAGGTCGCGAAGCTTGTCCTCGGCATCCGCGCACATACTGCGGAACTTGACGACCGGGAACGGCCGTCCGTGGAGGCCCACTCGCTCCTGCCGGAAGAAAACCGGGCCCCTCGAGTCGATCTTGATCGCCACCGCCAGCACCAGCACAAGCGGTGACATGACGAGCATCAGCAATGCCGCCCCTGCGATGTCTATGAGCCGCTTAAGGGCCAGGCTGACGGCTCGATCGGGCCCGTTGGCCATGGAGTAGACCCCGACGCCGTCGATGCTCTCCAGCCGCGCGGCCGTCAGCATGCGTTCCACCGGGGCCACCGGCATCCTGACGACCTTGCCCTCCTGCTCGCAAATGTAGATCGCCTGCTCGATCAGGTCTTCTCTCGAGAACGGCAGGCAAATGGCGACTTCGTCGACGATGCGGCTGTGGAGGACCTGCTCCAGGTCGTCCAGCATGCCCAACAGAGGCCGATTCAGAACGACGCCACCGTCCGTTGGATCGGCCTTCAGATGACCGATCACGACCAATCCCAGCTCGGGGTGGCCCTCCACCAGGTCCGCGAAGGCCTTGGCCCTGGGACTCGCGCCCAGGACGAGCAGGAAGCGAACGTTCCGACCGTGGTCCCGGGCGAACACGAGCATCTGGCGGGTGACGATCCGGATGCCAATCGCAGCCGCCGCAAGCAACGGGAAGACTTCGATCAGCAGCAGGCGGCTGACGTCCGGCAGCTTGAAGACGTAGAGCATGCTCAGGGTCAGGACCAGCTGGACCAGGGTGGCTCGCAGGACCGCGGCGATGTCGCCTCGCCTGGTCCATCTGACCCGGCTGCGATAGAGGCCCTGGAGCCACAGGACGCCGATCCACATGCCGACGAAGACGGCGACGGCCAGGTTCGTGTCCGGCAGAGAAGTCTTGACGTCGGTCGGCCAACCGGACGTGCGCCCGTACCGGAGATTGGTTGCGCCCACGACGACGATCAGCGCCAGGAGGATGTCCGCGGCGGCGAGCGTCAATCGTAGTGCCGCGGCGTAGCGGCGGATCATGCGTCCAATCCTCCCTCTGGGGCAGTCGAGTCCTCTTCGGCCCAGTGGCTGAGTATCCACCGTGACGGCCGGTGGCGCAACCGCCGGCCCGGTCCTTGGATACGGGCAATCGGAACTCGGCCACCCCGCCCGCCTCCGTGACTCCCTCCGGCCTGAGGGGCGGTCTCCTGGGCCCCTGTGGTAAAGTCCGACCGATTTGGACACCAACGACTCGACTCCGAGGGGCCGCGGGCGATCGCCGTCGCTAGCCGCCCTGCTCTCCTTCGTGTGGCCCGGCCTGGGCCAGCTCTACCTCCGGAACCGTCGGGCTGCGGCGATCTTCGCCGTGCCGGCGCTGCTCGTGCTCCTGCTCCTCGCCTACGAACTGCGCCAGGGGCCGGTGGTCTTCGTCGCCCGGTTCATCGACCCGGCATTCAGCCGCGCCGCGGCCTTCCTGGTTCTGTTTGTCGGCGCCTTGCGGCTCGGGGCGGTGGTGCATGCCTTCGTCGCGGGCGAGGCCGGGAGCGAGCCCTCAAGGCGTCGCAAGATGCTGGAACGGGCCACTGTCGTTGGCTTGGTGACAGTCATCGTGGTCAGCCACCTCGGCGCCGGGTTTCTGCTCGCGGAGACCTCCAACGCGGAGGCGCAGCTATTCGCTACTCCCGGGCCTTCGTCCATGGTCGACCTGTCGACTCCGGAGCCGACTCCGACCCGAACGCTGGCTCCTTCGGAGATACCGGAGCCTACGTCTACGCCTATCCCCACGCCGTCCATCACCAAGCGAGTGACGATCCTGCTGACCGGGGAGGGCCAGGAAACGCCAGTCAATTGGGACTCGATCCAAGTGGTCAGCTACGACCCGGTGACCGACTCGGTCACGATGATCAGCGTTCCGCGCGACAGCATTTACTTCCCGCTCTACTACGATGGGAACCCGCCGATCACCTGGTTCAGGATCAAGGAGTTGGATAAGTATGCCAAGAAGTTGCCGTCGCCGGACAGCCCGTACATGACCCTGTTGAACGAGGTGCAGTACCTCGTGGGCGTCCACATCGACTACTACGCCGCCCTGAACATCACCGTGTTCGAGAAGCTGATCGACATGGTCGGGACGATCCGCGTCAACAATCCCACCCTTATCGACAACGTTCACTACGACTGGCTGGATGGCTCGCCGCCGGGTTTCAAGCTGGCGGCCGGGCCGGCGGATCTGAACGGCAGGGAAGCCATGGCATATGTCAGGTCAAGGGCGAATTTCGGCGACACCGACTTCGGCAGGTCTTCACGCCAGCAGGAGGTCCTGCTCGCCCTTCTCCACAAGATCGCGCAACCGGATCAGATCCTGAAGCTGCCGGACCTGATCAGAACCTTCTCTGATGGGGGAGGCTCCACGAACTTCCCGCCCGACAAGGTCGCCGACTACGTCTCCATCGGGCAAAACGTTCCCTCGGGGAACATCACGGAGATCGTGCTCAGCCCATCCTATGTCGACCCGGTCGTCGGCCACGTGTCCAACTACTATGGCACCGGCGTCTGCCTGTACAACGCAAGGGTGGCGGCCCTCTCCGTGAGGCTCTTCGGCCAGGACAGCCTCTGGAGGCTCTCGAACGGCAAGGCGGCGGTGCCGGCAAATACCTGTCCTCCGGGCGTATAGCCGAACGGGGCCGGCTGCGGCAGGGACGTCGTCGTGAGGGCAATGTGAGCCACGAGCCTGGCAGTCGCCTTGGGGCCCTGGTTGCCGGCGCCGCCGGGATCCTGGTCCTGGTGGTCGCGAGCTGCGCCGCCCCGGGTCCGACTCGCTCCACGCCTTCGCTCCTGCCGCCCACTCCGGCTCCGACGCCGACGATCGCCGCCGCTACTCCCTCTCCGAGCCCCGAGCTCACCGCGCCGCCGGTCACTCCGTCGCCCGTCCCCACCTACCCCATCGTCGACAGCTGTGATCCGGCGTCCGTACCCGGCGCGGTCGCCGTCACGACTCCGGCAACTCCGCTGGCCGGCTTCTTCAGGCTGCGTGTGCCGATCCTGATGTACCACCGGATCGTGCCCTTCGCCGAGGCAGGCAATTCGATTCGTGACCTGGTCGTGCCACCCGATTTGTTCGACGCCCAGCTCACCGCCCTGGCATCGGCGGGCTGGCACACTATCACGCTGGGGGCACTCGCCAAGGACCTGGCGGGACACATAACGCCGCCGGCCAAGACCTTCGTCATCACCATCGACGACGGCTGGGACGACGGCTACACGTACGCGTTCCCGATCCTGGCGGGTCACGGCTTCGTCGCGACCTACTTCGTGATCGCCGGCCGTATCGATACTCCAGACTTCCTGTCGTCCGCGCACCTCCGGGCTCTTGTGGCCGCGGGCGACGAGATCGGCGATCACACCATGAACCACGCCAACCTGGCCAAACAGACGGCGCCCTCGACGCTCAAGTTCGAGATCGACGCGGCGGCGGCCCGGATCGCCCAGGTGACGGGCTACTGGCCCTCGTCCCTGGCCTATCCGTCGGGTACGGTCAACGACCAGGCCACCGCGGCGGTTGCCGCGTGCGGTCAGCTGCGGATCGCGGTGATCGAAGGGGCTCTGCAGGTCACGACGACCACGCCGGCAGGGCCCGGCCAGACACAGGGGCCTCCGACGACGGAGCAGCGCCAGGGCTACGAGACCTGGGCCGTGCGCTTTACCGTCCCGAGGATCCGCGTCACCTACGGGACGACACCGGCAAGTCTGCTCGGGCTCGTCGTGTACCAGTAAAGGGCCCGGTTCGAGTATGGCAGGGCTGCCGCTGCCTTCGGTCTAGCGCCCGGCCACGAGGCGCCGCAGCTTCCATCTGAAGGCGCCGACGGCGTACGGAGCTACGCGGACGGCCAGGCCCGCCGCCCGCAGGAACTGTCGACTCCGAACCGCGCCCCCGAGAGCGCGCCGCAGCTGGACGTACATGTCCCGGCGCATGCCCTTGGGCAGGCCCGTGCCGCCGTGGCTGCGGATCATCCGGTCGACCTCTTCGAGTCGGGGGAAGCCGCCGGTCGAACTCTTGGTCTCCGAATAGATGCGGGCCTGCGAGAGTACTCTCGAGGTGTACCGGACCGGGTACCTCGCACCCAGCCGAATCCACAAGTCGTAGTCCATGCAGTAGTGGAGGTCAAGGTCGAGCCCTCCGACGGCCAGGTAGGCGTCCCTCCGGAAGAAGGTCGACGGCTGGAAGACGAAGTCGCCCGACTTCAGCAGCTGCTCCATGTTCCAGGGCTGGACCTCGGTTAGGGTCTTGGTCACCGCCCCGTCTCGATCGATGTACTCGCCGTTGCCGTAGACGAGCGCCACTTCCGGCTCAGCCTCCAGCATCTCGACCGCCGCGGAGACCGCTCCAGGCAGGTACCGGTCGTCCGAATTGAGCCAGGCGATGTACTTGCCCGACGCGGCCAGGAAACCGCGATGGATCGCATCGGACTGGCCCGCATCCGGGCCAGAGGTCCAGTGGACCCGGTCGCCGTAGCCGCGCAGGACATCGAGGGTCGTGTCCGTGCTGCCGCCGTCGATGACCACGAACTCGATCGCGGGGTAGTCCTGGGCCAGCACGGAGTCGATCGCCTCGGCGATGAACTCGCCCTGGTTGAACGAGGGCATGATGATCGAGACGAGAGGCCGGGAGGGCGCGCATCCGGGGTTAGCCATCACACGATTGGCCGGGCGGCGAGCAGCGCCCGGTCGTCGGCGGAGAGCTCGCGGCCACCGAGCTTTCGGTAGGCCGCCCGGAAGATACGGGCGGATTGGCCCCATGAGAAGAGGGCAGCCCGGGCCCGGCCGGCGGAGACGAGCCGCTCGCGCAGTCGATCGTCCTGCCAGACCTTCGCGATTGCATCGGCGATCGCCGGCGTGCTCGCCGGGTCGAAAAGCTCGGCGGCGCCGCCGGTGACGGCCGGAAGGCAGGTCGCGTTGGAGCAGGCCACCGGCACGCCGGCCAGCATCGCCTCCACGACCGGCAATCCCCAGCCCTCGAAGAGCGACGGAAAGACCATGACGCGGGCCATCCGATACAGGGCGCTCAACTCGTCCGGGGTCACGTACCCCACGAAGTGGACGAGGTCGGTCACGCCCCAAGCATCGGCCTCGGCCCGGATCGGGGCGTCGAAGCCCCGCTGGGCTCCGGTCAGGACCACGGGAACGCCGATTCCCCGTTCACGCAGGAGCTTCAACGCCGCCACGAGACGAAGATGGTTCTTGTGAGGCCAGGCCTTTGCCGGGTAGAGCGCGAAGGGCTCGCGCAGACCGAAGCGGTCTCGTGTCGCCGCCAGGCCCTCTTCCGTGGGGGACTCGTAGGCTTCGATGGCTGGGGCTCCCGGCGCGACCAGCACCTTCTCCGGAGGCAGCCCGTACCTGGCGACGATGTCGTCTCGACCCCAGGAACTCATCACGGTCACGATGGCGGCTCTCTCGCACAGGGCTCGGTAGGTTCTCTCGCGTCTGGCGATCTCGCCTCGGGAGAAGAACTGCGGCAGGTGAAGGTGCTGCAGGTCCTGGGGCGCAAAGATGCTCGGAATGGGTGTGCGGAAGCCGACCTGCATCGGGAAGTGCAGGACGTCGATCCCGGCCCGCTCGATCGTACCGTCCGACTCGGGAAGGCCCCCCGGCGCGAACAGACGTCCTCGGATTGCCGTCCGGACCGGCGCCGGAACCGCGGCCTTGACCACGCCTCGGAGCCGTCCCTCCGCGCCTCTCCGCTCGCTGCCGCCCGAAGCCGGCCCCGCCATCAGAAGCGAGCTCGGACCGAAGACGAAGGGCTCCAGCCAGGCCGTGTGGCCCGGATCGACGAGAAACAGGTACTGCTCGTCGCCGTCGTCCAGGCGCGAGAGAGCGCTGGCCAGGCCGATGACCACCTGCTCGACGCCGCCACGTTCGCCGCTGACCAGGCGGGCGTCGATGCAGACGCGAAGCGGGGAGGACGGGTCGGACACAGCGTTGGGCTCGCTACGCCGGCCGGTGTGCCAGGAACGAGTACATTCGACCCGGCACGGGCCTGTCGATCCTGCGCCAGATCAGGCCCTTGACACCCGGGAGATAGACCGCCAGGCGGCCGACGCGACCGAGACGGCGGGCCAGCCTGACCTCCGGTATCGCCTCCAGTTCCCGCTGCGTCCGCACGACCGGGAAGGCATTGATGACCGACCGCCAGGGACCGTAGACGCGATCAATCTTCAGACCGGCGCCTGCAAACGCGGACAGATACGTGGCCAGGGGGTGCGCGTTCTCGCCGCCGGCCAGCCGGTTGACGGGATGCTCGGCCAGGAATCGGTGCAGCTGCTCGTCATCGTCGACGACGTGCTCGCGGCAGGCCAAGACGATGCCCCCGGGCTTCACGACGCGAGCGCACTCGCGCATGACCTCAGACAGGTTTCGAGCGTGGTGGAGCATCTGCCGGCAGTAGACGATGTCCACGCTCGCGTCGTCGAGCGGTATGGCCTCGCCGATCCCGTCGAGGATTTCGAACTCACCGTTGCCGGCCAGCCTGGCCATCGCGCCTCTGCCGACTTCGTCGCTCGGGTCCGGGTCTACGGCCACGACTCGGGCCGCCCCGGAGGCCGCGAAGGCGAGCGACGCAATCCCGCTGCCGGCGCCGAGATCGAGGACGGCGGCCGCTTTGAGTCGGGGCCCCAGGATTCGCTTCACTTCGGCCCATTCGCCCGATTCGAGGAAGCGGCGAGCCGAGTCCGCGACGTCTTGGCCGAGGTAGGCGTCCCTGACCAGATCGGCGCACTGGGGATCGGCGCGGAGCCGGCGGATGGCCTGATCCGTGGTCATCAATGTTGGCAGCGTCTCCACGTCTTGCGCCTCTTGTGTCCCGGTCATGTGGCCCCGCCCTTCCGGAGGCGTGTCCACCCGCGCCTCAAAGTCAACCACAGCCGTCCCGGAGGGCCGGAGCCGACGGGCCCGTTTGGCGAGGTGATGTCGTAGAAGGTGAACATAAGTCGCCGTTTCAGTGACTCCGGCAGGAGTGGCGGTGAGTCCGTAGATTCGATCGCATTCGCGACGTCGGCCGCGAAGCGATCCCAGTTGTAGCGCCGGTCGACCATTCGCCAGTTCGCCGCCTGAGTGGCGAGCAGCTCGGCTTCGTCGGCGCGGAGGAGCCGACGCACTATGGCAGCGGCGGACGAGGCAGCGCGAACCGGGACGTTGGTGATGCCCGGTATGCCCTCGTAGCCGCACGTGGGTGTGCAGATCGGGATGAGACCCCAAGCCATCGCCTCGAGGATCGTCGTCGGACTGGAGTCGGCGTTGCCGCACATCATGAGGAAATCGAACTGCCTCAACAGATCCTTGCCCGGTTGCGAGCTGAAGTCCTGCAAGCCGTAGGCGATCAGGCCGGGGATCGGCCGCCCGCCACCCATCGATCCGAATTCCGCCTCCGGCACGAGGGCGGCGATCTCAGCCAGATAGGCGGTGCCCTTGCCTCGGCCTGAGTGGCCGATGTACAACACGCGGCGTTTGCCGGGCTTGTTGAAGGAGGTCTTGATGGGGGGGAAGTCGCCCCGATCCAAGGCGAGCTCAAGCGGGACCATCTTCGGCCCCCAATGCGAGCAGTGTGAGTCTCCGAGCGTTCTCACCCAATGGGGGCCGGTGATGGCGAGGAAGACGTCGCAACCCGGCAGGATCCTATCCTCGAAGGCGATCTGCCTCAGATCGCCGTGATGGAACGGGGCGAGCATGAGCCGCCGGCCCCACCCATCCTGTCGCAGCGAGCGGCGGAAGACACTGTCCGGATCCGGGTGCGGATGACCCAGCAGGACGTCTCCTCGCTCCGGCGTGATGGCGCCACGTTCCGACCAGTCGTGATAGATGACCTGGTAGCGGGCTTCAAGGCGTCGCCCGAGCTCCCGTCCGATCGAATCCGGGGTCGATATGCGGCTGCCATGCGGGTATACCAGGTGCACGCGCTTGAGCGCGCCCCCGGCAGGTCGCACTCGAGCCTCGCCGGCGTTCACGATGCCGGATCGACAGCAGGGTGGACGGGCGTGAGCCGCCTCAGCAGACGCCGCACGTACCAGAGTTCCGGGATGAGGATGAAAACGATCTGTGCGATCACGCTGCCGTACACGGCTCCCGACACGCCAATCCGCTGAACCAGGAGGATCGAGATGGCCACGTTGGCTACCGCCATCAGGATGGAGCAGACTGCCTGGAAGCCGACGACATTGGCACCGTTCAATAGCATTGCGAACGGTCCGTTGAGCGTGTTCATGATGGTCCATATCCCCAGTCCGACGAGCAGCAGCATCGTCGGGTGGATGGCGTTGCCAACCCACAAGTGGAGCAAGAAGGGCCCGGCCACGAGAAGGATCAGAGTGCTGGGAATGTTGACCGCCCCTGCCAGCACGATCGAGCGTCGGAGGGTCCGTCTCACCCAGGCGGGATCCCCTCGGGCCATCGACTCGCGATAGGCCGGCCACAGCGGCAACATAACGAACGAGAGGAGCGTCGGAGCCAGGAAGAACAGCTTGCTCGGGATCGCGTACTCGGGCACTGCGTCGGCTCCGAGAATCTGGGCGATCACGACGTTGTCGAGCTGATACGCCGCCAGACCGGCCAGCTGGAGGACGACGAAGAGCGACCCGGTCTTCAGCAGAGGGCGGGCGACGCGCAGGTCGACATCGTGGAGCCGTGGCATCAGCCAGGGACGCTGGCGTCGGAACAGGAATATGCCGTTGAGAATGGCGGCCATCAGGCCCACGCCCGTGAGCGCCGCGATCAGAACCGGCAGGCTTCCGTGCAGGAAGATGATCGCCAGCAGAGCCACGAAGGAACCAAGGTTCCCGACGATGGCCCAGGCGCTCGAGATGTAGCCGCTCTGATGAGCCAGCTGCACCTGCCCCACGATCCCAAGCGGCATGCCGAGCGCGAATGCACCAAACAGCACCGCGGCTGCCGGACCAGACTCTGAAACGGCGGTCGGCGAGGTGACGTTGAAAACGCGGGCCCAAGGGATGAAGAAGTAGGCGATCGCGAAGACCACCATCGCCAGGGTCGCGATCGTGGTAAGCATCGCCACCGCCGTCGAGATCGCTCGACGGGCCGCCTCCACATCGTCCCGCCCGTATGCGTCCGAGACAACGGTCAGGAGCCCCAGCCCGATGCCGAGATCGAGCGGTCCGAGGGCGGCCACGAGGGAGCTCATGGTCAGCCACATGCCGTACTGCTCCTTGCCGAGGTAGCCCACGACAAGCGGCACCGTGATGAACGAAGTTGCCAGGCCGGTGAGGCGGGCAGCCGTGGAGAGCGCGGTGGACCAGGCGATCCGGCGATAGCGCTCCGACGACCTTCCCTCGGGCGTGGACGTATCGAACGGCTTTACGCGTAGGAGCCGGCGATAGCGCGCCAGGCGCCTGAGGATCGTCGAGCCGGCCGGCTCCAGCGGGGCAACAGGGGCAAGGTCTGTCATCGTCCTGCGCGTCCGCCGTGGGGCGTTGGATACTGCCGGGCGGCCTCGCGCAGAGGGGTCCCGGGGGTGCCGTGTTCGAGTGGATTCGCGGTGCTCCTGCCTAGCGAGTCGGGTGCGGACCGGGGGAGGCCAGGGCCCTGCGGGCTGCCCGGGCGGCTATTGACTGTCACACACGCTCGCTATCGTCTCCAGGTCTTTCATGAGGCCTGGCAAGCCACAGCCCTTCATTGCCGCCATTGTAGCGCCCCGGGAGGCGTGGCTCGGCATTGGGGCTGGGTGTGGGTGATGTTGGCCGACACTCCCGGGGCCTCTTCATGCCGGGTGCGATTCGAGACCGAATCGCTCGCTTGCGGCATGCGCCAGCCAGTCGCCGATCGCCAGAGACGCGGTGGCGGCCGGCGACGGCGCGTTCTGGACATGCAACACGTGGGCAGACCCGCCGACCGCGAAGTCGTCGATCATCTGACCGCGAATGTCGATTGCCTGCGCTCGGACTCCGGAGGGACCCGGAAGCAGATCGGCCCGCGTCAGTTCAGGTATGAACCGTCGGAGCGCGGCCAGGAAGGCACGCTTGTTGAAATCCCGCCACATCTCGCCGATGCCGGTCGACATGTACTTGCCGGCGACCCGCAAGAAGCCTCGGTAGGTGAGGACGCCGGCCATGTCGGTCGGGCTGATGTCGCGACGCCGGTAGCCCTCACGGGCGAAGGCGAGAACCGCATTCGGGCCGGCCCAGACCTCACCGTCGATACGGCGGGTGAAATGGACGCCCAGGAACGGAAAACGCGGGTCGGGAACCGGGTAGATCAGAGCTCTGACGATCGCCGCAGCTTCGGGTCTCAGCAGGTAGTAGTCGCCGCGGAAGGGCACGATGCGGGGCCCCGGCGTGCCGGTCATGGCCGCGAGACGGTCGGCCTGCAGGCCGGCGCAGACGATCACGTCTCGGGCCGTGAGGGCCCCACCCGTCGTCTCCACGATCCGCTCGCCGGACATCTCCTTGATGGCCGTCACCCGCCGGCCGAGGAGTATCTCCCCGCCCGCGGCCTCGACGTCGGCCGCGAGAGCCTCTGCCACCCGGCGGAAGTCGATCACGCCCGTTTCGGGCGACCAGAGGGCCTTCACGCCGACGACGTGCGGCTCGATCTCCTTCATCCGCTCCGGGCCGACCAGCTCGGCGCCGGTGACGCCGTTGCCCTGGGCGCGGGCCAGGAGGTCCGTCAGCTTGGGCGCTTCACTCTCGTCGACCGCCACGATCAACTTCCCGCAGCGTTCGAACGGAATGCCGTGCTCCGCTGCGAACGCCTCCAGCTGGGTCTTGCCGGCGCGACACATGGCCGCCTTGCGCGAGCCTGGGGCGTAGTACACGCCCGCGTGGAGCACGCCGGAGTTGTGCCCGGTCTGATGGGCCGCGATCGTCGGCTCTTTGTCGACGATCGCGATCTTCAGCCCGGGCTTCGAGCGCAGGATCGCGCGGGCCGTTGCCAGCCCGACAATGCCCGCGCCGACGACGAGCACGTCAGAGCGGTCGGTCAACTGGCGACGCCCCCGACGCGGCCGCGCCCGTATTGGAAGTTGGCGGCCTCGGGTCGCGCCAGCCACTCGGCAAGGGTCTGAGCGGACTCGTCCTTGGCGGAGAGGATCGGTTCGCTGACCGGCCACTCGACGCCGATGGCCGGGTCGTTCCAGAGGATGCCGGACTCGGCTCCCTTGTTGTAGGTGCCGGTGGTCAGGTACTCGATCTCAGCGTAGTCCGACAGCACGCAGAACCCCCGGGCGAAGCTGGCCGGAGCCCACAGCTGGCGAGGCGCGTCGGCGGTCGCATCCAGCCCAACCCACTTGCCCAGCGTGGGCGAGCCGACGCGGAGGTCCACCGCGACCAGGAAGGCGCGTCCTTGCGTAACCCGCATCAGCTTGCCCATCGGCGGTTCCCATTGGAAGTGGAGCCCGCGGACCACGTTCCGGCTGGACCGGGAATGGTTCAGCTGGACGTATCGATCCGGCAGCCCCAGCTCGGCGAAGACGTCCTGCCGATACACCTCCATGAAGAATCCGCGGTCGTCGCGAAAGGGTGCCGGGACGACGATCTTGACTTCGTCGATTGCGGTCGATTCGATGGTGAAGGGCATAGAGCAGTACTCCGTCCTTTCAGGATGCGGCTTCCTGCGTTGGTGTGCTCTAGGACTTCACCGAGAGAGCCGTCGGCCCTTGGGTTAGCCTCCGAAGATCCGGTGCGCTTCCGAGACACCTCGCGGTTTGCCTGGATGCTAGGGTACTCGATGCTCGCGCCCAACCCCAAGAGGCTGCATTCAGGGCCTTCACCGAGCGTGGTCGAGCGAGTCGGCGAAGGATCGAACTACTTGTCTAGGTGACAGGACAGGAAGATGGACAGAAGAATCAACCAAAGCCACGCAGCCAGAAACACGCGGTTGTAGCAGATGTCGAGGGTCATCCCCGAGCATAAGCCCCGAGCTGTGGTGACCGGCGGCGCCGGCTTTGTCGGCTCGCACATCGGTGATCGCCTAATCGCGCTGGGCTACGACCTGTTGGTCATCGACAACTTGGCCTCAGGGTCGTATTCGAACATCCCCAAAGCGGCGACCTTTGAGGAGCGGGACGTCGCCGGTCAGGAAGCCGAGCGTCTGCTGGCCCGGTGGCGGGGCGACGTTGTCATCCACTGCGCCGCCCAGGTCTCCGTCGCGGCATCCGTTCGGGATCCGGCGAGTGATGCTCGCTCGAACGTCCTCGGCACGGTCCGAACGATCATGGGGGCGATCGAAGGCGGGTGTCGGAGTTTCGTGTACGTCTCAACTGGTGGGGCGCTGTACGGCAAGCCGCGGTACCTTCCGTGCGACGAGGATCATCCGATCGAACCCCTTAGCCCATATGGGCTGAGTAAGTGGGCCGGCGAGCACTACCTGAACCTAATCGCTCCGAGTACGACGAAGCACGTCGTGCTTCGACTTGCGAACGTGTACGGGCCACGCCAGCGGTCAGACGGAGAGGGTGGCGTGGTCGCCATATTCTCGAACCGGATGAGGCAGGGCCTATCCGTCGAGATACTCGGTGATGGCCGGCAGACGCGCGATTTCGTCTATGTGGGGGACGTCGCAGAAGCTGCAATCGCAGCCGTCAACGCTGGCCGTTCGACTGTCGTGAACGTAGCGACGGGTCGATCGGTCTCGATTCTTGAGCTTTTCGGGGCCTTAGCGGCGATCTCCGGTTACTCGAAGCAGCCTGAGTTCTGCCCGCCGCGTCCGGGGGATATTCGCGAGAGCCACCTTGCGATCGGCAAGGCGGCTCGCGAACTCGGCTGGTCGCCGAGGGTTGGGCTCGACGACGGTCTCGCCTTGACGTACTCGAGCCTGGCCCGTGACGTCAAATGAGACCACCGTCACGTGGTTGAACAGGATCCAGCCGCCATTTGGCGGGCCTCGGTGCGGACCAGCAAGTTGGGACGGCGGCGACTGTTCAAATCCCAGGGCGTGCATCGCACGGTCATCTCCGCGCCTGGAATCTCAGCTCACCATCGGGAACGCCGGCTATGCCTCGTTGGGCTCCGCGACGGCATCGGTGAGATCCATTGACTCGGGCCGGAAATGGTACTGCCCGGCCTGCCACTCGTCGTCCTGCTCGGCCGGGAGCATCTAGACCAGGTGGGTGACGGCAGCTCGGTTGAACACGGTCGCGCTCCGTCCTGTGAATCTGCAGACCTACTAACGCGGTGGCCGGCCCTCGACCGTCTCCGGCTCCGGCCGGTGCGCCAGGTACCAGCGCAGGGCCTCTTCCCAGCTCCGATTCGGAGGCAGTCCGAGCGATTCAGACTTCGTATCCAGCAGCACTGAGCATACGGGCCGCCGGATGACGGTCTCGCCGGTGGGTCGGGGCGAGACGTCGGCCTCGATTCCCTCGATCTCGATGGCGGTTCGGGCGAGGAGATACCAGGAGCAGGATCCGGCGTTCGCGGCGTGGTAGTTGCCGGCCGGAACGCCCCGCTCCAGCAGGAGCAGTATCCGCTCCGCCATGTCGTGGGTCGCGGTCGGCGCGAAGATCTGGTCGTCGACGATGGAGAGCGGTTGTCCCGACCGGGCCCGGCCGATCATGTTGTCGACGAAGTTGCCGCCCTTGCCTGCGCTGCCGGCATGGCCGAACAGGCCCGACCCGCGAACGATCAGCGCTGCCGGGTCGGCCTGCCGGACGGCGGCCTCGCCGGCCGCCTTGGAGACGCCGTAGACGTTGAGGGGGCCCACTGGATCGTCCTCGGAGAAGCCCCCGGGCCGGCGGCCGTCGAAGACGTAGTCGGTGCTTATGTAGACGGTTCTGGCTCCGGCCGCATGGGCCGCTCGGGCCACGTTCAGGGCGCCGATGGCGTTCACCGCGAATGCCCGGGCCGGGTCCTCGTCACACAGCTCGACCTTGTGGATGGCAGCTGCGTTCACGACGGCCTCCGGTCGCTCGGCCTCGAGCATGCGCACCAACCCATCGGCGTCGCCGACGTCGAGGTCGGCGTGGCGCGGCGCGATCAGCTCGTGCCGGCCGGCCGCGACTTTCGCGAGATCCGATCCGAGTTGACCCCACCCTCCAAGAACCAGGATCTTCATCGTTCCGGGGAGGCGGATGTCGGTTTGGACAGGACGTAGCCGTGCTTCCGGACGATCTCCACCGTGTGCTCCAGCAGCTTCATCCACTCGATGTTGTAGTAACGAGGGTGGCTGAAGTCCGTGTAGCCGTGGGCCCGGATCTCCCCGACCATGCGGCCGACGGATTCCTCGACCGAGACTCGCGGCGAGAAGTTGAGCACCCGCAGGGCCTTCTCGCCCGACACGCGATAGCTGCGAACTGCGCGATAGCCGAAGTCGACGTCGACCTTCGTCTCGATCCCGAGCTCGGCCAGGGCGGCCTGGGTCCGCAACGCCAGCTCCGAGATGCGGAAGTTGCCGCCCACGAGGTTGAAGATTTGCCCGCTGACGGCGGCCGCGGGGGATTGCAGGCCGATGACGTAGCCCCGAGCCACGTCACGCACGTCGATCAGGGGCCGCCACATGGCTCCGCCGAAATGGACGGTGATGGCCCCCTTGGAAAGGGCGTCCTTGACGAACGTGTTCACGACCAGGTCGTAGCGCATCCTCGGCGAGAAGCCGAAGACGGTCCCCTTGCGGAAGACGATGGGCGCGAAGCCCTCCGATGCCATCGGCAGGATGGCCTGCTCTGCCGCGAGTTTCGAGGTCGCGTACGCGGCCTTCGGCTCCACCGGGGAATCCTCGTCGAGCAGCACGTCTCGGGCATCGTCGCCGGCGCCTCGGTCGTAGATCGAGCAGGAGCTCGCCAAGATGAGGCGAGGGACGCCGGCCCGCTTGGCTACCTCGGCGACGCGGATCGAGGCCTCGGTGTTGAGTTCGTGGTTCGCCCGCGGGTTGAACTCGGCGGTCGGGTCGTTCGAAAGACCGCCGAGGTTGATCACGGCGCCGGCGTCCTCCACGCACGACTCGTCGAAGTCACGCATGTCGGTATCGAGAAGCTCGATCTGGTCGAGGAACCCGGCCGCCGGCTCGCGTCCGAAGAACATCCGGTCCACGACTCGGACACTGAAGCCCATCGCCAGCAGCTCTTCAACGAGCACGCAGCCAACATATCCGCCGCCGCCGACGACCACGACCTTGCTCATTCCCGCTCCAGCTTCGAGGGCTCATGCCGGCGGCAAACGCCCAGGCCGCCGGGTACCGCCGCTTATCGTAACTGCTGGCACCGGATTGGCGTGCCAGCCGGCGACGGCCGCCTCAGGGCGCCCGGGCGGGCCGGGCGGCGTCATGGGCTGCTACCATCTCCCGCCATGGCGCCTTTCTATCGTGCTCGACATGCGGCAGCTCAACTGGTGAGGCGGAGCAAGCGGCTCATCAGACCGCCTGTTATCTCCCAGTCGAACCTGAAGCGGTTCCTCAGGGATATGGATCGCAAGCCACGAGTAGATCTGCCGGCGGGGCCACCCCGGTCGATCGCCGTGGTCGTGCCGTGCTACAAGCACGCGGCCTTCCTGCCAGAGATGTTCGAAAGCATCCTCGCCCAGACCCGGTTCCCCGACGAGGTGATCTTCATCGACGATGGGTCGCCGGATAACTCGACCGAGGTCATGCGGTCGCTATTCGACGCCCACCCGGCCCCGGCTGGCTGCCGCTATTCGTTCCTGGCCAACCCAAAGAACATGGGCCAGGCGGCCAGCCTCAACCGGGCAATCTCGACCGCCTCGAGCGATCTCGTCATGATCCTGAACGCCGACGACTATCTGATGCACGATGCCGTGGAGTTGATGCTCAACCTGTTCGGTAAGTACCCGGGCGTGGCTCTGATCGGCGCCCACTCGATCCATTTCGCGGGATCGGAGTTACCGGCCGAGGCGAAGAGATTGACAACCGAATACGAGACCGCCGGCCTGCCGCTCGTCGTCCAGAGGCCCGACCAGGTACCCGGCTACAGGAACTACAACGACCTGATAATGACCCACACCGGGTCCACGTTCTGGAAGGTCGCCTGGGAAGCGGTGGGCGGGTACCGGCAGAAGCGCGAGCGGTGCGTCCCCTTCTCCGATCGGGATTTTCAGCTGCGTGTCAATGCCGTCTGGCCCGTGGCGGTGGACTACGAGACGCCGTTCGCGTTCTGGCGAACCGACTCAACCGTGGACCGGGGACGGGAGTCGTGATGCCGGAGGGTTCCCGCTCGAGCGCCCACTGCAGGCGGTCATCCGGGCCCGGCGAAATCCCCCGTCTACGTCCTGGGCGTCTCAAGGTTTGGGCGAGCCCACGTGACGAACTGCTCGTACTGCATGTCGCTGACCTTGCCCCGCAGCAGCACATTAGCGAGTCGGTACATGAGCGGCCGGTCGGGCATGACGTTGATCCCTTCGTGGCGCAACACCGTGTAGCCCAGACGCTCGTACATCGCGCGAATGCTTCTGACGGTAAAGAAGCGGAGGTGGGTCCGGTCGAGTATGCCGGAATCCTCGTATTCCCAATTCTTCCGCACGACCAACGCGAATAGGATGTGGTAGTAGCGGATGTTGGGAATCGAGCTGACGACCATCCCGCCATCCTTGATCCGGCTCTTGATCCGAGCCAGGACCGTGAACGGATCGACCATATGCTCCAGCACGTCGTTGAAGATTACGACGTCGAAATAGGCCGCCGGGAGCTGGTCGATGAGATCCGCAATGTCTCCAACCAGGACCTTGTCGAGAACCTGCCGCGCCTTCTCCGCTGCCGACTCGACGATTTCGACGCCCCAGGCCTCGCGAACGCCCCTCTGCTTCAGTTGCGCGCTGAAGCCGCCGGCCGCACAGCCGACCTCGAGAACGGTATCGACCCCTTCCGGGATGAATTGGAGCATCTCGCGCCGGGTGCCCCGGTAGTACTGGTCGGAATTGGCCTGCAAGTTCGCGCCACCTCAATGGGTTGACGGGGCCACCATCGTCTGCGGATCGACTATGGCTAGAGCCACCGAACTATACCGCCGAGGCGCAGGCCCTCGGCTCGCAGGCCGGCGGCAGGGCGCCCGTTGCGACCCTCTCGGCATCGCCGTCCCGGGGCCAGATCGTTCTTACGGTTCCGTCGCTGGCGGTCCGGCCCTGGAACGGAGCCTCCGGAGCTTCCACATGGCTGCTCCGCCCGCGTAGGGGATTATCCGGATGGCCAGGCGCGATGCCCGCCCCATCTGCCGGTTCTTTGCCGCCACGACGATGGCGCGCCGGAGCTCCCAATACATCTCGCGGCGGAAGCTCTTGGGCATGCGCTTCCCGCCGTTGCGGCGGACCACTCGCTCCAGTTCCTCCAGGCGCGGCAGCCCGCCGGTCGCGGTCTTGGTCTCGCCGTACACGCGGGCCTGGGCGAGCACGCGCGGCACGAACCGGACGGGGTACCTGGATCCGAACCGAATCCACAGGTCGTAGTCCATGACGTAGTGAAGGCTGGTATCGAGCCCTCCGATGGCGATGTAGGCCTCGCGCCGAAAGAGCGTCGCCGGCTGGAGGACGAAGTTCAGCGTTCCCAGCAGGCGCTTGAAGTCCCAGGGCTCGATGTGCCGGCAGAGGCCGATCACGGCCCCTTCGCGGTCCATGAACTCGCCCAGGCCATAGGCAAACGCTGCATCAGGGTTGGCCTCCAACTCGTCCACAGCCGCGCTGATCGCCCCCGGCACGTATCTGTCGTCCGAATTGAGCCACGCTATGTACTTGCCGGACGAGGCCGCGAATCCGCGGTGGATTGCGTCGGACTGGCCGGCATCCGGGCCGGACGTCCAGCGCACGCGGTCGCCGTAGCTGCGCAGCACGTCCAGGGTGGAGTCCGTGCTGCCGCCGTCCATCACCATGTACTCGATCCGCGGGTAGTCCTGAGCCAGCACCGACTCGATAGCGTCCGCGATGAACTCGCCCTGGTTGTACGAGGGCGTGACGATCGACACGAGTGGCCGTTGGGCCGCCATATCAGGCTCGGACATCAGACGCTGCGGTTGCGCGGCTCATCGGCCAGTGCGTGTCCGGCCCGAGCTCGCGCTTCCTGGTCGGCATATGTCGGCGTTTCGCTCCTGGCTCATGTCGACCGCATCGGGCGACGAGGGTTAGGCATTGTACCCGACGGGCGGATGGCGAGACCCTGCGTCACCGGTCCGAGCAGGCCTCGTCTGGCAGCATACCCGCCGTGGAACTACCCGACCTCCGTGGAAGAGGCTCGCCGGCTGGCCGGTCGGCTCCGCTCAGGCGAGAGGATCTTCGCGGGCCGCTCCGCGCAGCCACATCTCCAGGTTCAGGATGCGCCACATCATCCCGCTGGCGATGCGGCCGGCAGCGAACGCATCCACCGCGTCCACCATCGACCCGGCCCCCAGCAGGCCCGCAGCCTCTGCTCGCGACCGAGCGGCCAGCCTGCGCCAGACCGGCTCGGCTTCCGCCAGCCACCGCTTCTCAGGCGGCTGGAAGGCGACCTTGTCGCGCCGCCCGAGGACGAGGTCAGGCACGATCTCGCGCATCGCCTCCCGCAGGACGACCTTGCGCTGGTTGCGGCCGGCGATCTTGAGCCGGTCCGGCAGGAGGAGGCTCGCCTCGACGAGGCGGTGATCGAGGAACGGGACGCGAGCCTCGATGCTGAAGGCCATGCTGTTACGGTCTTCGTAGCGCAGCAGGTCCGGCAGGTTGTCCGCGGCCATGTCATACCAGAGCTTCCTGGCCAGGAGCGTGCCCGGCTGCGAGGCCGGGTTCGCGATCGCCCCGCGGCCGGAGCGCGCGGCCCGGCCGATCCACCGCGACGGCATCCGGCGCCGGTTCAGGCGGGCGGGGAGGCGGTGCGTGCCGATCAGGGTGTAGCCGACCGACGCCCTGTAGGGTCCGTGTTCCGCCGCGATCATCCGGCCGGCCGCCAGGGCCGTTCGGGGATTGCGGAGCGCCCCCGCCAGCCGGACTGCCGCATACCGTTCGTAACCCGCCAGCATCTCGTCGGCGCCCTGCCCGTCGAGGAGGACCTTGACGCCGGCCTCGTGGGCGATCCGCATGACGTGGTACTGGGCCACGATGCTCGTCGACACGAAGGGTTCATCCTGGGCGTGGAGGATGCCCGGCAGCGACTCGAGGAAGAGGTCCGTGTCCGGAGTGGTCGTGTGGAGCCGGACGCCGGTCGCGGCCACGACGGCGTCGACGTAGGGTCTCTCGTCGATGCCGGCCTCGCGGAACTGGGCGAAGAAGGCCAGCTGCGGCGTGCCCTCGCGCTCCCGGTGGATTCGCCCCGCGGCAAGCGGGCCGTTCGACCGGAGCCCGGCGGCGATGCTCACGATCGAGGAGCTGTCCATGCCGCCGGAGAGGCACGAGCCGATCGCCACGTCCGATCTGAGCTGAAGGGCGACGGCGTCCACGAGGAGTGATCGAAACTCCGCGATCCGGTCGTCGTCGCCGCGCCGGTGGCGAAACGACGTGTCCGTGGAGAGAGGAGGCGCGGGCCAGTAGCACTCCCAGCGGCGCCCGCCCGGCGAGACCAGGAGTGAGTGAGCGGCCGGGAAGCACTCGATCTGACGGAAGAAGGTCCGGCTCCCGCGAGCCAGCGAGCCTTCAGACAGGTACGTGCCGACGGCGCCCGTGTCCGGGTCCGCGGATACCCACGGAAGGGCGAGCAGGGCCTTGATCTCGGAGGCGAAGGCGAGGCTGCCGGATCCCTCGGCCAGGAACATAGGCTTCACGCCGAAGCGGTCGCGACACAGGAATAGCGTCCGCTCGCGGGCGTCCCAGATGGCGAAGGCCCAGATGCCGTTCAGGCGCCCGACGCAGTCGGGGCCCCATGTCGCGTAAGCGGCCAGAAGAACCTCCGTGTCCGACGAAGTCGTGAACGTGTGGCCGCCGGCCGCAAGCTCGTCGGCCAGCTCGAGGAAGTTGTAAATCTCGCCGTTGTAGACGATGGTGTAGCGGCCGTCGGGCGAGACCATCGGTTGATGCCCGGCGGGCGTGGGATCGAGGATGCTCAGCCGCCGCATCCCGAGCGTCGCGCCGTTCAGGGCGACGCAGCCTTCGTCGTCCGGGCCGCGGTGGACGAGCCGCGCGAGCATCGCCTGCACGAGGGCCGGATCGACGACCTGATCGGTGAGGCTGACGAGACCGGCGATCCCACACATGGCGACCCTTGCAGCACGGCTCAGTTGGACGACGCCGGCCCTCCTCGGCCCAACGTGCGGCAACTCTAGCCGAAGGCCCCGGCCGACGCCGTCTCGGCTCGGTGGCCGTCCCGGCGCCGACTCCTCCGGCGCCGGCGCGTGGCGCCTGGAGTCGTTCGCATATCATCGATCGCGCCAGTCGCCCCTGAGCCGAGGAGAGCCCCATGCCCGCATCCGCCACACCGGCAGGAGTCGGCGAGGAGAAGGCCGCCCGGGCTTCCGGAGGGCGCCCGCCCGGCATCCTTGTCTACGGCATGTACGACATCTCGACGTTGAGCAGTGCGCCCATGGTGAGGATCTCCATGATGACCGAGGCACTCTCTCGGCAGATACACACGGAGCGGATCGTGGGCGGGCGCCTGGCCCGCGCCGCCGCCTCGGTCCGGTGGCTCGCGTCGGGCGGCCATCGCCGCGTGGGGGCCGTCTATGTCGAGTCGGCCACGACCAGCGCGATGCCCACGGACCTGGCCTTCCTGGCCTTGATGCGGCTGCTGCGGCGGCCCGTAGGCGTCTACTTCCGTGACGCCTACCAGCTGTTCCGCGGCCTCTACCCGCGCCAGCGCCGCCGCCAGCTCCTCTCGGACTGGCTGTGGAGGTTCACGACGCCGCTCCTGAAGGCGGTCGCCTCTCGCCGCTTTGCCGCCTCGGCCGGTCTGGCCCGGGCGCTGAAGCTGCGCGATGCCGTGCCGCTCGGGCCGGGAGCCGACCCGAATCTGCCCGATCTCGGGCCGGGGTCGGGGGCCCTGGTAGCGTACGTCGGCGGCAACGAGTGGGCCGACGGCTTAGGGTTGCTCATCGATGCCATGGCCATCGTCCACGGGAAGTGCCCGGAGGCGCGGTTGCTCCTCATCGGTCCGCCCCTCTCGCCGGCGCGGCGCCGGAGCCTGCCCGACTACGTCGAGTCGCGCCAGTCGGGGCGGGGCGGGCTGGCCGAGTTGGTCCGCGAGGCGCGCGTCTGCGTCATCCCGAGACCCATCACCGCGTATTCGAACCTGGCCCTGCCCGTCAAGTTGCTGGACTACCTGAGCCTGGGCAAGGCGGTCGTGGCCACGGCCGCGACCGAGACCGAGGCCATCCTAGTTGCGAGCGGCGCGGGCATCGCCACTCCGGACACTGGGGCCGGGCTGGCCGGGGGCTTGCTCCAGGTCCTCCTCGACGCCGATCTCGCCGGACGGCTCTCGGCCAATGCCCGAGCCTACGCCGCCTCGGAGGGCGTCGGCTGGGATGCCCGAGCCGGGACCGTCCTGACGACCCTCGGACTGGACGGCGCCATCGCAGCCGGAGCCGGCGGGACTTCCAATGGGTAATCCCGCCGCCGCGGTGCCCGAAGCCGATCCCGCCCGCCCGTTGGCCATCGCCATCCTGGGCGACCCGAACAGCATTCATGTCCGTCGCTGGGCTACCTACCTGGCGGAGCGCAGTCATCGGGTCACGCTGCTGGCTCCCCGGGGCCGGGAAGTGGAGTCCGGCTACCCGCCCGGCGTCGCATTTGAGCGATACGCCTCGAACACCGGCTGGCTGATTGGGCCGCTCGGGTTGGTCGCCTCGGCGCTGTCGGTGAGGCGTGTCGTTGCCCGGATCCGGCCCGATATCCTGCAGGTCCACTACCTGACTCTGAACGGCTTTCGGGCCTGGATGTCCGGCTTCCACCCGTACGTGGCTACCGTATGGGGCAACGACGTCCTCATCGATCCACGGCTGAGTATTCGGGCGCGGTTGCTGGCGCGGCTCTCGTTGCGATCCGCCGACCTGGTGACGGGCCCTTCCGGCCACCTGGTGGATTCGGCCATCCGATTGGGCGCGAAGCCCGAACGGACGCGGGTCATCCACTTTGGTGTCGATACGGAACTCTTCTCGCCGGGGCTCGGCCCCGCGGACCTGCGCAAGCGACTGGGCCTGGTGGGCCGGCGGGTCCTCTTCTCGCCCCGGATCATCGACCGGCTCTATCGCCACGAGACGGTGATCGACGCGCTCGCCGAGCTGCCGGAGGACGTTACGCTGGTGATGGCCAGCTACCTGGCCAACGCCGAAGTAGTTGCCGCGCTCGAGCGCCGCGTCCAGGACAAGGGGCTGGCCGGCAGGGTCCTCATCCTCGCGGCCACTCCGTACTCGGAGAGACCCGCCTTCTTCCGTCTGGCGGACGTGGTCGTGTCCGTGCCCGAGACCGACGGCGGGCCGCTCACTCTCGTCGAGGCCCTCGCCGTCGGCCGGCCGATCGTCTGCTCGGACCTTCCGCCGGTGCGGGAGTGGCTGGCCGAGATAGACCCGGCCTGCCTCGTCCCGGTCGGCGACAGCGGGGCCACGGCGGCGGCCATCCGGACGGTTCTGGCCAGGAGCGCGGAGGAACGCCTGTCCCTGGCCGAGAAGGGGCGGGCGGCGGTTCTCGATCGAGCCGACCAGAGGCGAACGATGGCCGAGATCGAGCGCCTCTATCGCCAGCTCGCGGCCGGAGGATTGGACCCGGCGCGCTGAGCGCGGCCGGGCGGCCGCAGGCGACGCCGAACGAGCGGGCCAGCCGGCCGGGTCTGGCATCATTGCCGGCATGAGCGCTCCGAGGCGGCCGACCCGATTGCTGCTCGTCACCAATATGTACCCCACGCCCGATCGCCCGCAGGTCGGGCCGTTCGTGGCCCGGCGAGTGGCCTCGCTGAGGGCCTCCGGCGTGGAGGTCGTCGTCGCCGGGCCGTCGAGCTACCGCCACGGCTCCGCGCTGAGGCATCTCCGGATCGCGTGGCGAGCGGTCACCGCCCGCGGTCCCTTCGACGGCGTCGAGGCCCATCCGCTCTATGTCGCCGGCGTCATCGGGCTGGTCGCCGCGCGGCTTCGACGGCGGCCGCTCCTGGCCTACGCCCACGGCGGCGACGTCGCCGATTACGCGATGCGGGGCCGGATCCACAGAACCCTGGCCGGGCTGGTGGCGCGCGGCGCCGCCGCGGTCGTTGCCAATTCGGCAGACACGGCCGGGTACGTGGAGCGGCTCGGCGTCACGGCAAGAGTCATCCCGCCGGGAGTGGACCTTTCGGTCTTTCACCCGCTTGTCGGCGGCGCGGCTGCGCAGCGGGCCCTTCGCGAGACGCTCGGACTGCCGCCCGGTCGGCTGGCCTTGCTGGTTGGGACGATCTCGGAGCGCAAGGGCGCCGACACATTCACGGCTGGGATCGAGCTGGCGGGTGCGGCGGAAGGGCACCCGGGCTGGACCGGAGTCATGCTCGGCGACGGCCCCCTGGCGGGGGACCTGGCCGCGGCCTACCCGTCCGTGGCGCAACGCGGTCCCGTGCCCGCCGAAGAGGTGCCGGC